>Ga0265320_10000522_pt1 | contig 29751 bp, 22 predicted proteins | sample 4827metaG_FD_202087 | JGI IMG/M metagenome (GOLD analysis project Ga0265320, IMG submission 202087) | Rhizosphere microbial communities from Carex aquatilis grown in University of Washington, Seatle, WA, United States - 4-8-27 metaG | ecosystem: Host-associated > Plants > Roots > Rhizosphere >... | reverse complement strand
AGCGAACTAACCGGCCTAGATATAGACAGCATCAATATGGAACGGGGTGAGTTCATGGTACGTGGTAAGGGTGATAAAGAGAGGCTTGTCTTCCTCTCCGACGGTGCGAAGGACGCCATTTCTGACTATCTGAAGACCCGCAAAGACGATTTTAAACCACTCTTCATCCATTATGGCGGACTAGGCGAAGATTATGAAGATGGTGAGTTTATGCGTTTAACACCAAGAAGTGTCCAACGAATCATCAAGAAATACGCGAAACTCGCAGGAATAGTAAAGGATGTGACTCCACACGTACTCAGGCATTCATTTGCCACCGATCTACTAATAAATGGGGCGGACATCCGCAGCGTACAGGACATGTTGGGACACTCTTCTATCACAACCACGCAAATCTATACTCACATTACGAATAAACAACTACGAGAAGTACATAAGGCATTTCATTCAGATAAGTAAAGATTTGTATTTAGAACACTAGGATAATTTGACCGTTAGCCCCATTACCTCCCATATCACCATAGGCGTCATCTCCGCCGCCACCCCCACCTGGGGCGCTAGCATCAGAATAATTTGAGCCATCAGAACCAGATCCTCCTGAGTAAGTTCCTGTTCCACCAGCACCACCAGAGCCACCAGCATCGCCACCAGCATAGCCACGCCCACCTGCTCCGCCAGAGCCTGCTCCTCCACCACCACCACCGCCCCAGTCATCTGAAGTATCGGCGTAACCACCATTACCACCTGAATAGGCACCAGCGCTAGGAATACAGCCAGAAGCCTGCCCACCGGCTGCTCCACCACTATCACCAGCATAACCGCCACCCCTTGCAAGAACCGTAGAAGCATTGACAAACCAGGTATCACCTCCAGCATTCCCAGTACTGGCCATCCCAACTGAATAATTATAAGTATTACCGGGAACAACAGACATTACTGACTTTGTGAAAGCACCACCTCCTCCCCCGCCTTGGTCATAACCGTGATTACCTTCATTGGAACCACCAGCCCCCCAGGCATAAACAGTGACCGATGTAACGCCTGCGGGTGCGGTCCAACTACCAGAGCCAGAAGTGAGAATAACGGGACTTGTTCCGCTTCCCCCACCACCCGAAGGTGTACCAGCAACAAGACTCAGATCATCAAAGTAATAAGTTCCTAGCTGATTATAATCGAACCAAATACCGAGCATTGGCATACTACGTCCAGAAACCGGCGGGAATGTTGTAGTAGTGAAATCAATCTCGGCACTATGCCAAGCACCGTCTGCTGTTACTGGGAAACCGCCAAGTATAGTCGCAACATTTACCATAGTACTATCACCAAGCCTAAAGTTTGCCGAACCAGTAGTACCAACTGCGGCTTTATATCTAAATGTTAATTGATAATTTGTGTTCGATGACATTTTGCTTGTCATATCCTGACCGATGGCACTCCAATTTGTTCCTGCAGTATGAGTAATGCTAATATAATTGTTTCCTGACTCATTTCCCAGCTGCCAACTAGGGCCACTGAAGTTAACCACACTCCAACTCGTGAAACCGTTCGAAAAGTCGCCGTTGGTTATAAGATTGGACTGTGAACCGGTCGTGAAACTGGCCCCAACGGTTATATCAGAATTTATTGTGAATGTACAAGGCTGACTGTCGGTTCCGCTACAAGTTCCACCGGACCAGCTGCCAAACGAATAGCCGGTATCAGCGACGGCCGTTAGGGTTACTGCGGCGCCCTTGACGAAATTATTTTGGCAAGAATTGCCCCCTGTTCCACAATTAATATAGTTGTCAGCCGTGCTCACAGTACCACCGACAATTGGATTAGAAATTGTCAGAATTTGTCTAGGCGTGGATACTCCGATGCCAACTCCTATGAAGTTATCCATATAGATGCCACCACTTGTAAAGACTGGCTTAGTGAAATTGTCAGAGCTTGTCGGTGTATACAAACTAACGGCTGGTGAGAAAACCAGGCTGTCATTACCTGAAAGATCTAATGCAGGGGCTGCGGATACATCATAAACATTCGTTTTGGCACACTTCGGATTCATATTTGAGTCCTTTGTTGTAAATGTATATTTCAAATAAGCATCATATTCATAATCAACTTTGATGTTATAAGAATAAGGAGTATTCGAAAAAGTGTTCAAAGGCGCATTAAAAGATGAGATTGTATCAGCTACAGGAGTTGGCACATTTGTTCCTGTTGAATTAATGTGCTCGTACAAGACTACGTTTACACTTTGGCTAAATACCGTAAGACCGATATTAATATAACCGTTCGAATTTTGTATCCTTATATAGTTGGTTGAACCCGATGTAGGGGCCCAGTAGTCAAATGATAGAGAAAAGCTCTTATCTGCTACAAGTTGTTTATTATTCTGACCATTGATGGCATCATTTAAGTCACTATTTGGTGTGACTTCTGTAGGAGCTGCCATTGTATAATCAATTTTTCTGCTTATCGTACCAACTGTCCCTGTTGATTCTATAAGAGATTTCGGACTTGGCCAATATTTTACAGAATAACTGGCGTTATTACCTGCCAGCAAACCGTTAAAATCATATGACACATCATCGGTATTCCCGTTTGTCTTGCGCCAATTTTCGATGCCATTTACAAATTGCGTTCTGGCTAAATCGACACCAGTTTGGGCTGCAGAGTATGCCCTCAACGAATCCGTAGAGTTTAATGACATTCTAGATTCTTTGACGATAGCTGTTGCTACAGTCGTAGAAACAATAAGCAAAATCGTTATGAGTATTAACGACCATATGAGTGCAAATCCTTTTGTAATTGTCTGCTTCATCAGTAAGATTCCCCTATAACCACCCCTGTTTCCAGATAAAGACTGTCACTGTAGTCACTTTTTGTCTGGCTACCAGTGCTACTATTCAAAATAACATCTAAATATGGAATATTATCCACAAAAGTCCTTTTGAAAGTGCTGCCGTTGCTCCCACCAACAATCAGCTTTACATCGCTACTAGCTCCTCCAAGAAGATTTTGTCCAAGCGTTTTAGATCTTGTACTGAAACTATTCGAACAATCTGCTAATCCCGAACATTCCAGATAATAAAGGTTACTTAAACCCGCTGAGTTAGGTGCCTCAATGATAAATTGGGCTCCTGTTTCGATCGATTGTCCGTCCGTTGGGTTATTTGTTAGAATAAGTCTTTGTTCTCCTCCTGCTACAACTATATTTACATCGCTTGCTTGTCTAGAAAGCCTTGAGATCATATCCAGAGACACTCTTAATTTCTCTTGAGAGTTTCTCATCCTTACGCTCAATGATTTTGCGTTAGTAAGTGCAATAAAGGAGCCAACAACCAAACCCATCAAAGTCATAAATACCGCTGATGCGACAAGTATCTCAATCAATGTGATGCCCTTTTTACTCACTTGGTGCCACCAATTGTGTTAGGTTGTAAGTACTCTGGTTTGTTGCCCCTTTATCTTTCCATGACATCGCCACTTTCACTTCATAAAAACCCGATGCATCGAAAGAGTAGGTGTAGCCCTGTGTCACGCCGCTGGCCGGAAGTTCGACGGAGGTAGTTGTGACAGCAATAGTATATTTGCCCGCTGGTGTTGGTGTAAAAGAAAGAGGAATTGTTGAGGCCCCGCCATAGACTGGGCAAGAAGTCTTAATTTGAATTATAGCTTCGGTCATAGCTCTTTGTGCAATAGCGGCAACTTCGGTTTTTGTCCTAGAAACGGTCACGAGATTTAATGATTGGATAATAAGAGTCGCAGTCGCTACAAAAACGAGCATCATGACCAACATCGCCACCATAACTTCCACAAGACTTTGGCCCTTCTTTATTCCCTTATTGATATGAAATATCGCCATTGCTATTCACCGTTATTGTTACTGTATTACTTTTATAAGTTAAAAGAATTGTCACGGAACCAGGATTCGAAGGGCTATATGTTGTTTGGCTAGAACAGCTGGGGTCAAAGTACCAATCATTAGCAGGTCTTTTTGTTGCATCTGCACTCCCGTCTATCCAAGCACAACCAGATTGTTGAGTACGAGTAAAATCAAAGGTTGTCGCCAGATAGTCTCTCGCAAAAGGTGATGTAAAAACTGCTGAAAAAGTATTATTGGCCGAGTTTCCTCCGATAGTTACTACCGGGGGATTAGAACCGGCTGGTAAGCTCCCCTTATCTTGATCTGGAATAATAGTACTCTGTTGCTCATTAAGTACACTACCATCAGAGTTTAATGGGACAATGCTATAGTTTCCGGTTGAGTCCATCTTGAATTCCCATGCCTTTGTAGTAGAACCGCTAGGAAGATTCGGATCCATGGTAATGGCCTCTGAGCGATTTTGGGCAGTACGGACAAGGGAAACAATTTGTTCCACTGATTGGTTGAGCCTCTGGTAATTGCTATTTGCCAGTAATGCTCCAACCGAAATCAAACTTAAAATAGAGATGATACCAAGTACGACCATCATTTCGATTAATGTGAACCCATGTTTTACCTTTGGGACCAAGACACCCCCGCATATTATCCTAAGAATATTCTAGCATAAAGATTGACAATTTGCTGCCCAAAAATGAGCGCGAAGATGAGTCCCGCCATCAAGTATGGGCCAAATGGAATTTCTGAGTTCATTTTCTTTTTCTTACTACCGTAAACCAAAATCAGTCCTATTATACTACCCACAATAAAACCAAAGTAATATGCCGGCAAGATAAGTGGAAAGCCAAGAGCAAGTCCCATCAAAGCTGCCAGTTCATACTCTCCCTCACCCATCCAGCGCCCTTTGGAAAAAAAATAGATGGAATAAAATATTAACCCAGGGATAAATGCAGAAAGAACAAAAGGAGATATGTAGTTTACCATTGGTTGCCATGATAATACGCCGCCGTAATTTATTGTTATCATAATAATCGCAGCCAAAATTCCGGTGTATACCCATCTTGATAGAATGTATGTAGTCTTGTAGTCATGGAGGCCGACAAGAATAGCCACAAAGGCTATGAATATTAGTAGGAGCAAAACAAACACAGACCTCAAGTCGATAGGCAGCCCGAAACGCCAAAATAATCCTAAGAACGAAAGCCCTGTTACAAGTTCAATAATAGGGTATTGAATCGATATCTTTTTACCACAATATCTACATTTTCCCTTTAGATAAACAAAACTAATAAGCGGAAATAGATCTAACCAAGATAATTGATGTTTGCATTTGGGGCAAAAAGAACGACCACCAATTGATTTTTTTTCTTCAATGCGATATTCGAGAGCATTAATAAAGCTGCCAAAAACGAGGCCCGAAATAAATATCAAAATGGAGATTTCTAATAGCATGTGCCCTTATTATATTTGATTTTAGAAACAATAAAAAGTCTCTTGAGTTGCATCTATCTGAATGTAGAGTAAATAACACTACTCCCCGCACAACCACTTGCAGTACTTGGCAAAGTGATTGTTGGTGCAGCAGTATTATTATTCGCACATGCGGCAAAACCATAGTTTGAGCCCGAATTTCCAGAAAGATAAGTAAAGTTCGCTGTCGTAACGCTAGAAATTGTGGTACTAAGATCCTTGTCTGTGACTAAGGCCGTCATTAGAGCTACCACGTCAGCAGATGTTGGATAGATATTGGCATGTTTACTTGCATAGGTCTCGAGTGCAGTCTCAATAGTCTTGGCTTGACCCATCCTCTGTGTATTTACAGATTGAGTCCTAGCTCCAGTAATGGCTGCAACCATTAATGCAGCCAAGACTGCAATAATTGCCATTACGACAACTAATTCAATAAGTGTAAAACCCTGTTTGTTTTGTGTCATTATTCCCTCCAAGAACTATCTTCATTATATTCCCTATGTTAAACAAGTCAATAAAACACTGTTTAAAAGCCATAAGATAGTAATACAAATACCCATTTGAAATTTAAAAGGCCCCTCAGGGCCTTTTAAATGATATCTTACTATATTATCTGAATGTAGAGTAAATAACACTACTCCCCGTACAACCACCTGCAGTACTTGGCAAAGTGATTGTTGGTGCAGCAGTATTATTATTCGCACATGCGGCTAAACCATAGTTAGCACCAGCGTTTCCTGACAAATAGGTGAAGTTCGCTGTCGTTACACCGGCGGTAGCGACCGTAAGATCTTTGTCGGCAACCAAGGCCGTCATAAGGGCTACTATATCCGCGGATGTTGGATATAGGTTAGAATTTTTACTTGCATAGGTCTCGAGTGCAGTCTCAATAGTCTTGGCTTGACCCATCCTCTGTGTATTTACAGATTGAGTCCTAGCTCCAGTAATGGCTGCAACCATTAATGCAGCCAAGACTGCAATAATTGCCATTACGACAACTAATTCAATAAGTGTAAAACCCTGTTTGTTTTGTGTCATTATTCCCTCTCCTTTTACTTATCTCAAGTATAAACTTACAGTTATTGAAGTCAAGACTTATTTGATATATTGTCCGATGCTATAAATAGGCAACATTATGGCTACCAGGATTATTGCTACAAACACACCCATAACAACTATCAAAACTGGCTCTATAATACTAGATAAACTTTTTACAAAATTATCAACTTCCTCGTCAAAATAATTAGCTAGGTTTGTCAGCATAGTATCGAGCTCACCAGTTTCTTCGCCGACTTTAATCATCTGCGGTACCATTGCGTCAAATAGATGATCATGATTGACATAAGCCGATAAGGCTACGCCAGTTTTCACTTTTTCACTAGCAGCTTTTATCGAATTTTCATAAACCTTATTACCCATTGCCCGAGAGGAAATTGCTAAAGCATCGACTAAAGACACGCCCGAACCCACCAGTCCTGCTAGTGTATGGGTCAGTCTAGAAGTATAGACTTTGATAAGGAATCCCCCAATAACTGGTATTTTTATAACAAGTCTGTCCTTCAAAAAACGACCATCCGGAGTACGAACATACCAATAGATAGCACCAACAATCGCGGCAATTATAGCTACGAGCATTAGGCCGTAATGATTAATAGCATTACTAGTACCTATAACAATCCTAGTTACCAATGGTAACTTTGCATTAAAACTATCAAACAACCCCTGCATTTGTGGCATTACATACACAGACATCAGTATCACAACCCCAATAACAACCGCCAGTACAAATCCCGGATAGATAAAGGCACTTCTCATTTTTCTAGAAATTTGATAATCACTTTCTGTAGTATCTGCAAGCCTCATCAGGACTTTATCTAGGGAACCACTGGTCTCCCCAGCTGCTATTAAAGTTATATCGACTTGGGAGAAAGTCCCAGGAAAACGATTAAGTGAAGCCGAGAGAGATGAACCACCTTCAATATCTCTGCCCACTTGAACCAAGATATTTTTCAAATTTTCATTTGAAACTTGATCCTTGATCATATTAATAGCCTGAGCAATAGGCAAACCAGCCGTGATTGTGGTAGCTAGCTGACGAACAAAAACCACTTTCTGTTTCACTGGTACGTTTTTCAAGAAATTGAATGAATGTGATTCTCTAGTCGTTACTAGAATTGGAAAGAGATCCTTCGAAGTTAGAACCTTAGCCGCAGCGGATTCGTTCTCCGCTTCGACTACACCTGTTTGAATGTCCCCATCTTTTGTTTTCGCTTTATAGTTGTATTCTATCATCTTGTTTTATCCATGTAGTAATCTCGAAAATTCCTCGGTATCAATACAATAACCCTTGGCCTCGTCCTCAGTGATGCGACCGGTTTTCACCAACTGAACCAAGGCTTTGTCCATTTGAATCATGCCCTGATCAGCGCCAGTCTGAATGACAGCATCAAGTTGATGGGTTTTACCTTCGCGAACAATATTACGGACAGCTGGTGTCGAAATCATAATTTCAGCCGCCGCTACACGTCCACCACCAATGGAAGGGATGAGCCTCTGTGAAACGACACCTTGTAGAATATTAGAAAGCTGAACACGAATCTGTTGCTGCTGATATGGCGGAAACACATCAATCATACGATCGATAGACTGAGCTGCATTATTTGTGTGGAGTGTCGCCAGAACCAAGTGACCCGTTTCTGCAATCGTGATAGCGGCAGAAATAGTCTCTAGATCACGCATTTCACCGATAAGCACTACATCCGGATCCTCACGAAGCGCACTGCGTAAAGCGGCCGCGAAAGAACGTGTATCGTAGTGAACTTCACGCTGTTCAATCAAAGATTTTTTATTATTATGAGTATACTCTATAGGATCTTCAATCGTGATGATGTGTACGCTTTTCTCGGTGTTTATCTTATCGATAAGAGCAGCAAGAGTGGTAGATTTACCTGATCCAGTAGGACCAGTCACGAGAACTAGTCCACGGGGAACAGAAGTAAACTTCTCTATAGACTCTGGGAGTCCAAGTTCAGCAATCGAACGAAGCTTCGTGGGTATCAAACGGAGTGATAACCCGAGATTCCCCTTCTGATGAAACGCATTTGCACGGAAACGGGCAATGTCACCAAAAGCGAAGGAAAAATCGACTTCCTTATCTTTGAGTAAAATATCCTTCTGTACATCATCGACAACAGAGTAGATAAGCTGCTCGACATCATCTTCAGTCAGAGCTTCAGCTCCCGTCACTGGTACAAGGCTACCGTCGATACGAAGCATCGGAGGAGCACCGACGGACAAGTGAAGATCAGAGGAATTCTTCTTTACAACCTCTTCGAGTAATGTTTCGATTTTAAGCTCTGCCATTGATACCCTCCAATACTACTATTCTAATACTCTGAGGCCTTAGAAACAACTTCTTCGATGGAAGTTACTCCAGTAAGAGCCTTCAAAAACCCATCCTGTCGCATGGTAATCATACCTTCCTTGACGGCCGCGTCCTGAATCTCTGAGGTGGTTGCGTGAGATAACAACAGTTTTTCCATGACATTCGATACAGGGAAAACCTCATAGATACCAATACGTCCTGAATACCCGGTATTTCGACAAGCTTCACAACCTTTTGCTTTGTATAAAGTGAATTCTAAATCATCGTTGAATGGAAGTTTATCATAGCCGACATTCTCAAATTTTTCCTTAGCATCAATATCTTTTTTATTCGGAAGAAGTCCGGCTAAATCTTTCTTGATTGCAGCTACTAGACTTGGAGATGCTTTATAGGCTTCTTTACATTTCGGACAAAGTCGCCTGACTAAGCGCTGGCCAATAACGGTTGAGACAGTAGATGCAATTAAAAATGGTTCAATCTCCATGTCTAATAGCCTAGGCAAAACACCGGCAGCATTATTCGTATGAATTGTTGAAAGTACCGTATGGCCTGTCAAGGCCGACTGCACAGCCAAACTCGCTGTCTCAGCATCACGAATCTCACCAACCATTATGACATCTGGATCTTGACGGAGAATTGAGCGTAAACCTGAAGCAAACGTCAATCCAACTTGAGTATTGATCTGAATCTGATTGACCCCATCCACTTGGTATTCTACAGGATCCTCAAGTGTAATAATGTTGACTTCAGGTTTATTCATCTTAGTTAAAAGTGCATATAACGTGGTTGATTTACCTGAGCCCGTAGGTCCAGTCGCCAGAATCATCCCGTGCGGACGTTTAGTACCAGCTTCGATTATTTTGTAGGCACGACCCCTAATACCCAGATCCTCCAGGGTGATGACGCCTCCCGATTTGTCGAGAAGACGAATTACGACTTTTTCACCATAAACCGTCGGCGAAAGAGAAACACGAAGATCGATATCTCTGCCATCAACACTGATATCGAAACGTCCATCCTGAGGCACGCGATGTTCGTCAATCTTCATATTTGAAAGAATTTTTATTCTAGAAACGAGAGCCGGCAAAATATGTGAAGGCAGATTCATGGTATCATGCAAAACGCCGTCAATTCGATAACGAACTTTGATTTGTTTCTCTCTCGGTTCAATATGAACGTCTGAAGCAAGTGACTTGGCGGCGTACTCAAGTATGGTATTTAAAGCCCTGGTAACCGGCGCGTCCTGTGCCAGATTCTGCGAGTCGTCACTATTTTTGATCTCAATCTTTGGTCCGAGATCAACTTCTTTCAAAGCCTCGCCAACTTCTCCTGAAATATCTTGGTATTCTTCGATAACCTTCTTGATACTACTTTCCGAAGCCATATACGGTGAGACAGGATAGCCACTTTTCTTCTCGATAAATTCGATAACCTGAACATCATTCGGATCTGTCATGGCCACACTGATATTGCCACCAGTAAAACCAAAAGGCACCGCCATATACTTTTCTGCCAAATCCTTCGTAAAAAAATTTAGAATTGATTGATCAACATGTGTACTGGAGAGATCTATATATGGTAAGTTCATTGAAATGGCCTTAGCCTTTATCAAGAGCTCGGGATCCATCATGTTGAGATCACGAATGACAGACTCAAAATCCTTACCACTCCTAGCACTTTCTATTCGAACCATTTCCAATTGCTCGGGCTTCAGCAATTGGAGACTTTCTAGGGTCTCTTCAAACTTCTTTTCATCTTTTACAAACATCTAATTCAGAGGCCCGAATGGATCGGTTCTACCTATATTATCAAGATTTGTTGAGACATAGTTTTTCAGATCGTTGATTCTATTCAGTGTGGTTTGGTCCAGATTACCACTTATCGTAGTCTGCTGACCTACAGTAGAATTTGTATTTGTAACTGTAGCCTTTGGGGTAGGTGGAAAAAGCATAAAGTAGATAACGACGAAGGCCCCAATAATGAATACAGCACATACAGCAAGAGTAACAATATCTTTTTTCTTCATCTAATTCCTCGCATACGTTGTTATGTCCAAGTTGACATCTAAACTACCCGTGTCTGTAGCTGAGATGGAGATATCATCAATATTTAACAGTCTAAGTGCCGACTTTGAGTTTTGAATAAAGCTTTTCAAGGAAATGTAATTATTAAAAGCTACCGGTACACTGTAAGTATATTTTTGGATGCCATTAAAACCTGTTGCAACTGTCTGAGTCGACGCATTTGCTGGGCCAGAACCCATAATTGAATGTACCTCTCCATTGTTCTGTGTCGCCAAAGCGTTTACTTGGATGAATAAGCTACCAACATCCTTACCCTCTGGCAAAGCAGAGGAAACCAAAGCTGCGCTTTTTTGTAATTCTGTCTCTTTGTCCTTCAAACCATCCAATACATTCTTTTTATTTTTGAGATCTGTGAGCTCTGTCGATTTTTGATTGGCTTCTTTTGTTGCCGAGGCAGCGGAATTGTACAAAGGATAGACCACGAGACCAATGATTAATAAACCGATTACAATAGTCCCCGCAATTAGTAAAATTGAATAATTATTCTTTTTCTTTATCAATTCTGCATAATCCATTAGAAAGCGTCCTTATTTATCGTAAATTTAACTGCAAAGGAGACTGTACCGCTGTCTGAAGTATAGCCATTAACTTCAAGTCCGGTAAAAGCATTCAATTTTTTATCTGTCTGAGCACCACTAAATGACTTAATAAATCTATCAATTGAGGTCACATCCTTACCTTCAACTTCCGCTGAAACAGAATTGTCAGTTGCTATTTTCATACTCTTAAACCTCGTATCGGCTGGCGTTGATTTTTCAATTTCCTCAAAGATATTCAGCCAAGTTGGATTAGCACTCGTGATGGTTTTGATATCCGCAAGTCCTGTCTCGAGTGACGTAACGGTTTTCTCAAGGTCAGAGTACGCTTTGAGCTGTTGATTCAAAGTAGTTTCTTGTGAATTCACGCTCGCAACCTGTGCTTTTCTAGCAACAATATAACTCACAAGTACCAGAATAACGGCTCCAAGTATAATAGCAGTAACAACAGCAACTGTGGTAGCCACAAGATTATTCTTTCTGGTCTTGATCTGCCGCTGTTTGACTTCAGGAATTAGATTTATCTTCTGCATTTAGTTCTCCCTCATTGCTAGGCCAATAACTTCCGCAAACTCAAAAGCTAGCTGCGAAAGCTGGTTTTCAACGTCAGGCTGATATTTTACTTTGGTCCAAGGATTACCATAAACGACTTCAATACCTAAAAGTGATTTCAAGTAACTAATCATCTCTGGCATCTTGGCCCCACCACCAGTGAGTACAATCTTTTGGACATTGCCGCCGTATTGTTCACTATAGAATTTGATTGAACGCTGTATCTCAGCTGTAATGTTCGAAATAATTGGGTGCATCGCCTTCGATACTTGTCCTTCAAGCTTATCCTGAGAAAGTCCAAATTTACGTTTGAATTGTTCTGCCTGAGCATCGTCAAGTCCTAGATTCTGAGCAATTGCACGAGTTAGAGCCGCTCCACCAGCTGGCAGACTGCGGACGTGCGAAACAACGCCGTTTTCAACAACAGAAAGCTCGGTGCCAGCCGAACCAAAATCAACAATCATAACTAATGGATCGCTTGGGTTTGCTAAAGCTCTAGCTACAGCGATTGGGGAAGTTTCGAGATAAACAACTTCCATCTCTGCCATCCCAAACATTTCCATAACCCTGCTTACTTTCTGATTTGGAGCACTAACAACCATGACGGCTGTCTCCTTGGTATTTGGATTCTCACGGATTACTTGCCAATCAATGCGTACATCCTCAATCTTTAGTGGAATGTTTTGTTCCGCTTGATACTTCACGGCTTGAGCTAGCTCAGTCTGGTTCATTGGCGGCATCTTGATAACTGTAGAGAAAACAGCAGAACCAGGTAGCGCTGTTGCAACGTTCTTAGTCATGACACGTGAAGATTTCACGAGTTGTGCTAGGACATTAGCAACTTTCTGCATATCAAGCTTACTATCACTCTGAGATAGATTTGGTGGCAGTTGTGCTGTACCAAAGGCAGTCAGATTATAAGCACCATTAACCTTACGCAGCTGTACCAGCTTGATAGCTGTACTACTGATCTCTATCCCAACAAAGTCATTATCGTCTGTGAATATTCCCATTTATCCTTTCAATCTTATGGTGATACTTCGTTACCAGTACCACTAGTCGTATCTCCAACTGTTACCTGATCACTACCAGTAGCACTAGCACTGCAGGTTGTCACATTCGATGAACCGTTTGCTACAGTAATCTTATAGGTGCCTGCCGTGGAGTAGGTGTAGTAAAGAACAGTACCTCTGCCCGATAGTGCCGCTTCACCATTACCCATATTATATGTATACGAGTTCGGGTCAAGGTTGCCTGTCGGAATTACTGTCACCTTTACAACTAGGGGGCTAAGCCCGTTACTTGGGGTCGCATTAATTGTGCAAGTTGCGGGCGGAGCGGTCGCAGTAACCAAGGCTGTATTTGTCGCCGTATTGGTTCCAGGGAATGGGCGAGTCACTAGTACCTTGGCGGTGAAAAACCCAGCAGTAGGATAAGCACAACTAACACTATTTGTGTTTGTTGTTGACGTATTAGTAAAATCCCAGGTATTATTGCCATCACAATCAAATTGATATTGAATCGTGCCTGTAGCAGTACCGGTAACTGTAGCAAGCAGGGTTGAACTAAACGTTGTGATACCACTGTTTGGGGTAGCAGTCAGCGTAACACCAAGGACAGGGCTTGGATCTTTAACAGTGAATAGTCTCCCGGTGATCCAGGGTCCAAATGTATTGGAGTCGTCTTCGGCTTGTGCGGCCCACTCATAGGTTCCAGCCGGTAAAGAAAACGATGCGCTACCCTGTGAAACCGTAGTTCCTTGAGCAAAAAAGTCTTGTGCTTGATCACCAGCCGTAGAATGATACCAACCTGAATTATTAGCCTTTCTATCATTAGCTGCAGCAACACAATCTGTAGGAGTAATAGCGCTACTTAGATTCACTCCGTCCGGTGAAGAACTCGTAGCACAACCGAAATTCACCCAGGTTGGGTTCGCAATGACGTTTCCTGACGCATCTTTGGTCTTTCGATATTCAATCTTTACACTATTCGAATCTCCAGAGTTGGTATCAGCTGTTTTCACAGTTAAACGTCCTATAGTGGCATTTCCACCTATCGAGGCCGTGACAAAGGGAACATCCGCAACGGGCGTAACATAACTCACAGTCGGAGGAAAATTCTCATCTACTACAATAATGCCGTCATTATCACTTTCCTCATTCGTGTCGGTATTAATTGTGTAATAGTCCGAACTTCCCGCACCAAAGAATCTCCTAGCATAAGCAGCACAGTTACTCGTGCCATTATTCCAACAGTCAACAAGATGATTATCAGCTCTGACATTTGAGCCATTCGTAATGAATGATCGTTTAAAATACTCTAATGGAAAGAAGGTACCGTTCTTTGATTCATATGTTAGATTCCACATCGTACCACAATTGAGGTAAGTAGAATCATTTCCTATATCAAGATTGGAACTTATCGGGTCATTAGTACCGGATTTGATGGAGGACGAACAGCCCAAAGTGTAGTCATCTGAAGTAGCAGAGAAGGAATCTTTCACGTTTGTGTTACCCACAGTCGTGGTAGTGCCAGTATAATAGATATGTTCTAGTGTCATCTTTGCGTTATGACCAGAACAAGATGCGAATGCTTTTAATGGGGCTAGAAGTGCCAATGCATAAGCGCCGGCACGTTTGACATTGTAACTGACTAGATAAGTTGTTGATTTTGAAACAACTGCATTTCTATAATCAGTCCAGCTATTGTAAGTGCCCGAGTTCACACCAACGAGCCTCCACATAACTGCCTCTCCATCGGGCGAGACAAAGACAGGAGTAACATCACCAACTTTACTTAGCTTCTTTATCGCATCCCAGTCTGTCGTATTGCCCTCATTAAACCACTCGCTGATATTACCATCGTTTAGTGAATCGAGCATATTATTTATGCCGGTAAGTGTTTTCGATTCATTATCATATTTCGGATTTTCTCGACGTAGAGTATCAGCGATTGTCTCTAAATCTGCGATTGAAGTCCCATTCTTCATTGGTTCTTCATAATACTTTTTTACAAGATCTAGGGCGTCTTGTTTTTCCTGATCAATATTTGTATCACCCCAGGCATCATCTCGGACAAAAGTACCAACTACATGCACCTTTTTGATAAGTTTGTCAGATAATGCGTCTTCAAGTTCCCTCACTTCGAATGCATTCAAAATATCATTTTTAGACTCAGCTAGATTCTGCTGGAAAGCAGCAAGCATGGTGGCTTCATCTTTATATGTCGCAACTGTATCCTGGTAATCAGATTGCACTTTTGAATCAACATTAATACCATATTTTTCCGCATCTGCACGAAGTGACTTCAGATAAATCAAATCTTCGAGTGCCTTGTCGTCACAAGAAGTCGAGCCAACCGCGGTTTGATCAGGTTTGCTGCCAGCAAAATTTTGCCCAGCAGTACACAGAGTTTTTTGGCTCGCGTATTCGGTTGTCGTAATTACATCATTACCAACTCGAGCAACAATGTCCTTGTTCATAACCTTGTAGTAGTACCAAAGTCCCCCACTAGCAATTAATATCACGATGCCGAGGAAAGCTAGACCGATTAGAATATTTTTCGAGTGCTTATTCAAAAACCCTAACGCTTTTGCAGCGGGATTCTCTTTAGTCATAAAACCCTCCGTTTTTTTAACTAACTTAATTATACAACTTTTCCTGGTATCAACAAGTTTTTTATGCTAGTATGTTGTGGCTCAAAAGGAGATATATGGGACTATCTGTCGGTATCGTTGGCTTGCCTAATGTTGGTAAATCGACACTATTCAACGCTATAACCAAAAATGAAGTCGAGGCACAGAACTATCCATTCTGCACGATCGACCCAAATGTTGGCATTGTTGGTGTGCCTGATAATAGACTCACAGAATTGGCTCAAGTAATACCAACTAAGCAATTAGTACCTGCTGTCGTTGAATTTATCGATATTGCCGGTATAGTCAAAGGTGCTAGCACTGGTGAAGGACTTGGCAACAAATTTCTATCCAATATCAGAAGTTGTGACGCAATTGCCGAAGTAGTTCGCGTTTTTAATGACAAGAATGTCTTACATGTTGCTGGCGAAATCAATCCAATCTCGGATATCGAAACCATAAAAACAGAGCTAATTCTAGCCGACCTAGAAACAGTACAGCGTAGAGCTCAAAAACTCGAAAAGGAAGCTAAGTCCGACCCAAAGGCAAAAACAGTCTTAGGTATAATTAATAAAATTGCGACAGAGCTTGATTCTGGCATGCCAGTCAGAGACCAAATCCTTAACGAAAAAGAAACCGAATGCATCAGAGATTTAAATCTGCTGACTGCCAAGCCTCACATCTATATCTTGAATGGGGACGAAGAACACTTAAAATCATTAGATGTTACCAAATATCACCTGAAACCTGATGAAACCGTTATTATTTCCGCAAAAGTCGAAGCTGAACTCAATGAACTTAGTGACAATGAAAAAAGAGAGTACCTAAAAGAGCTCGGTCAAAACGAAACCGGACTTGATTCGTTAGTAAAAAAGGGCTTCGCACTACTCGGATTACAAACATATTTCACGGCCGGTGAAAAAGAAATCAAAGCCTGGACAATTAAAAAGGGCTGGACTGCACCGCAAGCTGCCGGCGTTATTCATGGTGATTTTGAACGAGGTTTTATCAAAGCCGAAGTAGTGAACTATAAAGACCTTATAGAATACAAAGGCTGGATAGGCGCCAAGTCTGCCGGCAAGGTTCGCCTTGAAGGCCGAGATTATGTTGTGAATAATGGCGATGTAATGATATTTAAGTTTAATGTTTAATGAAGATTACTAAGCAAGAAATCAAGAATAATGAACTCGCTGCTCGCAAATATTTAGCCGATTACGAGATGGCCGATGAACTTACTTTCGATCATTTTGGCTTACAAACTCTCAGCTCAGATGAGTATTGGGATTTAAAAGGTTACTTCATCGTCAGAGCTAAATTTGAGGGAGAAATCCACTTCCACAACAGAAGGCTCGGCAAGTTTTATCTCGGCTATGGCAAAGAGGACAAAATGGAACTCATCGAACCTCATCCCGGCCAGGTCTTCCTTCAGTTTGATTGTTTTGTTGAACACGTCGCTTTCCGGACAACAAAACTTACGGAAATAGAGAAACTATTTGCTGATAGAATAATTTCTAGCTTCAATATAGACGAATCGAAAGGATTCAAAATCCAAGGTCCAGGTCAGCTTCTCATAGAATTCAGAAACAACGAATTATAAATATCTCGCCAGTCGGCGGGGTTTTTATTTCCCTGTTAGCCTCTTGCCAACATTGCCGAAGAATTGATTCATGTTACCGGTCCAGGCGAAGGTATCCTCAAATGACTTCAGAATCAACTGAAGAATAGATTGTTCCTTTGTTGGAGTTACGAAGGTGTAATCTTGGGTCGTCGTAGTGTTGTTACGTTTGTCTGCTGAAACTAGACGATAATGATATGAGCTGGCAGGAGCAAGATCTTTAATAATAACGGTATGGGAGTTGTTTAAAGTGGTATCGAGTACAGAACTCTTGCTATAAGTTCCACCAACTACACCTTCGTCATATTGGACTAAAGTAGTTGAAGGTTTGTTAGTCTGCCAGGAGACGATAATAGAGGCTGTCGTGTCACTTTCACCCATAGGAAGGACATCCAGTTTGACGTTAGTAACTTTCGGCCCTTCGGTATCAAGTGGAGTTCTCACAATACCGTCACTGCCGACAACTTCGTTCCCGACCGCATCATGAGCCACAATCTGATAGTGATATTCAGTATTGTCGTCGAGATTATCGACGGTTACTTGGTGGACTTGAGAGACATCAGAAGTACCTTCTTTCGTGCCATAACTAGCTGTTTTACCCCAATTTAGGACAGTTTCAGTATCAACATTAGTATCCCAAGCAATGGTGATGGAATATGGAGTCACATTCTTAACCTGAAGGTTAGAAATCTTTGGTTTGATGACAGCGGTGAATGAATATTCTTGTGAAGTAAATTCGACTTCATTAGCGTCCTTCACGCGGACGTGATAGTAATAGGTAGTACCAGGGACCAAGCCTTCTAGTGTGACTAGATGAGTTGTGGTCAGATTGTCATCGCCAGAGGAGATACCATAGACACCAGAAACTGTACCATAATCAACCCAAGAGGTAGTCTCAGTGGCTGTTTGCCAGATAATTTGAGCCGTGGTTGAGGTAATGTTACGATCGGCGACATTCGAAGAGGCTGGAGCCAGCGAGAACTGGGCTGAGTCGAAGTTTCTGGTCTTGAAATTTGAGAATGAACCAATTGGATTCTCGGCTAGATAGCCATCCATTGAGATTGATTTAATTTTGTAGGTATAGGTTCTATTAGAACGAAGACCTTTGATGACAACCTGATGCTTCTGAGGATTTAAGGCTAAGACACTCGGATCAACTCCAGAAGTACCACCCTGAGGATCATCACCTGGCTGAGTTTGCAGCTGATACTCAATAAAGGCAGATGAAGCATCAAGGTTTGTGGTCCAATTGATCTCTGCTGTTGATGTAGTAGTTGTGACTGTGCCCGGGGTGATGTTGAAGCCAGTAGTAGTAAGTGTTGGTAAATTTGATGTTTCTGCAGTAACTGCATTCGAGAGGAAGTTTCTAGAAACAATAATGTACTGATATGAGGTACTTGGTTGAAGTCCAAAAAGGTCAACACTGTGCGAAGTTACCATACCTAGGTTACGACTGCTATCCCCGTCTCCAATTTGTTTATATGCATCATCAGTACCAGCCTTGCGGAACTCTACCATTGAGTCGGCTGGCTGATCGGTTGTCCAATTAATTGTGGCTGTGGCCACACCGATGTTAGTTAGGTCGGCCTTTTGCCCCCCAGCGGTCACGGTACAAGGGTCAGTCCCAATATCACAAATACTTGGCTGAGTTGTGGCCGGATTTAGAGAAACCGCATTCGTGATTTTATTATTCGAATCTCTCGGCGGCTTAGACTCGTTAGTGACTGCGTTGACGACTAAGTTTCCATTTGGCGTGGGATATTTATATGTGGTGCTTGCGTTGTCCGCTGAGGTTACATAGTAGTAGTACATCTGATTAGCTATCTGTGGATCCGAGCTGATTGGATCAATATAATAGTTATTTCCCATCGCCATATTTTGATCAACATTATAGAGTGGGTTTGGATCATTTACTGAACAACCGCTTGATTCAAGTCCTTTAGTGCAAATCTGTTGCCAAAATAACCCATCAACCGATCGATAGATCCGATACTCTTTGAAGTCATTTATGCCATTTCTGTTTGGATCAGGGATTCTTGACCAACTGATAATATTTCTGAGGTAACTCACACCATCTCCGTGAATATCATGGATGATGACATTGCTTGGTAGAGCCGGAGCTGTAGCATCCGGTGTGTTATCCCAACCGATATGCAAGGAGCCCGGATAAGCAATCGTCGACATTGGTGAATGGAAAGGTCCACCGTCTGGAGTGACTGGTGTGTTGTCGATGGCCATTACTTTGTAATAGTAAGTAGTGGCATCAGTGAGGCCCGTGCCAGATGTAGCCGGAAAAGTTTGACCAGTATCTGTGACTGAATGCGGTTGGTCTGCATCATTCTTCTTGCGATCATCATCAATCTTGGTCGGAGCCACTTCGGCAATTTTCGTAGCATTTGCTGTCCAAGAAGCATCGTCAGCGTAATTTGTTGTCGAGCGATAGACTTCATATTTAGTCAGACATCGAACGTTCGCCAATTTATCGCAGTTTTTTGCGAGAGAACCAAAGAAAGTGACAGTGATTTGATGCCCAACAGACGAATCGGTGTTTGGGTTACCAGTAGCTGCAGTAACATTCACTTCTGTTGGAGTAGTTGGAACCGAGTTAGAGGCTGTATGGACATGGGCGTCAGTAGAATGGGCTGATTCGTTGTGGGCTGGGGAAGCATCAGAGGCATTAATCTGATAATAATAGTCAGTGAATTCATCTTTACCATTGAGGTCAGTGGTTAGACTAGTCGTAGTGGCAACCTGTGTATATGAGCCGCCTTCTGTGGTCGCTTCAAATATTTTGTAAGTAATAGTGCCGGGGACTACCTCTTCACTTCTAGCTTTGTAGTCGATTGAAGCAGTCCAAGTCAGATGAATTCTCTGATGGCTTCCAGAAGAATCCAGACCCATCGGAGAAGCAACAACGTTTGTAGGTACAGTTGGTGCCGTAATGTCTGGTGTGGTGGCCGTATTCAGATTATCGAATGGATTGAGTGGGATTAAGCCGGTTGGGTTGCCGGTTGGGGATAAATCAAGAGCGGTGACACGATAGAAATATGTCGTTGAATCATTGAGTCTGTCAGTAGCTACTGGTTTGTCAGTGCCGAAAGTAGCGTCATTATTTGTGTCGTTATCATAATAGACTGGATTAGTGAGTACGGAAGTCGCATCGAGTGTACCGACAATCTGCCAGTCAGCTGGGTCAATAGAGTTTGTTGTTGAACGATAAATCAAATATCGAGACATTCCCACACCATAATCATTCGAAGGTGTCCACGTCAGGGCAATTTCAAATCCTTTGTTTGCGGTATTTGAACAAACAGGAACGGAAGTAGTTGGGATATTCCCAGTAGTTCCATCGCAAGCAGTAGTCAAAACACCAACTACGGGGGTTGGTGACAAAGAATCCGTAGTGAGACCATCAATTGGATCAGACCAACTGCCCCAAAGTCCGGAATTATCTTGGGTTCTAATTTCGTATTTGTATCTCAGGCCTGGTTGAAGGCCGGTACTGTCCAAGTAAGAAATGTCTGAACTTCCATGGTTAACAACAACTTCATTCACGCCCCATGTCCCAGTTGCCAATATTCTGCGTGTCTGATACGCAACCGTAGGAGCAGTGCCGCTAACTGAATTCCAATAGAGTTGAATATGGGTACTGTCTGTATTTGGGTCAGAGGCTGGAGCCCTGAAACCAGATGGAGCATTCGGCACAAAAGCATTGAAATTGATAGTTTGCTGTTGCTGACCTTCAGCATTTCCAGCCGTGTCTTTGGTGTAATAGTAAAGGGTGTGGGCACCCTGACTGACAGTAAGCGTAGAAGTGTAAGTGCTCCAAGTACCAGAGTTGGAATCCCACTGGTAATACGTGCTTGCTACACCAGAATTGTTTCCACTATTTGGGTCCGTTGGAGCCAAAGTAATAACTGGGGCGTTAGTGACATACCAACCATTATCACCATTTGGACTGGTTGGACTAATGGCGTAACCAGTGGTTGGTGCCTGGACATCTATCTTGAACTGCTGAGAGTGATGTGTTTCTGCATTACCGGCTACGTCATCAGCATACCAATAGAGGGTATGAGTGCCTTCCGGTAGGTTTGAGGCATCGAGCGTTTGTATATATGGGTCATCCCCATTTGTATTCGATAGCTGGGTATATGGCGCAGCATCTGTATCAAAGCGATAATAAATTTTATTTGTTTTTGATCCCGAATCCGCAGCGCTGAAACTAACAACTGGCTTCCCAATTTTGTACCAGCTATTATCCCCAGAGGGAGTCGACGGACTAACATTCAAGGTGGTCGTTGGAGCGACGTTGTCATATTTGTAAATAAATTGAGCACTGGTACTAGAGGCGTTTCCGGCATTATCTATTGCTTTAACGTTGAGATAATAGGTCGAGCCGGAGACGAGAGTTTGGTTATTTGAAAAGTTAGTAGCCGTCTGGGCATTCGCTGTGGTACAGCCAGTGCCAGGATCGGTTATACCCGCAGTACCCCAGTAGACACAATAACCGTAGACACCAGCCAGACCATTGTCAGATGGAGCGGTCCAGGAGAAGAATGGTTTAGAACCGTTTACGTTGTAGCCGTACCAGTTGTTAGAGGTTAAAGCTGTACCACCAGATTGGGAGTAACCCAAAATAGTAGAAATATCGTTCGGGGGGCTGGAATCTATAATAGCAGAGGCATAGCCATAAGTAGAACCAAGCGTAAAATCGTTAAGGGTTGGCGTGACAAGATTATTAGTGGTTGCTAGGGTAACTTGGACATCAAAATATCTTGAACCTACGAGACTAGAGTTGTCTAGACTTCCGGTTGTAGAGCCAGTTGTGGACTGAGTGGCACCTGTATTACCCCAACTAGGATCACTCCAAATCACCCCATCATCACTAGTCCTGGCCTGAAACTTGATACTTGTACCGGCCGGTAAGGCCACACTATTCCAAGAGATGTTACCCCACTTTTGCTTTGCTCCTACGCCTGCATCCAACTTATATCCAGAAATGGTGCCCAGTGTGTTATAAATCACAGGCACTGAAATCGTTTGTACCGGAACATTTCTTTGAGAAGTAGTATTATCACCGAGATTGCCATATGAATTATAGCCCCAGGCAAAAACAGCACCATCAGAACTACGCCTTGCAACAGAATAATCGCCTCCACTTGTTATTGTTGTCATTCCAGTCAAGTTACCACTCCCACCAACCCCAAGAACTTGGATTGGAACAGCGTGAGAATTTGAATCTGATGAATTTATTCCTAATTGGCCATATCCGTTATAGCCCCAATCAAACAGAGCCCCATCAGAACCACGCAAGGCAAGCGAAGAACCATCCTTCCCTGCTGAAATAGCCGTAATTCCTACTAGATTACCACTACCGCCAACTCCTAAAACCTGTATTGGAACGTTTCTTTGAGTAACAGTATTATCTCCGAGTTGGCCGTAGTTATTGTTACCCCAAGCAAAGACTGCACTATCAGAACTTCGCAATGCAATAGAGTGACTGCTCCCCGTAGCGACAGCGGCTATCCCAACAAGGTTACCAATCCCTCCTAACCCCTTTACTTGGACAGGCGCATTCCTCTGGGTGGTTGTATTATCACCAAGCTCACCGTAGCCATTATAGCCCCAGGCAAAAACAGCACCATCCGAACTTCGCACAGAAAGAGAATAATCATATCCGTTACCATTAGGATCAAAGCCCGAAGAAACCATGGAGTTACCAGTTAGGAAACCACTACCCCCTACCCCCACTACTTGAACGGGCGCATTCCTCTGGGTGGTTGTATTGTCACCCAATTGTCCAGCTGCATTGCGGCCCCATGCAAAAATAGCACCATCGGAACCTCTCAGGGCAAGCGAGTGTTCTGAACCAGCAGAGATTGAGGTAATGCCGGTTAGATAACCGCTCCCGCCAACTCCCACAACCTGCGCCGGTGTACGAGTGCTTCCACCGACTGAATTATTACCCAGTTGACTCCAGCCATTGTCCCCCCAAGAAAATACAGCGCCATCTGAGCCACGTAAGGCGAGTGAATAACTACCTCCAGCCGAGACGGCAGTAATACCAGTAAGATAACCGGTGCCTCCGACACCGAGTACTTGGACAGGGATATTCCTCTGAGTAGTAGTATTATCACCGAGTTGACCACTGCCATTAGAGCCCCAGGCAAAGACTGCACCGTCTGAACCGCGAACAGCAATGGTATGGCTCCATTCTGCCGAAATAGCAGTGATGCCTGTCAGGTTTTGGGGACCAAATGTTAATGTAACAGTTCCGTCTGCGGTATTGGCAGCACATGTAGGATCTGTATAAGAAGGACTAACAGCTGCATTCCCATTATTGATAATCGAACCGCAAATAGATGCCTTATTATAACTAAAATCAGCATTAGTAGTCCATGTTTTGTTATCTGCATTAGTATTACCGGCGTTATCAGCTATTTTCGTATAGACACTTTTTGTTCCATCTCCGCCAGTAAGCGTCCAGGGAACATTTCCGGAGTAACTTGATTGACCAGTAAATCCGCTGGCAGGTGTGACATCAGTCCAATTCGACCCATCGTTTGAGAAATACAACTTACCGAGATTCGAACCGCCTGCATCAGCGGCCACCACATTAATAGTAGCGTTCTGTGGTGTGAACTGAGCACCGCCGTTAATGGTGACTACAACTGTAGGTTTTGTAGTATCGACAGTAATATCCGCCTCATTAACGTCTTCCGGAGTAGTGCCATAACTAGTCCATCCTGATTGTCGGCCTTGAGCATCCAACGTACGCATCTGAAAATGATAACTAGTGCCAGAGGACAGTCCAGTAATTGTGGCTGTAGACTGATTGCCACTATCGACGGCACCATTTATTAAGTTAGTTGTTCCGGTAAAAGCAATTCCGACAGGCTTGTACTCGACCTGAGTATATGGATTGGTAAATGTACCACAACCAGAACAGGAAAGGCTGGTAGTCTTAATTTTCACGCTCGATTCATTGGTATAGCCACCTGCCGCACCAGCAGACAAGATAGATCCCGCGGAACTTTTTAGAGGAGTAGACCCATCTGACTTATAAATAGTTGTGTTGGTATTTATCGGGGCCTCGACAGAGTTGTAATTAAGAGAAAAATCGTTCAGGGTTGATGTAGCTGTCCCATCAGAAGACAGAGTATATTGTATATCCAAGTATCTGGATTGGCTTGCAGTGATTGCTGAGCCACCAGGTGTAACGAGATCGCTGCTCCAGCTAGACCAGGAAGTACCATTATCGCTGGTTCGGACGTTGAATTTTACCGAAGTATTCGTAGGTGTAGTGGCATTCCACGAAACAGTGTTCCAATATGCCTTACTACCAGCCCCAGTATCAATAATGTAACCGTCCACACTGCCGGAGTATTGATATGTATTATTGTCTATCGAGAGAGATCGTGTACTTGTATGAACCGGCGTGTTGATCTGACTGGCCGTGTCGACACCGAGCTGACCATAGTTGTTGTATCCCCAGGCAAAGACAGCACCATCAGAATTACGTAACGCAAGCGAGTAGAAACTCCCCCCCTGGATCATGGTCATACCGGTCAGATTGCCCGTCCCGCCAACTCCAAGAACCTGGACGGGTGTATTCCGCTGAGTAGTAGTATTATCACCAAGTTGACCCTGGTAATTAGACCCCCACGCAAAGACAGCTCCGTCTGAGCCACGAAGAGCGACTGTATGACCCCAGCCGGCCGAAACTGCGGCAATACCGGTCAGATTGCCGGTACCGCCAACTCCAAGGACCTGGACGGGTGTATTCCGCTGAGTAGTAGTATTATCACCAAGTTGACCGCTGCTGTTAGTCCCCCAGCCAAAAAGAGCACCATCTGATCCTCGTAGTACTAGAGCAGATGTAGCATTACTTGAAACCGTTGTCATCCCAAACAAGTTACCCGTCCCGCCAACTCCAAGGACCTGGACAGGTGTATTCCGCTGAATAGTGGTATTGTCACCAAGTTGACCGCTACCATTATAGCCCCAGGCGAAAACAGCACCATCCGACCCTCTAACCGCATAGGAAGAAGCATAATAATAAACAGATGGATCGTAGGCACTACAGTCTATTGAGGTTATGCCGGTCAAGTTACCGGTACCACCAACACCAAGGACTTGGACAGGTGTACTCCTCTGAGTTGTAGTGTTATCACCGAGCTGACCATAAGTGTTTTGACCCCAAGCAAAGACGGCTCCGTCTGAGCCACGTATTGCTAGGGTATGAAATCCACTCGATACTATTTTTGTTATGCCAGTTAAATATCCATTTCCACCAACACCAGCTACTTGTACGGGCACATACGTTCCTGACATATTCCCCCAAGAAAATACCGCACCATCTGAACCACGTATCGCAAAGGAAGAACCGAAATCCGTACTACTATATCCACTGTTTGAACCACCTGCAGAAATCTCCGTAATACCAGTTAAATATCCTAAACCATAACGTACCTGGACAGGGTAATTTCTGGCCGTAGTAGTTCCATCACCGAGTTGACCCTGACCATTTAAACCCCATGCAAAGACTGCACCATCGGAGCCACGTATTGCTAGAACATGTTGATATTTGGCTGATATTTTAGTAATACCGGTTAATGTTCCTATGCTCGCCGGGGCAACAGTCTGGACGGGGGTCGCATGAGAGTTAGAATCTGAAGAATTTATACCAAGCTGACCGACATTGTTGTACCCCCAAGCAAAGACAGTTTTGTCCGAGCCACGAACAACGGCGGTTTGGTAGTCTCCTGCTGCGATAGAGGTAATTCCTGTGAGGTTGCCAGTACCGCCAACACCGAGGACTTGGATGGGTGTATTCCTCTGGCTACTAGTATTATCTCCAAGACTGCCATAAGCGTTATTTCCCCAGTCAAAAACTGCACCGTCAGAGCCGCGGAGAGCGACAGTGTGGTAATACCCAGCCGCAATAGCGGTAATGCCGGTCAGGTTACCGGTACCACCAACACCGAGAACTTGGACAGGTGTTTTCCTTTGTATTGAAGTGTTATCACCAAGCTGACCGACATTGTTGTAACCCCAAGCAAAGACGGCGCCGTCGGAACCACGAAGGCCGACGGCGTGAGAATACCCGGCCGCGACAGCTGTGATGCCAGTCAGATTGCCACTGCCACCTACTCCAAGAACCTGGACAGGTGTATTTCTCTGTGTCGTGGTATTATCACCAAGCTGACCACTGCTGTTGGTCCCCCAAGCAAAGACGGCGCCGTCGGAACCACGGGCAGCGAGCGAAAAAGAACTCCCCGATGCAATAGCTGTGATGCCTGTAAGATTGCCGGTACCGCCAACTCCAAGGACTTGTACAGGTGTATTCCGCTGAGTAGTGGTGTTGTCACCAAGTTGACCGCTGCCATTTGTCCCCCAGTCAAAAACTGCTCCATCTGAGCCGCGAAGGGCGACAGTATGATCTCCAGCCGCGATAGCGGTGATACCAGTCAGGTTGCCAGAACCACCAACTCCAAGTACCTGGACCGGTGTGTTCCTCTGTGTTGTAGTATTATCACCAAGTTGACCACTGCTGTTTAGTCCCCAGGCAAAAACTGCACCATCAGAACTACGTAATGCAAGCGAATAAGAACTCCCCGATGCAATAGCGGTAATGCTGGTCAGGTTGCCAGAACCACCAACTCCAAGTACCTGGACAGGTGTATTCCGTGAAGTGGTGGTGTTATCTCCGAGTTGACCATAGGTGTTATCACCCCAAGTAAAGACGGCGCCATCTGAGCCACGTAAGGCGACAACATCGGAACTCACAGCAGAAACCGCAATCTTCGTAATCCCAGTCAATTTCTGGTATCCGAAGGATAAAGTGGCGCTTCCATCTGATTCATTCTGAGCACATGAGGGATCATTGTAGGAAGGATTTACTGTGACATTTCCATCACTTGTAAGAGCACCGCAAATTGATGACTTGTTGTTTGCAAAGTCTGCATTCGTAGTCCACGTCTTTGTGTTAGATGACGCATAGGCTTTGTTAGCAGGAAAAATATTAGGTAAAACATACTGAAATAAAGTAAAGAAAGTGAAAGACGCAACAAAAGCCCACATGACAGTCTTGTGCACAGTACTACTGATTGGCGCATCAGAGTATTTCTTGTAAACCGGCACCTTCTCGTAGGTTTTGTCATGTAACATTCGAATCCATAGATGGAAGAAGTATCCAGCTGAAAGCCACGCCAAGTTAACCTGAACATAGTTCTTCTTGACAGTCTTGAGTCCATTTTTGAGAACATTCAAGAAACCGTTTAGAGACAATCCCCCCACGGTCCCCATCCTACGTTTCGTATTTACGTGACGTCTTTTCACAACCCTCGCAAATTATAGGTAAATTATATAGTTAAACCCCTGTCAAGTATAGTAGATATTCTACGTTACCTTTTGCGCCCGTAATTGGAGATTCTGTAAGTCCATTGACTTCAAAACCTTCACATTTAGCAAATACTGTTATTTCCTCGACAATTTCAGTCCTCAAGGCTTCGTCGCGAATTACACCTTTACCCTTTGAGACTTCCTTCACTCCAGCTTCAAACTGAGGTTTTATGAGCAAAATAATTTCAGCTGGTTTTGTGATAAGTGTTTTGACCTTCGGAATAATTTTCTTTAGTGAGATGAACGATACATCGCAGACGAATATGTCAATTGACTCAGGTAAAGTAATATCACGAAAGTCCGTCCGCTCCATCACCACTACCCGTTTATCTTCTCGTATCTTCTGAGCTAGTTGTCCCGTACCAACGTCAACGGCGAACACTTTCGCTGCCCCGTGCTGCAGTGCAAAATCTGTAAAACCCCCAGTGGATGAACCAATATCACAGATTATTTTCCCTTCAAAACCAATCCCAAACTCAGTAAATGCTTTCTCGAGTTTGAGTGCTCCCCTGGAAACATAGGGAAAAGCTTCTCGGACAATAACTTCAGCACCATCAGGAATAGATTTTCCTGATTTATCTGAAATCCGACCATCGACTGTGACCTGTCCAGCCATAATAAGAGCCTGGGCTTTTGTTTTACTCTCAGCTAGACCCCTATCAACTAGTATCTGGTCTAAACGCTTTTTATTTTGCTCGTTCGACATAGCTGCCGTCGGTCGTATTAATGCGAATTTTTTCACCTTCTTTAATAAAGAGTGGTACGTTCACTTTGAGTCCAGTTTCGATAGTGACTACCTTTGTTGAGCCACTAGCAGTATCGCCCTTCAGACCTTCACCAGCTTCCGTAACCAAAAAATCCATTTTTACAGGCAAATCGAGGTTGATTGGTTTATCGCCGTAAAACTGGAATTGGACGACTTCGCCATCCTTGAGATAGTGAATACTATTACCAAGTTCTTCAGCCGGCAAATCAAACTGGCTGTAATCATTCTGATCCATGAAATAATAATGATCGCTATCGGCATAGAGATATTGGACCTTTTTACGGTCTATCTGCACTTCACTGAACTTTTCACTACCAGAGAAAGTTCTCTGGACGATTGCGCCAGTAATCAAGTTTTTGATTTTCGTACGCAAAACGGCACCGCTTCGTCCCTGTTTGGAGTGCTGGTAATCCAGGACAACGAAAGGCTGACCATCAAGCTCGAAAGTCGTTCCGTTTTTGAGATCGTTTATTCCGTACATTTACGTCTCCTTATCTGTTGATAAATGGAAGAAGTGCCATAATCCTAGCACGCTTGATTGCAGTAGCTAGGGCGCGTTGGTGCTTTGGGCAGGTACCGCTCTTTTTGCGAGTGTCAATCTTGCCCATACTTGAAGTGAATTTCTGCAGGCTCTTCACATCCTTGTAGTCGATGTATTCGAGTCTGGCTTCACAAAATCGGCAAGTTTTACGCGTGAAAAATGTTTGTTCTTTTTGTTCTCGTGCCATTATTTCTCCTTAGAATGGGATATCATCAATATTAATTTCTTCGTCTGAAACCTGTGTTTCGACCTCTGGAGCCGGTTTGTCTGTGCCTTCAGCTGCTATGGGAGTGTTGCCGCTACCTTTTGGACTGCCAACAAGAGAGATGTCTGTGGCAACCACTTCGGTTTTGTTTCTCTTCGTACCATCCTGAGCTTCCCAGTTACGGTTCTGCAAACGGCCGGTGACGTGAACGCCTTGGCCTTTGCCACCATATTGGCTGATAATTTCAGCCAACTTGCCCCAAGCAACAACATCAAAGAAATCTACTTCCTCTTTGCGTTCGCCGGCGGCATCTTTGTAAGTTCTGTTGATTGCTAGACCGAAGCTAGCTACTGCTTTGCCATTTGGAGTATAACGGAGTTCGGCATCGCGGGTCATATTGCCCATGAGTATTACCATGTTTACGCTTTTCATAGTATTCTCCTTACTTTAGTAGCTCGTCGAGCTTCTCGTCGAGCTTCTTTAGTCGCTCTTTTTCATCTGCTTCAGCAGATTTTGCAGGTTTTTTGACTGCAACTTTCTTTGGAGCTGCCTTTTTCTCTACTACGCTAGCCTTTTCTTCTACGTCTTTTTCAGCCTTCTCTGTAGCCTTCTTGACTATCTTTTTGGCCGGTTTTTCCTCAGCAACTATGATAGAAGCTGGCTCTTCTACTTTTTCTTCTACCTCAGCTGG
>Ga0265320_10000521_pt1 | contig 29849 bp, 30 predicted proteins | sample 4827metaG_FD_202087 | JGI IMG/M metagenome (GOLD analysis project Ga0265320, IMG submission 202087) | Rhizosphere microbial communities from Carex aquatilis grown in University of Washington, Seatle, WA, United States - 4-8-27 metaG | ecosystem: Host-associated > Plants > Roots > Rhizosphere >... | reverse complement strand
TCGTTGCCGAGGCGCTGCTGGTCGTCGCCATGGGATACGACTATCGCGCGCATGGTCGAGTTCACCGTGCCTATTGGGCGACGGCGGCGATTTACGTCGTGCTTCATGCGGGCGTCACCTGGGCGTTCGGCAGCCCGCCACTATGGACGGATTTCGCGCAATCGATCGCCCAAAGCTAAGCTCACCAGGGCGATTGCGCATGCCGTGGCGCGGCGTCGGTGGTGTCGAACCAGCCGATGTCGCTGTCCGTCCAGATGTGCAGATCCGGCTTCACCTGTTTCGGATCGTCGAGCGTGGCGGCATTGACGCCGATGCGCGCGCCGCCGTCGCGGCGAAAGACGAGCTGCGTGCCGCAGGCGCCGCAGAACTCCCGCTGCACCGTCGGCGTCGAGCGATAGAGCGCGGGTGCGCCCAGCGCATACGCAAAGTCGCCGGCCGCGACATTGGCGAAGGCCGCGAAGGCGGCGCCGAGCGATTTCTGGCACGAGCGGCAATGGCAGATGACCGTGCGGACCACCGGGCCGTCGATGCGATAGCGCAACGCGCCGCAATGACAGCCACCTTCGAGCCGCGCGGTCATATATCCAACTCGCACCAGATCGGTGTGTGGTCCGACGGCTTTTCGCCTTCGCGCACGTATTTGTCGATGACGCAGGTCTTGAGGCGATCGGCGGCTTGCGGCGAGAGCATGATGTGGTCAATGCGGATGCCGTTGTTGCGCTCGAAGGAGCCGGCGAAATAGTCCCAGAAGGTATATTGATGCGGCTCGGCGTTGCAGGCGCGGAACGCGTCGGTATAGCCGAGATTGGCGAGCGCGCGGAACGCGGCGCGCGACTGCGGCTGATAGAGCGCGTCCTTCATCCAATTCTTCGGGTCCTTGCAGTCCTGCGGCATGGGAATGATGTTGTAGTCGCCCATCAGCGCGACGGCTTCCTCGCCCGCGAGCAATTCCCCGGCGTGACGGTGCAGCCGCTTGTGCCAGGCGAGCTTGTAGGTGAACTTCTCGGTGCCGACCGGATTGCCGTTGGGCGCGTAGATCGAGGCGATGCGCACGACGCCCTTGTCGCCCGGCACGATCGCTTCCATGTAGCGCGAATGGTTGTCGGCGTCGTCGCCGGGCAGGCGCGGCGTTACGTCCTCCAGCGGACGCTTCGACAGGATGGCGACGCCGTTATAGCTCTTCTGTCCGTGTACGGCGCAATTATAACCCAGGCTCTCGAACGGCTCGCGGGGAAATTGCTCGTCCTGGCATTTCAGTTCCTGCAGGCACAGCACGTCGGGCGCCGCGGCCTTCACATAGGCCAGCGCCGCGTCGAGACGCGAGCGGATGGAGTTGACGTTCCAGGTGGCGATTTTCATGGCGCGGTTTTCGATTTTCGAGGGTCACTCTAGACGGATTCCGGGCGCGGACCGAAGGCGCATTTTCGCAAGCGCGGCAAGCGGCAATGACAGGGCGCGCGCCGCCCGCCTCTTCGGGGACACGCCGGTTCGTACGCAATCGTCGGGATATGGGAGATTTGGTGGCTAGACCGACTCGGTTCAAGGGGCGTCGCGGATTTATTCGCTGACGCTTTATCGACGCGGCGCGGTCGGCATCTCGGCGGCGCGTGGGCGCAAATCGCGTATCGCGCGTCGATAGATCGTCGCCGTTCGATAAAGCGACGATATCTTGTTGCCGAGAAAATATTTTTGGCGTCCGTCTCCGGCAGGGTTCTCCCATGTCATGGCGCGCAAAAGCGGGCCATCCAGGTGAAACCAATTTTACCGGAGAAGTTTGGACTCCACGCCCAACTGGATGGCCCGCAGTCGCAGGCCATGACAGCTTAAGATGGCTAGACCGAGAAGCTCGTTCCGCAGCCGCAGGAGGATTGGGCGTTGGGGTTGTTCACCTTGAACGCCGCGCCGATGAGTTCGTTGGCGAAGTCGATCTCGGCGCCCTTGAGGAAATCGAGGCTGACGGGATCGATCAGCACCGTGGCGCCGTCGCGCTCCACGACCAGATCGTCGTCCATGCGGGCGTCGTCGAGCGCGAAATTGTACTGAAAGCCGGAGCAGCCGCCGCCGGTCACCGCCAGCCGCAGCATGGTGGGCGTGGGTTCCGATTTGAGGATCTCCGCGATGCGCTTGGCGGCGCGGGCGGACAGGGTCACGGGCAGGGCGGTTTCGGTGGTCATCGTCTCCCCTATGTAGTACCTACGAAGCTTCATAAAAAGAGGCATAAAACCCACTGTCACGGCCCGGGAATCCGGGCCGCCCAGCTGAAATCTGCACCACTGATGAAGATGTCGCCTGGGTGGCCCGCATTTGCGGGCCATGACAAGTTGTGATTATGGCGAATCCTCTCGGGCATCTCTTGCCGCCGCTCTACCAGCCGCCCGCCGCGCGGGCGCCGTTCGCGGCGCGGCCGAGCGAGAGCCGCGGGCGGTTCTTCGCCGAAGGCGAGAGCGCGACGCGCACCTGCTACCAGCGCGACCGCGACCGGGTGATCCATTCGACGGCGTTCCGCCGGATGAAGCACAAGACCCAGGTCTTCGTGCAGCATGAGGGCGACTATTACCGCACGCGGCTGACGCATTCGCTGGAGGTGGCGCAGATCGCGCGCAGCCTGGCGCGGGTGCTGGCGCTGGACGAGGATCTGGCCGAGACGCTGGCGCTGGCGCACGACCTCGGTCACACGCCGTTCGGCCATGCCGGCGAGGAGGCGCTGAACGCCGCGACCGAGGGCATCGGCGGCTTCGACCACAATGCGCATGCGCTCCGGCTCGTGACCAAGCTCGAACATCGTTACGCCGAGTTCGATGGATTGAACCTGACGTGGGAAACGCTCGAGGGCTTGGTAAAGCACAACGGACCTTTGGTTGGCCCCCTCCGCCCTTCGCCGCTGAACGCGGCTACGGGCGTCGATACGCTGCCGCTACCGACCCCCGCAAGGGCTTCGCCCGCGGGGGAGGCGGACCAATTTTCGCGGCAGACAGTTTTGCCCGGCCCGATTGTGTCCTTCGACGCGCGCTGGCCGCTGGAGCTTTCGAGCTGGCCGTCGCTGGAGGCGCAGCTCGCGGCGCTGGCCGACGACATCGCCTATGTGAACCACGACATCGACGACGGGCTGCGGGCCGAGCTGTTCACGATCGGCGATCTGGCCGACGCGCCGCTGGCGGGTCCGCATGTGCGCGCCGTGGCCGCGCGCTTCGGTCCGCTCGCGCTTGGCCGCTTCATCGGCGAACTCGTCCGTACCCTGATGAGCGAGCTGGTCGACGACCTTTTGTCCGAAACCCGCCGGCGGCTGGCGGCCGCGCAGCCCGCTTCGGCGATCGCATTGCGCGCCCAAGCCGAGGCGCTGGCGGCGTTCTCGCCCGCGATGGCCACCCAGGTCGCGGCGATCAAGCGCTTCCTGTTCGCGCACATGTACCGTCATCCGCGCGTGATGGTGCCGGTGGCGCGCGCCAAGGGGCTGGTGAGCGACTTGTTCGCCGCCTTCAGCGCCGATCCGGGCCGGATGCCGGCCGATTGGGCCGCGCTTTGCGGCGCGCCGGGCGACGCCGTGACCGGCGGGGTGGTGCGCGATTACATCGCGGGCATGACGGATCGCTACGCCCTGCTGGAATTCGCCCGTGTTTTCAACAGGGAGATCGTGCTTTAGCGGAAATTCACGCCATGATTCGGGCGCGGACGGGTGCTAGATTGCGCAACAAGAATCGGAGCCGGGATCGATGGCCAATTTCGACAGAGGGACGGACGACGTTCGCGTCTTCGACGGCGCGGAGGACGAGGAGGACATCGAGGGCTCGCGCCTGCCGCTTCTGATCGTCATCGCGCTGTTCGTGCTGGCGGCGTTCGGCGCGGTGGTGTGGCTCGCCTATCAGCGCGGCGTGCAGCAGGGTCATTCGGAATCGCCGCGCGAGATCGCGGCCGAGCCCGGGCCGGCCAAGGTCGCGCCGGGCAATGCGGGCGGCACGCACACGCCCTATACGGGCCTCAAGATCTATCAGCAGCCGGCGGCCTCGGAAGCCGAGGCAAATGCCGACACCGCGCCGCCGCCGTCGAACGACGCGCTGAAGCCCGCGCCGGTGGCGTCCATGCCGGCGCCCGCCGCCGCGACACCGGCACCGGCGCCCGCCGTCATCCCGAAGCCCGCACCGACGATGGCCGCGTCTTCGCCGCCCCCGACCGCCAAGCCGACCATGGTGGCGACGACACCGGTACCGGCGACGCCCAAGCCCGCGGCGACAACACCGAAGCCTGTGACGCAGACCACGGCGATCACGCCGCCGCCCAAGCCCGCGCCGACGGCGCTCAAGCCCGCGGTCGAGACACCGGCAGCAAGCGCGCCGCCGGCCGGCAGCGGCCTTCTCCAGATCGGTTCCTATAAGGCGGAAGCCGACGCCAACGCGGCCTGGAAGACGTACAAGTCCAAGCATGCCTCGCTGGTCGGGAGCCTGTCGTCGGATGTGATGCAGGTGGATCTCGGCGCCAAAGGCACCTGGTATCGCCTGCGCATCGTGGCGGGGAGCAAGGCCGACGCGAGCGCGCTTTGCACCAAGCTGAAGGCCGAGGGCGGCGACTGCTTGCTGGCCAAGTAAACCGGCGTCGACGGAAGAGTAGGGGATATGCGGACGCGCGCGATCTATGGCTGCGCCGGCACAACGCTGGACGCCGCGGAGCGGGATTTCTTCCGCGCCGCGCAGCCATGGGGATTCATCCTGTTCGCGCGCAACATCGTGGACCGCGAGCAGATCCGAAGCCTGGTCGCGGCGCTGCGCGAGACGGTCGGCGACGACCGGGCGCCGGTGCTGATCGATCAGGAAGGCGGGCGCGTGGCGCGGCTGAAGCCGCCGGGCTGGACCGAGCGGCCGGCGGCGGCGCGCTTCGGCGCGGTCTATGGCGCCAGCCATGAGGCGGCGGCCGAAGCGGTCTATCTCAACGCGCGGCTGATCGCGCACGATCTGGCCGAACTGGGCATCAACGTCGATTGCTTGCCGGTCCTGGACGTGCCGATCGAAGGCGCCGACGACGTGATCGGCGACCGCGCCTTCGCGCGCGATGCCGCGGCGATCATCGATCTGGGCCGCGCCCAGATCGAGGGGTTGATGGAGGGCGGCGTGCTGCCGGTGATGAAGCACATCCCCGGCCATGGCCGCGCCACCGCCGACTCGCACCTGGCGCTGCCGCGCGTGACGACTGAGGCCGAGGAGCTGAGCGCCACGGATTTCGTGACCTTCCGCAGCCTCAACACCTGTCCGCTCGCGATGACGGCGCATGTCGTGTACGAGGCGATCGATCCGCAGCGCCCGGCGACGACGAGCCCCAAGGTGATTCGCGACGTGATTCGCGGCGAGATCGGCTTTGACGGGCTGTTGATATCGGACGATCTTTCCATGAACGCGCTGGACGGGCCCTTGTCGGTGCGTACAAAGGCTGCATTGTTTGCGGGCTGCGATGTCGTGCTTCACTGCAACGGCAGGATGGACGAGATGAGCGAAGTGGCCTTAGAAGTGAAGGAACTGGACGGCCCGGCCTTGCGCCGCGCCCAGGCCGCGCTGTCGCATCTGAGCGTGCCCGACGCCTTCGATCCCGCCGCCGCCGAGGCGCGGCTGACCGAACTTCTGAGCATCGGCGGATGAGCGACGCGGCGGAAAATTTCGGCGAATTCGACTCCATCGTGGCGCCGGCCGACGAGGCGCTGATGGTGCATGTCGACGGCTTCGAGGGGCCGCTCGACCTGCTGCTCACGCTGGCGCGCAATCAGAAGGTCGATATCGCCAAGATCTCGATCCTGAAGCTCGCCGACCAGTATCTGGAGTTCATCGAGTCGGCCAAGCACATGAATCTCGAACTGGCGGCCGACTATCTGGTGATGGCGGCGTGGCTGGCCTATCTCAAATCGCGCCTGATCCTGCCGCAGCCGCCGGCCGCCGACGGCGAGCCGACCGCCGACGAACTGGCGACGCGGCTGCGCTGGCGCCTGCAGCGGCTCGAAGCGATGCGCCAGGCGGCGGCGCGGCTGATGGCCGGCGACCGGCTGGGGCGCGACGTGTTCTCGCGCGGCGATCCGGAACCGGTGAACGTCGTCAAGCTGAAGACCTACAAGGACACGCTGTACGACCTTCTGACCGCCTACGCGACGGAGCGCACGCGCAAGCTCGGCGGCAAGACGTACGTGAAAGAGCACGCGCCGGTGCTCCTGATCGAGGAGGCGCGGGCGCGGCTGGAACGGATGCTGGGCCGCATCCCCGACTGGAGCGGGCTGCAGCGCCTCTTGCCGTTCGAATGGTCGGGCGGGGCCAGGCGCCGGTCGGCGCTGGCCTCGACGCTGCTGGCCTGCCTGGAACTGGCGCGCGACGGCCGCGTGGAACTGCGCCAGATGGCGCCGTTCGAAGAAATCTATGTCCGCGATAAGATCGCGCCTGTCACCGAGGTCACGCCATGAGTGGAGTTGCCCGCCTGGTCGCCAAGATCGAAACCGAAATGGGAGTTGAAGTGATAGAGGGGGAGAATGAGGCGCCGGCCGAGGCCGTGGGCGTGAACCCCGAGCATTTGCGCATGACCGAGGCGCTGCTGTTCGCGGCGGGCGAGCCGCTGGACGCCAAGGCGCTGTCAACATCGCTGCCGGACGGCGCGGATGTGCCGGCGCTCCTGGCCGAGCTTCAGAGTCTTTATGAGAAGCGCGGCGTAACCCTTTTGAATGTCGCCGGAAAATGGCAGTTCCGCACCGCGCCGGATCTCGCCTTCCTGCTGCGCAAGGAACAGCCGGAGCAGCGGCGGGTGAGCCGCGCCGCGATCGAGACGCTGGCCATCATCGCCTATCATCAGCCGGTGACGCGGGCCGAGATCGAGGACATCCGGGGCGTCATGCTGTCCAAGGGGACGCTGGACGTGCTGATGGAGATCGGCTGGGTGAAGATCCGCGGCCGCAAGAAGACGCCGGGCCGCCCCGTGACCTTCGGCACGACCGAGGCCTTCCTGGTGCAGTTCGGGCTGGAGAGCGTGAACCACCTGCCGGGCGTGGACGAACTGAAGGCCGCCGGGTTCCTGGAAGCCATCCCGCCGGCCGGGTTCGACGTACCCAATCCGAGCGACGAGTTGGGCCCGGACGAGGACCCCTATATCGAGGGCGAGGACGACCTGGCGACGGGCGGGCCGGAGCTCGGGTAAAACGGGGATGTTGACCGGCTATTTTCCCGACCGGGGTTTGTTGACTTTTGTGATTGGGATACGCGTGGTTTTGGCGCGGCTAGACTGATAGTAGCGGGATATGGGGTGGCGGCCCCGACGTGATTTTCACGGAGGGTTCGCTTTGAATGGGCAACGTTACTTGGGTCGGGTCGCCTTCGCGCTTCCGGTCATGCGGAGCAGGGCCGTGTAGCGATAACCTTCCGGTTCGCCGAGTAGCTTTTCGAAAAAGACGGGGTCTTGGTTCGGTTCAGCCTGGTTGGCGCCCAGAATCACTGCGTTGCGGACGGCCTCCACGGCTTGCTCCGGTGACAGGTCGGAAATGCCATTGCGACGACCGTCGGCTGCGTGCTTGTCGAAATAGCCACGCGACCTTGCATCCATCTCTTCTATCTGTAGTCCAAGCTGGCCACAGGCGGCTTGACCCGCTGCAAACGTTTTATCTTGCAAGCCCGCAAACAACTCGCGAAACGCTGCGCCGAGGCCCGCGAGCGCCATTTTGCAAGTCTTCGACTCTAATACTCCGCCATCGGCCAGCGTGCGCCCGCACAGCCAAGCGTCGAGCCAAAAGTCCCCCACGGCTCCAGCTGCAGTGCTCCACTCGTACAACACTCCGCGATGGTTGCGAAACCGCTCACCGGAGGCCCTGAGCGTAGACAGTGCCTCAGTTGCGTGTCCGGTTCGCCGCAGAACCGAGACGCAAGCGGTAAGCACCAGAGGATCATCCGGTTCTGCTTGGTATACAGCCTTCGCGACGTTGCGGGCCACAGACCACCAGCGCTCTCCTTTATCGACAAAATGTCTAGCGAGACCGTGAGTCCAGTCCTCTAAATTTGCAACATGAAACGCATTTCTAACAAACGCCCTCCGAGCAGCTCGCGCAAGGATAGGATACCAACGCCCGATATCGTCTTCGTCTTCATTCATCACCGCGCAGGCAGCCTCCGCGATGCGGCGATGTCGAGTGAGGACGTACGCGTCTCCAGAATCGAGCATGGCCTCGCGCCGCAATGGTAGGAGTGCCTTGCGCTCCAATTCGTCGATGTCGCAGCTCAATGCATAGGCCAACACGGAGCGGGAGAGATAGAGTTGATTTTCGGCGTGCATGGCACTGACGATCGCGTAGATATCTCGCAAGCTGTAAGTTTTTATTGCTGGACTTCGACCTAGGCCGTTGACCAATGCACGAACATGGGTACGCATGTCCTCGCCCTGTCGGGTTACGAGAAGTGCGCCCAGCAACTCTCCATCCTCCTGTCGCGCAGCGAAATCTCGAGCATGGCCAAGCAGAGCTGTAATCGCGTCCGTCTCGCTTCTACCTTTTAATCTTCCCATGGCCCCATCGCCCCAGGCGGCCCAGGCAGCGACAATTCGGCGAGCATCTTCTCGATCAAGGCCCGCCAGAAACTCTGTATGAAAATCGGCAAAGGGCTGCCACATACCAGGAACGAGCCGTTTAAGCTGCCATTCGGCATCACGCGCGGTGAGCAATAGATGCACATCGGTGCGCGCGGCGATCTTCTTCACGGCGGTCAAAATGGATGGGCCAATGTTGTCCGCGTCGTCGATGACGATTACCCACGCATGATTTAGTCTGGTCGGCAACATTGCAAAAGCATCTTCAGGGAGTGCCGCATTTTCCGCTTGGCGGTGAAGGCAGGTCCAGGCTTGCCGCGTGTCTTCAACGAGGGCAGCGGCAGCGTGCAGCATCGCTGTTGATTTGCCCTCACCGCCGGCTCCGGCCAGAAGCACAATCCGCGGTTTGCTGGCACCTGTGTGGATGGCGTGTAGGCGGCTTACTAACCGTCCTACTATCGCTCTTGGTTGCACGCCACGTGCGAGCACAAACCGCCACGATGGGAGAGTGCCGTCAAAGAACTGAACCATCTCGCTTAAAGAAGGAGGGTTTGCGCGAATTTTCGCTAGCCCCTCCTGGTCGACGATTTCCCATCCCGATGGAACCTCGAGGGCCTTAGTCGTCGCCTCGTCCTCAACGACAACCCGAGTGACTGGCTTAACCCGGCTCTCGATGGCCGCTCGCAGTTTGACTAGAGACTGGATGGCCTTGGCCTTGAGATCGTCGATAGATTTGAACTCTGCATAGATACGGTCCTTCCCGGCCAACTCAATAAATGCTTTGAGTTTTGTTCTTTCTACATCGGTTTCTGCGGTTACCGCACTCCGCGGAACCGGGTGGTCGTCGTGCATGATGAACATGCATATCGGAACCTTGCGATCGAGCGCCCCCCGGAATTCAAGCTCCGTCAAAGACAATTCGTTCGAATTTCGAACCGTATCCTTCGGTACTTGTCCGTAGCGATAGCTGATCAATCCGACATACGCGTCTGCTTCATCGACCTTTGCGAGGGACGCGCTGATTAGGTCATGATCAGGAAGGGCCGCATCGTTTTCCATCGCAACGGGAAATAGCTCTTGGCCAAGCATTGCCTGCTCGACCGCGCGACGATGATCCGCGAGCTCTTTATAGGTGCTCGACAGCATCACCCTGTAAGTCGGCTTCCCGGCCACATTCCCTCCGCAGCCCTTGGTGGTGCCACGAGAGAGTTTCGCCTAGTAGTCGGCAAGCAGTAAAGGCCCAGTATATAATAGCAGAGCAGGTGAAACACGCCGCCACATTGCCGGGAGGGCTATGTTTGGTCCGCTCCATCGGGGTCCCACGACGCTCAATCCTCCAGCTCCACCACCACCGCCTCGCCGCCTTCCAGCGCGATGGCGAGGTCGCCTTTGCGCAGCGCGATCGCGTCGTTGCCGAACACCTGCGCGCGCCAGCCGTGCAAGGCGGGGACGCCTTCGTCCTCCAGCGCCGCGAGCCGCTCGATATCGTCGGCATTGGCGATGAGGCGCGGCGCGACGCCGACGGCCTCGGCCTTCAGCCGCAGCAGCGTCTTGAGCAGATCGACGGCCGCCTGGGAGGGCTCGCGCCGGCGGCGCGGACGATCGAGTTCCAGAGGCTCCGGCGGCTTGGCGGTACGGCCCTCTTCGACGGCCTCCATCAGCGTCTTGCCGAGGCGCGAATTGGCGAAGCCCTTGGGCACGGCGCGGATGCGCTCGAGGCTGTCGGCGTCCGTCGGCGGATGGGCGGCGATCTCCATCAGCGCTTCGTCTTTGAGCACGCGGCCGCGTGGGATGTCGCGCGCCTGTGCCTCGCGCTCGCGCCAGGCGGCGAGCGCGGCGACCATGGCGAGGAAGCGCTTGTTGGTGGTGCGCGGCTTCAGCCGCTTCCACGCCGTTTCGGGTTGGAGCGCATAGAGATCGGGATCCTGCAGCGCGGCGATCTCTTCCTGCACCCAAGGCGTGCGGCCGGTCTTGTCGAGCTGCTTGCGCAGATATTCGTAGATCGTGCGCAGGTGCGTGACGTCGCCGATGGCGTAGTCGAGTTGCTTCTGGCTCAAGGGCCGGCGCGACCAATCGGTGAAGCGCGAGGATTTGTCGATCTCGACATGCGCGATCTTGCGGCACAGCGTTTCGTAGGAGGCGGCGTCGCCGAAGCCCGCCACCATGGCGGCGATCTGGCTGTCGAACAGCGGATCGGGGATCATGCCCCCCTGGTGGTGGAATATCTCGATGTCCTGCCGCGCGGCGTGCAGCACCTTCACGATGCCGGGCTTCTTCAGGAGGTCATAGAACGGGGTGAGGTCGATGCCCTCGGCCAGGGGGTCGACGATCGCCTCGATGCCCGGCGCCGCCACCTGGATCAGGCAGAGCTTGGGCCAATAGGTCTGGTCGCGCATAAATTCGGTGTCGAGCGCCAGGTAAGGGGCGCCCTCCAGGAGGCCCACCAATTCCGTCAAAACCGCCGTGCTTTCCACGATCCGCATCGCAGCGTGATAGCGGATTCTCCGGGGGCGTGCGCGCGGCTATTTGGCCTTGAGGCCCACCGTCCGGCCGGGAATTCCGGCGGCGTCGAAATAGCGGACATCGCCCACCGCCTGGTACTCCAGGACGGTGCGGACGCCGCTCGGGCCGGGCGTGGCGGCGCGGATGCCGGCGACGGCCTTGACCGGCTTGCCGCCAACCAGCGCTTCCGTGGCGGGACGGCCTTTGAGGTCGCCCGGGCCCTGCAAAGTTATCCCCAGAATGTGCGCCAGGGTCGGGGCGATGTCGGCGTTGCTGACCGGCGCCTTGTCCACGAAGCGCTTGCGGAAGTCGGGCCCGATGGCGGCCATGAAGTTGCGGGTGTCGGCACGGCTGAAACTGCCATGCATGCCCTGGCCGTTGTGCAGCGTGGTGTCGGCGATCTCGGCGGTGCAGAGCAGCGGCGCGAGCTTGCAGTCCTTGGCGAGGAAGGAGCGGAAGCCGACGACGATGGCGGGTTGGGGCACGTTCGAGGAGCCGATCAGGTTGATGGCGCTCATCGGCAGGGCGCCGGCGAAGGCCTTGGGATCGGCATTCAGGAGCGCGTCGTTGACAAAGAGCGCGCCGACATAGGGCGCGGCGACGAGCTTGGCGAATATCGCCTTCGCGGTGGCGGCGCCGCCGGGCGTGTAGATGAAGTCCGAACCGCCATTGGCGGCGACGATGGCGAGCGGCGCATCCGGCGAGGGGCCGATCAGCGCATCGCCGGCGGAGGGGCGGTCGCCGTCGTCGCGGACGATCTCTGCATTGGCGCGGTTCGGATCGAACAGTTTCTGGCCGCCCAGCCATTGGGCGACATCGAAGGCGAGGAAGCCTTGGGGCAGCGACGCGATCGGCGTGGCGCCGTCGGCCGCCGGAATGCCCTTGGCGATGGTGGAGAAACCGTGGTCGGCGGTGACGAAGATGTCGGTGTTGCCATCCTGGCCGGCGAGCTTGAGCGCTTCCAGCAAAACATGAAACTGGAAATCCGCGCTGGCGATGGCGATGCGGGCGGTCGGGCTGTTGATGCCGGGCACCAGATGGCCTTCGCTGTCGGTCGCCGAATGCTGCGTGGCGTCGGGATCGCGCGACCAGAAGAACAGGACGAAAGGCTTGCCGTTGTCCTTCAGGTCCGGGAGCAGCGCCTGCGCCGCGATGGAGACCAGCCAGGATTGCTGCGTCAGGTTGGGCGCGGAGGTGAAGGCGGGACGGTCGTCGCCGGTGACTGCGAAGGCCTCGGCGCCGAGGCCGCCGGAGAGCTTGGTGCTCTTGGTCGGCGTGCCGTCGGGATTGGCCGGCCGGTTGGTGACGTCGTCGATGAAGACGCCGAGCGGATCGTCGACGCGCGCGTCCTTGGCATCGAGCGAGCCCAGATTCTGGATCGCGGCCGGGCCCTTCTTGCCGAGGATCGCGGTGTTGTAGCCGGCGGCGCGCGCCGCGCCGATCAGCGTCGTCTGGCCCATATAGCCGCCCGGGAAATGCGCCTTCATATCGCGCAGCACGCAATCGTCCTCCAGGAAGGTGACGACTGCGCCCTGGCGGCAGGGCACGGGAAAGTCGACGAACAACGTGTTGCCGTAGTCGCCCGTGTCGCCGAGATAGTGGCCGGACGCGATCGCCGAGGCGTTGGCGGTGGTGACGGTGGGATAGATCGAATGGCTGTTGGCGAAGTCGACGCCCTCGTGGCGGAGGCGCCAGAAGGTGGGCGCGACGTCGGGTGTGACGCTGTCGTAGCGCAGGCCGTCGGCCACGAAGACGATGACGTTGCGCGGCTTGGGGGCCGGTTGCGCGGCGGCGGGCAGGACGGCGAGAAGGCCTAAGGCGGCGGCGGCAAGACGGGCGGGTGTCATCTTTGGAATCCCTATATCCGACGGTAGCTTAGGCCGGTTTCTGCGACAGTTTCACTATGCGGCTTCGGGCCTTGACCCGCCCTGCGATACCCGTCACACAGCCTTCCGTTTGAAGGATTTTTGACCGCCATGCACGCCTATCGCACCCACACTTGCGGCCAGCTTCGCAAGGCCGATGTCGGACAGACCGTCCGGCTGTCCGGCTGGGTCAATCGGCGGCGCGATCATGGTGGCCTCTTGTTCATCGACCTGCGCGATCATTACGGCATCACGCAATGCGTGGTCGAGCCGGACGAGCCGGCCTTCGCGGAGTGCGACAAGGCCCGCTCCGAATGGGTGCTGACGCTGACGGGGCGCGTGGTGGCGCGCACGGACGAGACGGTCAACAAGGACCTGCCGACCGGCGAGATCGAGATGCGCATCGATGCGGTGACGGTGCAGGCGACGGCGCCGGAACTGCCGGTGCCGGTGTTCGGCGACCTCGACTATCCGGAGGAGACGCGGCTGAAATACCGCTTCCTCGATTTGCGCCGCGAGCGGCTGCACAAGAACATCGTGCTGCGGAGCAAGATCATCCAGTCGCTGCGCACGCGGATGATCGCGCAGGGGTTCACCGAATTCCAGACGCCGATCCTGACCGCGAGTTCGCCGGAGGGCGCGCGCGACTTCCTGGTGCCGTCGCGCCGCTATCCCGGGCATTTCTATGCGCTGCCGCAGGCGCCGCAACAGTTCAAGCAGCTCATCATGGTGGCGGGCTTCGACCGCTATTTCCAGATCGCGCCGTGTTTCCGCGACGAGGACGGCCGCGCCGACCGTTCGCCGGGCGAGTTCTACCAGCTCGACGTCGAGATGAGCTTCGTCACGCAGCAGGACGTGTTCGATGCGATCCAGCCGGTGCTGCTGGAGACGTTCTCGGAATTTGCCGAAGGGCGGAAGGTCTATACCGAGGTTCCGCACATCACCTATGAGGACGCGGCGCTGAAATACGGCACCGACAAGCCGGACCTGCGCAACCCGATCGTGATCTGCGACGTGTCGGACGTGTTCGCGCGCGAGGACGTGGCGTTCAAGGCGTTCAAAGGCAAGACCGTGCGCGCCATTCCGGCGCCGGGCGCCGCGGGGCAGCCGCGGTCCTTCTTCGACAAGCTCAACGAGTGGGCGCGCTCGGAAGGCGCAGCCGGATTGGGCTACATCACATTCGGAATTAAGGGAGACCTTGCCTCGTTTGCCGATCACCGTCTCGTCGAGGTTACGGGTTCAGGGCCAATTGCCAAGTTCTTGTCACAGGAGGCGCTCAATCAACTGGCAAGAACAGCGGGAATAAAGCCGGGCGATGCACTGTTTTTTTCCGCTGACGCCAAGACCGAGCGCGCGGCCAAGCTCGCCGGCCTGGCGCGCACGCGCATCGGCACCGAGCTTAAATTGGTGGAAGAGGGCGTGTTCAAGTTCTGCTGGATCGTCGACATGCCGATGTACGAGTGGAACGAGGACGAGAAGCGCATCGATTTCGGCCACAACCCGTTCTCGCTGCCGCAGTTCGACACGGCGCAGTTCATGACGCTCGATGCGCAGAAGGATCGCGAGAAGATCCTCGGCATCAAGGTCTTCCAGTACGACATCGTCTGCAACGGTTACGAGATGCTGTCGGGCGCGGTGCGCAATCGCGATCCGGAAGTGATGCTGAAGGCGTTCGAGATCGCCGGCAGCCGCCGCGATTTCACGGAAGCCAAGTTCGGCGGCATGCTGAACGCGTTCCGCCACGGCGCGCCGCCGCATGGCGGCTGCGCGGTGGGGCTGGAGCGCGTCGTGATGCTGCTGGCCGGCGAGGAGAACATCCGCGAGGTCACGATGTTCCCGATGAACCAGCAGGGCCAGGACCTCTTGATGAACGCGCCGACCGAAGTCCTGCCCAAGCAGCTGCGCGAGCTGCACATCCGCGTGGTGCAGCCGGAGTAGGGGGCAAACGCCCTTGTCATCCCCGGCGAGCGGTGCGGAGCACCGCGAGGGAAGGGGATGACAGTTGTGGCTCAATTCAGCTTCGTGCCCAGGCTCTTGATGCCGTCCTCGATCAGCGCGGCAGCCTTTGCGTCGGTCATGCGGGCGGCGATCAGCTTTTCGGCTGCTGCAGTTGCCGCATCGGCGGCGAGCTGGCGGATCTCGGCCATCGCGGCGGCTTCGGCCTGGGCGATCTTGTCCTGTGCCTGCTTGGCGCGGCGCTCGATCTGCTGGGTCAGCGCGGCGCGCGCGTCGGCGGCGAAGCGTGCGGCTTCCGCCTTGGCCTCGTCGACGATGGCCTGGGCTTCGCGTTCGGCGCCGGCGGCCTTCGCCTGGAAGCTGAGCAGCGTGGCCTGGGCTTCCTCGCGCAGGCGGCGCGCCTCGTCGAGCTCGCCCTTGATGGCGGCGGCGCGCGCGTCGAGCATGGTGCCGACCATCTTGGGCACGCCGACATAGAGCAGGATGGCGACGACGATGACGAAGCCAAGCGCGACCCAGGTTTCGGGATCTTGCAGCAATTGCATCGTCACGCTCCCGTCGCGGCGCGAACGGCCGCCGCGGCTTCGTCGGGCGAGACCGTCTCGCCGGTCAGATGCGCCACGATCTGCACCGCCGCGTCGCGCGCCGCGGCGACGACATGGCCGCGCGCCTCGCCGCGCGTGGCGGCGATGCGGCTCTCGGCCTTGGCGACGTCGTCCTGCGCCCTCGCATCGGCAGCAGCCTTTTCGCGCTCGATCTCGTCGTGGATCGATTTGCGATTGGCGTCGGCCAGCGACTGGGCGCGGGCGCGGGCACCGGCGAGCGCGGTCTGATAGGCGGCCTGGGCCGCTTCGGCGTCGCTTTTGTGCTTTTGCGCCTCGGCTAGGTCGCCATCGATCCGGCCGCGCCGGGCCGCGATGGTGCCGGAGATGCGCGGGCCGGCCAGGCGCCACAGCACGACGAACAGGAAGGCGAAGGTGATCGCGAGCCAGAAGATCTGGCTCGGGAACGTCTCCGTCTTGAACGGCGGAAAGCCCGCGCCTTCCTTTTTGGCGGGGACTTCCGTCGTGGCTGTCGTGCCGTCGGCCATCGCTAGTCTTACGTGAAGAGGATGATGAGCGCGATCACCAGGCCGAACAGGCCGGTCGCTTCGCAGAGCGCGAAGCCGAGCAGCAGGTTCGTGGTCTGGGTGGCGGCGGCGCCCGGATTGCGCAGCGCGCCCGACAGATAGCTGCCGAACACGTTGCCGATGCCGATGCCGGCGCCGACGAGGGCGATACAGGCAAGGCCCGCGCCGATCATTTTCGCTGCTGCGACGTCCATTGTTCTATTTCCTTTTCAGTCAGTGATGGTCGTGGAGGTGAAGCGCTTCGTTGAGATAGATGCAGGTCAGGATCGCGAAGACATAGGCCTGGAGAAACGCGACCAAGAGCTCGAGCAGCATGATGGCCACGATCAGCGCCATCGGCGCGATCGAGAGGACCGAGAGGATGCCGCCGGCGCCGCCGAGCAGCACCACGAAGCCGCCGAACACGGCGAGCATGGTGTGGCCGGCCAGCATGTTGGCGAAGAGACGCACCGAGAGGCTGATGGGGCGCGTCAGGAACGAGATGATCTCGATCGGGACCAGCAGGATCAGAAGATAGATCGGCGCGTCGGGCACGAAGAGCCGGAAGAAGCCGAGGCCGTGCTTGGCGAAGCCGGTGACGATGACCGTCGCGATCACCAGCATGGCGAGCGAGAAGGTCACCGCGATCTGGCTCGTCACCGTGAACGATCCGGGGATCATGCCGAAGAAGTTGCAGAACAGCACGAAGAAGAAGAGCGAGAACACGAAGGGGAAGAAGCGCAGCCCGTCGTCGCCCGTCGCCGAATGGATCATGTTGGAGACGAACTCGTAGGACATCTCCGCCATCGACTGGGCGCGCGAGGGCACCAGGAGGCGGCGCGACATGGCAAGCGTGAGAAACAGCGAGGCCGCGAGCACGACCACGACCATCAACAGCGACTGGTTTGTGAAATAGATGGGATGGCCGGCGATCGTCAGGAGCGGGTGCTCCGTGAAGATCGGCTTGACCGTAAATTGCTCCATGGGTTGCATGGCCACGGGGCTAGTTCTCCTCATCGTCCTTGACCGACGGCGCGGGCCCTTTGGCCGCGATGTCGGCGTTGATTTCACCCGCCGCGCGCATCACGCCCCGGATCCCCGCCGCGGCGCCCAGCACGACGAACAGGATGAGCAGCACCGGCTTGGTGTGAACGCCGAAATGTCCGGCGAGCCAGTCCAGTCCCCATCCCAGGGCGCCGCCCACGAGCAGCGCCGCCACGAGCTCCGTCGCGAAGCGGCCGGCGATACCCATCTGGCTCGGCGGCGGGCGCGACGTGCGCTGCTGCCGCTTTCGCTGGGCTTCGTCCAGCCGCTGGCCGAGGTCGCGCAGATTGCGAGGGTCGGGCATGCCTGACCGTCTCTTTCGTGCCGAAAATCCGCGCAAATCCGGCCTTCGCGGCTCCCTCGAAGGCGCGCGGACCATAGGGTTGGGTCCGAGAGGTGTCAATAACGCAAGAATGGGATTAAGCGGTTGAATTCATGGACGGAATTCGAGGCGCGGCGAAATGCGCGCTGCCTCGGTTACCAAAGCTCGATCACGCGAATCTCACTGGCAAGATGTTCGCAAAGGCGCAACCAAGCCGAATCGAATCTTCCAAGCAGGACACGATTGACAAGATTGCCTGTGCGAACCCAGAGCACGCGCGGTCCTTCACCGGCCGCCGCCATGCGCACGAAATCCAAGTCTTTGGTTACGACAATCATTTCGGATTGATCCGCCAGTGCCCAGATTACGCGGTCGTCGGCTTCACGAAGTCCGATTTCACGAACAGCTACAGCTTCGTGACCCTTGTTGCGCAGCCAAGCCGCCAAAGCAGGTGGCAGTTGCGCGTCGACAACGAATTTCACGGGGCTACTGCGCCGCGATCACAACCGGATGGCCCAAAGCGGCCACCGCATAGGCCAGGGACGCGCGGATATCATCCTGCTCGAGGTCCGGAAAGTCGTTCAAAATCTCCTCTTCCGAGGCGCCTTCTGCCAGCATTTCCAAGATATCGACGACACGGATGCGCATGCCCCGGATGCACGGGTGACCATGACACTGCTCGGGCCGGATCGTAATGCGGGAGAGAAGGTTCTCAGCCATGCGGTGACGATAGCGCATTTAAAACTTCCTAACCACTACTCCGCAGCCACCTTCTCCGCCTCGGCGAGCGTAACGGACACGAGTTGGCTCACGCCGCGCTCGGCCATCGTCACGCCGAAGAGGCGGTGCATGCGGCTCATGGTCAGCGCGTGGTGGGTGATGACCAGGAAGCGCGTGTCGGTCATGCGCGTCATCTCGTCGAGCAGGTTGCAGAAGCGCTCGACATTGGCGTCGTCGAGCGGCGCGTCCACTTCGTCCAGCACGCAGACCGGCGCCGGGTTCACCAGGAACACCGCGAAGATCAGCGCCATCGCGGTCAGCGCCTGCTCGCCGCCCGAGAGCAGGGCGAGCGATTGCAGCCGCTTGCCCGGCGGGCGCGCGAAGATCTCCAGGCCGGCTTCGAGCGGATCCTCGGATTCGGTGAGGGAGAGTTTGGCTTCGCCGCCTTCGAACAGCTTGGAGAACAGCGTCTGGAAGTTGGCGTTCACCTTCTCGAAGGAGGCGAGCAGGCGCTCGCGGCCTTCCTTGTTGAGGCTGGTGATGCCGCGGCGCAGCCGCTCGATGGCGCCGACGAGATCGTCGCGGTCGGCGATGAGGGTCTGCAGCCGCGTCTCGTGCTCGGCGGCTTCTTCCTCGGCGCGCAGGTTTACGCCGCCCAATTGCTCGCGCTCCTGCTTGAGCTTTTCGACGCGCTTGTCGGCCTGTTCGAGCGAGGGCAGTTCCTCGCCGTCCTTGATCTCGGCGCGTTCGGGCAGGTCTTCCGGCGTGGTCTCGAGCTCGTCGCGGATGCGGTCGCGCAGTTCGGCGATGCGCGCGGTGGCGGCTTCGTGAAGCGCCTGGGCGCGGGCGCGTTCCTCGCGCGCGGCGGAAAGCGCGGCGTCGGCGGCCTTCGCGGCCTTGTCGGCATCGGCGAGCAGGGCGTCGGCGACGGCGCGGGCGTCGGCCGCTTGCTGCCGCGCCACGTCGGCGGCGGCGATGGCATCGAGCAGAGTGCCGCGCTTGGCGGCGATCGCTTCGGGCAGAGCCTCGACGGCGGCGAGTTCGGCGGAAAGCGCCTCGCGGCGGCCCTCCAACTCCTCGATATGCGTGAGCGCGGCGGCGCGGCGCTCTTCCCAGCGGGTGCGTTCGTCGGCGATGGCGACGAGGCGGCGCGCCCGGGTCTCGCCCTCGCGCCTGAGCCCTTCCAGCGTGGCGCGGGCTTCGGAATACGCCGTCCGCGCCTCGGCGTTGCGGCCGCGCGCGGTGGCGACCTCGTTGGTCAGCGCGACGCCGTCGCCGAGCTGTTCCAATTCGGCATCGGCGGCGCGGCGCGAATCCATCGCGGCTTCGTTGCTTTGACCGAGACGGCGGATCTCCGCTTCCAGCGAGGCAAGCTGCGAGGCGCGCTCGGCGGCGGCGCGCGCCGCCTTGGCCGAGAACTCCCGCGCCGCGAGCAGCGCCTGATCGGTGCCGCGCTCGTCGCGTTCGGCGCCGCGCGCCGCTTCGCGTGCCGCAAGAGCCGCGTCGCGTGCGGCGTTCCAGGCGGCGAAGGCGGCGGCGCGCGTTTGCTTGGCGCGTTCGATGTCGGCGTCCAGCGCGGCGAGGCGGTTGCGCTGCGCCAGCCGCACGGCGGCGGCGGACGGAGCGTCGGCGGACGCGGCATAGCCGTCCCAGCGCCACAGATCGCCGCGCGGCGAAACCAGCCGCTGGCCCGGCTGCAGGAAGGCCTGCATCGTCTTGCCTTGGTCGGGGAACACCACGCCGGTCATCGCGAGGCGGCGCGACAGCGCCGTCGGTCCCTTCACGAAATCGCCGAGCGGACGGGCGCCCACGGGCAGCGGCGGCAGCGCGCCGAGCACGCCCAGATCGCGCCAGTGATGCGGCGAGGCTTCGTCGAGCGGCGCCTGCAGGTCGTCGCCCAGCGTCGCGGCGAGGGCGGCCTCATAGCCGGGCTGCACATGCACCGCATCGACCAGCGGCGGGAACAGGTCTTGTCCTTCGGGACGCAGCAGATCGCCCAGCGCCTTGGCCTCGGCGGAAAGGTGCTGCCATTCGCGCTCGGCCGCCTCGAGGGGGCCGCGCGCTTCGGCCTCGGCGCGTTCGGCGACGGCGAGGGCTTCGCGCGCCGCTTCGGCGGCGCCGCGCGCCGCTTCGGCCAGCGAGAGGGCGCCCTCGCCGGCGGCTTCGGCCGCCTGCACGTCGGGAGACTGCGCGGCGCCCAGCATCGCGGCATCGAGCCGGGCGCGGGCCTCGGTCAGTTGCGCCGCGCTGGTGTCGGCGAGCGCGGCGGCGAGTTCGCGCGAACGCTCGGCGCTCGCCTTGCGCGCGTTCCAGTCGGCCAGCTCGGCGGTGAGGCGTTCGAGCGTCTGTTCGGCTTGCGCGAGCGCGTCGTTGAGATGGGCGGCCAAGGCGTCCGCCTCGGCGAGTTCGTCGGCGGAGCGGGCGATGGCGGCTTCGAGCGCGTCGGTTTCGGATGCGAGCGTGCCGAGCGCGGCCTGCGCATCGTTGTCGAGCACACGGTCGCGCGCGATGTCCTGCTCGGTCTGGCCGATGCGCTGGCGCAGGCGCTGCGCGGCCTCGCGGGCGCGCGCTTCTTCCTGTTCGAGCTGTTCGCGCTCGACGGTGAGGCGATGCAGCGCGGCGTTGCGCGCGGCTTCGGCCTCGCGCAAGGGGGGCAGGGCGGACGCCGCGTCGGCCTGCGCGGTGGACGCGTGCGCCGCGTGCGCGGTGCAGGTCTCGACCGCGGCGGCGGCGGCGGCACGTTCTTCCTCCACCGCGCGCAGGCGCAATTCGGCGGCGGTCCAGCGCAGATGATGCGCCAGCGCCTCGGCCTTGCGGATGTGGCCGGACAGATTGCGGTAGCGCGACGCCTGGCGCGCCTGTCGCTTGAGGCTGGCGAGTTGGCTTTCGACCTCGCGGATCACGTCGTCGAGCCGGCCCATATTCGTTTCGGCGGCGCGTAGACGCAGTTCCGCCTCGTGGCGGCGCTGGTGCAGGCCGGCGATGCCGGCCGCTTCCTCCAGGATGGCGCGGCGCGCCAGGGGCTTCTGGCTGATGAGCAGGCCGATCTGCCCCTGGCGTACGAAGGCGGTCGAGCCGGCGCCCGACGAGGCATCGGCGAAGAAGAGCTGCACGTCGCGCTGGCGCACGTCGCGGCCGTTGATGCGATAGACCGAGCCGGCCTCGCGCTCGATGCGGCGCGACACTTCGATGGCGTCGTATTCGTTATAGGCGCCGGTGGCGGTGCGGTCGGCGTTGTCGATGAAGAGCGTGACCTCGGCCATGTTGCGGGCCGGACGGCCGCCGGAGCCGGCGAAGATCACGTCGTCCATCTCGCCGCCGCGCAGCGACGACGGGCGCGTCTCGCCCATCACCCAGCGCAGCGCGTCGAACAGGTTGGACTTGCCGCAGCCGTTCGGCCCAACCACCGCCGTGAGACCCGGCTCGACATAAAGCTCTGTCGGTTCGACGAAGGACTTGAAACCCGAGAGCCGGAGCCTGGTGAACTTCAAATGCGATGCGCCGTCCTACGCATTAAGAGCCGGCGGCTACTTTTTCGCCAGCAGTGAATCCAATTTCGCCTTGACCTCGGGCCATTGCGCGCCGGCGGTTTGCGGTTCGCCGTTGATCACGAAGGTCGGCGTTCCGGAGATGCCGTAGCGCGACTGCGCGTCCTGCGCGACCGTCATGACCCGAGCATTCTTGTCCTTATCCTTCATGCACGATTCGGCCTGGTCGGCACTCAGCCCGGCGATTCGCGCCTGTGCGATTAGACCGCCTTCGACATCCTGAACGCCAGGGTACTCCGGGTCCCACTTCTCCTGATTCCGGTAGAGCTGGTCAATGAAGGCGAAATAGTTATCCGCAGGCAAACAGCGCGCCAGCGATTCGGCCGCGATGTCGGGCTGGCCGATGGGAAAGACGCGGAAGATGTAGAACACCTTGCCGGTGTCGATGTAGTCGCGCTTCAGGATCGGGATGCCGACCTCGTTGAAGTGCTTGCAGTGCGGGCACATCGGCGCGGCGTATTCGATGGCGACGATCTTGGCTTTGGGATCGCCGAGCGTGCGGTCGTCCGCCGTGGCCGAGGCCACCGGCCCGCCCGCCGCCAGCGATGTCGGGCTGTCGGAACTGCCCAGCACGTACCAGGCCCCACCCGCCAGCGCGAGCAGCGCGAGGACGATGACGCCGAGAAGGACTTGGTTGCGACTCACCGGGGACTCCGCAGGGAAGCTTCCCGCTGCTTTTGGCAGAGCGCGGCGGAACCTTCAATCCTGCGCCCAAAGCCGCCCGATCGGGGCTATTTCGCCAGCCGGCGGTCGAGCTGGTCCTTCAGCAGGTCCCAGGGATATTCGCCCGAATAGACCGGTTCGCCGTCGATGACGAAGGTCGGCGTGCCGGCGACGCCGTATTGCGCCTGCGCGTCCTTGCCGACCTGGACCGTGCGCTGCTGCGCCGCCTTGTCCTCGATGCAGCGCGCGGCCGCGTCGGCCGGCAATCCGGCTTTGGCGGCCATCGCGATGATCGCGGCGCGCACGTCGGCGATGGCGTGGCCGTCGGGATCCCACTTGTCCTGGTTGCGGTACATCATGTCGGTGAAGGCGAAGTAACGGTCCTGCGGCAGGCAGCGCGCGATGCCTTCCACCGCGATATCGGGCGCGCCGATGGGAAAGACGCGGAAGGTGTAGAACACCTTGCCGGTGTCGATGTATTCCGACTTGAGCCTGGGAAATTCGTTGTTGTTGAAGGCGGCGCAGATCGGGCACATCGGCGAGGCGTATTCGACGATTCTGATGGGCGCGGTGGGCGAGCCGAGCGTGTGCTCGCCCGTGGCGGAGACCTGGCCGCCGCCATGCGAAACGGTGCCGCGCATCGCATACCAGCCGATGCCGGCGAGCGCGATCAGCGCGGCGACGAAGGCGCCGAGCATTATTTGGTTGCGGCTCACGCTGCGCAAGCTCCCCGCGGGTTCACCCGTTTGTGGCAGAGGCGGCCGGCGCGTTCAATCTGCGCCCGAGCGGGCGGCGCGCCAGCGCGCCAGATTGGCCAGTGCGTCGCCGAGATTGGGAGGGCCTTGCCAGCGCCGCACGGGATCGTCGTCGGCGGGCTCCAAAGGCCTGGCCGGCCTGGGCGCGGGCGGGGAGGGCGCGGCGAGCGGGCCTTGCACGAAGCGCAGGCGCACCACGGCGACGCGGCCGAGATAGGAATTGATCCGGGCGCATAGCGCGCGGCTTTCATGCTGGAGGAAGAGCGCGGCGGCCGGCTCGGCCTTGAGGGTCAGCACCCCGCCCGTGGCGGAGTCCGTCAGCTTGATCGGCCGGGCGAGGCGCGCGGTCTCCGGTCCCGCGATCTCGGCCCAGCGCAGCACCAGCGACGGATCGGCGAAACCGGCGCGCGCGAAGGCGGTGCGCGCGGCGAGCGAGGCATCGGTGCCGACGCCCGCGAACCAGCCGCGCCGGCGGGGCGGCTCGTCTTGTTTCTCCGACTTCGGTTGCGCCATGGTGGCAGTATGCCTGCGCGCGCGACGAAGAAGCAAAAGCCCAAGACGGATCGCGCACAGGCTCTGCTCGGCTGGTACGACGTCCATCGCCGCCGCCTGCCGTGGCGCGCGCTGCCGGGCGCCAAGGCCGATCCCTATCATGTGTGGCTGAGCGAAATCATGCTGCAGCAGACGACGGTGCAGGCGGTCGGGCCGTATTACGTCAAATTCCTGAAGGCCTGGCCGACGGTGACGGCGCTGGCGGCGGCGGAGCAGGACGCGGTGCTGACGGCGTGGGCGGGGCTCGGCTATTACGCGCGGGCGCGCAACCTGCACGCGGCGGCGAAGGTCGTGGCGGGCGCGCATGGCGGGTGGTTTCCCGATACGTATGAAGGCCTGCGCGCGCTTCCCGGCATCGGCGACTACACGGCGGGCGCGATCGCGGCGATCGCGTTCGACCTGCCGCATGCCGCGATGGACGCCAATGCCGAGCGCGTGATCGCGCGGGTGTTCGCGATCGACGAGCCCTTGCCGAAGTCGAAGGCGGCGATGCGCGCGGCGCTGCAGGCGCTGGTGCCGGAGAAGCGGGCCGGGGATTTCGCGCAGGCGCTCATGGATCTGGGCTCAGGAATCTGCACGCCCAAGCGGCCGGCGTGTTTGAGTTGCCCGTGGCGCGAGGACTGCGAGGCGCGCCGGCGCGGCATCCAGGAGGAACTGCCGGTCAAGGCGCCGAAGATGGTGCGGCCCTTGAAGCGCGGCGCGGCGTTCGTCGCGCGCGATGCAGACGGCGCGGTGCTGTTGGTGAAGCGGCCGGAGAAGGGATTGCTCGGCGGCATGATGCAGCCGCCTCTGGGGCCGTGGGGCGAGGCGTTTCCCTCGCGCGACGAAGCGATGCGGCAGGCGCCGTTCAAGGCGGCCTGGAGAAAACGCCCCGGCATCGTGCGCCACGGCTTCACGCATTTCGAATTGGAGATCGAGGTTTATGTGGCGGAGGTCGGGCAATCTCCGCTGTCATCCCCAGCGAGCCGCGCGCAAGCGCGGCGAGGGAAGGGGACCCAGGTCTTCAAGAGCCGCATCGCTGCGGCACCTGGGTCCCCTTCCCCTCGCTTCGCGACGCTACGCTTGGCCGGGGATGATAATGGGGTTTGGGTTGGCGATCTAAGCGCTGTCGCCTTGCCGACCGTCATGAAGAAGATCGTTGAGCATGCCTATGCGGACGATGGCCCGCAGTTTGCGTCAGGATATCGTCGCCCGTAGTTGCTGACGCAGCACGTCGATCGGGATCAGCGTGCCCTTGTGCTCGTATTGCCAGAAGGTCCAGCCGTTGCAGGCGTCCAGCCCCTGCACATGCGCGCCCATCTGATGGATCGAGCCGGTGGCGTCGGCGGTCACCAGCGTGCCGTCGGCGCGCACCTTGGCGCGGTGGCGCTTCTGCGTGCCGTGCAGCACGGTGCCAGGCGGCAGCAGGCCGCGCTCCACCACCCAGCCGAAGGGAATGCGCGGCTCGGAGCGCTTGGATTTGGTCACCTCGATCGCGTCGTCCGGCGCGGGCGTGACGGCGGCGATGCGCTCGCGCGCCAGCTTGGCGTAGCCCGGATCGCGCTCCAGCCCGATGAAGTGGCGGCCGAGCCGCTTGGCCACCGCGCCGGTGGTGCCCGAACCGAAGAAGGGATCGAGCACGACGTCGCCCGGCTTGGTCGAGGAAACGATCACGCGGTGCAGGAGCGACTCCGGCTTCTGCGTCGAGTGCGCCTTGTTGCCGTCGGCGCCCTTCAGCCGCTCGTGGCCGGCGCAGATCGGCAGCGTCCAGTCCGAGCGCATCTGCAGCTCGTCGTTCAGCGCCTTCATCGCCTCGTAGTTGAAGGTGTATTGCTGCTTGGGGTTCTTCGTCGCCCAGATCAGCGTCTCGTGCGCGTTGGTGAAGCGGCGGCCGCGGAAATTCGGCATCGGGTTGGTCTTGCGCCACACGACGTCGTTCAGGATCCAGAAGCCGAGGTCCTGGAGGATCGCGCCGACGCGGAAGATGTTGTGGTAGGAGCCGATCACCCACAGCGTGCCGGTGTCCTTGAGCACCCGGCGCGCCTCGGTCAGCCATTCGCGGGTGAAGCGGTCGTAATCGGCGAAGCTGCCGAACTGGTCCCAGGCGTCGTCGACGGCGTCGACCTTCGACTGGTCGGGTCGGCGAAGCTCGTTCTTGAGCTGGAGGTTGTAGGGCGGGTCGGCGAAGACCAGATCCGCCAGACCGTCGGGCAGGGCGCGCATGGATTGCACGCAGTCGCCCTCGATCACCCGGTCCAATGCCACTGCCGCCATGTGCCCCACCGTTTATCAACAGAAGGATGCACAGTGATTCGGCGGCGAGTCGCCGTCAAGAGTCCGTTTTGAATCAGGGCGTTAATGCGGACTCTTCAAAGCCGCGGTTTTTAGAGTCCCCAGGATTCACACCGTACAAGATGTTGTGCACCGGGGCGAAGGAGCGGCGGTGGTGGTGGCAGGGGCCGTGGCGGCTGAGCGCGGAGAGATGCTCCGGCGTGCCGTAGCCTTTGTTCCGCTCCCAGCCGTAATGGGGGTGTTCGCCGTGCAGCGCCGCCATGATGCGGTCCCGCGTGACCTTTGCGACGATCGATGCGGCGGCGATGGAGACCGACTTCGCGTCGCCGTCGACGATGGTGTCGCAAGGGCAGGGCAGCGCCGGCGCGTCGTTGCCATCGACCAGCGCGAAGGCGGGCGCGAGGGTCAGCGCACGGATGGCCCGCGCCATCGCCTGGTGCGTCGCCTGGCGGATATTGATGAGATCGATCTCGTCGACGCTGGCCTCGCCGACGCCGACCGCGATGGCGGCGGCGAGGATGCGGGGAAAAAGGTCTTCGCGCGTTTCGGCGCCGAGCTGCTTGGAATCGTTCAGGCCCTTGGGGATCCTCTTGCGGTCCAGGATCACCGCCGCCGCCACCACCGGCCCCGCGAGCGGACCGCGCCCGGCCTCATCCACGCCGGCGATCGGACCGGCGCGAAGCTTGAGCACGCGTGCTTCATAGATGTAGTGCGGCATCGCCCGGAGAGTATCAGGTCGATTCGGGCCGAAAAGCGAACGGCATGTCGGCGCGGCGACTTATGCACACCGGCGCTAGACGAACTGGCCCGTGGCATTCACGTGCAGGAAGGTGTCCAGCAATGTCGCGATTGCGACGGGCGCATCGGGCGTCATCTGGCCGGCCACGGCGTTGCGGCTGATGCGAAAGGCGCTGTCGGGATTGAGTCCCCCGACCGCAAGGCGCTGGAATCCCATGCTCCATTGCGCGAAGGCCCGCGCCGGTGCCCGTTGGTCGATGAGGGTGTGGGCATCCCAATGGCGTGCGTCGGTGCAAATCCGGCGATAGGTTTCCTCGACCGACTCGTCCGGTCCCTCCAGCACCTGGAGAAAGGCGCCTTCCATCAGCAGGAGCATGCCGGTGACGTCGCAGGCCGCGTTGTTGCGGCGGGAGACGTCGAGGATGTTCTCCAACGTTTCCTTCGCCGGGTTCGATATGGTGTTGCTGACGTAGAGAAGCTGGCGCATGTCCGTCTTTCACGAATGCGCAACCAGTTTCGAGCCCGCGTCGCTAACAAAGTTTAAAGGAACTCAGCTTTTGGCGAACCAAAGCGGGACACCGTAGTCGATGGTGAGTTCCTCGCCGGCGTCGATGTCGCGCAGCGCGGTGACGGCGATCTCCTCGGCGTCGTAGCGATGATCGAAGGTCACGTTGGGGGGCTGCGCGTGATTGTAGAGGCTGAGATAGCCGAGCCCGACGGCGCATTCCTTCTCGCCGCCGAGCCCGCCCGGCACATCCTCGCCCCAGGCGAGGCTGTAATCGTTGAGGCCGGGGCATTCGGAGTCCTTCAGCGCGAGCGGCAGCACCGGCGAGACCTCGACGATCTCGCCCTTGGCGATGGCGGCGCGGGCGAGCACGCCGCGGCCCCTGCCGGGAAGGCGCTTCCACACGATCTTGTCCATCGGCCGGCCCTGCTCGCGAGTCGCATGAACTGTAGCGCAGCACTTTGTTCGCGCGCCATGACAAGTGCGTGCTCGATGCCGCCTACTCCCGCGCCGCCTGCAGCACGCTGAGGCAGAGCAGCGCCACGAGCGTGGAGAGCGCCAGCGGGATCGCGATCGGCGCCCCGGCCATGGCATCGCGACCCGCCAAGGTGGCGCCGAAGACGCAGGCGAGGGCGACGACGACCGCGAGCACGCCGACCATGATCCAACCCAGCACCCGCGCCGGGCGCGCCGCGTCGCGCGCGATCGCCTCCATCACCGCGACCGAGAAATGCGTCGTGTCGAGTTCGGGCAGCGGACGCGACAGAAGCGCGTCGAGTTGGGCGTCGTTCATGACGGATCTCCCAGGATGGTCTTGAGCTTTTCGCGGCCGCGCAGCACGTGCGATTTCAAGGTGCCCAGCGGCATGTCGAGCGTCTGCGCGGCTTCGCTGTTGGACAGGCCGAGCGCGAAACAGAGCGTGAGCGCGGCGCGCTCGGCGACGGAGAGGTGCGCAAAGGCGCGCTCCAGGTCGAGCCGCGCATGCACGGCGCCTTCGCCGCTCGGCGTCTCGCCGTCCCAATCGCCGAGCTCTTCTTCCTTGCGCTTGCGCGCATGCATCAGGAAGCGCGAATAGGCGATGCGGTAGAGCCAGGTCGCGAACGCGCTGTCGCCGCGAAAGCCCGCGATGGAGCGCCAGGCCTGGAGGAACGTCTCCTGCGCCAGATCGTCGGCGAGCGCGTGGTTGCCGCGCGTCAGCCGCAGCAGCAGGCCGCGCACCTTCGACTGGTGCAGCCGCGTCAGCGCGCTGAAGGCCGCGACGTCGCGGTTCGCCGCCTGCGAAACCAGTGCGCTCTCGTCCATGTCGCCGCCGCTCCGCGCCGCCCTCCCTGTTCAGTGCGGCCGGCGGCGCTCGATCAGCGCCATGAGCAGAAGCGCGACCCCCATCAGCAGCGGGAACAGCGCGATGGTGGGAAGCCAGTCGGCGCCCTTGATCGGCCCGGCGAAGATCGAAGCGGAGGTCATCGACCAGAAGAAGAGCCCGAGCGCGACGCCCAGACACACCAGCACGATGCCGGCGCGCAGCATTCCCACCGGCGCCCGGCCGACCGAGCCGGAGAACATCTCCGGCGGAACCGGCTGGCCCTTCTCGGCCAGGGTCTGCATCACGCGATAGCGCGCCATGCGCACCTGGAACGCGAAGAAGCCGTTGGCGACGAGCACGGCGCCGATGACCAGCCAGAAGGTGATGCCGAGGGCGACGATATCCATGATCATGACCTTGTCCCTTGTCCGTGGCGTTATGCAACACGCCTTAAAGAGATGCAGGCGCGAGCGGGTTCGGATGCACGGACAGCCTCAACGCGGCGCAAGACCCGCCAGGAAGGCGCCGATGTCGGCGGCGGTCTGGCCGGCGGGGCTGCCCATGACCATGGAAGCATGAGTCGAACCTGCGATCGTCATCGGCCCGGCGCCATGGGCGGATTTGGCGGCCAGGGCACGGAAATAGGCGAGTTGGCGCCGGCGCCAGGCGGCCATGTCCTCGCCGGGATCGCCTTGCGGCGCGATGGCGCTGGCGAGGACCAGGATGGGGAGGACGCCGAAGTTCGCGATATCGGTGTCCTGGAAGCAGGTCTTGGGCAGCGCCGCGAAATAGGCGGCGCCGGTGGCGGCGGCGGAACTGCGCGAGGCATCGGCCTGATAACGCGCCAATGTCGCCGGATCGTTCAGGTTGATCGCACCGGTGACGACATGGTGGACGATAAAGCGCCCGACGCCGAGCGCACCGGCGGCCCAGCCGGCATAGCAGCTCGCGCCGCAGGTCGCCGGCATGGCGAGCGCCGTCTCGCGCGAGATGGGATCGAAGTTGGAGAGGAGATCCTTCGGCACGCCCGGCTCGATCAGGATCAGGGCTTCGAGATCCTTGGGGAAGCGCGCGGCATAGATCTCGCCGAAATTGGCGCCCAGCGAATGGCCGACATAGACGAAGGGCTTGGCGACGCCCATGGCCGGGAGCAGGGCGTGGAGTTCGTCCGCCGCGGTGACGCCGTCGAAGGCGTGGCCGCGATATGCACTGCCGCCAAAGCCGGGTCGGTCATAGGCGCAGACGCGGCCCATCTTCGCCAGCATCGGTTGCAGCCGGTACCACTCGGCGGACCAGGCGCCCAGACCGGCGTCGAGGACGAAGGTGCGCTTGCCCGCGCCGCTGCAGACGAAATGGACGCCGTAACCGCCGACCGCGACCGTCCGCCCGACCGCCGGCGGCAGCGTGAAATCGTCGAACAGCGCGCCGGCCTGCTGATAGATCGCGCCGCCCGCCGGAAGCGCGAGGATCA
>Ga0265320_10000520_pt1 | contig 29871 bp, 25 predicted proteins | sample 4827metaG_FD_202087 | JGI IMG/M metagenome (GOLD analysis project Ga0265320, IMG submission 202087) | Rhizosphere microbial communities from Carex aquatilis grown in University of Washington, Seatle, WA, United States - 4-8-27 metaG | ecosystem: Host-associated > Plants > Roots > Rhizosphere >... | reverse complement strand
GATGGCCTACAACCGCATATTCCGGGAATTCCGGACGTGGAAGGACTACCGCGGCGGAATGGCGGACGACATCTGGATCTACGACTTCAAGACCGGGGCCATCGAGAACATCACGAACAACCCCGCCCAGGACATCATCCCGATGTGGGCCCCCGACAACCGGATCTACTTCCTGTCCGACCGGCTCTCCGAGGGGGCGAAGAGGCTCAACCTCTACAGCTACAACCTGGCGACAAAGGCGACCGAGCAGCACACCCACTTCAAGGACTTTGACATCAAGTTCCCCTCGCTCGGCGGCGGCGCCATCGTGTTCGAGGAGGCGGGCTACCTCTGGTCGTTCGACATCAAGGCGGGCGCCGCAAGGCGCATCCCGATCGTGGTGCGGGAGGACTTCGCCTCGTCGCGGCCCGCGCTGCTTGACGTCTCGAAGTTCGTCGCCGGCGTCTCCCCTTCGCCCGAGGGCAAGCGGGTCGTCGTGAACGCGCGCGGCGACACGTTCACCGTCCCCGCGAAGGACGGCGCCACGCGCAACCTGAGCCTCAAGGCCGGCGTCCACGAGCGCGACGCCGTGTGGTCGCCCGACGGCAAGCTGATCGCCTACGTCTCCGACGAATCGGGCGAGAACGAGCTCTACGTGAGGCCTCAGGACGGCTCGGGAGCCCCGGTGCAGCTCACGAAGGGGGCCGACACCTACTACTACAACCCGCTCTGGTCGCCCGACAGCAAGAAACTCCTCTGGTCCGACCGGCTCCAGCGCCTCAGGATCGTGGCCGTGGAGTCCAAAGAGGTCACGCTCGTCGACACCGCCACCGCCTTTGAGATCCGCCAGTACGCCTGGTCGCCCGACAGCAACTGGGTCGCCTGGACCCGCCCCGAGGACGAGTCCCTGACCAAGGTGTGGCTCTTCTCGCTCGAGGGCGCCGGGAAGTTCGAGGCCACCGACGGCTGGTACGAGGCCAGCTCTCCCTCCTTCAGCGACGACGGGAAGTACCTCCTCTATGCCTCAGGCCGCGACTTCAAGCCGACTTTGAGCGACATAGAGCTCGAGCACGTATTCAAGAACCTCGAGCGCGTCTACCTTGTGACCCTGGCAAAGGAGACCGAATCGCCGCTCAAGCCGAAGAGCGACGAGGTGGAGATCGCAGCGGCCGCGCCCAAGGCGGACGAGAAGGCGACCGCGCCCAAGACCGATGAAAAGGCGGCCGATTCCAAGGACGCCAAGAAGGACGCGGAGCCGAAACCGGTCGTGGTGAAGGTCGACCCGGACGGGATAAAGGACCGCGCGGTCGGGCTGCCCATCAAGGCCGCCACCTACGACACCCTCTCCACCGCGGGCGATAAGGTCTACTACCTGCGCAGCGACTCCAACGAGGACGGAGACGGGGAGGACGGCGGGGGCGCACCGAAGACGCTCGTCCTCTACGACCTGAAGGACCGGAAGGAGACCGAGCTCGGCGCCGCCAAGGCATATGAGATCACGGCCGACCGCAAGAAGATGCTGGTCGAGGTCGACAAGGACTACGCGATCATCGACCTGCCGACCGCAAAGATCGAGCTGAAGGACAAGCTCTCGTTCGCGGGGCTCGAGATGAACCTGGACCGCCACGCCGAGTGGGCGCAGATCTACGACGAGTGCTGGCGCCAGATGCGCGACTTCTTCTTCTCGCCGACCATGAACGGCGTCGACTGGCAGGCGATGCGCGCAAAGTACGGGGCCCTGATCCCCTATGCGCAGACGCGCTATGACGTCACGTACCTCATAGGCGAGCTGATCGGGGAAATCCACAGCGGCCACACCTATGTCGGCGGCGGCGACCGGCCCCAGGCCCCGCGGGTCCAGACGGGCCTCCTGGGCGCGGAGCTCTCCCGGGACGCCCAGAGCAGGGCCTACCGCATCGACCGGATCCTTCGCGGCGAGAACTGGGACAAGTCCGCACGCTCCCCGCTGACCGAGATCGGCGTAAACGTGAGCGCGGGCGACTTCATCCTGGCGGTCGACGGCAAGCCCGTCCGCGACATGTCCAACATCTATGCCGCGCTGGTCGGCAAGGTGGGCAAGCAGGTCGTCCTCAGGGTCAACTCCAAGCCCGCGGACGACGGCGCCCGCAATGTGACCGTCCTGCCGATCGCCGACGAGGCGCCCCTCTACTACGCGACCTGGGTCCGGCACAACACAGACTACGTGACGGAGAAGACGGGCGGCCAGGTGGGCTACATCCACATACCCGACATGGGGTTCCCCGGCCTCGAGGAGTTCGCGAAGCACTTCTACCCGCAGCTCAGGAAGAAGGCCCTCATCATCGACGACCGCGGGAACGGGGGCGGCTTCGTGTCGGCCATGGTGATCGAGCGCCTGTCGCGCCAGCTCATCTTCTTCGAGAAGGCGCGCAACGCGACGCCCCAGCCCGACCCCCAAGAAATGCAGCTCGGGCCGAAGGTCGTGCTCATGGACGAGTTCTCGGCCTCTGACGGCGACATCTTTCCCTACAGGTTCAAGAGCAACGGCATGGGCAAGCTGATCGGCAAGCGCAGCTGGGGCGGGGTCGTGGGTATCCGCGACAGCCTGCCGATTGTCGACGGCGGCTTCCTCAACAAGCCCGAGTTCGCGCCCTTCTCCAGGGACGGAAAGGAATGGCCCGTGGAGGGCCACGGCGTCGACCCGGACATCGTCGTGGACAACGACCCCGCGAAGGAGTTCTCGGGGATAGACCAGCAGCTCGACCGGGGAATCGAGGAGATCCTCCTCGAGCTGAAGGCAAACGGAAAGCCAAACCCGCCGCCGCCTCCCTGGCCCGACCGCAGCTGACGCCGCGCCGCGGGAAGGGTCAGAGCGTGATCGGGGCCCGCGCTATCGCGGCGCGGATCCCCCCGCGCCCGTCGGCGACAAGGACCGACTCCTCCACGCCGGGCCCCAGGACCCCGCGCAGCTGGGAATCCACGAGGGCCCCTCTGACGCGGCGCTCGACGACGTTGCGCATGGGCCGGGCCCCGAGCCTGCGGTGCCAGCCCTCGCTCACGAGGCGCCCGCACACGTCGGCGCCGGCGCGCACCCTGTGCGGGTGCCCGAAGCGCCGCGAGAGAAGGCCGGACTGCAGAGCGACCTCCTGGTCCAGCATCTTCCGGCACACCTGGAGCTGCACCTCTCTCGTCAGGTGCCCGAAGACGAGGATCGACGTGAACCTCGCGAGCACCTCGGGCCTGAAGTGCGCCGCGGCCTCCTGCTCCACGTAGCGGCGGACGGACGCGCGGGCGACCCCCTCCATCTCGATGACGCCGGCCGACCCGATGTTGGAGGTCGCAAGGACGTGGAGGCCCGACAGGTCGAGCGTCTCGCCGCTCGCGAGCGTGACGGCCGCCTCCTCGATCCCGAGGAGGTAGTCGGAGACCCTCGGGTGCGCCTTTTCGATCTCATCGAGGAGGAGGATCCGCCCGCCCGATGCCCTGAGCCGCTCGATCTGCGCGCCGAGGATCCCCTGCTCCCCCGCCGCGGCCCCCAGGAGCAGGGGCACGCGCTCCGGCGACGAGAACTCGGCGCAGTTGACCCGCGCGATCGCCTCCGTCCCGAAGAGGTGCCTGCTCGCGGCCGCCACCGCCGACGTCTTGCCCGTACCCGTGGGGCCGAGGACAAGGACGAGGCTCCTCGGCCTGCCGCCCGGGGTGTGCCCCATCTCCCCGGCAAGGAGCGCGTCGGACAGGCCCTCAAGGGCCTCTTCCTGGCCGAGCACCGCGCGCCCGAGCTGTCCGCGCAGCGCGCGGAACACGGCGAGGCGCCCGTCCTCTCTCGATGTCTCCCCCATGCCCCCGGGTTGTTGGACCACCGGGGTCCGCGCGTCAAGCGGCGGGCTTTCTGTTTCTCTCGCGCTCCGCGTACGCGGCCCGGATGTTGGGCGCCACGGACACGGTGAAGTCGCCGCCGCCTCCCGGCGTCACGACGACGGCGTTGCGCTGGCGCCGGCCGGCGATCTGGTTCTCGCGGATGAACTCCCGGAGCGAGCGGTGGAGCGCGACCGCCATGTCGCGCCGCCTCAGGAGAAGCGAGCCGCGCTGCAGGACGAGGAGCCCGAGCGCCCTGTAGCGCCCGCGGTCGGAGGCGGTGGGGTCCGCGGCGTCGAGGTCCGCCGCGTTCCTGCCGCCGGCCTCGCGGATCCGCACAAGCCAGCTCGCCCCCTGCCCGGGGGCCCCGGAGCAGCGCCGGCTCGTGAGCTTCATGCCGAGCCGCGAGGCGGCCTTGAAGAGCCCGCCCCTGTCGCTCTCCCGGTGGACCCTCACGACGACTCCCTTCCTCTTCATCCCCTGGACGATCTTTTGCCACCGCACGCAGTGGACCTGGACACCCAGCAGCGGATAAACCGGCAGCGGCAGGAAGTCGACGACGTCGGGCTCCGGCAGCGCCCGGGATGCGGCGACGGTCGCGGAGAGGCCCCGCGCAGGCATGCCACTCACTTTGGTCTTGTCATTCATGACGTTTTAATGAGATCGATTAGGGTATAATCCGGTTGAAAACGAGTGAAAACTTAGATAGCTTGATTAGACACGTTTAGCAAACGCTTTTTCTTCAGGTTTTCCCGAATCCCCCCATGACCCCCACCCAACGCCGGTCCGCCTTCGACAGGTTCTTCGCGTCGCTCGCACGGGGGCGCTCCCTGAGGCTCGGCCTCCGCTACCTGGGGACCATCCGCAAGCTTCCCCCTCCCCCGCTGCCCGGAGAGTCCCCGGGCGCGACCCGGTACTACCTCAATGCCGTCGCCGGGGACGACTCCAGCTCGGGGCTCGTGGAGCTCGGCGGCAAGGCCGACGAAGCCCTGAGGAAGGCGGAGAGGTGGGTCGAGACGGGCAAGGGAGCCGCGCCCGCAGCCCCGCGCCCCGCGCCCAAGCGGCGTAAGATAAAGCGTAAAGTTTGACTTGTCTAATATTCTGGGGCGTGCTCTGGTGCGCCTCCGATGAGCCCAGGCGGAACCGATGAACCGGAGCTGCCGCGCAGGCCCGCGAACGCCGGCCCCCGCGGGGCCCTCGCGCCCATTTCGCCGTTCACCCCCGCGCAGCGCTGGGTCGCGGAGCACCAGGTGAAGGTTTTCTGCATGGTCGTGGCAACGGCCTCGCCCCTGGCCTCCCTCTGGATGCTCGAGCGGGGGACCGCCGGCCTTCGGGAGGGGGTCTGGGCGTACTCGGTCGACGGGGCGGGGACCATCCACTACGGGCCCGTGAAGCCGGCCGACGCCCGGAGCGCGCTCTTCCGGGAGATCCTCCTGCAGGCGGCCCAGGCCTGCTTCACCCGCAACCCCTCCGGCCTCTCCTACCCCGAGGTGGCCCGGAGGATCTTCGTCGCCGACAGCTGGAAGGAGCTCGACGGGGACGTCCGGGAGCAGCTGCCCGAGCGCAGGCGCAGGAACCTGTACGATCACCCCGAAGTCGAGGGGATAGACGTCCTCGACGAAGGGGCCTCGCCCCGGTACCGGGTCCGCGGGTTCATCCTGCGCACCGGGGCGGTCGAGGGCCTTCCCTACCAGCCGGCCCCGGGCGAATTCCACCTTGTCGTCGAGCTGGCCCCGCAGGAGGACGCCATGCAGCAGGGGCGCTACCCCTTCGTCGTCGTGCGGCACAGGGCCGTGGTCCGGTGGCCGGGGGGGGCGCAGGCGCCATGAGGCCCGCGTCCCTGTGGCTCCTCGCCTGCGCGCCCGCGTTCGCCCGCCTGGGGGGCGCCCCGGAGCCCAAGCCCCCGCCGAGCATCGTCCGGATCGCGCTTCCAAGCGAGTCGGACGAGCGGCAGCCGCTCGTGCTGCCGACCGAGCCCGAGAACACGATCGAGGTCGATTTCCCCTGGCCCCTGGAGGACTGGGCGGGCCGCGGGTTCACCCCGGACGCCGAGAGGTTTGCCGGGGACTTCGTGATTGAGGCGGCGCGAGGCAGGGCGCGCATCTTCGTGACGCCGGTCGCGGCCGGGGCCCACCGCGTCCTGCACGTCGTCCTTGCGGAGCCCGGCGGCGCCACGCGAGGCGTTCCGATCGAGTTCATCCCGGCGCCGGCGGGGCTTGCCTGGCGCAAGGTCGTGCTTGGGGCCCCGCGGGCCGCCGGCGCGCCGCGGCCCTCGGTCTCCCTCTCAACCCTGCCTCCCAGGACGAGGCTGCGCGAGCCCAGCCCTGAGTCCGAGATCGGGCTCCTGAGGACCCTGCGCCTGATGCTCAACACGACGGCCGAGGGCGCCGGCGACATCGCCGCCGCCAACCCCTCCCTCGCCCTTGCGGTCCTCGGCGGGGTGCCCCGCAGCTTCGGGGATTTCACGATCGCCTGCAGGTTCGCGCTCAGGGACTCGACGACCGGCACCCTGGGCCTCTGCGCAAGCGTCGCAAACCAGACCCCGAGGAGGCTCCTGTTTGACCCGGGCAGCTGGGTCGTCCGCGCGGGGGACAGGGTCTATCCGGTGCGCACCGTGGACTTCGGCGGCGAGCTCGAGCCCTGGGCCACAGGGGCCGTATTCCTCGTGCTGGCGATCGGCCCCGACGGCGCGCCGACGCGGCTCCTTCCGGACAACGACTTCAGGGTGAGCGTGCTCCTTGCCGGGTCCGCGAACCCGCGCCCCGTGGAGCGGATGCCACTCGACGGTTTCGAGCCCCGATGACGGATGCGCCCACCGACACGCCGGCCTGGGGCCGCGTCACCCTCAGGGTTCGGCTGCTCCTGGCGGGCTCCATCATGCTGGCCGCCGCCGCGTGGGCATGGAGCAGGCGCTCCGGCGCCCCCGCGGCCCGGCGCGAGGAGCAGGTCCAGAGGCTTCCCGCACGGCTCGCCCCGGAGGAGCTGAGCCAGGCGGACGCCGACCGCGAGGCGCCGGCCGTCGCAGGCGGCTACCGCCGGGAGGTCGTTCGGCCCAAGCCGGTCCGGAACCCCGCCGAATCGGCGGCGCCCAAGGAGGAAGGCCCCGCCGACCAGCCGCCCGGCGGCCCGTCGAACAGGCGCAGGGACGAGAAGAAGACCCTGCCGGAGGTCTTCCAAATGCCCGCTGAACCGAAGACGGCCGCGCCCGCCGCACCGCCCCCCGCCACGGCGGACTCGCCCGCGAAGGAGGCGGCTTCGCCGGTAGGGGAAGAGTTCGCCCCGTTCGGGCGCCTGATAAAGTGCCAGCTTGTCGACACCCTGGACAGCGTCACCGCCCGGTCCGAGCCGATCGTCGGGATCGTGACCGAGGACCTCGACTGGAACGGTAGGGTGATCGTCCCGGCCGGCACCGAGGTGTTCGGCTACGCGAGGCCGGAGCCGGTCCTGGACGCGGCCGGCGTCGGGCGCCTCGTGGACACCGGCGAATGGACCCTGGTCCTGCCGGGGCGACCCGGCGGAGAGAACGGGCGGGAGCTCACCCTGAAGGCCCGCGCCGTCGACCGCCGCGAGGCCGTGGTCGCAGGCCGGGGCCGCGTGCGCTCCTGGGGCGTGGACGACGGCGCCGACGGCCTCGTGGGCTACGCCCTATCGACGCTCGACAACCGGGAGATAAAGCTCTTCGCATCCGCCGCGGCCAGCGGCATGGCCCAGGGGCTCGCGGCGGTCGTCCAGCGGCAGGAGCCGGCGTCGGGCGTGCCCGGGATCCTGGGGGCGACCCAGGTCGCCCCGACCATCGGCAACGCGCTCGCGGGGTCGCTGGGGGCCGGCGCCGCGGACGCCATGAACCAGGTCGCGGGACGGATCCGCGACGAGATATCGCGGCGCGGCGTCTATGTCCGCGTCCCGGCGGGCAAGGAGTTCTACCTGTTCGTCGAGCAGACCATCGACCCCAGGGCGGCCCAGATAGGGCTGAAGCTTCCCGCGGAAGGGCGCCCGGCGCGATGAGGCTGCAGATCTCTATCCTGGCCGCCGCCTCGGCCCTGATCTGCGGGTGCGCCTCTCCCCGCCGGCCCCAGGCGGGCCCCGGCGCGGAGAACGTCGGCGCGCCGAGCCCCCGGGTCGACCCGGGCATCCTAGGAGGAGGCGCCGACGGCCCCGACCCGCTCCATGATCCCGTCCGCCTTCCGGCAAGGATCACGCTGTCGGCCTGCTACCGGCTCGTGCTCCTGGACGGGCACCTGGTGCTCGTCCGCGAGACCGACCCGCAGGCGCTCCTGCAGGCGCCCGCCTCGATGCGGATCGTGGCGGGCGAGATCGCCCGCGGCGAGCTCGCCTACCAGCCCGGCCTCCTGCCCCAGGAGCTCGCGGCGGAGGTCGCGGCGAGCCGCGAGAGCTCGGCGAGGATGGACAATGCGCTGGAGGACGTGATGCGCCGGAGCCGCGAGCTCTCGGCGCAGGCGCTCGAGCTCCAGGCGCAGTCAAGCAAGCTCGCCGAGCTGCTTGGCGCCGCCCAGGCACGCGTGCGCGAGCTCGAGGCCGCAGGCCGCGCCGCCCTGCCGCCGGCGCGCGCCGCGCAGGGGCCGGGGGCGCCCGGGGACAAGGACACTAACTAATTAAGTTTGACTTGTCCAATATCGCGGCAGATAGAGCGCCCATGCCCTACCTCAACCGATACTCTTTCATTGGAAACCTGACGAAGGCGCCGGAGCTGCGCTTTCAGCCAACCGGCGAAAGGCAGGCCCTCTGCCTCCTCAACGTGGCCATCCACCGCGACTCGCGGGACGAGAGCGGGGAGAAGAGGACCCACACCACCTTCATCAACGACATCGAGGTCTGGGGGCCCTCCGGGGAGGCGTGCGCCCATTTCCTCACGCAGGGGTCGATGGTCCTCGTCGAGGGCCGGATGGACGTGGATCAGTGGAAGGACAGGCAGAGCGGCGCGAAGCGCTCGCGGATGAAGGTGGTCGCCGAGAACGTCCAGTTCCTGCGGATCAAGCGCCCGGAGGAGGAGGCGGAGCCCGGGCCCGCGGCGGAGTCCCCCGCCGGGGCGCCCGGCGGGCCGGCAGGGAAAAAGGCCGCGGCGCGGCGCCCCGGCCGGGCGGCGAGGGCCGAGGCGTGAGGGCAGCCGAGGCTATGAGGACCCTGGCGCCCGCGGCCCTGGCGGCGGCCGGGCTCGTCCTGGCGGCGGCGGCCCTCGGGCGGCTCCCCCTGCCCGGGCCCGTCCGTGCGGCCGGGATGCTCGCCCTACCCCTGGCCCTGCTCGGCGCCCTGAGGCGGGGGCACCGGCGCCTCGACGGCGCCGTTGACGCCATTGGATCCGGCAAGGTCGGACCATCGCTCCGGCACCTCCTGCTCGGGCAGCGCCGTAAGCTGGACGAGGCTCTTCATCGATGAGAAGTGCTGGCTCAGGTCGAAGTCCCCGCCGAGCCCGCCGACCAGGCGGTCGAAAAGGTCCCTCTTGGAGGCCTTGAGGGCCTGGATGCGCTCCTCCACCGTTCCGGCGGTCACCATGCGGTAGACGAAGACGGTGTTGGTCTGGCCGATCCGGTGGACGCGGTCGACGGCCTGCGCCTCCACCGCCGGGTTCCACCACGGGTCGAGCAGGAAGACGTAGTCGGCGGCGTGGAGTGTGATCCCGGTGCCGGCGGCCTTCAGCGACACGAGCATGGCGGCGGCCCCGGGCGCGCCCTGGAAGGCCTGGACGGGCTTCAGGCGGTCGAGCGTCATGCCGGTCAGCTCGAACCTCGGCAGGTCGGGGAAGTTCTGGACGAGCGCCGCCCGCACCCGGTCGAGCAGCATCACGAACTGGGAGAAGATGACGACCTTGTGGCCGCTGCCGACGATCTCGGCCAGCTTCTCGACCAGCAGGTTGATCTTGCCCGAGTCCGACAGCGGCGCCTTGAGCCAGGGCAGCATGTCGGGATCGCAGCAGGTCTGGCGCAGCCTGGTGAGGAGCGCGAGGAAACCAAAGGACTTCTCGCGCATGGCCGAGCCGACGTCGTCGCCCAGGCGCTCGAGCCCCTCCGTGCAGATCCTGGCATACTCGGCGCGCTGCACGTCGGTCAGCGGGCAGATGAGGTCCATCTCGACCTTCGGGGGAAGCTCCTGCGCGACCTCCTTCTTGGTGCGCCTCAGGATGAAGGGTGCCAGCTGCGCCCTCAGCCTGGCGAGCGTCCCCTCCCGGTCGGCGCTCAGCGAGGCCTCGAACGACGAGCGCGAGCCGAGGAGCCCGGGGAGGAGGAACCTGAAGATGCTCCAGAGGTCGAGCTGCCGGTTCTCGAGCGGCGTGCCCGTGAGCACGACCCTATGCCTCGCGCGCACGGCGAAGCAGGTCTGGGTCACCTTGGCGTCGGGATTCTTGATGAACTGCCCCTCGTCCAGGACCGCGTAGCCGAAGTCGACGCTGTCGAGCAGCGCGCGATGCTTCCTGAGCTGCGTGTAGCTGCACAGCCAGAGCACGGGATCCTTGCGCGACGTGAAATCGTTGCCCGTCTTGAGGACGTCCACCGCCATCCCGGGGAAGAACTTGTTGATCTCCTCCCGCCAGACCGGCACCACGCTCGCCGGGCACACGATGAGGCTCGGGCGCCCGGCCGCGGGCCTTGCCGCCAGGAGCGAGAGGACCTGGAGGGTCTTGCCGAGGCCCATCTCGTCGGCGAGCAGGCCGTGGCAGTCCACCTCGCACAGGTGGTACATCCACTCGACCCCCCGCCTCTGGTAGGGCCTGAGGATGGCCGCCAGCGCCGGGGGCGACTCGGGCGAGGCCAGGACCTGCTGGCGCCATGCCTCCATCTCGGGCGAGAGCGTGAGCTTGAGGCGCGCGTCGTTGAAAAGCGAGAAGACGAGGTACTGCAGGAGGGCGCCGCCGCCTTCCTGCGTCTCCTCGATGTTGCGCCGCCAGGAGCTGTAGGACTCCCATTTCTCGGCCGAGAGGGCGACGATCCCAAGGTTGGGGAGGATGACCGGCTGGCCCCCGCGCTTGAGGAGAGCCGAGACCTCCCCGTCCGTCAGCATCCGCTCCCCCGCCCTGAAGATCCACCGCAGGTTGAGCCCGGCGTCGTCCGACGCGCGCTCCGCGACCGCCTCGATCTCGACGCTTCGCGTCCCCTTCAGGAGGTTCGCCGCCTTGTCGTCGAGCTCGATCGAGAACACGCGCTTCCAGAGCGGCAGCGTCACCTTGAGGAAATTCGGTATCTCGACCAGCGACTCCATGAGGTAAGCCCCCGTGTCCTGGTTGTACTGGAAGTGCGCCTTGCGGGCGTAGGCCGCCAGGCCGATGAGCTTGGCGCGCTCGCCCGATGAAACGTGGCCGTTGCCGTTGCTCGCGGCCCGGGTGTCGGGCCCGAGCGCGGGATTGCGGGTCTTCTTGTCCGGCTCGACCCAGTGGGCCTGGAAGGCGAGGCCGGAGGACCTGATCTTGAAGACGAGGACAAGCGGACGGGACGGGCCGTTCAGCCGCGACACGGGCGCCGCGCCGGTCCCGTTCCCGGCTGCGGGACCCTTGCCGTTGCCTCCGTTGGCGGAACCCCCGTTCGCGGGCTGCTCCTCCGCGAGGGCGGCCTCGGCCGGAAGCGGCGAGATCTCGTCCGCCACAAGCTCCTCGATCTCGTGAAGTCCCGCGACCGCAAGGGCATGCGCGATCTCCCGGTCCGTCGTGGAGGACCGGACCGAAAGGGCCCCCGCTGTCCACTCGATGACGGCGTACTCGTCCTTCTTCTCGATGCGCCGGTGGATGATCGCGTCCCTGGCGGTCAGCTCGAGCTCCCGCACCTCCCCGTTCCTGTAGATCCTGCGGCCCTCGTCCAACTGGCTGGGGGAAAACGTCTCCGACCAGTCATCCGCGAGCATATCAAACCAGTATTCCAGCGAGTGTGGTGTGTAGACCCGTTTCGGACCGTGGGTTTGCATTTGCCTAAAAGGTTGAACGTAGAGAGCAGCCCCCCGGACGCGCAACAGTTTTCTCCACATATAAAATGTTGTCGGCTGCGGCGTTTGCAGCTTGCGCGCCCACATGAACAGGTTTGCCGTTGCGGCTCCGATATGTTGACCGACCCGCGCCAATCCGTTGCGGCGAGAGACTTGCCGAGTCGTGGGGTCGACACCGCGACGCCGCTCGGACGCGGCCCCGCGGACGGCGTTCCCCCGGCCCATATATGTGACGTTTTCGAGTCCGGCGCCATTCCAGCTTGCCCAAGCCGGAGGATGCGGCTCCTCAGTCCCCGATGCCACTGACAGCAAAGAATGGCTCCGAACGGCAGGGTTCGGCCGATCCCGGCCTCTACACGGCGCCCGAGGCGGAGCTTCTGGCGAGGCTCGGCTCCTCGGCGGGCGGCCTCACGGCGGAGCAGGCCGCCGCCAAGCTTGGCGAATTCGGGCCCAACTCTGTGGCGAGCGGCGGGCGCCAGTCCTTCCTGGCCGACATCTTCCACCGCTGCCGCAACCCGCTCGTCGTCCAGCTGCTGGTCATCGCGATCGTGTGCTACCTGACCGGCGACCCGACCTCGGCCGGAGTGGTCGGCGGCATGGTGTGCCTCAGCGTCTTCCTCTCCTACTTCCAGGAGTCCCGCTCGACCCGCGCCGTCGAGAAGCTGCAGACGATGGTGAAGACGACCGTCACCGCGATGCGCGACGGCAAGGAGGCGGACATCCCCCTGGAGGACGTGGTCCCGGGCGACGTCGTCGTGCTCGCGGCCGGCAGCCTGATCCCGGCCGACGTGCGCGCCCTTTCGACCAAGGACTTCTTCGTAAGCCAGTCGGCGCTGACGGGCGAGTCCATGCCGGTCGAGAAGTCCGCCGACGCGAACCAGCCGGCCGGCCGCGCGCCCTTCGAGTTCACGAACGCCTGCTTCATGGGCAGCAACGTCCTGAGCGGCTCGGCGCGCGCGGTCGTCGTGACCACGGGCAGCCGCACCTATTTCGGGTCCCTTGCGGAGAAGATGCTCTCCAAGCGCGCGCCGACGAGCTTCGACGAGGGCGTGCGCGGCTTCACCTGGCTGATGATCCGCTTCATGGTCGTCATGGTGGTGATCATGTTCTTCGCCTACGGCCTGCGGGACCACAACTGGCTGGTGGCGCTCCTGTTCGCCCTCTCGATCGCGGTCGGCCTCACCCCGGAGATGCTGCCGATGATCATGACCGTGTGCCTCTCCAAGGGGGCGCTCATGATGTCCAGGAAGAAGGTCATCGTTAAGCACCTTCACGCCATCCAGAACTTCGGGGCGATGGATGTCCTCTGCACGGACAAGACGGGCACCCTGACCCAGGACCACGTCGTCCTTGAGCGCTACGTGGACGTGACGAACCGCACGAGCGAGGACGTGCTGCGGTACGCGTACATGAACAGCTTCTACCAGACGGGGCTCCGCAACCTCCTGGACAGGGCGATCCTCGCGCACAGCGACCTCGACGTGGAGCGCAACTGCCGCAAGGTCGACGAGATCCCCTTCGACTTCAAGCGGCGCAGGATGTCGGTCGTGATCGACTACGAGGACCGCCACGTGCTGATCTGCAAGGGCGCGGTGGAGGAGGTCATCGCGGCCTGCGTCAACTACCAGGTCGACGAGGACGTGAACCCGCTGATCCAGCTGATCCGCGACGACCTGCTGGACGAGTACCGCTCGCTGAGCGCCCAGGGCTACCGGGTCCTCGCGATCGCCTACCGCGAGTTCGAGCGGACCAAGTCCGTCTTCACGGTCCCTGACGAATCCGACCTCATCCTGCTCGGCTACATCGCCTTCTTCGACCCGCCGAAGGACACCTCCGCCCGGGCGATCGAGGCCCTCGGCCGCTCGGGTGTCGCGGTCAAGATCCTGACCGGGGACAACGAGCTCGTGACCCGGAAGGTCTGCAACGACGTGGGCATCAAGATCGCGAAGATCGTCACGGGGCCCCAGCTGGCGGCGCTCGACGAGGCCGCCTTCGGCCGCGAGGTCGCCGAGGGCAACGTGTTCGCCCGGCTGACGCCGGACCAGAAGGAGAAGGTGATCAAGAGCCTGCGCGCGCAGGGCCACGTGGTCGGGTTCATGGGAGACGGCATCAACGACGTGCTGGCGATGAAGGCCGCCGACGTCGGCATCTCGGTCGACACGGCGGTCGACGTCGCGAAGGAGTCCGCCGACATCATCCTCCTCGAGAAGAGCCTCCTCGTCCTCGAGGACGGGATCCTCGAGGGCCGCAAGGTCTTCGGGAACATCATCAAGTACATCAAGATGGGGGCCAGCTCCAACTTCGGGAACATGTTCAGCATGCTGGGCTCGGTCTTCGTGCTGCCGGTCAACCTCCTGCCGATGCTGCCGCTGCAGATCCTGATCAACAACCTGCTCTACGACTTCTCCCAGGTCGGGATCCCGCTGGACCACGTCGACCAGGAATACCTGGACAAGCCCCGGCGCTGGAACATCAAGAGCATCCAGAACTTCATGTTCTTCGTGGGCCCGATCAGCTCGATCTTCGACTACGGGACCTGGTTCCTCATGCTGTACCTCTTCGGCTGCGCGGCGTTCGGGCACGCCGACACCCCGGGCGCGGCGAAGGACCACCTGGAGAGGCTCTTCCACAGCGCGTGGTTCGTCGAGTCGCTCGTCACCCAGACCATGATCGTCCACATCATCCGCACGAGGCGCATCCCCTTCTTCCAGAGCCGGGCCAGCCCGACCATGCTGCTGGCGACGATGACCATCATGGTCGTCGGGATCGCGCTGCCGTTCACCGCGGTCGGGCGCTACATCGGCCTGGTTCCCCTGCCGGGGGCCTTCTTCCTCTGGCTGCTGCTTTTCGTGGTGACGTACAGCGTGCTCACGCACATCGTGAAGACCTGGTTCTACCGGCGCTTCGGGACGGACTGAATCGACTAACCCATGCGAAGCATACTCACCGCGCTCCAGGACGGGCGCCTATTCGAACTTCCCGAGGGGGCCTCAAAGGAGCGCGTCCTCGGGTTCCTTGCGCGGATCCTCGATGCGAACCCGAACATCGAGGCCGGCATCGAGGTGATCGAGGAGATCACCCTCCGGGAGAAGGAGTGCAACACGGGCATCGGGATGGGTGTCGCCGTCCCCCACGTGCGGGCGCGGCGCGAGGAGGGCGACCTGTTCTGCGCCATCGGGTGGTCGTCGCAGGGGATCGCCTACGAGGCCCCGGACGGAATGCCCGTCCACCTGGTGGTGATGTACTACATCCCGGGCTCGCAGAAGAACGTGTACCTCAAGGAGGTCTCGACCCTGGTGAAGGCCATGCGCAAGAGCGGCGGCATGGAGCCCATCGCGAAGGCTCCCGACCTCAACGCCGTCCGCAACCTCCTGCTCGACTGGGTGAGCTCGGTCCTCGGGGACGCCGGCCCGGAGTCCGTGGCCCGGATGATCAAGCTCGAGGTGAAGCACTCCCAGGCGGCCGAGGCGCCCGCGACCCCGCTGGCCGTCGCGGTACCGCCCCCGGGGGCGCCGGCGATCGATGGCCAGGCGGCCGCGTTCTCGGTCCTAGTGGCGCCTCCCAACAGCCCCTTCGTGCTGGCCTCGGACGCCGGGCTGCTCGCGACGATCGAGAAGGATGCGGGCCTCGCGCAGAGGCTTTGCAGCTCGGTCCCTTTCGCCGCGGGCAGGCACCAGATCTTCGTCACGGGCTCGACGGTGTATTCAGGCGGGCGGATCCTCTACCAGTGCGTGGCCGTTCCGGTCAGCGCGCCCAGTCCAGACTTGCCCAAATCGTAACCGGTTCGACACACGATCGGCACGGGCCTCGTGCACGCTGGAATGCGTAAACCACGCATTCCGTGAAACTCGCAATTGTAACCGAGACCTTCCCCCCGGAGATCAACGGGGTCGCCATGACCTTCGGGGTCATCGCGGCCGAGCTGGGGCGGCGGGGACATTCCGTTGCGGTCTACAGGCCCTGGCGGCGGGACCTTCCCCAGGCGTCGGCTGCGCGCGGCTATGTCCAGGTGCCGATGCCCGGCCTGCCGATCCCGGGATACCCCCTGCTTCGCATGGGCCTGCCGGCCGCGGGGGCGCTGAGGCGCGCATGGACCGCCGAAAGGCCGGACCTCGTGCACGTCGCCACCGAGGGGCCCCTCGGCCTTTCGGCCGTGAAGGCGGCCCGGTCCATGGGTATCCCGGTCACCTCGAGCTTCCACACGAACTTCCACGCCTACGCGCGCCATTACCGGATCTCGCTCCTGCGCAGCGCCGCGCTCGGCTGGCTTCGCTACGTCCATAACCTCACGGACAGGACGTTCGCGCCCACCGCGGACCTGTGCAACGAGCTGTCGGGCCTGGGCTTCAGGAACCTGGCCGTGCTGTCCCGGGGGGTCGACACGCGCCAGTTCCGGCCGGAGCGGCGCTCGGGCGCCCTTCGAAGCGACTGGGGGGCCGGCCCGGCCGACCCGGTCGTGATCCACGTGGGCCGGATGGCTGCCGAGAAGAACTATCCCCTGCTGTTCCGCGCGTACGCCGAAATGAAGGCGGCGAACCCCTCGTGCCGGTTCGTGCTCGCGGGCGAGGGCCCCCTGAAGCGCGCGCTGATGAGGGCGCATCCCGACTGCGTCTTCGCCGGATTCTTCTCGCGCGACGAGATAGGGCGCTACTACGCCTCCGCCGACATCTACGTCCACGCGAGCCTCACCGAGACCTTCGGCAACGTCCTGACCGAGGCCATGGCGAGCGGCCTTGCCTCGGTCGGGTTCGACTACGCCGCCGCCCGCGTGTTCATAAGAGACGGCGAGAGCGGACTCACGGCGCCGTGCGACCAGCCCGAGAAGCTCGTCGCGGCGGCGGCACGGCTCGTCACCGACCCCGCGCTCAGGAACCGGCTTCGCACGGCGGGCCGGGCGGCCGTGGAGGCGCAGTCATGGGAGACGGTGATCTCGCGGTTCGAGGCCGAGCTCGAGGGGGTCGCCGGCGTCGCCCACACGCCCGCCGGCCCCGCCCCCGTGCTCGTCTGACCATGCAGCCGCGAATACTCATCATGACCGCGGCGTACGGCGAGGGCCACAACGCCGCGGCCAGCGCGCTCGCAACCGCGTTCAACGAGGACGCTCCCGGCACCGCCCTCGTCGTCGACGTCTTTGCGCTTTCCTGCCCAAGGCTCAATGGGTTCATCCGCAGAGCCTACCTTGCGGCGATAAACGGCGCGCCGCGGCTCTGGAGGCGCGTCTACGCGTGGATGGACCGGCCGGGTTTCATGACCAGCGGCGTCAGGATGCTGCGGGCCCAGTCGGCGACGCTGGAGGCGGTCATCGCGCGCGAGCGCCCGGTCGCCATCTGCAGCACCTTCCCCGCGTACGCCGCGCTCCTCGCGAGGCTCGCGCGCGAGGGCCGGTTCGGCACGCCCCACTTCAACATCGTCACGGACTCCATCAGCATAAACTCGGTGTGGTGGCGCTCGGGCTGCGACGGCTGGTTCGTGCCGAACGAGGATTCGGCCGACGTGATGCGCGCGGCGGGCGTCGACCCGTCGCGCCTCCACGTCACCGGGTTCCCCGTCACGCCCTTCTTCAGGAGGAACGAGGGCATCGTGACCCGGCCGCAGTTGTCGACGGGGGCCGCGCCCCGGGTGCTCTACATCATCAATTCGGGGACGCGCAACGCCGAGGCCACGGCCCGCCTGCTGCTGGCCGAGGGGGACTGGGAGATCACCTGCACCGTGGGCCGCGACGAGGCCCTGCGCAGGAGGCTGCTCCTCGCCGCGGCCCGCAGGCCCCGCGGCGCCGACATCCTCGGATGGACGGACCAGATCCCGAGGCTCCTCATGACGCACCACGTCGTGGTCAGCAAGGCGGGCGGCGCGACCACCCAGGAGGCCATAGCCGCCCGGTGCCCGATGGTCGTCAACCAGGTGGTGCCGGGACAGGAGGAGGGGAATTGCGAGCTGCTGCTGCGCCACAAAGCGGGCGCCCTGGCGACGACCCCGGAGAGCGTCGTCGCCACGCTCCGCGCCGCGTTCGCGGGCGGCGGGCAGGGATGGAGCGCGTGGCGCTCGGCGCTCGAGCCGATGGCGCGCCCCGACGCCGCGAGGGTCATCGCGGCGCATGTCCTGGCGCACGTCAACAGGGGCACCGGAGAGCCCCACGCGGGGCTCTCCGCGGCGCTGCGATGAAGCTCAGGTTCGTATTCAACCCCCGCTCGGGCCGGCCGCGCCGAAACGCGCCGATCCTGCCCATGCTCAGGGCCTTCATCTCGGCGAGGGCGCTCGACGCCGACCTCTTCTGCACCGAGGGGCCCGGGCACGCCACGGAGCTCGCGCGGGACGCGGTCGCCTCCGGCTGCCTGCGCGTCGTCGCCGTGGGAGGCGACGGGACCGTCAACGAGGTCGCCCAGGCCCTCATCCACACCCCGGCGGCCATGGGCCTGGTCCCCTGCGGCTCGGGCAACGGCCTCGCCCTTCACCTCGGCCTGCCCAGGGCGTTCCCCGAGGCCCTCGAGCTGGCGGCCGGGACCTCGGGGCGCATGGCCGAGCTCGACACGGGCTCTGCCAACGGCCTCCCGTTTGTGAACGCCATGGGCCTCGGCCTCGACGCCGACGTCGCGCGGAGGTTCAACCGGCTCGTGCGCCGGGGCCTGCCCGCCTACGCCCGCACCGCGCTTTCCGCATTCCTCAGCCGCACGACTGAGCGCTGCCACGTCTCCGTGGCGGGCCACCGGGAATCCATAGACGCCCTGCTGATAGCGGTCGCCAACTCCGACCAGTATGGCAACAACGCCAGGATCGCGCCGCGCGCGCGCGTGGACGACGGGGTGCTCGACCTGGTGGTGGTGAGACCCGTGGGCGTCCTCTCGGCGTGCGTCCTCGGCGCCCGGCTCTTCCTCGGCGGGCTCGACCGGAGCGAAGGGGTCCGCCGCCTCAGCGGCGCGCGCTTTCTCATCGAGAGGCCCGCCGCGGGCCTCATCCACACCGACGGCGAAACCCACATGGCCTCCGCGAGCGTCGAGGTCCTCGTGCGGCCCCGCAGCCTGAGGCTCATCGTTCCCACCGACTGCGCCGCCGTGGCGCCGGCCGAGGACCGCACGGCGACGGCCTTCGCCCTACAGCTGCCGTGAAGAGGCTGCGCGCGCGCACCGTCATCCTCTCGGACGTCCACCTCGGCACGGTCGACTCGAAGGTCGCCGAGGTGAACCACTTCCTCCGCCACGTGCGCTGCGAGAAGCTCATCCTCAACGGCGACATCATCGACGGCTGGCAGCTCAAAAGGAACGGCCAGTGGACCAAGGCCCACACCCACTTCATCCGGATCGTCCTCAAGATGCTCGAGAAGCGCGACACCCAGATCGTCTACCTTCGCGGCAACCACGACGACATCCTCTCCAAGTTCCTCCCGCTCGAGTTCGAGAACCTGCTGATCGTCGACGAGTACCTGCACGAGGGGGTCAAGGGCAAGTACCTCGTCCTCCATGGCGACGTCTTCGACACCGTGACGAAGAACTTCGTGTTCCTGGCCCACCTGGGCGACTGGGGCTATCACGCGCTCCTGGCGATCAACCGGGCCTACAACGTGTGGCGCTCCTGGCGCGGGCTCGAGTACTGGTCGCTCAGCCGGGCGATCAAGGCGCGGGTCAAGTCCGCGGTGAGCCACGTCTCGAACTTCGAGGAGCACATCGTTGACCTGGCGCGCGCCCGGGGCTGCAAGGGGGTCATGTGCGGCCACATCCACACGCCCGCAGACAAGATGCTGGGCGACATCCACTACCTCAACTCGGGCGACTGGATCGAGTCGCTCACCGCCGTCGTGGAGCACTGGGACGGAAGCTACCAGCTGGTCGAGTTCGCCGACTTCACAAGGGAGTTCCCGTTCCCCGACGAGGAGGGCGCCCCCGAGGAGCAGGCCGCCGGCGCGGGCGCAGCCGCGCCGAAGTTCGCCGGCGAGCGCAGCGAGACCCCCGTGGTCTGAGGGTTGGGTTGACAGGGGCCGCGCGGCGGATCGTCGTTGGCGGAGGTGCCTGAACGCGAAAAGATACTTGTGGCCATGTCCGGGGGCGTGGACAGCTCGGTCGCAGCCCTCCTCCTCAAGAGGCAGGGCCTCGACGTCTGCGGCGCCTACATGAAGAACTGGATCAACGAGGACGGGGTCGTCGGCGACTGTCCGTGGATGCGGGACATCGACGACGCGCGCCGGGTCGCCGATCAGGTCGGGATCCCCTTCCAGGTCGTCAACCTCATGAAGGACTACCGCGAGAAGGTGGTCCAGTACCTCCTCGACGGGTACGAGCGGGGCCTGACGCCGAATCCCGACATCATGTGCAACCGCGAGATCAAGTTCGGCGTGTTCCGGTCGTGGGCGCTGGCGAACGGATTCACGGCGGTCGCCACCGGCCATTACGCCCGGAGGCTCGACGACGGCCGGGGCCGGGCCGGGCTGCTCGAGGGCGCGGACAGGGACAAGGACCAGACGTATTTCCTCTGCCTCCTGGGCCAGGACCAGATCCGCGACGCCCGCTTCCCCGTCGGGGACCTCGAGAAGGCCGAGGTCCGGCGGATGGCGGCCGACGCCGGCCTCGCGACCGCGGCGAAGAAGGACAGCCAGGGCATCTGCTTCATCGGCGAGGTCCGGATGGGGGACTTCCTGCGCGCGTACGTACCCGACAGGCCGGGGGCCATCGTCCGGGCGTCCGACGGCCGGGAGCTCGGCAGGCACAGGGGGCTCCACTACTACACGCTCGGCCAGCGCAGGGGAATCGGCGTCCCCTCCAATGCCGACCACGAGCGCTACGTGGTCGTCGGCAAGCGCGCGGCCGACAACGCGCTTCTCGTGGGGTTCGACCATCCCGACGCTCCGGGCCTTTTCCAGAGCGAGGTGCGCGTCCACTCCCTGAGCTGGACCGGCGAGCCCCTCGCGTCGGCCCGGAGGCTCGAGGGCCGCGTCCGCTACCGCGACCCCCGGGTCCCCCTCGCCTTTCATCCGGAGGGCGAGCGCGGGGCCCTCGTACGCTTCGATCGCCCGCAGCGCGCGCTGGCCCAGGGCCAGGTGCTCGCGCTCTACGACGGGCCCCGCCTGCTCGGCGGGGGCGTCTACGCCTAGCCTGCCGAGGCCAGGGCGAGGGCGGCCGCGAAGCCGATGAGAACGACCCCCATGGCCCTGTCGATCCAGTGGCCTCCCCGGAGGAACGCTCCCCGCACGCTCTCGCGGGTGAAGACGACCGAGACCATGGCGAACCAGGCCATCGTGGTGGCGGACATCCACAGCCCGTAGCCCCCCTGGATCAGCTTCGGCGTCGCCGGGTCGATGAGGGACGCGAAGACGGCCACGAAGAACAGCGTGGCCTTGGGGTTGAAGACGTTTGTCAGGAAGCCGGTCGTCCACGCCACGAGCGCGGCCGGCTCCGCCGGGCGCGAAAGGGCGGCCTCGGCGCCGGCGGGCGCGCTGGCGAGCCCGAGGCGAGGCCGGCTCATGAGCCCCTTGGCCCCGATCCAGGCGAGGTACCCGGCGCCCACGAACTTCACGGCCGTGAAGGCGACCGGGGTCGTCCTCAGCAGGATCCCGATCCCGAGGAGCGCATAGGTGACGTGAACGAGGATCGCGCTCCCGATCCCGACGCTCGTCCAGACCGCTGCCCGGCGCCCGTGCGTGATGCTCTGGCGCACCACCATCGCGAAATCCGGGCCCGGGCTCGCGACGGCCAGCATGTGGGCCACGGCGACCTTGATGAACTGCGCCCAGTAGGGGTGCACGGGTGGCCCTACGGCACGAGGTCCTTGAGCCCTGGGTCCGCCATCATCTTCTCCAGTCCCCTGGCCTCCACAAAGGTGCGCAGCCGCCGGTCCTCCGGGTACCGTGAGCGCCCGTCGGCGATCGCCGACCGCGCCTCGTCCGCCCGGCCGAGGAGCACGAGCACGTAGGCCCTGCGGATGACGAACAGGGTGTTCGCCGGATCGGCCTTGAGGTTGTCCTTGTAGGCCGAGAGCGCGGACTTGTAGGCGGACCTGGCGCCGCCCGAGTCGTGCATCCGCATCCGGACAATGCCCAGGCTCATCCAGGCGTCCCCCTCGTCGGGGCAGAGCTGGGTGGCCTTGGCGTAAAGCCCCTCGGCCCGCCCCCAGTCCTTGAGCGTAAGCGCGAAGTTCGCCTCGCTGACGTCGTTGGCGGCCTCGGCCCGCTCATGGGCCGTAGGCACCCTCTGGCGGCAGCCCGCGAGGACAAGCGCCGCAGCCAGGACCAGGGCCGGCCGGAGGTTCATCACAGGTCCGGCGGAACGGTAGAAATGGCCTCCTCCAGCGTCGAGAGGCCGTCCTTCACCTTGATGAGGCTGTCCTGGTGGAGCGTCTTCATGCCCTGGCGCTGGGCGATCTTCTTGAGCTCTGCCGTCTCCAGTCTCTTGTTGATCCCCTCGATCAGCTCCTCGTTCGTGATCATCAGCTCGTGGATGCCCACGCGCCCGCGGTAGCCGCTCGCGTTGCACTTGGGGCAGCCCTTCGGGTTGTGCCTGAAGATCGACCCGCTCCACCCGATCGCCTTCTCGAGGATCTCCTTCTCGCGGCCCTTCGCTTCGTAGGCGACCCGGCACTGCTTGCAGACCCGGCGCATGAGGCGCTGGGAGCAGACGCAGAGTATCGAGGACGAGATCATGAACGGCTCGATGTCCATGTCCGTCAGGCGGGCGATCGTGGACGGGGCGTCGTTCGTGTGAAGGGTCGACAGGAGAAGGTGCCCCGTGAGCGCCGCCTCGATCGCGATCTCCGCGGTCTCGACGTCTCGAATCTCACCGACGAGGATGATGTCGGGGTCCTGGCGCAGGAACGACCGGAGCGCCGTCGCGAACGTGAGCCCGATCTGCCTGTGCATCTGCATCTGGTTGATCCCGGAAAGCGTGTACTCGATCGGGTCCTCGGCGGTCCGGATCACGATGTCGGGCGTGTTGATCTCGTTGAGCGCCGAGTAGAGCGTCATCGACTTGCCCGAGCCGGTGGGCCCGCAGTGCAGGATCATCCCATAGGGCTGGCGGATGCAATCGCGGTACTTGAGGAGGTTCTCCTCCGTGAAGCCGAGCGAGGTCAGGGGAAGGGTCGACTTCTGCTTGTCGAGGATACGCATGACCACGCCCTCCCCGTGGTTGAGCGGCGCCGTGGACACGCGCAGGTCCAGGTCCAGGTTCTTCTTCGTGTACTGCTTGAAGACGATGCGCCCGTCCTGGGGGAGCCTCCGCTCCGAGATGTCCAGGTTGCACATGATCTTGAGCCTCGCGACGAGGGCCGGCCCCACCTTCACCGGGAGCCGCAGCTTCTCCTGGCACATCCCGTCAACCCGGTACCTGACGATGACGTCCTTCTCCTGCGGCTCTATGTGGATGTCGCTCGCCCCCGCGAAATAGGCGTCCTCGATGATCCTGTTGCCGAGCTGGATGATGGGGCCCGACTCCTCGTTGACGTCGGTGTCCTTGATGATGTCGCCCTCGCCCGCGGTCCCGTACTCGGCGCCGATCTGCTGGACCACGTCGTCGAATCCAGCGGACCGGTCGTTCGCCTTGTTGAACTTCTCCTTGATGTCCTTCTCGCGGGCGAGCAGGCGCACGACGCGCTTGCCCGTCATCTCCTGGATCTTGGCCGGGAGCGTGACCTCGAACGGGTTCGCGAAGGCGACGAGGAGGAGGTCGCCGACCTGGCCCACGGGCAGGACCAGGTTCTCCTGGCAGAAGTCCTGGGGTATCCGCTCGAAGGTGGAGGTGGCTATCTTGTAGCGGGCGACGTTGTAGGGGGCGAGGCCGAGGGCCCTGCCCTTCGCGACCAGGCACTGGAACGCGGTTATCTTGTAGTCCTCCTGGAGCAGCCGGTCGAGCGCGTCGCCGTTCAGGTCCTGGGGACGGGCCGCGATCGCGTCGCGCTGCTCGGTCGTGAGCCGGCCCATCGCGATCAGCTTTGCGACGATCAGGGACTGGACTTTTCCTAGTGCCATGGGTTTGCGGGCTTGTTCAGGCGGACTTCGCGACGGGCTCCGCCTGGGCCTGCGGCACCGGCATGGGCGGCGGCGTCCCGCCCTGGGACACGGGGGCGGCCGGGGCCGCGGCCGGCTCCCCGGCGACCGGGAACGGCGCCTTTGAGCTCGTCGGGCTCCCGAGGCGGTCGAGGTGCTCGGCGATGCCCTCCAGGGTCGTCCCGAACCAGAGGATGGGGCCCTCGAAGTGCTTCTCCCAGTACGTGCGGACGGCCGGGCTCAGGTAGTACGCGGAGGCGATGAAGGTGAAGTCCTCCTCCTGGTCGAAGGGCACCGACCAGGTCGCCCAGCAGGCGTCCATGTCCAGGCCCTTCTTGGTGTCGTCGGGGGGCTCGTAGCCGCGCAGGTCGACGAGGCCCAGGCCCTCGGTCTCCACAAGGTGCTGGAGGACATCCTCCTCCCGGATGACCTTGAGCTCGTAGGCCAGGACCCCGAGGACGGTCGCCTGGCGGGGCTGGTTCGTGGCGATGATCTCGAGGAGGCGCTCGTTCGCCTTCTCCAGGTCCTCGATCTTCACGAGGTTGTGCTCGACGAGCCCCGCGCCAAGCAGGCGGTTCGCCCTCATCATGAGCGATCGGTTCTCGGGCGACATTGTAGATCCAGTGGCCAAGGTTCCTGAAGTCTGTGTCACGCGGCGGCGGCTGGCGACACCTTTTCCTTTCGGCGAAAGGCCTCCACCCGCCTGAGCAGCCCCGACTTTAGCGCGCCGAGTCCCGTTCCCTCAAGGCATGAGATCTCAAGGGCGTCCACCTTGTAGCGACGCTTGAACTTCGCCAGGTTGGCGGCCGACGACGGCAGGTCCATCTTGTTGGCAGCCACAATCCTCGGCTTCTTCAGAAGCGCGGGGTCGTAGAGCTTCAGCTCGCTCAGCAGCTGCCGGTAGTCCTCCCTGGGATCCCGCCCGTCGTTGCCCGCCATGTCGACGATCAAGAGGAGCAGGGCGCACCGCTCAACATGCCTCAGGAACCTGTGCCCGAGGCCGCGGTTCTCGCTGGCCCCCTCGATCAGCCCCGGGATGTCGGCCAGCAGCAGGCGCCTGTCGCCCTTGATCTCGTCCCCGAACTCGATGACCCCGATCTGGGGGTGGAGCGTCGTGAACGGGTAGGCCGCCGTCTTCGGGTGGGCCTTCGTGATCGCGTTGGTGAGGGACGACTTGCCCGCGTTCGGGAAGCCCACCAGGCCCACGTCGGCGATCGACTTGAGCACGAGACGGTATTCGCCGCGCTCGCCCAGCTGCCCGGGGTTGGCTCGGCTCGGCGCCCGGTTCGTCGACGTCTTGAAGTGGGTGTTTCCCCAGCCCCCGTTGCCCCCCTTGCAGAGCACGATGCGTTGGCCGTCCACGATGACCTCGGCGACGACCCTGCCGGTCGCCATGTCCGTGACGATGGTGCCCAGGGGCAGCCTGAGCTCGGCGTCGCGGCCCTCCTTGCCGTTGCAGTCCTTCCCGAGCCCGTGCTCGCCGCGGCCGCCCTTCCAGTGCGGCTTGAACTTGAAGTCGACCAGGTTGTTCGCGTCGTGGGAGCCCACGAGGACGACGTCGCCCCCGGCGCCCCCGTCCCCGCCGTTCGGCCCGCCCCAAGGCTCGTATTTCTCACGGCGGAAGGAGACGCAGCCGCGCCCGCCGTCGCCGGCGGTGGCCTTTAGGACGCATTCATCGACAAACATGGATCAGAACGTACCGAAATACACCCGGGGATCAAATCGCTATCTTGATGCCCTTGCGCAGGTAGGTCGGAACGTCCAGGTCCTGTCCGTCGAAAAGATTCCGGTCGGTGCGCTCGAATTGGCCGCGGCTCTCAACCTCGCCGAAGCCGAATTCATCCTGCTTGGCCCTTTGGCTGGGGCCCGCCGCGGGCTCCTGGGCGGCCGCCGCGGCCGCCTCCTGCCCCGCGGGCGGCTCCTCAACGCGCGTCGCGGAAGCGCGCACCCGCGGCGGGGCCGGCCGGCGCGTGATGGCGCCCCGGGTCCCCATGTCGCTCGCTCCCAGCACGGAGATCTCCACCCTGCCCTGCATCTCCTCGTCGATCACGGCCCCCATGATTATGTGCGAGTCGCGCCCGAACTGGTCGGCGATCGCGTTCATGATCTCGTTCACCTTGGGAAGCGTCAGGTCCGTGCCCCCGGTGATGTTGACGAGCAGCCGGTCCGCCTTTCTCGAGAACTCCGGGGTGTGGAGAAGCGGACAGAGCTTGAGGTCGGCGATCGCCTCGGCGGCCGCGTTGTCGCCTGCGCCCTCGGCGAGGCCGAAGAGCGTCTTCGCGCCGCGGTTCTGGAAGGCCTGCCGCAGGGTCGCAAAATCCACGTTGATGAGCCCCGTCTTCGAGAGCATCGCCCAGATGGACTTGACGCCCCGTCCGATCCACTCGTCGGCGCGGGCGAACGAGTCGAGCACGGTCTCGTTGTCGGCGGCCTCCTGGAGCAGGATGTCGTTGGGCAGCGGAATGACCGCGTCGCAGGCCCTGCGCAGCGCCGCGAGCCCCTCCTCCGCCTGCTTCAGGCGGCGGCCGCCCTCGAAGCTGAACGGCAGGGTAACGAAGGCGATGACGAGCGCCCCCTCCTCCGCGGCGATCTCGGCCACGATGGGCGACGCCCCCCCGCCCGTCCCGCCGCCCATGCCGGCGATGATGAACACCAGGTCGCAATCCTTCACCACCTTGGCGACCTTCTCGCGGTCGTCCTCCGCCGCCTGGCGCCCGAGGTCCGGATCGCCACCCGCCCCGAGGCCGCGGGTCGTCCCCATTCCGATCAGGACCTTGTCCTGGACGGGCGAGCTCGAGAGGGCCTGGCTGTCGGTGTTGATCACCGCGAGCTGCAGGCGCTCCAGGTTCTCCATCTTCAGCCGGTCGACGGCATTGGAGCCCGCCCCGCCGACGCCCACCAGCTTGATGGCAACGCTGCGGTCGCAGAGTATCTGGGGCTCCAGGGGAAGTTCGTTGGGATTCACGTTGAGGCGAAAAGGCGCGAGACGTTGCGCAGGAACCCGCCCTTGCGGCGCGTCGCCGCCGCGTTGTCGCTGAGCGCGCTCAGCCCGTAGTAGAGGACGCCGAGGGCGGTGTGGTATCCCGGGTCGCGGAGGTTCTCGTTGACCCAGGAGGGGGCCTCCCCGAGCCGGGCCGAGGTGCCGAACACCTTGGTTGCGCACTCCACGAGCGCGGGCATCTTGGCGCCGCCCCCGGTGAGGACCACGCCCCCCGCGCAGGCCTCGGGAGAGAACGCGTGGCCCAGCCTCTTCCTGACGACCTCCAGGAGCTCCCACCCGCGCGCGGCGGTGATGCTCTCGATCGCGTGCCTCGAGAACTGCCGGTCGCCGATCGCGAAATTCCCGTCCAGCCAGACCTTCTCACTCTTGTCGCGGGCCTGGACGACGGCGCGCCCGAAGCGCAGCTTGAGCTTCTCGGCCTGGCCCTCCGTGAGCCTGAGCCCGAGGCTGATGTCGTTGGTGAAGTGCCCCCCGCCCACGGCGACGACGCCGGTCGTGTGGGGGGCGCCGTTGCGGTAGAGGACGTAGTCGGTCGTGCCCGCCCCGATGTCGATCGCCAGCACGCCGTTCTGGCGCTCCTCGAGGCTCGTCACCATGTGCCCGGACGCCAGGCTTGCGAGGACGAGCTCGCGCACCTCCAGGTTGAATCCCCGGATGACGTGGATGTTGTCGGCCAGCCTCTGCTCCTGGCCGTGGACGGTCCAGTAGCCCACCTCAAGTTTTTGGCCCACAAGGTTTTCCGGAGACGTCGGCACGAGCCTTCCGTCGACCCGGAAGGGCCGCCGGATGTTGTGGACGACCATCCGGCCAAGGGGAAGGTCCTTCGCCTTCGCGAGGTCGCAGACCGTCCTGATGTCGTCCATCTCGATCATGTTGTCGGCCGCCTTAACGTTGACCGAGGCCTCGTTGTAGAAGCCCTCGAGGTGGCCCCCGGTCTGCGCCAGGTACACGTGGTCGATCCGCTCGTTGGCGTCGCGCTCCGCGATCTCCAGGGCGTTGTGGGTGCACTCGGTCGCGGCGCGGTAGTCGACGACCGAGCCCTTGATGACGCCCCTCGAGGTGCACTCGCCGCAGCCGATGATGGCGATCTCGCGGCCGGTGTATTCGCCGACGAGAGCGGTGACCTTGGCGGTCCCGATCTCGACCGCCCCTATGAAGGTTGTCTTAGAGCTCACGATGAGAGTCTATGTGGAGATTGGGGAATGCCGGATAGCCGATGATCGGCTTCGCCGGGCCCGCGTTCGCGGTGCCGACCGGCGGCTCGGCGAGCGCCGGCGCCGCGGTCCCGTACGCGACGGGAACCTGCGACCCGAGGGAGAGGTTGACCTCCCGCAGGGGCCGGGTCGGGTCCTTGGAATCGTCCACGAGGATGTCGAGCCTGGCAATCTGCCTCAGGTAGTCCTCCCTGGTGCCGAACACGACCCTCATGCCGTCGCGGGTGCGGACATCGATCTCGCCGTCCGTCGCCAGGCGCGCGAGCGAGAGGACCTGCCAGGTGCGGTAGAGGCCCTCCGCCTCGAGCTTCGCCGAGGCGAGGAGCTCCGAGACCTCGCGCATGCCGCGAATGGGCGCGAAGGACCTGCCCGACCGCGCCAGCCTGACGCCGTCCAGCCAGGGCAGCGTCGCCACCATCGCCGGGTCGAAGCCCGTGCCCGGGAACGCGACGCCGTCCCTCGACACAAGAAGCATCGCCGGCGCCTCGCCGCCCGCCTGGGCCATGATCCGCACGACGGGCGACCGCTCGGAGATGCGGACCGAGAGCCTGTCGGGGAAATTCCGGACGATCGACGCCGAGCTCACCTGGGCGTCGGCAAGCACCCTCGAGCGCAGCTGGTTCAGGTCGAGGCCCATGAGGGTCGCGTCCTGCGGGATGGAGAGCGTTCGGGCGAGCCAGTTCCGGTCTAGGACCCCGTCCGTGACGAGCACCAGGCTGCGGACGCGGTCGGACTTCGCCGCGCCGGACATCGACTCCGGGCTCTCGCGCAGCACCGCGGCCGTCTCCCATGCGCCCCACGCCAGCAGGCCCGCCACAAACGCGCCAAGCGTTGCGCGCATCACCCCCATCGCGAGGCGCCGGCGCCCCTCGCGCGACATCGCGCGAGGACTCACGTCCTGGGGGATCTCCCTCCAGGTGCGGTTCTCGGGCATGGAATGGGTGTCTTTGCTCATGGACGGCGTGAGGCGTTGCCCAGACGGAAACGCTCCACTGCGGGCAACACCATCTCCCTCACCAAGGCCGCGAAATCCAGTCCCGCGCAGCGAGCGCACATCGGCAACAGACTCGTCTCCTTCATGCCAGGAAGCGTGTTGATTTCGAGAAAAAACGGCTCGCCTGCGCCCGAAACCATGAAGTCCACGCGCGCGTAGTCGCGGCACCCGCAGACGGCGAACGCGGTCTCGGCCGCGCGCCGGACGGCGGCGGCGAGCGGGTCGTCGATGGGCGCTGGCGCGACGTACTCCGTCGTGCCCTTCGTGTACTTGCTCGTGTAGTCGTAGACGCCCGACCTGGGCCTTATCTCGACGATGCCCATCGCGGTGCCCCTGAGGATGCCGACCGACAGCTCCCGGCCCTCGATCCTGCGCTCGATGATCCACCGGCCCGAGGTGACCGCCCTGAGCGCGTCCTCGAGCCCGGGCAGGTCCCCGGCCATGCGCAGGCCGACGCTGCTGCCCTCGCCGTTGGGTTTCACCACGACACGGGTCCCGAGGCGGCGCGCCACGTCCGCGGCGGCTGGCTTGGCGCCGGCGTCGAAATCGATCCCGTCGACGACCGGCACGCCGTGCGCCGACACCGTCCCCTTCGTGAGCGCCTTGTTCATCGTGAGGGCGCTCGAGGCGGCGTCGCAGCCCGCGTAGGCGCCGCCGGCCGCGTCGAGTAGCCGCTGCATTCCCCCGTCCTCGCCGAAGGTTCCGTGGAGCGTCGAGAACACGACGTGGCGCGCGGGATCGTAGCCGTCGGGAAGCGCGTCCGCCACCACCGGGAAGAGCCGGGTCGCGAAGGACCGGGTGAGGGCGAGCGCGCAGGCCGCGCCCGATCCGGTGGACACCTCCCGCTCGGCGGACGTCCCGCCCGCGAACACGGCGATCACGGGCGAGGTCACAGGACGTCCCTCCAGTCCTTCCCGTAGAGGAGCACCTCGGGCTCAAGGTCCACCCCCTTGGCCTT
>Ga0265320_10000518_pt1 | contig 29950 bp, 22 predicted proteins | sample 4827metaG_FD_202087 | JGI IMG/M metagenome (GOLD analysis project Ga0265320, IMG submission 202087) | Rhizosphere microbial communities from Carex aquatilis grown in University of Washington, Seatle, WA, United States - 4-8-27 metaG | ecosystem: Host-associated > Plants > Roots > Rhizosphere >... | reverse complement strand
GCGCTCTTCGTCGATCCCGAGCGCATCGGCGACGAGCTCGGCGCGCGCACGACCGTCGCGCTCCACCGGTTCGGCGTCACGGGCGATCCCGCGACCGGACTTCGCGCGCTCGAGGTCGTGCCGCGGGACGCGCCGACGCTCGCGACGCAAGACAACGCCGATCTGTCGCGCGCCGCCGAGTCGGCCCGGACGGCGAGAGGCAAGCACGGCGTGCTCGACCCGCTCGTCGATCGGCTGCGCGCCTGGGAAGAACGCGGCCTCACCGTGACGATCGCGGCGCGCACGGCAACCCAAGCAGAACGACTCGCGGCGCTCTTGTCGCATCGAAGCGTCGCGGTCGACGTACGACTCGGTCAACGCGCGACCTTTCGCGGAGCCGATCGACACTCGCCGTCGCGGCCGGAGATCGTCGTCGGTTCGCTCTCGCGCGGCGTGATCGTCCTCGCCGAAGGGTTCGCGCTCGTCACCGAGGAAGAAATCTTCGGTCAGCGTGCGCATCGTCCGACGGAGAAGAAGCGACCGCGCGCGCTCCTCGAAGACCTTCGCGCGCTCGAGCCCGGCGATCACGTCGTGCACGTCGATCACGGGATCGGGCGGTACCTCGGGCTCGAGAAGAAGACGGTCGGCGCCGCCAGCGTCGATTTGCTCGTCGTGGAATACAGCGGCGGCGACAAGCTGTTTCTCCCCGTTCATCGGCTGAACCAGGTCGAGAAATATTCGGGCGGCGAAGGCACGCCGAGACTCGACCGCTTGGGTGGACAGACCTTCGCGAAGACGAAGGCCAAGGTTCGCCGCAAGGTGCGCGAAATGGCCGATGAGCTCCTGAAGCTCTACGCGGGCCGGCAAGCCATCACGAAGGAGCCGCTCCCGCCGCCCGACGACGAGTACCGCGCGCTCGAAGCGACGTTTCCGTACGAAGAGACCCGGGATCAAGCGTCCGCAATCCTCGACGTCCTTCGCGACCTCGAGAGCGAAAAGGTGATGGACCGACTCGTGTGCGGCGACGTCGGGTTCGGAAAAACCGAAGTCGCGCTCCGCGCGGCGTTCAGGAACGCGATGGCGGGCCGTCAGGTGGCGCTCCTGTGTCCGACGACCGTGCTCGCGCAGCAGCACTACCTCACGTTTTCGAACCGGCTCCGCGATTTTCCGATCACGGTGCGGGTCCTGTCGCGCTTCGAAACGAAGAGTGAACAGCAAGATACGGTTTCTGGGTTGCGCGCGGGAAACGTGGACATCGTGGTGGGGACGCATCGCCTCCTCTCGAAGGACGTCCATTTCAAGAACCTCGGGCTCCTCATCATCGACGAAGAACAGCGGTTCGGCGTCACGCACAAGGAGCGTCTGAAGCAGCTCCGGAACAACGTCGACGTCCTCACTTTGACCGCGACGCCGATCCCGCGAACGCTCCAGCTTGCGGTCGGCGGGCTCCGCGAAATGAGCGTCATCTCGACGCCGCCGATGGATCGGCGCTCCATTCGAACGGTGACGTCCCAGGCCGATCCGGGGCTCGTCCGCGAAGCCATCGAGCACGAGCTCGCGCGCGGTGGATAGGTCTTCTACGTGCACAACCGCGTCGAGGGTTTGTACGAACGCGCGGCTCGGCTTCGTGAGATCGTGCCGCGGGCGCGGGTGGCGGTCGGGCACGGGCAGCTCGACGAAGCGCTCCTCGAAGAGACGATGCTGAAGTTCGTCGAGGGGAAATACGACGTGCTCGTCTCGACGGCGATCATCGAGAGCGGCCTCGACATTCCGCGCGCGAACACGATGATCGTCGATCGCGCCGATCTCTTCGGTCTCGCGCAGCTCTATCAGTTGAGAGGCCGAGTCGGTCGCTCGAGCGAGCGCGCCTATTGCTACCTGCTCGTGCCGCCCCCGAGCGAGCTCACCGACGAGGCGCGCTATCGCATCGAGGCGCTCGAACGCTACACCGAGCTCGGGTCGGGGTTTCAAGTGGCCACTCTGGACATGGAGATCCGGGGCGCCGGCAACTTGCTCGGCGCGGATCAAAGTGGTTTCGTCGCGACCGTCGGGTTCGATCTGTTCTGTCAGATGCTGGAAGAAGCGACGCACGAACTTCGCGGCGAGGTCGTCGTGCACGACGTCGACCCCGAGCTCACCTTCGACGTCGATGCGTTCCTGCCCGACGGATACGTCTCGGAAGTCGGCGTTCGCTTGTCGCTCTACAAGCGACTCTCCGGCGCGTCCGACGAAATGGAAGTCAGCGACGTCGCCTCCGAGATGGAGGATCGATTCGGGCCGGCCCCCGTCGAAGCGCGGAAACTCGTCGAGCTGATGCGGCTCAAAGTGGAGCTCCGTCGCCTGCGCGCGCTCGGTTGTGAAGCGACGCGGCGCGGCGTGACCATTCATCTACGTGAAGACACGCCACTCGACCCCGTGAAGATCACGGCGCTGGTTACCGCAAAAAAGAGCCCGTATCGTGTCACCGCGGACATGCGGGTCGGCCGGCGGGTCCTCGACGGAGAATTATTTCGCGACGGAATCGAACTCGCCGATCGCGCGCTCGACGAACTCACGGCATGTTTGCGCGACGAAGTGCACTGATTGCTCGCACCTGTGGTAGGTGCCTGACCGACAACCACCTCGTGCGATGGCGCGCGCCTCGCTTTGCCCCTTAACGCAGGGGCGGCCGCTGTCCGTAGGTGATGTGATCGCAACCCGAAACATCGGAATGGAAAGTTCATGAGTGATTCATCCTCGACGCGCACTAAGCGTCGATTCGAACGAGTGGCGACCTTGACCGCGTTTTGCGTCGGACTCGCGGCGTGCAGCTCCAACTCCGGCAACGACGGCGCTGGGGTCACTCGAAAGCCGAGCACGGTCGGAAGCACCGGCGGTGTGTCGTCGACGAGTACGGACAGTGGCGCGGCCAACACCGGCGGCAGCACCGTCCTGTTGTTCTCGGGAGACGCGGCGCAGAATTCGCCGCCGAGCAGCGGCATGGGCGGCGCGGGCAACACGATTGGCACCGGCACTCTTCCGCCCGGGTTCACCATGGCCGACGTCGGCGGTTACATGCTGGGCAATCCCCTCAACCCCGACGCGGGCGTGCCGGCGGGCGTCGGCGGCGCCAGCGGGTCGACGGATGACGCGGGTTCACTCGGTGGATGCGGCAACCAACTGCTCGCGGTCGTGCGCGACTTTCACCAGGACCACGTGAACTTCGAAGGCACGATCTCGGACGACCGCGGGGTGGTCGAGAGCACGCTCGGCGCGGATGGCAAGCCGGTCTACGCCTCCACGGGGGCGACCGCGACGATTAGCGGACCGACGGCGTTCAATCAATTTTACCGCGACGTCCCGGGAGTCAACGATCCCTACGTGCTGAACCTCTGGTTCGAGCCGAACGCCGGAGTGATCACGTTCCATAGCAGCGCGTTCTTCCCGCTCGACGGCGCAGGGTTCGGCGACGAAGGCAACCCGCACAATTTCCACTTCACGACCGAAGTGCACACCAAGTTCAAGTACAACGGCGGAGAGACCTTCACCTTCGAAGGCGACGACGACCTCTGGGTCTTCATCCACGAGAAGCTCGCCATCGACCTCGGCGGCGTGCACAACGCGGAGACCGCTTCGGTCGACCTCGACGCTCGCGCGGCTGAGTTCGGGATCGAAAAGGGAAAGATCTACGCGCTCGACTTGTTCCACGCCGAACGGCACACGACGCAGTCGAACTTCCGCGTCGACACCGATCTCGCGTTCGTCACCTGCGGGACCATCGAGCCCGAGATACATTAGCGTTCGCCGCGCCGGCGTCGGCGAGGTCCGCGTTTTCTCGCGTGGCCAGGGCTTCGAGGGCGAGCCCCTCGCGGGCGCCCGAGCGAGTGAACCGGATTTCTCGCTGTCCGAGGAGATCGGCGAGGGCGTCGAGAATGACGGCCGCGGTGCCGACCAGCGGTGCTCGCAGCGGATCCACGCCGAGGCGGCACAACGTCGCGGGTGATGCCGCGAGGATTTCCGGCACGAGGGCGTGCAAGGCGAGGCGCCCGAGGCTCGTGCTGTCGTCGTCGAGGTAGCCCCAGGTCCGCGCGACGTCGCAGACCGCCGTCACGTGCTCGGACGCGACGACCAGTGGCGCCCGGCCGAACTCGTCGAGCGCGCGACTCGCCGGGCCGCACGAGAGGCGCACGAGAGAAAACAGCGCCCCGACATCGTCGGTCGGGAACCCCGTTTCGCACGCACCGAAGGCGCGATGCAGCCGCGCGACGCCCAGCGCGAGCGTTTCGGCGTGCGGCGTCTTTCCGAACGCGCCGTGTCCGAGCTCGAGCGTCGAATGGCCGAGGTGCGCGATCGTGACGGGTGCATCGCCGAGGTCGAGCTCGTTCTGAGCCGCGAGATACGTGAGGCGGAGCAACTCCGAAGGCGCGAGCAGCGGGGTCGCGAAGCCGTAACGCTTGCGGACCGAGTGCAGGTAGTCGTCGACGTTGTCGGCGCCGCCGAGCGTCGGTGTCGCGAACGCGACGATCTGGCCGTCGCCATTGCGATGCGCGAACGCGACGAGATTGCCGAGCGCGCGGAGTGCGTCCGCGCCGGCGCGGCGCCCGATCTTTCCGGTCGCTTCGATGCTTGCTTCGAGGGCCACCCGCTCGGTGCCGAGTGGGACCAGCTCCACTCCCGTCGTTCGTCCGCTTCGAGCAGAGAGGAGATGGAATGCCCGAGTCCCCAGTTCGAGAATGGTCGTCTCCATGACACCAAGGTTCTCCTAGTCGCGATGTCCTGAGCGTATTCTCGACGTGAATTAATCGTGACGCGGGAGAGCACTTTCCGGGCTCAAATCGAACACTTGTCGTCGCAAACCGGAAACGGTGACCCCGCCGAAAACCGACCCTCCACCGGCCGCCGGGACGTGCCTCCCCTCGTCCCTGACCACGCGCCCAGCGAGATTGTTGCCAGATTCGATACTTCCGTATCTCCGTACTTCCCTGGACGGAAACCGCGGATATCCTGTCCGCCCATGGCGACCCCGTCCTCGTCTCCCGATTCGAAGAAACGCCACGTGTCCGAACTCGGCGAACCGCGCCAGCGGTTTCTCGCGCGTGTCGTCGATCACACGCTCAGCGAGGGGTTTCGGACGCCCGAGGAGTTCCTTCGCGACTTCCCGCCCGCGGCGATCATCGAGTCGCTCGCGAAGGCAGACGACCTTCGCGTTCGCCTGCTCGTCAAGTCGACGGGCACGCACGAGAAGATCGCTCTGAAGAAGTCGCTCCGCAGCGCGACCGAGGACTTGGAGATCGCGCTCGCCGAGGAGACCACGACGCCGACCGAACTCGTCGCACTCTATCCGCCCGACGAACGCGTCCGACACCTCGACGCGCGAAAGCTGTGGAGTTTCATCGTCGACAGTTCGTTCTACGCCGTGAATCGCTCCGACGAGCCCGCACGGCACGCGCGCGCCGCGGCGCGCCTCTCGTTCATCGTCGACTGCGCGCTCTCCGAAGGCATCCTGTCTCTTCGCGAGGTCGCCGATGGCGTCACGTTCGAGGAAATGGCTGCGGCGCTTCCCGTCGATAACCTGCGCCAGATCGTGCGGCACGCTCTCGAGATCGCCCGCGCCGGCGCGCCGCTCACCGAGGAGCGGTTCCTCAATGTCGTCCCGCTGTCGACCCTGGTATCGCACCTTCCACTCGATCAGGTTTGGGATCGCGTCATCGTGCGTGGCGTCGCGATCCCAGCGGGCTACGTCGAGGCGCCGCCCGCGCCCTCGGTTCCGGACATGCCGGCATCCGTCGTCTCGCTCCGTGGCGAAGGCGTTGCCGACGCAAGCGTCGAGCCGGAACTCGAGGAAAACTCGGGCGCCGTGGCGATCCCCGAGGGCGAGCCCGCGGCCGTCGTCGACGAAGACGACGTGCGCCGCCGCGTGATCGAGCGCATGCGGGTGATCGATCGCTTGCCACCGGGCAACGCGGAGCTCTCGACGCCGGTGTTGCTCTCCATCGAGAGCATGTACGCTGAGCTCTGGGCGCTGAACGACGACGACGAGCGCGAAGCGTGCATCCGCGAGTCGTTCCCGAACGACACGCTCCTCCGCACGGCGATGCTGTCGCTCATCGAGTTGCTCGACCCGAGCGTCGACACGCACGATCCGATCATCCGCGAGGCCGACGTCTCGGGGCTCATCAAGATCGTGCTCTTCGAGGAGCGCCGCCGCCGCGATGCCGGCGTTCAGTCACGGCGCCCGACGCCCTTTCCGGGGAACAGCAACCGCGGTCGTCGCAGCGTGCCGCCGCCGCTTCCGCGTCAAAGCACGCCGCCGCCGCTGCCGACGGCTGCGACCAATCCGCCGCCCTTGCCGGCCGAAAACTCCAAGCGCGATCGCTGAGCCGCATCGAGACGACGCGCGCTTCGCCGGCGCGCCGAGGCTCACTTCGGGCAGTGCATGTTGCAGCCGCCTTGGCCTTTGCATGCGTTCTGTCCGCCGCACTCGTGTTTGCCGGGAACGGCGCAGTCGCCTTTGCCCTTGCACGAGTTCAATCCTTTGCAGCACGCCTTCGCAGCCTGAGCGACCGTGTCCGTCCCCGTGACGCTCGGCGCCGGCGCGGCTCCGTCGCTTCCCTTCTTGTCGCAGCCGGCCGCGGCGAGAGCCAGCCCCGCGCTGACGGCGAGGAGCAGCGATCGGGAATCGAGCGACGTTCGCGACATGGATTCCAACCTAAATCAGGTGCGTCGAATCGGCCACACGATCGCGAGCGCGAGCGCGAGCGCTCAGCCGTGGGTCATCGTCTGACCGCGATGGCGCAAGTAGTGGTCGGCGAGCACGATCGCCACCATGGCCTCGGCCATTGGCACGAAGCGGGGCAGAAGACAGGGGTCGTGCCGGCCTTTGGTGCGGATCGTCGTCGGCTCGAGTGCCGTCGTGACCGTCGGTTGCTCGAGCGGTAGGCTGCTGGTCGGTTTGACCGCCGCGCGCACGACGATCGGCATGCCGCTCGAGATCCCGCCCAGCATTCCGCCGTGGCGATTGGTGGGCGTGCCGACGGTGCCCGTCGCATGGGACGCGCCGCCACTCGATGTCGCGACGAACACGTCGTTGTTCTCGCTGCCTCGAAGCCGCGCGACGCCGAACCCCGTGCCGTATTCGACACCGAGCACGGCCGGCAAGCTGAACAGCGCCTTGCCGATGTCGGCCTTCAGCTTGTCGAACACCGGTTCGCCGAGCCCGGGGGGGACGCCGGTCGCGACGATCTCGGCGATGCCGCCGATGGAGTCCTGTGCCTTTCGCATCCGCTCGATGAGCTCGACCATTTCCGCCGCGCGCACCGGATCGGGGCAGCGCACGATGTTGGGCTCGCCGTCGGGGAGCCGCTCCACGGCGTCGAGCGTGATCGACGCGGGGTCGTCGATCGTCGCGACGATGTCGCCGACCTGCTTCACGTACCCGACGACCCTGCCGCCGAACGCTTCGGCGATGATGCGCTTCGCGACGACGCCGGCCGCGACGCGCACCGTCGTTTCGCGGGCGCTCGAGCGGCCGCCTCCGCGGTAATCGCGCCGCCCGTACTTCGCGTCGTACGTGTAGTCGGCGTGCCCGGGTCGGTACTTGTTCTTGATGTCGTCGTAGTCCTTGCTCTTCTGGTCGGCGTTCCGGACGAGGATCGCGATGCTCGTCCCCGTGGTCCGACCCTCGAAGACGCCCGCGAGGATTTCCGGTTCATCGGCCTCGTCTCGCTGGGTGACGATGCGGCTCTGGCCGGGCCGTCGCCGCGCGAGGTCGACCTGCAGGTCTTCGACGGTGAGCGGAATTCCGGGCGGGCAACCGTCGATGATCACGACATTTCCTGGGCCGTGCGACTCACCCGCGGTGGTGATGCGGAAGGCCTGACCAAAACTGTTGCCGGGCATGGATGCGGCGCATTCTACCTCTAATGCGCGACCTGTTTCGGTCAGCGGACCGAAAAGGCGCGCGCTGCCGAGGGCGAAGCCCGATTGCTCCGGCAGGCCGCCGCGTCTAAGCCGGCGAAGTAGACCGGCGCGCCGCCCTGAGCGCGCCCCCGCCCGCGTCTTCGCGACGCATCGAATGAGGATCCCCATGAGCCAGCCCCTGACCCTGCTGTCCGACGAAGAGCGCATGTTCCGCGAGGCCGTGCTCGATTTCGCGCGCGATAAGGTCGCGCCACTCGTCTCGAAGATGGACGAAGCGGGAAAGATGGACGCCTCGATCGTGAAGGGGCTCTTCGAGCTCGGCATCATGGGCATCGAAGTTCCGGTCGAGCTCGGCGGCGCAGGCAGCTCGTTCTTCAACGCCGTGCTCGCCGTCGAGGCCGTGGCCGAGACCGATCCGAGCGTCGGCGTGCTGGTCGACGTGCAAAACACGCTGGTGAACAACGCCATCCTGCGCTGGGGAAACGACGAGCAAAAGAAGCGCTACATGCCGCGGATGTGCTCGGAGTGGGTCGGCAGCTACGCGCTCTCCGAGGCGTCGAGTGGCTCGGACGCCTTCGGTCTCAAGACGCGGGCCGAAAAGCGCGGCGACAAATATCTCCTTCGCGGGCAGAAGCTCTGGATCACGAACGGAGCGGAAGCGAACTTGTTCATCGTCCTCGCGACGGTCGATCCGTCGCTCGGGTACAAGGGCATCACCGCGTTTCTGGTCGAGCGCGGGTTCCCGGGATTTTCGGTCGGCAAGAAAGAGGACAAGCTCGGCATCCGTGCGTCGAGCACCTGCGAGCTGATCCTCGAGGACGCCGAGGTGCCGGCGCAGAACGTCCTCGGCGACGTCGGCAAGGGTTACAAGATCGCGATCGAGACCTTGAACGAAGGTCGCATCGGCATCGGCGCGCAGATGGTGGGGCTCGCCGAGGGCGCGTTCAAATACGCGATGACGTACATGCACGACCGCGAGCAGTTCGGGAAGAAGATCGGCGAATTCCAGGGGCTCCAGTTCCAGTACGCGAAGGTCGCGACGGAAATCGAAGCGGCGCGCCTCATGGTCTACAACGCCGCGCGCCTCAAGGACGCCGGTCAGCCGTTCATCAAGCAAGCCGCGATGGCGAAGTTGTTTTCGTCCGACGTGGCCGAGCGCGCCGCGTCGCTCTGCGTCGAGTTCCTCGGCGGCGTCGGGTTCACGAAGGAGTTCCCCGTCGAGAAGTTCTACCGCGACGCGAAGATCGGAAAGATCTACGAAGGCACGAGCAACATGCAGCTCCAAACCATCGCGAAGCTTCTCCAAGCCGAATACGTCCGGTAAAGCCTCGAAGACAGGCCACGAAGAGCACCCAGCTCACTACGTGAGATGGGCTCGAGTTTTGGGGTACGCGATGCGGGCCTTGCCGTCGCGGAGACGGCGCGCCCTCAGTGATAGAGAAACGACAGCGCGATGCTCAAGGTCGTGACGGTGTCGTGCTCGTGCCCGGTTGTTCCCGCGGTCGACTGTTGCTCGCCCTGGATGCGCGCCACGACGCCGCGGGCCATCGCGCCGAACGACCAGTCGTCGCCGATCCAGAAATCGTAGCCGACGTGCAGCGTCGCGCCGAGACCCCCGCCGCCGATGGTGTCGAAGATCGGGTCGCTGATGCTCGCCGTCGCGACCGCCCAGCCCACGCCGCCGCCGGCGTGAAAGCCGCCGCTGGTATTCGGGAAGACGTCGATCGTGGGCGCCAGCATCGCGAAGGTGAGCCCGCTCCCGAGGTTGAAGCGCGAACCGCTCGCGAGCTCCACTTCGGCGGCGGGCAAATTGTCGCCGAGAAACGTGCCGGCGATGACGACGTGCTTGAACGGCGTTCCCCCGACAGATAGCTCCGTGAAAATGGACGCGCCACCGACCGTCGAGGTGTTGCCGGTGAATGCGATGCCGTCGGTCACCCCCCCTTGGTCGGTCGAGCGCGCGACGTGAAGCGTGCCGAGGCCGGCCGACATCCGGAGGTAGAAGCCGTCGTGTTCGTGATAGCCGAACGGATTGGCGCGCGCGTCCGGACAAGCGACGAGGAGTGCGAGGGCCGACGCCGCCGCACAGGACGAAATACCGAAGCGATTCACGACGTCGTTCTGGCGCCAAGCTCGAGGGAATTGACAGAACGGTCCGAGCAGCAGGAAACCTTGCCGCTCTTCCGCGAGAATGCCAAGTCCCCGACAGCGTTCGCGCCGCCATTTCATCGACGAACGCGCTCGCGCGCCACGCGAAGTGAAAGGTGCGCGCCGTTCCTCACCACTCCCACCACCACGTCCGAGCCGGCCGGACCGGAAAGCCGCTCGCGCGCATCGGCGAGCGACCTCGGCGCGGCGCGATCGACCGAATCGACGACGTCGCCGACGACCAAGCCCGCGTGCTCGGCCTCGCTGCCCGGCGCGACTCCCTGAATCACGACCGCGCCGCCGGAGTCGCCGAGGCTCACCGCGACGCCGCCCGTCGTGGTCGGCTCGCTCTCGTCGCTCTGCGAAAGCCGAATCACGACGCCTTCGGTGGGTTGGTCCGACTCGACCACGACGCGCGTCACGCGTCCCCGACCGACGTTGGCGGCGTACGCCTCGACCGTGAACGTTCCCGGGCGCACCCGCGACAAATGAAACGCGCCGTCCGCTTGCGTGGTGGCCGTGCCATCCGGCGGCGCGCCGACGGGCAAGTAGGCGTTCACTGCGCCGACGCCGACCCGAGCTCCCGACACCGGCTGTCCGCTCTTGTCGACGACGTGGCCGTCGATGGAGCCGGGTTCGGCGAGATCGATCGGGTCCACGTCGAAGGGTCGATCGATGCGACCGGTCGCGGTCACCTCGACGTCCAGTTCGGCTGTCGCGAACTCCGGATGCGTGACCGTGAGATGGATCTTCCCCGGCGTCAGATCCGAGAACCGATAGGCGCCGCTCGCGTCCGTGAGTGCGACCCGCCGATGCCCGTCGGCGAAGAGCTCGACCGTCGCACCGTCGACGTCGCGCCGCCCGCGCACCGCGGTGACGCGGCCTTCGATGCTCACGCCGCTCGACAGATCGACGGACAGCTTTTCCGGCGCGTGCTCGAGTTCCTGGGACCAAGCGGCGAAGGCGGGTGCCTCGACGAGCACGCGAAGCGGCAGGCCCACGGCGTCTCGGATGACGGCGCGCCCGTCGTTGCCGGTGAACGCCGTCGTGCGCAGGAGCTCGTCGGGGTCGAGCGACAGCGCCGTCACTTGCGCCATCTTCACCGGCTGTCCCGACGCATCCGACACCGTGAGCTCGAGCTCGCCGCGCGGTGCGGGGAGCACCAGCTCGATCTCGCTCCGGCTCCCTTCCGGAACCGTGATCCGTCGCCGAACGATGGGCTTCGACAAATCCTCGGGCCGCGCAACGGAGACGAGCACGTCGCGAGGCAAGGTGGCGAGCGCAAAGGTTCCGTCCGAAGCGGCGACGGTGCTGCGTACCAAGCTTCCGAACACGGCGGCGACCTCGACGCCGGCGCCGGAGACCGGCAAGCCCGCGTCGTCCACGACCGTCCCTTCGATCGCGCCGCCTTCGCGAAGGACGACCTTGATCGTCGCCTGTGCGCCCGTCGCGAGCGTGACCGCGTCGCTCAGGGCTTCGACGTACGACGGATGCCGGATGAGGGCGCGCACGCGTCCCGGCGGGATCGGCGTCGCCCGAAAGGAGCCATCGACGTTGGTGACCCACGGAGCCGGCGCGTCGGGAGCGAGCATCACGCGGGTCATCGCGAGGTTCGGATCGAGCGAGCCTTGAGGAATGGGGGGGATCGGGCCTTCGGTGACGCCCAGCTCGCCACCGGGCGCGAGCGTGGAAGGAGCGCCGAGCGCCGCGGCGAAGTGCGCGCGCCGAAACTCGACGTTCTCCGGCGTTTCGGCGATGGGCATTCCGTCGAGATCGGTACCGACGATCTCGACCGACGCGCCGTCGACGGGCCGTCCGTCGCCGTCCGTGACGATGCCGGCGAGGGTCGCTCCTCGATAGAGCGCAATGCGCACGTCGTCGGTCACCGGTTCCGGAACGGCGATCGCGCTCCGCTCGACGAAGCCATCGGCGCGCGCCGCCGCGACCAACGCGCCGGGCGCGAAGGGGCCCAAGGTGACCTTGCCGAAGCGGTTCGTTCGACCCTCGACGGGAAACGAGCTCACTCCGCCCTCGACCACGACGACGTCCGCGTCGGGCACGACGAGGGGATGGTCGCCTTCGCCGTCGGTCGCGATGATCGGGATCATGCGGCCCGGGCCGAGCACGAGCGTCAGCGGATGTGCCGGGCCGTGCTCGAAACGAAAACCGACTTCCGTCTTCGAGACGAGCGAGCCCTTTTCGGCTTTTAGATCGTACACGCCCGCGGCAAGTCCGGTGATCTTCGCGTGACCCGACGCATCGGTTTCGACGCTGCGCGCGGGCCACAGGCTCGAACCCGCGATGAGCACGGTCGCGCTCGGCGTCGCGTGCCCGCTCGCGTCCGTGACGGCGACGTCGAGCCCCGACGCCGCATGGAGCGACACGTTCTGGTCTCCGGTAACGTTCGCTCGTGTCTCGGGGTCGAAGCCGCGCTTGTACACGCGGAGTCGAAACGCGCCGCTTGTCAGGTGCGACAACGTGGCGTGCCCAGTTGCGTCGGTCAGGGCGCCGAATGGCAACGCGTCCGCCGCGTCGACGAGCACCGTCGCGTCGCGAACCGGCGCGCCGCTTTCCGACTCGACGTGCACGTGCACCGAGGTGGCGGGGCCGAGGGCGAGCGTGAGCTCTCGTCGCGCCGCGCCGAGCACGAGCGCCGTCGACGCACGGGCGAGCCCGGGTGCCTCGGCCAGTACCCACGCCGCGCCGAGCGGCAAGTCGGGGATATTTGCCTCCCCCTTCGCATCGGTGCTCGCGGCACCGGCGAGAAAATAACGACGCCCGCTCTCCCAGAACACCCGAACAGTGCCGCTGATCACCGCCGTTCCACGATCGGCGCGCGTGAGTTTCACCGACAAAGACCCCGAGCGCGCACCCGTCGTCGGGACGTCCAGGGTCACCGTCAGCGGGCCGCGCAGAGACACCGACGCCGGAACGGTGACGAGGAAAATGAGCCCGGCGAAGCTCGACAGCAAGACGGCCCAGAACTCGGGGGGTCTTCGGCCGCTCACGCCTCGCACGATAACGCGCGGCCGTCTCAGGCGCTTCCGCGTCTCGTGGGCTATCCTGAATCAGGGATGCTTCCTTTGCGCGCGTCGGTCATCGGGCTCGTCGCGACGGCCGTGGTGGGCTGCGGGTCCCACATCCCTCCGCTCATCGACGAGGATCTGCCGCCCTCGTCGCTCCAGGACGGCGGCCCCGACTCCGGCGGATTTTTCAACGCGACGCCGCCGCCGCCTCCGGCGGCAGACGCCGCGGGTTATTGCGGCAACGTCATCGTGCCGATCGTCCTCGAGCGCCCGAACCTGTACTTCGTGCTCGACGCCTCGGGCAGCATGATCAGTCCGATGGATGTGCCGGACGCGAACGGCAACTTCGGGACGCGCTACGACGCGGCGCGCGCGGCGATCGCCGACGTGCTCAAGGTGGTCGGGCATCGCGTGAGCTACGGCGCTGCGACGTTCCCAGCGACCGATTCCGACAGCGACACCTCGCAATGCCCGGCGGGACAAGAAGTCTTTGCGACGCGCCCCGGTGATCCGGTGAGCTACGCGATCGCGGACAAGGTGGGTCCCATCTTGTCGTCGCTCCTCGCGACGTTGGCGGGCAGGACGCCGAGCGGCCTCACGCCGACGGCCGCGACGATGATGGGGCTACAAAACAAATTGCTCGCCCTCACCGGCAAAACGTATGCGTTCTTGCTCACCGACGGCGCGCCCAACTGCGACGCCAACATCACGTGCGACACGAACGAGTGCACGACGAACATCGAAGGGAATTGCGATCCGAACGACGCGACGCTGAACTGCTGCGATCTCCGTTACGGCGCGCAGCAGAACCTGTGGTGCCTCGATGCCGAGCCGACCGTTTCAGCCGTCGCGAATCTCGAGGCGAGCGGGATCAAGACGTTCGTCATCGGGATGCCGGGATCGACGGTCTACGCCGGACTCCTCGACCAGCTCGCGGAAGCGGGCGGAACGGCGCGACCGACGGAGCCTTACTACTACCCGGCCGAAGGTGCGGACGACCTCGCCGCGACCTTGCGTCAAATCGGACTATCGGTGTCGATCAGCTGCGAAGTCACACTCGCCACCGCGCCGCCCGACCCGGCGCTCGTGAACGTATACTTCGACAAGACGGTGGTGCCGTTCGACCCGACCGACGGCTGGACGTACATCGACCCGACGCACGTGGGGATCGAAGGGAAATCCTGCGCGCTTCTTCAGGGCGGCGACGTCCTCGACGTCCAGGTCGTGGCGGGCTGCACGAGCATCGTGAATTGAGTGCGCGCTCGCGCGAGCCCGGGACCGCGAGTACGATGGAGTCGTGACGGTACCGGAACTAGAACAGCTGAGAGCCGAGATCGATTCGATCGATCGAGATATCCTGCGCCTCGTCGCGGAGCGTGTGCGCCTCGTCCTTCGTGTCGGAGAAGTGAAGCGCGCGCGGCAGATGCCCGTTTACGATCCGGCTCGCGAGAAGGACGTGCTCGAGAAGCTCTCGAAGAGCCCTCCCGAGCCGCTCGACGCGGCGACGGTGCGAAGCGTCTTCGAGCGACTGATCGACGAGTCGCGACGGATCGAACAGGCGCACGTATCGCGAGGCTGAGCGGCTCGCGACCGCGCCGCGACCCCAGTCGCGAACGAGCCCCCCCGAACGTGGCTCAGTCGCTCATGCCGTAACGAAGGATGCAGTAGAAGGCCTGAACGCCGTCCTTCCAGCCGATCTTCTTGCCTTCTTCATACGTGCGGCCCGCGTACGAGATGGGAACTTCGTACACGCGCGCGCCGAGCCGCGCGACCTTCGCCGTCACTTCGGGTTCGAAGCCGAAGCGATTTTGCCGGATGGTGATCCGCTCGAGGACCTCGCGGCGGAAGACTTTGTAACAAGTCTCCATGTCGGTGAGGTTCAGGTTGCTGAACCCATTGCTGGTTCGCGTAAGGACCCAGTTGCCGACGGAATGCCAGTAATAGAGGACGCGGTGCGGTCCGCCGAGAAAGCGGCTTCCGAACACGACGTCCGCTTTGCCTTCGAGGATCGGCGCGAGGAGCGTCGGGTAGTCCGACGGGCTGTATTCGAGGTCGGCGTCCTGGACCAAGACGATCTGGCCCTTCGCTTCCTTGAAACCGCGACGGAGCGCGGCGCCTTTGCCTTGGTTCACCTCCTGACGATAGAGCTGGAGCGCGGGATATTTCTTCGCGAGCTCGACCAGCAAATCGCCGGTGCCGTCGGTGGAGCAGTCGTCGATGACGACCATTTCGAGGTCGCATCCGAGTCGGTCGGACGCTTGTACGAGCGACAGGATCGTTTCGACCCATCGGAGTTCGTTGTAGACGGGAATGACGACCGAAAGCAGCACCGGCGGCTTCAACGGAGGCAATTCGATGGGCGGAAGCATGCGGCGAATCTCGCAGAGACTTGGCCCGCATGCAACGGTCTTGGCGAACGCGCGCTTGCGCGACTCTCTCGCCGCTCTCTCGTCGAAAGGTGCCTTGGACGATCTGGCGGTCAGGGTGGCGGCGAGGCGCGAACGACGAAGCGCTCGTACAGCCACGCTAGACCGCCGGCTGCGAACACGACGAGGGTTGGAAACAGCGGCATCGAGTAGCGAGCGAAAGCGAGGAACGCGGCGTAGATCGCGTTCATGTAAGCGAGGACGGTGACGGCAGGCCAAACCACCACGCCGGCTCGGCTCGCGGAACGAGCGCCCAAGGCGGCGAGCACCAACGTCAGCGCAGCGATGGCCCCGACGGCCAGCGACTTCGAACGCGTTTCGACGATGTACCAAAACGTGACCAGCTGAACGGCGAATTTGCCGACGAACTCGAGCGGGTCGTGGAGGACGCGGCGCTTCATTTCGGCGCTCTCGATCTTGTCCTTTTGGACCTCGAGTGAGGCGACACTCACGCCGTCCGGGATCGGCGGGTCGCAGAAGTATTTGCCGTCCATTCCGCCGCACCGGAAAAACGGCAAGCCGTGGGCGCGGAGCAATCCGTCTTCGTATTGATTCGCTTCGGGATCCCACTTCTCGGTGTTGGGCTCCGAACCGCCGAAGTTTTGCCGGAGCAGATAGTATTTCGGCTGGGCGTTCACGTAGCCGCGCAAGAACTCACCGGGACCGTTGCTACTGATGCCCTTGAAGTCGCCGTGTGTGACTTCCATGTTGCGAATCGACCACGGCACGAGCAGGACGGCGAACGTCGCGAGCGCCACCGCACACGCTCCGGCCCATTCCTTCACTGGCGTTTTCGTCCTTCTCCAGCGCAGATAGGCGAGCGGCAAGAGGACGAACGGATAGAGCATCACGATGGGCTTGGTCAGCGTGGCCGCGGCCACGGTGAGCCCGAAGAAGAGACCGCTTCTCGCGTTCGGGTGCAGGACCACGGTAAGCCCCGTCGACGCGAGCAAGACGGTCCAGAGCCCCATCAGCGTCTCTACTTCCGTCATGCCGACGTAGCGCATCGACTGTGGTACGAGCGGACAGAGGAGGGCCGCGAGGAGCGCGACGCGTGGGCTGAACAGGCGATCGGCGAGCCGCCAGACCGCAACGCAGGTCAGGCCGAAGATGACGCAATTGGCGATGATCAGCGGGCGAAAGAACGTCACGTCCGGCGGGCGCCCGCTCGCGCCGAATAGTTCGAGTAAGAGCGCGCCGAAGAAAGGATAGAGCGGACCGCGACGGACCGTCGGGGTGCCGAAAAGGCTGAAGCCTTTTCCGGTGGCGAGGTTCTCCGAGATTCTGCCGAAACCGTTCAAGTCGACGACCGGCGCGATGAGGCCTTGCCGCCGGTAGATCAACGTGACGAACGCGCCCGCGAGAAGGGCTCCATAGAGAAAAACGCCGAGGCCGATGAACCGTGCGCGCTCTGTCTTTTCCATCGAAGTCAGGACGTACCAGCGGGGTGAGTGACAGCGTGGCGTCGTCGCGCCCGAGAGACGGCGAGCGCCGAAAATCCGATCGTGACGGCGAGCCAGAACGTCAACCCGCGGAGAACGATCGTGAGCACCGCCGCGGCGGCGGGGGTCGCGCCGGACATGGCCCGGAGGACGCCGGTCATCGACGCTTCGGTGAGCCCGAGGCCGCCCGGCAGGAGCGCCAAAGTTCCGGCGAGCAGCGGCGCCGAGTATGCGACGAAGGCTTGTGGAAGCGAGACGTGCGTATCGGGAAGCGCGGCCGCCAACACGACCACGATGGTGGCCTGAAGTCCCCACGCGACGAGCGAGAGCGCCATTCCGAGGGAGTATGCCGTCGCCCCCCAGAGCTCGTAGAGCGAAGCGTGCGCCGTCTCCAATTTTTCACGAAACCGCGCGACGAACGGGATCTTCGCCAGGATGCCGATGAGCGCGAGGGCGACCGTTCGCGATCTTCCGAGCGCGAAAAACGCCGCGACGACGATCGCGCCGGCGAACATCCCGACCAGGGGCCCCCGCGACCACAGGAAACCGCCGATGCCGAGCGCGAGGAGCGACGCGAGATCCATGATCCGCTCCGCGACGATGATCGGTGCGCTCCGAGCCACCGGGACATCGGCCGCTTCCTTGAGGAGCAACGCCTTCAGGAGCTCGCCGACTTTTCCCGGCGTGATGCTCATGCCGAGCCCCGCGAGGAACGCGAGTGCGCTCTCTCGCCACGGCACCCGGATGCCCATCACCCGGAGAAAAAATTCCCACCTGCCGCCGCGAAGCGCGAAACCCGCGATGGACAAGCCGGCGCCGAGCACCAGTGCGCCGCCGTTCAAGTGACGGAGGCCGGCTCCGACGGAAGCGGCGTCCCCGTAGAACAAGAGCGCCGCGTAGGCGAGCACGCCGAGCATGAGTGGCACGAACAGCTTTTTCACCAGCTGCTTGTCGAAAAGCTGCTCGGGTTGTTCGAGTGCCACTGACCTGGATGATACCCGTGAAGCACTCAGCGACGCGGTCGATTCGGCGCTCGGCCCTCGTCTTGCGGCCCCCATCGCCGCAAGCTATATCGGAGCTGCTCAAGCGAGTCCGAGTCGATGAAGCAAACGGCGTCGCGCGATCGGTTGCTCTCGATTTCCGCTCTGGTGCTGATCGCCCTCGGCGTCTGCGTCGGGTGGATTCGCGCGAAGAACGGCGGCGGCGACTTCAAGGTGCTCCACTTGATGGGCACCGGCATCCTCACCGGCACGAACGTCTACAAGTTCAACGGTTTCGGCGATGTCGGGCAGGGAATTTTAGGCATGGTGTACCCGCCGGCGACCGGATTCTCGGTCGTACCGCTCGCACTCTTGCCGTATCCGATCGCCAAGGTTTCGTTCTTCGCACTCTCGAACCTGGCAATCATCGTCGGGGTGCGTTCACTGGTGCGTTTCGTCTCGAAGGACGCGCCGAGCTATGTGTGGATGTTCACCGTTGCGGCGATCCTGCTCAGCGCCGCGATCCGCTGGGGCATCATGCTGCTTCAGGGCGCGCCGCTGGTCCTCGGCCTGCTCTGTTCGTTTCTCGTCGCGTTTCACACCAACCGCCCTCGCACCGCCTACGCCCTCGCGGTGTTCGCCACGGCGTTCAAGATGACGCTGTCGATTCCGTTCCTCGGTCTCCTCTTGTTGCGGCGTCGCTTCGTCGCCGTCGGCGTCGCGATCGGGGTGTGGGTTCTCTTGAACGCCATCGGGTTTCACCGGATGGGCCCCGACGCCTTCGCGACGTACCAGGCCAACGTGCGCGCGTTCGAGTCGCTCGCGGTGCCGCACAACATCAACGCGCCCGATCCCTGGCTCGGGGCGGCGCTGCCCCGTCTCGATTGGGTCTTTTTATTTTATGGGCTCACGAAGAACCTCGCCGTGTCGCGGTTCGCGAATCTGGCCTGCTGTGGCGTGACGGCGCTCTATCTCGCGTGGGAAGGGTGGCGCACCCCGTCGCCGTCGACCGTCGCGACGAGCGCGCGGTTCCTCGTTCCGCTCGCGTGCCTCGGCTCGCTCTGCGTCTATCACCACCAATACGACGCCTGCATCTTCTTCGCGCCGTTGATCCTCTTCGCGTTCGGTCCCGCGTCGCTCCGAAAGCCGCCGTGGGCGGTGTGGCTCGCCGTTCCGCTCGCGTTCATGATCACCTTGTTGCCGATCGGTCAAGTGCAAAAGCTGATCGAGATCACGGCGGGCGAGCATTGGGTCGCGCTCCTGAAGCTGACGTTCCCCGTGGCGATCACCGCGACGCTCATCGGCTCGCTGGCGATGATCAAATACGGAGTCGACGAACCGGGTGAGTCGCGATCGCTCGTCGACGCCGCGGAAGAGCCGCGTGCGTGAACGGCGCGCGCCTTAGCATTACTGCCAGAGAGTTCTCAATTTGGCGGGATTTCTGGGTTTCCTCGACCTGATACCCGAGCCGTAGAATCGGACGAAGCGTCTCGCGACTCTCGTGCTCGAAAACAGCCCCCACTGGCCTCGCCGGTTCTTTTTTGTGGCTCGTGGCCTCCAGCGACGATCGTGATCTGTTCTGCCAAAGACTCCAACAGTAGTGTCAGGTCGAAGCGCGGGCCGGCAGCGAAACGAAGAACGTCGCGCCGCGGCCGACCGCTGCATTGGCCCAGATCCGCCCGCCGTGCCGTGCCACGACTCGCTGAACCGTCGCGAGCCCGATCCCGGTTCCCTCGAACTCGTCGGAGCTGTGGAGGCGTTGAAAGGGCGCAAAGAGCAGGTCGGCCCGCGACATATCGAACCCCGCGCCGTTGTCGCGTACGAAAAATGTCGTCTCGTCGTCGGGGTCGCGACGGAGCTCGACGCGCGATCGTTCCGCGCGCGCGCTGTACTTCCAGGCGTTCCCGAGCAGGTTGACGAGCGCGACTCGAAGCAGCTCGCGATCGCCCGACACGACGAGCCCGTCTTCGATATCGACGGTCACGGCCCGCTCGGGCTCGGAGCGCCGGAGGTCGGACACGACGGACGCCGCGAGGGCGGACAGATCGACGCGGTGGGCGCTCACCGGAGCCCGCGTGATGCGCGCGAGGCCGAGCAAATGGTCGATGAGTGACGTCATGCGGCGCACGCCGTTCAAGATGCTCGTCAGGAATTTTTTCCCGGGTTCGTCGAAGATGTCTCCGTAGTCCTCGGCGAGCGCGTTCGCGAAGCCGTTGATCGCGCGGAGCGGCGCGCGGAGATCGTGAGACACCGAAAAACTGAACGCGTCGAGCTCCCGGTTCGTGCGCTCGAGCTCGGCCACCCATTCTCGCCGAACGCGAGCGAGCTCGACGTGGGTGCGCACGCGCGCCAGGAGCTCGCGCGCCGAAAACGGCTTCGCCAAGTAGTCGTCCGAGCCCACGTCGAGGCCTTCGATGGCCGACTCTTCGCCGGCGCGCGCGGAGAGCAAGATGGTCGGCAGAGACGCCGTCTCGGGGTTCTTGCGGAGCTCGCGAACCAGTCCGAAGCCGTCGAGCCGCGGCATCATCACGTCGCTGACGACGATGTCGGGCGCGCTCGCCCGGATCGAGTCGAGCGCGGCGAGGCCGTCCTCCGCCGTGGTGACGTCGTAGTGCTTCGACAGAAGCTCCGAGACGTATCGCCGGAGGTCCGCGTTGTCGTCGACGACCAGGACCCGCGCGCTCCGACCCCGACCGGCGCTCGTCGCCGCCTCCGCCGAGGGGGGCGGAAGCGTCGTTTGCGAGGTCCGGGCCCATCGAGCGGCCTCGGCCGCGTGAGCGGCGACGTCCCGCGAGGTCCTCGGATCGACGGGTTCTTGCGAGACGGCGTCGGCGGGGAGATGGGCATAGCCCTTCGGCACACCGACGCGGAACGTCGTTCCGCGACCGACGACGCTCTCCACGTCGACCGTGCCGCCGTGAAGCTCCACGAGCTCGCGAACCAACGAAAGTCCGATCCCCGTGCCCTCGTGCGTTCGACCGACGGTACCGGCCACGCGATGAAAGCGCTCGAAGATCCGCGGAAGCTCGGGCTCGGGGATCCCCACACCCTGGTCGGCGACCTCGAGGACGAAGCGTCCGCTCTCCTCGCGAACCCGAACCGCGATCTGGCCCGTGAACGTGAACTTGAAGGCGTTCGACACCAGGTTCGGGACGATCTTTTCCCACATGTCCCGGTCCACCCACGCCGGTTCGCTGAGCCGCGGGCAGTCGATCACGAACTGAATGCCGGCCTTGTCGACGGCCGATTGAAACATGCCCGCGAGCTCCGCCGTGAACCGCGCGATGTCGAGCGGCAGTTCAGGCGTTTCTCGAGACCAACGGCTCGCGCGAAGGCGTTCCACCTCGCCGAGTGTTGCGATGTTCCACGATCCTCGCGGGTCGACCGGACCGCGCTCGTGACGTCAGTGCAGCGTGTACCACTGTCCGTCGTGACGGACCTTGGGGACGTCCGCCTCCATCGGGATCCGGCGGAGGATCGGAACTTCCGGCGCGGGCGGAGTGTCCCGCGACGGCAGCACGATGTGAACGCGTGGCGTGGTGCCCGGAGAAAGCTGCCGCGCGCGTTGGATTTCGGCGAACGCCTCTTCACGCGCCCACCGCTCGAGCGTCTCTTTGGTCTTCCGGCGACGACGCCGCCAACCAAGCGCGAACAGCACCAACACCCCGGCCCAAATCAGGCTGCCGCTGAAGAAAACGGGCCAGAAACTGTATCGCCGCGCGACCTCCTCGCGCCATTCGTATTCGAGGCTCGGCAGATCGAGCCCGTACGAGTCGCGGAGCCCCGTCGCGAACGACTCGCCATCGTGGAGGCGCCCGATGAGCGCCGGAAAGCGCTCGCGATCCTCGCTGCGGAGCAAGAACCGAACGACGTCGGCCGATTCGGCGTAGGCGAGCTCGGCGCTCATGGCGTCGGAGGGAAAGCTCCCTTCCAACCGATCGAGGGGGATCAAGCGACCGGCGAGCGTTGCCGTCGAGAGGGTCCTCAACCGAAGCAGCGAGCTTTCACCGGAGAGGTGCACCGCGAGGCCTTCGTTGAACCAATACGGCACGCTGTGTCCGTCGCCGATCGCGTCGCTCAGTGCGACGTGGGCGAGCTCGTGACGGAAGGTTTCGCTCACGTCGCCGAGCGCGTTCGCCTGGACGGGCGTCAACGTCAAGAGCACGAGCCCGATCTGCGAATAGGCGACCCCCGACGCGTACCTCGGATACGGCGCGCCCTCGGGAGCGAGGGTCGTCATCTCCACGGGGGTGCGGGCGACGCGAACATACACGTTCGAGAGCACGCTCCGCCCGAAGCGATGCGCGAGCTCGGCGCGGTCCGCGTCGGCTTCGTGAATGAGCGCGTCAATCCGCGGCCGCGTCTCCGCTGGGTAGGCGAAGTGGATCCAACCGGCGTCGTAGACGTTGAAGCCTGCCGGCACCGGCGGAAGCTCGAGCGAGCGCTCCCGGGTTCGCGGTTGATCGGCCGGCGTGGCGTAGCGTGCACCGGAAGTCGCGTCGTGCTCGGCCGGCCCGGGCTCTTGCGCGAGCGACGCCACGCTCAGGGACAACAACGTCCCGAGCACCAGGCACAGCCGCACGAGTCGCATGCGGAACGAGCGAAAGACGAGCATGGCGTGAAGCGATCCGTTCAACGAAACGGCAAGAAGGCGGCTTCTGAAAGGTAAAAACCGTCGGCCCGTCCGTCAACGCCGCCCCCTGAAGAGACTTGGTTTCGAGGGCGCGAGCCGCCGGTGTGGTTTCCCTACAGCGCTTTTCATGCCGCGGCTCTCGGACGGACGTCAGTTTCCTTGGAGAACACCCATGATGCCCAGCGTCATCGGGGCACGTTCATCGAAGATTTTGCGTACTTGTGGCTCCTCCTTCACCGTTGCCAGGCCGGCGACCGTCGCGGTGACCCATAGCGCTCCGGCCGCCCACGCCGCCCACGGTGGAACTCGTGGACGGGGGAGCAGCACCGCTGCGGCGAGCAACGCGACCCCGACGACGCCGTCGACGGTCGCGTCTCGCGCCGACTCCTTCGTTCCCGCGCCGAACGCGACGGCGAGGGATCCCAGAAAAATGCACATCGACGCGAACGTGAACACGGCGAGCGCGCCGCGTTCGAGCTTGCCTTGCCTCGTCGAAAGCGGGTGCCGGAGGAGACGGCGAGCGACAACTACAGTTGCCAGAGCGACGCCCGTCGCGAGAACGGCGAAGGTGACGCCGCCGAGCGCGCGGTGATGCGTGTGGCTCTCGAGGAGCGCGCCGAGCACGGTGAGCGGTCCGGTGGAAAGGAGCGCGGCGAGGACGCCGACCGTGAGGATCGCCCCTGGACCGCGCGCGCCACGCGCGAGCACGCCGAGGGGCCCGAGACTCGACGCGGCGCCCGCGAACGCGACGACGAACGTCGCGCCGCGCGACCCAGCTTCACCGAGTCGAACGCAGTCGACGGTTGCCCAGACCAATGCCGCGGAGAGTCCGACGGCGAGGTCGGCGCCCAGGTGAGCACGGCCATTCCGAACCGGCTCGCCGTCGTTCATCGTGGCTTCGCGGAAACCGAGCATCGACCCTGCGCCGCGAGCGCGTCGTTCGCGAGTCGCCGAACCGCGGGCGGCGCTTGCTTCGAGAGCAACGGAGCGAGCCGCTGACCGAGATCGGACGGCTTCAACATCGAGAGCGCGGCCACGGCGCTTTGCCCGATGAGTCGTTCCGAATCTTCGGCAGCGCTCGTCAGCTTGGCGGCGCTCTTCGTGAGGACGTCGACCGCGCCGCGGTCGCACATCATTCCGAGCGAGAGCGCCGCGGCCGCGCGGACGAAGTCCACCTCGTCGTCGTCCTCGAGACGGTTTCGTACCTTCTTCTCGCGCGAGAGCGCGCGCCGGAGCCCGAGCCCCGTGACGGCCGCGCGGCGAACCTCGGCGGACGAGTCGCCGACCGCGTCGGCGAGCGATTCGTCGATCGACGCCTTCGGCCCGAGCTCCGCGAGCGACAGTGCCGCCGCGCTCCTCACGAGTGGCCATGCGTCGCCGTCGAGCTTTCTACCGAGGGCGGCCGCGGCGCCGTCCACGCGACCTTGGCCGAGCGCCGTCGCGGCCGCTTCGCGAACGCGCACGTCGGGGTCGTCGAGGGACCGCTCGAGCTCCGGCGCGAACGAGGCGGGCGTCGCGATCACCTGCGCGGCTTCGGCGCGCACATGGGCGTTCGGGTCGCTCGCCAAGCTGCGACGAACGAAGGCCGCTGCCTCCGCGTCGTTCGTGAGCGCGCTCGCCGGCCCGAGCAGGAGAAATCGCGTCCGATCGGATGAATCGGCGGCCAAGGCGCGAGCGAGCGCGCGAGCCGCGGGCGCGCCGATCGACGGCAATTGTCGTTCGAGTGCGCGCAGCAGATCGATGGTCCCCTTGACGCCGAGGTCGTCGCGGGAAAGGGCCGCGATCGCGGCGTCCCGCGACTCGGATGCGGAGGCGGCGTGCGCCAAGATCGCGCGCAGGGCGCGTCGCTCGACGACCGAGCCCTTGTCGAGGAGCGGCGCGATCGCGGTGATGGCCGCCCCCGGCGCGATCGCGGCGAGCTCGTCGGCGAGAAGGACCCGCTCCTTGCCGCGTCGTTCGGCGAGCGCCCGCGAGAGGGCGTCGGCCGCGACGGGGCCGCACCGTGAAAGGACGCTTCGCGCGTGCAACCGGTGCGCCTCGGACGCACCGGAGAGCGCCTCGACGTAGGCTGGCATCGCGACGTCGCACGGCGCGTCGTCGAGGACGTCGAGCGCGATGCGTTTGCCGTCTTCATCGAGGGAGGCGTAGGCGACGGCGACGGCGCGGTCGGCATCGGGGCCGCTCACTCGCAGGATCGCGCCGGCCGTCGCGGCGCGCTCGCCGCCGCCCGAGAGCTGTTTCACGAGATCGTCGATCGAGCCGCCGAGCGCCGGCTTGCCCTGAATTTCGCCGATGCCGACGCGGGCTTCGCGGTCGTTCGTCGCGGCGCTTTCGACCACCACCGCGACGCAGTCGGTCTTTACCGGATTCGGCAACTCGACTTGCCATACCGAGGTCGCGTCGTGGGCGCCGCGCGGCGGAAGCACGACGTGGAAGAGCTCGTGCTCCGTGGCGAGCCACACCTCGCCCGGCGCGATCGCGTTCTTCGCGTCGGCAGGGATCGTGGATGCGGCGCCGAACGTCGCGGTCGGCGGCGTCTTCCCCGGCGATTTTCCGGGTGTGGCCGGTGCGGCGGTCGTCGTCGCGGCCGGGTTGGGCGCCCCCGAAGGCGTTGCCGCGGGCGGCGAAGGGTTCGATTCGGGGTGCGGCGCCGAACCCGGCGCGATCGAAAAGCCGTCGATCGGCACGTCGCGCGGGGCGAGCAGGACGGCGAATTCACCGCGGCCGACGCCGCTCTTGCCCTCCGCCCATCGCGTCTCGGGGTTGCCGTCGGTGAGCGCGCGCGGCTCTTCGAGCGGTGCGGCACTCGTGGCCCACGCCGCGCGCAAGAGGGGCGGCGACGAAGTGGGGGGGCCGAGCTTCGCCGTCAAGGTGGGCGCCGCCGCGCGCTCCGCGTCGGTGAGCCGTTGCAACTTCGCGGCGCGAAGCGTGAGCGTGTGCGGGTCGAACACTGTCGGCGCGAGGAGCGCCGGTCTCCCGCAGAGATCGGCGCCTTCTTGCTGTGTGCCGACGTAGATCCCTTCTTCGCGAATCAAGACCGCGGGGCCGCTCCGCTCGCCGTCGATGCCTTCGAGAAAACCGGTGTAGCCGGCGAACGGAATCAGCGGCGCGGTGCCGGTCGTGGGCGCGGCGACGACGGCCGTCCACGCGCGCTCGGGGTCACCGGTCGGAATGTCGACGACGATCGCCGTGCGGTCGAGCCCAATCCCCACGACACGAAGGTGCGCCGCGGTAGCGTGCGGCGCGACGTCCGCGGGTACGGGGATGGTCGTCGCACCCTCGAGCGCGCACGGCTCGTGAGCGCACGCCGCCGCGCGAAGTTGCCCCGCCGCATCGAACGCGACGGAGAGCGCGAGCTGGCCACCGCCGGCGCGAGCTACCGCGGGAGTCGTGTTGACGCCGGCAGCGACGGAGTTCGTCGCGACGAAGACGCCAGCGAAAATGAACCAACTCGATCGAGTGAAGGACACGGGGGCGGCATACTACCGCCGGTCGCGCCGGGTGCGCGCCGCTACTCGTCGGGATCGACGGGGACGGTGAGCTTGCGGGTCCAGAGGAACGCGCCCGCGCGCCGGCCGCGAACGACGAGGTGCGCTGGAAGTATGCCGGTGCGCCGAAACCCGTTCGCGAGAAAGGCCGCGGCGAGACCGACGTCGTCGATTGGGGTCCACGCGAAGCAGGCCACCGTTCCCTCGTCGGATAGCTGCTCGCACAGATGGTGCAACGCGACGCGGGTGAGCGCGATGTCCCGCTCGGTTTTCGGCGCGACCAACACTTCGACGAACGCGTTGTCGAAGCAGAGTTGGCGCTCGACGGAGAGGACGAGCGACCAGCCGCCGCGCGCCGTCGCGTAAAATTCACGTCGCTCCACGTCGCGGCCAAAGCCTTCGAACCGAGTGAGCGCCCGACCCGAGCGCGCGGCCGTCGCAACGGCGCGCTTCGCGATGGCGTCCGTCGCCGGCTGTACGCGTACGGTTCGCGGGCTCGGCGGCCCGAGGTCTTTGGCGACTCGCTTCGCTCGCTGCAAGACCCCCTCGGCCAGCGCCTGAATGTCGATGACCACTTCGCCGGAGCCCGCCGGAGCCGCACCGAGGGCCGGGGGTACGGACGCGCCGAGCACGTAGGCGTCGCTGCGCTTGAAAAACCCGGGGATCGTGCCCTCTCGCTCGAACCCGAGTCGAATCCACACACTCACCTCGTCGCGCTCGACGACCGTGAACACTCGCTCGACCCCTTCGCGCTGCGCGATGCTCAGTACGTAGCCGCGCTTCGTCGGATCCGCGCCGGCGCGAAAATCGAAGATCCGCAGCGTTTTTGCGTGTCGATTCACCAACAAGCACAGCGAAACCTTTGCATTCTCGAAGAGGATCTCTTCGGGCTCGAGGACCGCTGCGACGGATCGGATGGCCATACAGGATCGCCCCCCAAGGCGGCTTAGAATGTCGACCTGTGTAAATTCAACAGGTTAGACTGTGATTTCCTTTCAAATCCGAAAGAAATTAGCACGATCCAAGCCGCCGGGCAAACCACTGCCCACGGCTTGTCCACAGGATGTCCGAACCCTAATCGGCGAGAGCTTGTGCCGCCGGGTCGGTGACGCCGAGGGCTTTGAGCACGTCGTGCGCGCGCGACCGCGGCAACGAGACCCGCGTCGGCATTCCGCCCGAAAGGCCGAGCAAGCGGATGAAATTGTAACCGCTGTCGAAGCGGGCCGCGACGCTCACGTTGTCCTCGTCGATGACGACGCTCACCGGTTCGCGCTCCTGACCCATGAGAAGGAGGAGCGTCTTGTCGATGCGCTGGTAGCCGCGTGAGACGTTCACGATGGCGACGCCCGGCGAAAACCGCACGTATTCGCGCGCTGCCCGTCGCGTTTCGCGCTCGACCGGCAAGAGCTCGGCGGCCGCGGTGTCGATGGGTTCCCACAGGGCCGCGTCGGTGAGTCCCAGGACGAGGTGCCGGACGACCATGCCGAACAATCCGGTGTCGCGCGGACGGGCCCGAAGTGCGCGGTCGATGCGATCGGCGACCTCGCTCGGCGTGCCCATTCGCGTGTCGATCGCGCGCGCGTCGTCGTCGCTGCCTGGGTACGGCTCGGTCCCACCGCGGATCCATTTCGCGGCGCTGACCAGGCCGTCGAAGTCGGTGTGGCAGACCACGGTGTCGACCGGCCCGACGCGTTCCACGAGCGCCACGTCGATCATTTCCGGACAGGCGCCGTGCTCGGCCTTGGTGGACAGGACGAATCGAGGGTCGTCGCGAAACCGCACGTGCTCTTCGTGGTCGTGATGATCCACCCACGCGACCAGTCGATCGCCGAGGCCCTCGATGAAGGGGAGCGTCACCCCTTCGAAGCCGCCGCGCGCGCCCATTCCCGCGAAGGCGATGTCCAGCACGACCACTTTTCCAGCCACGGCCTTCACCTTCGGCAGCTTGCGCGGCGTGGCGAAGGCAATGGCGGCGGAGAGCATGTTCGGCGCGTTCGTTTTCTCCGGAGCCCAGACGAGGCAGTGCCGAGGGGGCGCTACCTGTGGCCGGTGAAGGGATGAATGCCATAGCACGTCGAAGCGCACCCCCACGGCATCATCGTTTTTCGGGAACTGTTTCGTCGCGGGAACATTTTCGCCGATGTGCGAAGAAGGTGTTGGAGCCGCCATTGCGCCCGTGACGAGGGCCTCGTACCTTCGGCCAATGGGCAGGGCAACTCCCGAAGCCATTCGCAAGGCACTCCAACATCCGCTCGAACGTACCGATTACCCCGCGCTCGGTAAGAAGTACGAAGGAAAGGTCCGCGACAATTACACGTCGCCCGACGGCAAACGCACGATCGTCGTTTCCGATCGCATCAGCGCTTTCGATCGCGTGCTCGGCACGTTGCCCTTGAAGGGGCAGCTCCTGAACTACGTGGCGGCCTGGTGGTTCGAAAAAACAAAGCACGTCGCGCCGAATCACGTGCTCCGGGTGCCGGACCCGAACGTGCTCGTCGCCGAGGAATGCACGCCGCTCCCGGTCGAGATGATCGTGCGCGCGTATCTCACCGGCAGCACGTCGACGAGCATCTGGGTTCACTATCAGAAGGGCGCGCGCACGTTCTGCGGGCATGCACTCCCCGAAGGAATGAAGAAGCACCAGAAGCTTCCCGCGCCGATCCTCACGCCGAGCACCAAGGCCGCGCACGGCGATCACGACGTGTCGGCGTCGCGCGACGAAATTCTCGAGCTCACCCGGATGCCGGCGAAGGACTTCGACACGGCGGCGGACATGGCGATGCGGCTCTTCGCGTTCGGGCAACAGACGTGTGCCGAACGCGGGCTCATCCTCGTCGACACGAAGTACGAATTCGGTAAAACCAAGGACGGGCGCATCGTCGTCATCGACGAGATCCACACGCCCGACTCGTCGCGGTTCTGGTACCAGAAGACGTACCAGGAACGCTTCGACGGCGGCGGCGATCCGGAGAGCTTCGACAAGGAGTACGTCCGCCGCTGGCTCGTGGAGCAGGGGTTCCGCGGCGATGGCCCGATCCCGGTCATCCCGGACGACGTGCGCGTCGAAGCGACGCGCCGCTACGTCGAGGCCGTCGAGACCGTGACCGGAGAGCCCTTCGAGCCGAACCTCGAGGACCCCGACACGCGCATTCGGAGGAATCTCGGAATCGGCTGAGCGTCGGTCGACCTTCTTGACCGGGAGAGGAACTCGTCATGAAGAATTTCAAAGAGAAGGTGGCCCTGGTGACCGGCGGAGCCAGCGGGATCGGCTTCGCGCTCGCCGATCGCTTCGCTTCGGTCGGGATGAAGGTGGTCCTCGCCGACATCGAAGAGCTAGCCCTCGCGCGGGCCGAGCGGACCTTGAAAGCCAAGGGCGCCCCGCTGCTCGCGGTGAAGACCGACGTCTCGAAGCCCGAAGAGGTCGAAGAGCTCGCGAGGCTCACCTACGAGAGGTTCGGTGCGGTGCACGTGCTCTGCAACAACGCGGGCGTCGGCGCCGGCGGCCTCACGTGGGAGCAACCGCTCACCGACTGGCAGTGGGTGCTCGGCGTGAACCTGTGGGGCGTCATTCACGGGCTCCACACGTTCGTGCCGAGGATGCTCGCTCAGGGCGACGAGGGGCACATCATCAACACGGCGTCGGTCGCGGGCCTCATCTCGAGCCCTTATCTCTCCATCTACAGCGCGACGAAGCACGCGGTCGTGGCCATCACCGAGTCGCTTCGCATGGAGCTCGACTCGATTGGTTCCCAGATTCGCGCGTCGGTGCTGTGCCCTGGCTTCGTCGCGACGAGCATCAACGAATCGGAGCGGAATCGACCCGAGCACCTCGCGTCCCACGCCGCCGAGCCCGAGACCGATCAGCAACAGGTCATGCGCGAGCTGGCCCGGCAGCAGGTGGCCGCAGGCATCAAGCCCAGCGAGGTCGC
>Ga0265320_10000516_pt1 | contig 29975 bp, 19 predicted proteins | sample 4827metaG_FD_202087 | JGI IMG/M metagenome (GOLD analysis project Ga0265320, IMG submission 202087) | Rhizosphere microbial communities from Carex aquatilis grown in University of Washington, Seatle, WA, United States - 4-8-27 metaG | ecosystem: Host-associated > Plants > Roots > Rhizosphere >... | reverse complement strand
GGTCATCGTTCGGAGCGCCGAAAAAGGCGCCGCGTTCGCCAAGCGAGGGGCCGAGGTCGCCGTCGCCGATTTGAACGACGAGAAGGCGCTCGAAGCCGCGATCAAGGACGCGGAGGGCCTCTATCTCTTGTCGCCGCCCGACCTGACCACGAAGTCGTTCATCGCCGAGCGCAAGCTGCTCACCGAAAGCATCGCGAAGACGATTCAGCGAGCGAACGTGAAGCACGTCGTCCTCTTGTCGTCGGTCGCGGCGCAGCATGCCTCTGGCACCGGGCCGATCCTCACCGTGCACAACGCCGAAGAGCAGCTCCGCGCCAGCGGCGTTCCGACGACGTTCGTCCGCGCCGCGTACTTCGTCGAAAACTGGGGCGGGGTGATCGCCGTCGCAAAAAAGGACGGAGTATTGCCGTCGTTTCTGCCCGAGGGTCTTCGCATCCCGATGGTCGCCTCGCGAGACATCGGCGTCGTCGCGGCGCAAGCGTTGCTCGACGGCCCGCGCGGAAGTCGCGTGATAGAGCTCGCCGGTCCGCGAGACGCGAGCCCGGCCGACGTCGCGACCGCGGTCGGAAAGCTCCTCGGTCGCCCCGTGAGGGTCGTCGAGGCACCGCTCGATGCGGTCGTGCCCACGTTCGCGAGCTTCGGCGTCTCCGAAAATGTCGCGGGACTCTTCCGTGAAATGTACGCCGGCGTTGCGAGCGGCGTCGTGCGCTTCGACGGCCGCGGCGAATCCGCGCGCGGCACGACGACGGTCGAAGAGGCGCTCCGTCCGTTCGTGTGAACGCGAGTGGCGATCGATTCCCCGTTGACAGGGACGCGGCCAGTCATTATTCAACCAATCAGTTGAATGATAGCGGCTGACGTCGACCTCGTGTTTTCAGCGGTTTCCGACCCGACGCGGCGGAGAATTCTCGATCGGCTGCAGCGGGGGCCGGCGCGCGTCACCGACATCGCGGCGCCGTTCGACATGTCGCTGAACGCGGTGTCGAAGCACGTGAAAGTGCTCGAAAGCGCGGGGCTCGTACGCCGTTCGCGGCAAGGGCGCGAACACGTGCTCGCGCTCGACGCGAGGCCGCTCGCGAAGGTCGCCGATTGGGCGAACGGCTACGAACGATATTGGACGAAACGCCTCGATCGGCTCGAGGCGTTCTTCGTCGAGAAAAGGAAGCGATCATGAAGCGAATCGAATTGACGGTGACTCGATTGATCCCAGCCGCGCCCGCGGACGTGTACGACGTTTGGACCGACGCGAAGAGCCCGGGCGGTCCGTGGTTCGGCTGCGAACGCGTGATCCTGAACCCCGTCGTCGACGGGCTCTTTTTCCATTCGGTGCTGCACGAAGGAAAAACGTGGGCGCACTACGGCCGCTTCGTCCGGTTCGACCGCCCGCGGGTCATCGAGCACACATGGATGTCGGAGGCGACCGGTGGCGTCGAAACGACGGTGACCGTCACGCTCGAACCGAAGGGCAACGATACGCAGGTCACCATTCGCCACCGCGACGTTCCGGACGACGAGCTCGGACGCCAGCATCAAGAGGGCTGGACGTACATGCTCGGCGCGATCGCCGATCGGTTCGGCGCGCGCCAGTAGAAGAAGTTGGAAGCTGCCTCAGAAACCGTAGCGAGCCCGCTGTCACGATGCCTAGGAAGGCCGACGGAGGCATACGCTGGTATTTCGAGGAGGCCGACGACGCAGCGGGGGGCGTAGTAGGTTGATGAGGTAGCTTCCGTGGCGGCGCTCCTGCTCGATACCAATTCGCTCTTTTATCGGGCGCACTACGCGCTGCCGCCGATGAACACGCGCGCGGGCGAGCACACTTCCGCGCTCTACGGTTTGTCGGCGCTACTCGTGAAGTTGCTCCGCGAAGAACGACCGGACGGCGTCGCGTTTGCCCGTGATCTGCCGCGTCCGACCTTCCGGCACGAGCGATACACGGAATACAAAGCGAATCGTCCGCCGATGCCGGACGCGCTCCGGTCGCAATGGGGACGGCTCGATCAGCTGATCGCCGCGTTCGGCGTGCCGTCGCTCGCAGTCGAAGGATTCGAGGCGGACGACGTGCTCGCGACGGCGGCGCGCCGCATCGCCAGCGCCGGCAGCGACGTGAAAATCGTGAGCGGCGATCGCGACCTGTTTCAGACCATCGGACCGCGCGTGCGCGTCGTCTTCGTCGGCGCGCGTACTCAAAAACCGGAAACGCTCGACGTCGCGGCAATCGAGGCGCGGTACGGCGTGTTGCCCGAGCGATTGCCGACGGTGTTCGCGCTGGTCGGCGAATCGTCGGACAATTTGATCGGCGTTCGCGGCGTCGGGATGCGCACCGCGCAGAAGCTCGTCGCGAAATACGAAACCGCGACTCGACTGATCGCCGAGCTCGACACGGTGACGCCACTCAAGATCAAAGACGCGCTCGCCGAAGCCCGAGCGCGCGTGCTCATGAACGAGGAGCTCGCCCGGCTCCGAGTGGACCTCGAGCTCGCCGAGCCCGTCGTGGGCGCGGTCACGACGGACGCACTGAAAAACGTGCGCGCTCTGTTCGAGGTGCTCGAGTTCGAGAGCCTGACGGCGCGGCTCGACGCGCTCGCGTGAAGCGGCGTTCACGCGAGAGCGTCGCGCGGCGCGCCGTCGATTGATCCCACGGGCGATCCGGCGCCGCGTGGCGCTCGAAGCCACGGCCCCGAAGTCGCACTCGAATTTTCCGGTTCGGGACAAATGTCCACAGCGCGGACGAGTTCTCGCGAGGACGGCTGCTCGGGATCGCGCTAAGGGATGGACGCGCTTCCGCACATTTCGGGAGCCATTCGTGCTCATGCGCTCTCGTGTCGCGATCGCTCTCGGTGCGTTCGGCGCGCTCGTCGCGGCGCTCTCCATCGCGCTCGCGCTCGCTCTTCACCACCTCGAGGCGCCGTGGACCAAACGTCGCCTCCAGGCGCTCGTCTTCGCCGAATCCGGCGCGGACGTCGACTATGGCACGCTCCGCGTCGCGCTTTTTTCGGGCGCGGAGCTCGACGACCTCGTCGTTCGTTCGCCCGCTCCGTTTCGCGGCATCGCGCCGGAGCTCGTGCGCGTCCGGCGAGTGACGGCGTCGTGGTCGTTGAAGTCGCTCCTCGGAAGCGCGCGTGTCGATCGCGTCGCGATCTCAGGCGTGACGGCCACCGTCGTCGTCGACGAGCACGGGCGCACGTCGTTCGACCTGCTATCGCCGCCCGGTCCGCCGCCTCCGCCGTCCAAGCCCGTTCCTTTGTCGCACGAAGCGATGAATTGGCTCGGCACCGCGCCACCGGTCGGCGCGCTCGCCGTCGATCCCATCGGAGTCACCTTGCTCCGCGTGCAGAACGGCCACCTCGTCGAACGCATCGACGTCAGCGGGCTTTCGCTCGCGCTGTCGACCGAGCGCGCCGGCACCGGATGGCGTCTTTTGGGAGGGTTGGGGGCACCCGGCGCGCCGCTCGCCGTCGTGGTGGGGACGGAGCGCGACGATGGTCACCGGAACACGGCGAAGGCCGCGGCGTGGCTCACGCTCGACGTCACTCCGGCGACGCTCGTCTCGGCCGTCGATCTTCGCGTCCTCGAGCAGACGTTCGCGCCGCAGTTTGCCGTCGAGGAGCGACTCCATTCGCACGCGACCGCGCGTTTCGACCCCACCGCGGGTCGCACGGAAATCACCCTCGACCAGCTGGACGCGGGCGATGGCGTCGCCACGACGCGAGCGTCGGTGTGGGTCCCCGACCAGGGCGATCCGGTCGTGCAACACGCTGAAGGCGACTTCGACGTGGCGCGATTGCTCCGCCGGGTCCCCGCGGGTCTCGTTCCCGTCACCGTAGACCGCGCGCGCCTGCGCTATCGCGTCGATGCCCTGGTCGCCGCCAAGACGCCACGATTCGCCGAAGGCGGCGCGCTGTCGCTCGACGCGGACGCGGGCGATGCGACGGTGGCTGCGGCACCGACGACCGTCGCGATCCGACCCTGCAAGTTGTCGATTCGCGGCGAACCGTCGCACGACGGCGTGGCGCTCCGCGGTTCGCTCGACGTCGAAGGCGCCAGCGTCGCGTCGGAGCGCGAACGCATCGACGCTGACGGCCTCGCGGTGGACTTCGACGTCCAGCGGGCGTCCGACGGCGATCTGACGGGCCACGCCGGCCTTCGTTTCGCCGATCTCGGGCGTGTGTTCGACGAGCGCGTCGATTCGAGTGCAACCCTCAAGCCGGCAAGGGCGTCGGCGCGCGGTGCACTTGCGGCGCGTACAGCAAAGTCATCGCCGTTCGCCGCGCACACCGGCCACGTCGAGGTGACCGCCGCGGCTCTCCATTGGGATGCGGTGAATCCATTCGCGACGCGAGGCGACCTCGTGCTCACGGGAGAGCTCGGCGAGCTCGATGCCGGAAATCCGAGCTCGCGCGCGGCCGTGAGCGCCCTGACGTTGCGGTCGCACGCGCGCTTCGACGGACGCGCGCCGTACGCCGGCGAGCTTCGGGCAGAGGCGCGAAAGTGGCGTTTGTTCGGCAAGGGCGGCCGTCTCTTGAACGACGCGCCGGCTCACTTCGACGCCAGGCTCCGCGACGTATTTCCGGACGTAGTGCACCCCGAACGAAGTCGCGGCGTCGTGAACGTCGCGCTCGGCGTCGGAGACGTCGTTGCCACGATCGACGCGACGAAGACGCCGGGGGGCCTGGATTTCGCGCTGCACGGCGCGCTGGGCAGCCTGAAGAGCCTGCGTCCTTTTCTCGGCGCCGAGCTCGCGCGCGCGCCCACCTGGGATTCGATGTCCGTCGTGTTGACGTCGCACGGACACGTGGAGGGCATCGGCGATGCGGCGCCGTTCGTGAGCGAAGACTCGGAAATTTCCGTCGAACACCCGGCGTTCGAGGACGCCGCGGCGCAGTCACTCCACTTCACGCTTCGCTCGAGCGGCAGTGCGCTCGCGCAGGTGGCGGACGGCGACCTCCGCGTCGTGGCGCTCGCGCTTTCCGGCGGTCCTGCTCGCGACGAGCACGTCGCGTTCTCCGGCGCATTCGACCGCGCACGCTCGGCCTTCGCGTTCAAGCTCGACACCGAAGGGCGCGCTCGCGCGAAGGTCGCGGCGTCGTTTTCGTTCGATCGCGCGCGGCGCGCCGTTCCGTACGAGGTCGAAGGAAGCCTCGGCGGTCTCGCGCCGATCGCGCCGTTCCTCGCGAAGGTCCAGGGACTCGAGGGGTTCGACTTCGCCGAGCTCGGTCTGCAATTTTCGGCGCACGGCGCGGTCGTCGGTGTCGTCTCGGACGTCGCGCCCGACGGCACGGTCCTGCTCGCGCCGCATCCGAGGCTCACCGCGGGCGTCGAAGGCAACGCCGACGTGCGCGTCGAGCAACTGCGATGGGAGCGAGGCGACGCGAAGATCGTTGCGCCCGCGGCGGAGTGGCACGGCACCCTTCGCGTCGACGGAACGCGTCGCTCGTTCGACGGACACATCGACGCCGAAAGATTGCACCTCGGCTTCGGTCCGCATGAAGCGGACTTCGCCGGCGTTTCCGACGATGTCACCGCCCAAGTCAGCGGGGATCTGGAAAACCCCGAAGCGCGGCTCGATGAGCGAGCGCTCATTCGTACCGTTCGTCAGGACGCGATGCCCGAGTATCCCATCGGCGATGTCGCGCTCACCTTGAAAGCGGACCGCGACGCCGACGGCCTCGTTCACGTCTCCGAGTTGAACGTCACGAACGGCCGCGGCGGCACGACGCTCGGAGTCTCGGGAGACCTCGATATCGGCGCGCGACGCCGGCGCACTTTGTCACTCACCGCAGAGGTCGGGCAAGATCTCGCGGCGCTGTCCGGTGGCTCGGAGCGATTCGACGGTCGGGGCAAGGTTCTCTTGGACGCGAAGGTCGAATCGCCGGACCTGGCCACTTTTCGGACGCGTCTCGCGCTGAAGCTCGACCACGTGAGCGCTCGCGTCCCGCGCGCGGGCGTCGACGTCGAATCGGTCGACGGCGAGATCCCGATCACCGTGGCGTTCCTCGTCGAAAAAACGGACCACGGCGATCAGACGAAGATCACGATGCGGCACGACGAGCAGGTCAACCCCTACTCCATGCTGAGGTTCGCCGATCAGCATCCGCTCCTCAGCCGCACGGGTTTCATCTCCATCGGCAGCTTGAAGACGCCGTTCGTCTCGATCGCGCCGCTCGTCGGCAACCTCGAAGTGGAGCAAAATGTGGTCTCGCTTCGCCAGTTCGAGATGGGCGTTCGCGGGGGAACGATCACCGGGCAAGGGGCGCTCGACTGGGAGGGCGCGAAATCGACCGCCGAGCTTCACGTCCGAGCGAACGGCGTGCTGTCGTCGCACGGCGAGCCGTTCGACGGGAACATCGCCGTCACCTTCGAGGCCGCCGATCGGGTCGTGGAAGGTCGCGCGGAGATCGTGCGCATCGGGTCGCGGCATTTGCTCGATCTGCTCGACATCGAAGATCCGCTGCGCGTCGATCCGGCGATGAACCGGATCCGCGGCGCGCTGGCATTCGGGTATCCCGATCGCCTCCGGTTGATCTTCGATCACGGGTTCATGAGCGCCCATTTGCAGCTCGGGGGTCTCGCGCGGCTCATCACTATCGACGACGTTCACGGCATGCCGATGGGCCCCATCGTGGATCGAGTTCTCGCGCCGGTATTCGCACTCAAGGAAGGACCATGAATCGCCTCGTCGTTCTCTTCGCCGCTCTTTCTTCGTCGGGGTGCGTCCATCCGCCCGAGATCGTCCTCGTCGATCGCGCGACGGCGCTCGAACAGGAAGCGTCGGGCTCCTTCGGCGACGTGGAGGCGCGACTCAATCGCGCGGCCATCGAGCCGCGTCCGGTCCCGCTCACGGCGGAGCAGCTTGCCAGCCTCGGCGCCACTTCGTCACCGGTCGCCGACGGAGCCGAGTTGACCGACGCCGACCGTCTCGACGGGCTCCTCGTGCAACATTGCGTCGGCGAGGGCAACGACGGCTTCGTCGTCGATACGCCGGACGCTTGTCACGGTGCTGCAGATCCGGACGAGCTGCGCACGCTCGTCGATCGAGTGAACCGTTCGCGCCGCCAGCTGTTCCGGTGGATGCACGAGCAGCGCGCCACGGTTTCCGTCGACGAGATGAGGCGGAGCTGGAGGGCCGTGCATGCGGCGGGCATCGTGTGCGGCGGTTGGGTCGAAAGCGACGACGGCAAGTGGCAGGGGAAAACGTGCTGAGGTTCTGTCGCGTCGCTCTCGGGTGCTTGTCGCTCGCGGTGTGCCTCTTCAGCGGAGCGGCGCGCGCGCAGGACGACGAACCGGACGACGATTTGCTTCGCCCCGAGCGGTGGACGGTCGGCGTCGCGGACGATTTGCTCGGTCAGCTCAGCCCCGACGGGAAGACGCTCTACTACGTCTCCAATCGCAACACGACGAACCAGCTCTTCACGCAAAACGTCTCCGACAGCCGCGCGCATCTGCTCTTCGACGACGATGCCGACGTCACCTGGCCGCGACTCAGTCCCGACGGGAAGCGGCTCCTCTACGTGTCGTTCGGCGACCGCGCCTCGGGGGAGCTCTGCATCCGCAATTTGCCGGACGGCGGCGATCGCCGTTGTTTGGATGACCCGTCCGCGGCGTTGCAAGCCGAATGGATCGATCGAGACCACGTGGTGCTCGTCGCTGGAGGATCGATCCAGGGCGACCTGAGCGTGCTCGAGGTCACGATCGGTCCGCGTCTCACCGCGCGCCCGCTGTTCGACCGCAACTTGACGAGTCCAGCGATGTCTCCCGACGGCCGCTTCATGGCGTACGTCCCGGTCGATCGTTACGTCGCGAGCGTCGGGCCCGCGTTCGCTTCCCGTGCCGCAGCACGACTCGAAGTCGTACGCCTCGACGATCCGCAGCACGCGCCGACTCCCCTGGTGCTCGATCTGCCCGGGCAGACCAGCCAGCCCAGTTTCTCGCGCGACGGGCATTCCCTCTACGTCGTGCAGTTCTTCAGCGACTCGAACCACGACGGCGTGATCGACGCGGGCGATCACGGCGTGCTCTTTCGCGTGCCGATTTCGTTCGCGGGAGCGACGCCTACGCTCGGGCTCCCCGAGCAGCTGACCGATACGTCGTGGAACTGCGAGTACCCGGCGCCGTCGAAGGACCGGCTCATCGCGACGTGCTCGAAAGACAAGGACCTCGACGTGTACGCCTTGCCCCTCGACGGCGAGGTGCCGTCGACCTGGACGCTCTCGCAATTCGATGCGGCGATCGAGTCGGCCGGCTCTCGCGTCGAAGAGCAACTCTTGTCGAGCCGCCGGCTCGCCCTCGAACCGTCGCCGTCGAAGCGGCGCATCGCCATGCTCGGGCTCGCGTTACTCCACCTCGAGCTCGAGCAGTATCGCGCTGCGGAGTTCTACGCCGAACACGTCGCGGCGTTGAAGGATCACGAGACCGCGGGCGTCGCGCATCCATTACAGTCGCTCGTCGACCAACGGCGGGACGAGCGCAGTCGAGAGCGCGGTCGCCAGACGGACCCGCTCGGCCCCGCGGCGCGAAAGCGACTCGAAGCGCTCCACCTCAAACCCACCGCGAGCGCCATGGCCGTGACCCTGGCGCACGTCGTTCGGAGCGAAATCGCCGACTCGATCGGTGACAAGACGCAGGCGCGCGCCGAGCTCGAGGCGGCCAACGTCGACGCGGCAACGCCGCTTCCGATCGTCGAGGCGTACTACCGGCGCGCCGACGCGCTCTATCGCGCGCTCGACGATCGGGAGGCGCTCGTCGCGGTGGGGGCTCGCCTCTCCGAAACCCCTGGTTTTTCGCCGGACGAACGGCTCCGCTACGCGCTCGCCTCCGTGCGCGCGATGCTCCGCGGGCTCTCGTTCGACGACGCGGTGGCGCGACTCGATCGCGAAAGCGCCGGGACGACCAAGGACTCGGAGCTCGCGTTCGCGCTCGAGCTCGCGAAGGTCGTCCTTCCGATCCGCGACGCCAACGCGGCCCCCTCGGTGAGCGACGCGCTCATCGCGCTGTACCTTGCGCAACCGAGGCCCGATCGAAAGCACGCCGTCGTGACCGAGGCGGTTCGGCGAGCGGACCAAGTCGGGGCGGATCAGGTCGTCCTTGCGCTCGCCCAGAAGAACATCGAGGACGTCGCGCGCGGGTCCTCCGAACGCCGCGGCGCCGAGCGCCTCTATCGACGAGTTCTGACCAACCGCGCGTTTCATCGCGTGGCGCTGAAACAGTTCGCGGAAGCCCGCGACGACTTCGACGCCATCCTCGCGCAGACCAACTCGTACGAAGCCGTGGTCGGCTCGATCGACATGCGGCTCAAGCTCGGGGAGCCCGCGGCGGCGATCCGCGCGCGCTACGAGAATCGGGCGAAGCCTGCCCTCTCGCGCTTCGCCGCGGCATATCTGATCGCTCGCCAGCTTCCGAAGCTCGACGGAGCGATGCATCAGAAAGTCGCCGACGAAGCGATCGCCGATCTTCGGGCGTCGTGGCCGGAGCTGAAGGAGAAGCGCGTCGCGCAGGCGCTCTACGGCGCGCTCCTCCACGAGGAGTACCTTCGTACCGGCGATCTCGCGTCGGCGGAGAAGGCCAACACGCACTACCTCATCGGGCTTCAGCTGGTCGGGGCGAACCCACGTTTTCGCGCGATGATCCTGGGCGAGCTCGGCGTCTTGCACGTCGGCGTCGGGAACTTTCGCATCGCGCTCGGCTACCTCCTCGATCGCGACCAGTTGCCGTACGCCGACAACGCCGAAGGGCTCGCCGTTCATCTCGACAAAGCGCGCGCGTTGCTCCATGTCGGGCGCGACGACGAAGCGGCGGCGACGGCGGACCAAGCCGTCGCGATGGTCGAACGAACGCCTGGACTCGCGCGCTACCGCACCCTGGTGCTCGATCGTGCGGCCCTCGACAACCTCGCGGCGCACCGCTTCGCGCGGGCCCGCGCGCTCTACGACGCCGAAATGCCGACGCTCGACGCGGCTTCGGGCCCGGCCGCGGCGCGCAATCGATTCGTCGCGCGCGTGGCACGCGCGGCCGCGGAGGTCGGCGCGTCGGAACCCGCTCGCGCGCTCGACGACCTCCGTACCGTCGAAGAGCGGCTCGGCGATCTGAAATTCGCCACGGCTCTCCTCTGGCCGCACGCGTCGGTCGAGCATGTGGTGCGGTCGTACCGGCTGATGACCGCCGGACTCCGTGCGAACGCCGATCGACAGCTCGGTCGACTCGACGACGAAGCGCGCGCCATCTCCGAGCGTCGCTCCTTGCTGGAAGCGCGGTTCGTGCAAACGAAGCGTGCGGAATTCGAACGAGAGACGATGCTCGCCGAGGCGGAGCTCTCCTTGAACGCCGGCGATCGTCAGGACGCGGGCGCCGCGAGCTCGTGGCTCCGCCAAGCGCTCGCGCGTGCCGACGATCTGCGCGCGCGCGTCCACGGCGTGTACGACCAGGACCAGCTCGACGTGCTGTGGCTCGCCGCGCATCTCTCGATCTCGATGCACGCCGAGCTCGTGCCGGATCTTCCGAAGCGCCTCGCGGCGGCATCCGCCGAGCTCGACCGGCGCCACGAGCCCGCTCTCGGGTCGTATGCCCGGTGGTTCGAGGTTTACGAGCCGCTGCTCGGAGCCGACGTGGCTGCCCCGACACCCGCCGTCGCCGAAGGGGAGACCGCCGCCGCCGGAACGTCCGCCAAGTGACTCGAGCCCGGTCGGTAGCCAAGATGCGCGCCCAAAACGGCCGCATTTCGCGACCTCGGTGTTTCGGTGACCCACTTGAGCGACACTCGGCAACTAGGGATTAGTGTCGGGTTCGCCGGTAGTCCGAAAGCAGAGCCAGGTCTCGCGGTTCCCGCAGGAGCGGCTCGGCGACGCGGAGCTCGTCGAGGCAGTGACGCGCGGCGACTCCGGTGCCGCCGGTGTCGTCTGGGACCGATACTCCGCGCTCGTTCGCGGCGTCCTGCGTTCGAACCTCGGCCCCGACCCCGCGGTGGAGGACCTCCTCCAAGAGGTGTTCATCGTCTTCATTCGCGGCGCCGCGGAACTTCGCAAAGCGGGTGCGCTCCGTCCCTACCTCGTCTCCGTCGCGGTTCGCCTCGTGCTGGTCGAGCTGCGCCGCCGGAAGATCCGGCGTTGGGTGACCCTGTCACCCAGCGGTGAAGTGCCGCCGATTCCAGTGGCGCCTCGAGACATCTCCGGAACGATGGCGCTCGGTGCGCTCTATCGTCTCCTCGAGGGGCTCCCCGAGCGTCGTCGAGTGGCGTTCGTGCTCCGTCACGTGCAAGGTTTCGACGTGGCCGAAGTGGCGCTCGCTCTCGGCGTCTCCGAATCGACCGCGAAGCGCGAAGCCGCGCGCGCGCGCGGATCGATCGTTCGCCGTGCCGAACGTCGCGAGCCCGCGCTGTGGGAATACATTCGCGCGCTGGAACGGGCTCAAGATGAGTGACGCGCGCCCGGACCCGGACCCGCTCGATCGGGTGACGTCGCTCGCGAGAGAGGCGGCGAATGCTCCTGTTCTTCCCGACGTCCACGCGGAAGGCCGGAATCGTTTTCTCGCCGCTGCCGCGCGGGAGCCGTTCGCGACGCGTGCGGCGGGGAACGAAACCTCGTTCTCGGTGTGGGGCGTGCGTCGCGGCGCACTTCGGCTCGCCGCAGCGGCGTGCGTCGCGCTCGCGCTTGCCGGAACCTACGTCCTTTCTTCACGCGGCTTCTTCGCAACGAGTCGTCCGCTCGAGTTCGAAGTGACGGGCAACGCGGCGTCGGCGTCGAGCTACGTGGTCGCGTCGCGCGATTCCGCGGCGACCGTGCGCTTTTCGGACGGCTCCGACGTCGTCGCCGTCCCGGGTTCGCAGCTTCGCGTCGAGGAGACGTGGAACGACGGCGCGCGCCTCCTCGTCGAGCGCGGCACGGCGACGGCCCACGTGCAGCACCGGGCGCGGTCGAGCTGGCTCTTCGTCGCCGGTCCGTTCGAGGTGCACGTCACCGGCACGAAGTTCGGCATGGCATGGGACCCGGTGAAGGAAGAAATCGAAGTCACCATGTACGAAGGCTCCGTCGAGATCGACAGCCCGATCGGGCCGAGTCGATATTCGCTCCGTGCCGGACACCGCTTCCACGCCTCGGTTCTCGAGGGGACCGTGAAGATGGACGGCGCGCGTTCGCCGGCGACGGAGAACGCGAGCCCTGCCGTCCCCGTGCCCGTCCCGTCCGGCGTGGGGTCGGGCGTCGAGACGAGCCCACAGCCCGAGGGTGCGGAGTCGACGACCATCCCCACCGCGCCGGCGATCGCCGGGCAAAGACCAGAAGCCTGGCCGGATCTGGTCCGTCGCGGCGAATTCGATCGCGTCGTCTCGGCCGCCAAAGATCGCGGCGTCGCCGGCTGCTTGGCGTCGTGCTCGGCGTCGGATCTCCGCGCTCTCGGCGATTCGGCGCGCTACGTCGGCGACGTGGACACCGCGACGCGAAGCTTGCTCGCGCTCCGGTCGCGGTTCTCCGGCACCAGAAACGCGAGCGCCGCGGCGTTCTTGCTCGGTCGCACGAGCGAGTCGAAGGGGGACGTTCCGGGCGCCGACCGCTGGTATCGGACCTACCTCGACGAGGCGTCCCACGGCGAATTCGCGGCGGACGCACTGGCCGCCCGCATGCGGACGAGCGTCGCCCTGGGCGGCCCCTCGGCGGGAGCCGCGGTTGCGCGCGAGTATTTGGTCCGCTATCCGAACGGAGTGCACGCGGCAACGGCGCGGAAGCTATCGGGGTCCGAATAGAGGATGCGCGCGCGCGCCTCCGTGACCGCGGCGCTGTTCGGTTTCGCTCTGGCCGCGGGCGCTCGCGCGAGCTCGGAGCGCGTCGTGCTCGTCCGACCCGAGGCGCGAGATCCGGTGCTGCTCGACGCCTGGAACCGGCTCGCCGCGGAGCTCCGCATCGATCGGTTCTCGGTGCAGATCGTGGAAGACGGCGAGGTCGACACGTCGCCGGCGTCGCTGTCCGCCGTGGCGCGTAAGTTCGAAGCCCTTGCGGCCATCGAGCTGGTCGAAGAGACCGGGCAGACCGCCGTCGACGTGTGGCTCGTCGATCGTGTGAGCGGCAAGACGACGATGCGCACCGTGGCGGTCCAGAAGGGCGTCGACGCGTCGAGCGTGCTCGCGATCCGCGCCGTCGATCTCTTGCGCGCGAGCTTGCGCGAGTTCGAGAACGAGGAGCGACCGCCCCCCGACGTGGTCGGGGTCGAGCGCGGTCCCGTTCCGCAGGCGGTGATTCGACTCGCGTCGCGCCCCGAACCGAAATGGCGGCTCCGCGCCGAGGCGTTGCTCGTCGAGGAAGGGACGCGTTTCGGCGTCGCGCTCGGTCCGGCGCTCGCGGTTTCTTATCGCGTCGCCGAACGACTCGAGCTCGGCGTCCTCGCGAGCGGTCCGCTCCTCGGAGCCCAGCTCGATACTCGTCTGGGCTCGGCCACGGCGCATCAGGAGCTCGGCCTCGTCGAAGCGCGATTTTCTCTGGTCCGTTCCACGCGATTCGACGTCGCGTTGAACGCCGCGGCTGGCGTGCATCTCTTGTCGGCCGAGGGACAGCCGTCTCCGCCGCTCGCGTCGCGGAGCGCGCACGTGACGAGCTTCGCCGGTTCCGCGGGACTCGGAGCCGACTTTGCCTTGTCCCCGCGCATCGCGATCGGCGCCACGCTCCGCGCGATGGTCACGCTGCCCGGTGTCGGCGTTGCGGTCGCGACCGAGTCGGCGACGCTTCCGCGGCCGTTCGTCGTCGGCACGATGGGGATCGCGGTCGGGCTATGAAACGGCGCAGCGTCCGTTCGTGGCGGTGTTCGGGCCGGGTCGCGAGGTGCGTTCGATCCGCGCCGCTCGTCGCGACGCTTGGGGCTGCGTCGGCGTGCAGCACGCACTACGCCCAGACCGCCGCGGAGCCGCTCGGCGCGACGAGTCACCGCGACGGCGGAGCCATCTGCGGCGCGTCGCTCGCGTCGCGGCTCACCGTGACGCAAATTTCGGTCGACGCGGACATCCGCTACCAGCGTCCAGGTTACAATTTCATCCCGGAAGACGAGCCGATCGCTTTCAGCGTCGCGCCCGACGGCAGTGCCCAAGTCGCGTGGCTCGACGACGCGGGAGCCCACGTGCACGTGACGCCTCTCGACGCGTCGCTCACGCGCAGCGCGTCCGACGTGGTCGTCGACGGCCTCGAGGTCGGCGGATTCGTCGCGCAACGGGATGGCTTCGCGCTGCTCACGCGAAGAACCGACCCCGGGACGCCGCTTCCCGACCCACTCGAGCCGGGCACGGTCGGCAAGGCCGCGATCTTCGTGCGCGTGCGCGACGGCGTCGAAGAGACGACTGCGCCGCTCACCGGCACCGCCAGCGTCACCACGCAGTCGATCGGCCCGGCGCGCGATTGCACCGCGTCGCCGCTGCACGGCCGGCTCGAATGGAACGGCGCCAAGTACGGCGCCTATTTTGCGATGCTCGGCTGCGAAGGCGACGTTCATGCGTCGTATTACGGCGACAAGCTCGCGTACCTCGACGACGGAGGCCGCGCGATATCCGGAGGGTGGGGATTCAACTGCAGCATCGACGAGGGACTTCGGCTCGTCCCGGAAGCCGACGTGTTCACGTCGCTGTGCCTCGCCGATCGGGTGCCGTTCCCAGGTTTGGATCTGGTGATCGCCGGGCGGCCACCCGTGGAGCTCGCGCCGGAGTTGTCCGCGGATGGCTACAGCGCCGGACAGTTCGGGTCGGTCGTGAAAATGAACGACGGCACGTACGTCGTCGCGTGGCTCTCTCGCGGCTTCGTCGAGCCGGACGGCGCGCCCGGTCGCGCCGCGAAGCGCGCGCCGGACATCGCCTTCTTGCGTCTCGATGCGAGCTACGCGGCGCTCGGACCCGTCACCTGGTTGAGCGACACCGACGACATCGCCGAGGCGAATCTTCACGTCGCACCGTACGGCCCGGACCGACTCATCATGCTCTGGGACGCCGTCGACGAGGTCCGCTGCGGTCCTCAGACGTGTCTCGGTCACTACGCCGGCACGCACGCTCGGCTCATGGACGCGCGTGGCAATTTCGTCTCCGACGACGCCCTCATCTCGGCGGTGCCCAACACGGACCAGGATCTACGAGTTTTCGCGAACGGGGACGTCGGGTGGGCCTTCGTGTCGGAAATGCCGCGCAGTTACGCCGAACCGCTCTTCGCCCGAGACGGCGGCGCCATCGACGGCGCGCCGTCGATCCGAACCTTGAGCGTCGCTCGTCTCGCGTATTGCCCCTGACCGATTGTTGACCCGCGATCGGGCGGCATCGTCACTGTGCCCGCACGATGACTTCGAAGCGGCTCGTCGAGAGGACGTTGATCCCATTTGCGCTGATTTTTTCCAGCGCGTGCTCCGGCGGCGGCAGTGGCAGCGCGAACGGCTCCGCGTCCGGTGGAATGTTCGGAACGCCGTCGGGGGGTGCTTCGACCGGCGGCGCTTGCGTCGCGAATTGCTCCGGCGGCGCGGTGGCGGCGGGTTCGGGCGGCATTGCGGGATCCGGCGGCGCGCTCGCGACGGGGGGAACGGCGAGCACGACGGGCGGCGCGCCCGGCAATGGCACCGGCGGAAGTGCAGCCAACGACACCGGCGGCGCCACATCGGCAGCGGGTGGCGCGAGCAACGAAGGCGGCGTCTGTGATCCGGGAACGACGACCACGACGTGGGCGTCCGGGTGCGCGACCTCGGCGCCGCCCGCCGCACAATGCGTCGCCGGCACCTGGACGGATCCGGGCTCCACGACGGGTGACCCGCTCGTATGCCAGAGCGCGCACTTTGCGGTGCACGCGCCGAGCGGCACGATCACCGCGCAGCAATGCAGCGCAGCGACCGACGAGCTCGAGAACGAGATTTGGCCCATGCGGTTCGGCTCCCCGATGTTCGAGCCCGAGCCGTTCTGCAAGTCGGCGAACAAGTCCAAGGTCAGCATCGTCATTCACAGTGACTACGGGCTCACGGGTGGATGCTGGGGAAACGGTCTGCCCGGCATGTGGATCGGCCCTGGCGCGACCGCCGATCATTGGGGGCTCGCCCACGAGTTCACGCATTCGTGGCAATGCAGCGTCGGCACGGGGCTTCAATGCCCGAACTCCAACACGTGCGGCTGGATTTTCGAGAGCCACGCGAACTGGTCGGCGCAGCAGCTCCCCGAGTATCACGCCTCGAACGTCCATTGTTCGGAGCTGCTCGTGAACGCGCCGCACCTCTATCTCGGTTCGACCCGCGACCGGTACTGCAACTGGCAGTTCATGGAGTACCTGAAGGACAAATATTGTTACCAGGCCGTCAACGACATCTGGCTCGCGAGCCCGACCGGTAGCGATCCCTTCGCGAACATCATGACGACGCGAGGATGGAGCGTCGCCCAGTTCAACGACTTCTTCGGTGAATGGGCAATGCACGACGTGACCTGGGACTATCGCGATCCGGCCCCCGAGAGCACCGCAGGTGACAACCAGGGTGGTCTCTATCGACAGAACTACGGCACCATGACCGACACGTCGAAAGCCGAGCGCCGTCTCCGGCTCGTGCAGCTCGAACCGCTCGACGACCAATTCGCCGACAATCGACGATTCATGTCGCCGTTCTATTGGGCGCCGCAACGACTCGGCTACGACGTCGTGCGCCTTTACCCCGACGCGAACGCCAACACCGTCACCGTCACGTTCCGAGGCGTCGTGCAGAGCGGCGCGAACGCCGATTTTCGGTGGGGCCTCGTCGCGACCGACGCCGCGATTGCCACGCCGCGTAACAGCGCCATCCAGAAGGGCACCGACGGCGAGCTGACCTTCTGCGTGAACCCGGGCGAGTCGTTGTTTCTCGTGGTCGTCGCGACGCCGAGCGTGATGCAGACCATCGTCTGGGATCAGGCGTATCCCACGATCTATCGCTACCCGTTCATGGTCCAGCTCGGGAACGCCTGGCCTGGGGGGTACCAAGGCGGCGCGCGCGACGCGTGTCCGTCGGGGCTCAGTCGAGTGACGAACGGCGGAGGATGCGCGCCGTCGAATCTGCCGTCGTCGGTGTACGTCGGTCCATTTGCGACCGTGCTCCCGCGAGCGAACGTGACGGGAAATGCGCGCGTCGAAGATCACGCGACGGTCGTGAACGGTACTGTGTCGGGGGGCACGGTTGGCGCGCTCTCGCTCATCGGCAGCGATGCGAACCCGTTCAATCTTTCGGGAACCGCGACGGCTCAGACGACGTTCTACCCGCTCGGGTTCTTCGAATCGGGCCAGTCGATCTCGGGGAGCGCGCGTCTCTTCGGCGACGTCGAGTTCCGCGGCCAAGGCTTCACGGAAACGACCGGCTCCTTCTACGGCTACGTCGACAACACGATCGCGGCAGAGTCGATCGACGACGTCACTACCGCTCCCCCTTACACATGGCGGCAGTGACGGAGACCTGGTCGCGTCGCTAACCGTCGCGACCCAATCGATCTGACCGCGACGTTTACACGGTCCCGAGCGAAGCGAGAAGCGGAGCCGGAGGGACTGAGGCTCCGCGCGCGAGGCCGTTGCGGCCGAGACGCAAGCGCAAGATCAAGACTTTGAATTCGTCTTCGCCGAGGGCATGGATCAAGGGTGGAGTACTTTTCTCGATACCGAAGTGCGATCAGTTTGATCGCAGTCGTCACCAGCGTCGCGTGCTCGAGTAAGAGCGACGCCAGCGCGGGTAGCGCGAACTTCGACGGCGGCAGCGGCGGATCGCCGTCGTCAGGCGGCGCGAGCACCGGCGGAGGCGACACGGGTGCGACCGGGGGCACGAACACCGGCGGCATCAGCGGCGCGTCCGGCAGCACGAGTGGCGGGAGCGCGAACGGTGGATCCGGCGGCGTGGCTAGCGGGGGAAGCGGCGGGCTCGCGAGCGGCGGCACGGGTGCAAGCAACGGCGCGGGCGGCGTGACGTCGCCGTCCGACGGCGGCGTGCCCGCCGGGTTCTGGGACTCGAGCAACATCCCTGCCGCAAAGAACGTCATGATGTTCAAGTTCCTGAACCGCACGAACGGCCAGTACACCGACGGCGAGGTCTACTGGAGCTTCAAGAACAACGGCATCAACGAGACGCACTCGATCGCCGATCAGCCCTTGTATGACATGCCCGCCAACAACTCCGGGCGAATGTATTTCTACCTGTGCAAGACCGGCGACGCGACGTGCGCGAGCGATCCGACGAAGAGCAAATACTACGACTTCATCGAGCACACGATCGGCGCGACGCAATACAACGGCAACACGACGCGCGTCGACGCCTTCGGTATCAAGATCGCGATGCGCCTCCACTGTGCGGACGGCTTCGACGTCGCGGTCGGCGAAAACTACGACACGTTCGCCGAAGACCGCGCCGTCACGTTCCAGAAATTCCTCGACGAAGTTCCCGACGAATTCAAGCCGCTCGCCCAGCCGCCGAACGCGCCATATCGCATCGTTCAGCCGGGCGCGGCCGGCTTCGATCAGGGCGGTGCGAACGCGAACTACTACGACTCGTTCGTCGACCAGCTCTGGTCGGCCAATGGTCTCACCATCGCGAAGCCCGGCCCGAACGGAAGCGGACTCGGGAGCTATCCGAGCGTCTCGGCCGCGATCTACCGTCACGTCGGCGCCGTCGCCGGAACCTTCGACGCAACCGGCAAGCTCCTCGACAACTCACTCTGGTCGAACAGCTCGACGTTCTACCAATCTGCGCCCGCGGATTACTACGCGCGGTTCTGGCACGAGCGCGCCTTGAACGGCAAAGCGTACGGCTTTCCGTACGACGACGTCGGCGGCTACTCGAGCTACATCTCGCACAAGAACCCCCAATACATGCTGGTCGCGATCGGCTGGTGAGCGTCTAAGCGAGCTGGTGACGCAGTCGCGGGACGGCGAGGTCGACGAACGCGCGCACCTTCGCGACCGTCGCGCCCCCCGCGGGCGTCACCAGGTGAACGGGCAACGGCGTGCTTTCGTACGATTCGAGGAGCCGTACGAGCGAGCCGTCGCGGAGTTCGTTCTTCACCTGATACGAGAGCACACACGTGACGCCGTGCCCGTCGAGGGCCGAGCCGATCGCTGCTTCGGCCGTGTTGACGCTGAGCGCCGGACGAACCTTCACGTGCGTGGCGCGCTTGCCGCGCCCTGCACCGAACGTCCAGGTGTCGGTCGGAGCCGCGGGCGAGAAACCGATGCAGCGGTGCTCCGCGAGATCGCGCGGGACCCGCGGACGACCGTGCCGCGCGACGTACTTCGGGCTGGCGCAGACGACGCGACCGACCTCGCCGACCTTGGTGGCGACGAGCGCCGAGTCGGGGAGATGCGCAATACGAACCGCGGCATCGACGCCTTCGTCGACGAGGTTCACCACGCGATCGAGCAGCAGGAGCCGAGCCCGCACGTCGGCGTGCTTCTCGAGAAAGGCGTCGACCAGAGGACGCACGTAGAGCCGGCCGAACGTCGCGGGCGCGGTCACCGTGAGCGTGCCGCGCGGAACGTCGAGGGTGCCCCGCGCCGCGCGCTCGGCATCGGCGAGCTCCGAGAGGACGCGCCGGCAGATCGCGAGATAGCGCTCGCCCGCTTCGGTGAGCTTCACGCTCCGCGTCGTGCGGCGAAGGAGCGTCACTCCGAGCCGCTGTTCGAGGGACGCGACGGCGCGGGTGACCGTCGCGGGCGACCAACCGAGCTGGCGTGCCGCTCGGGACAAGCCGCCCGCGTCCACCGTGACGGCGAACGCCGTCATCGCGTCGAGACGGTCCACCTGGAGGCCTTTCCCCTGATCTCGAGCGCGACGCAGGCACCTCGTAACGCGCAGCTCATTATTTCAATTCTTGCACAAATGACTTTCTGTCGCCGCGTATTCCGATCATTGCGCGGTCGCCCCAAATTCATGACGTCGGCGGGCGGCGGCGCGCGTGTCGCGCCCGAGCCGGCAGGCGCCGTCAGCGCCATTCGGCGCTCGTGGAGGCAATCATGGACCATCCCATCACCGAACACTTTCCGAGTGACGTCGCGTTCACCCCGACGGTGAAGGCGGAGCAAGCGCGGCGCGGTTCACGCGCGGCGTACGCCCGCATGGAGCGCGGATCCGGCTGGGAGACGACGGTCACGCCGGAGCTCGCCGAGTTTCTCGCCGAGCGCGACAGCTTCTACCTCGGCACCGCAAACGGCGAAGGACAGCCGTATATCCAGCATCGCGGCGGCCCGCGCGGCTTCGTGCGCGTCCTCGACGAACACACGCTCGGCATCGCGGACTACGCCGGCAATCGCCAATTCATTTCGCTCGGCAACCTCGCCGACAACGATCGCGCCTTCTTGTTTTTCATGGACTACGCCGAGCAGCGACGCATCAAAGTCTGGGCTCGTGCGCGCGTCGTCGAGGACGACCCCGAGCTCCTTCAGCGATTGATGCCGGAAGGCTACAAGGCCCGACCCGAACGCGCTCTCTTGTTTCACATCGAAGCCTGGGACGTGAATTGTCAGAAGCACATTCCGCAAAAGCTCGACGCCCGCGACGTGGAAGTCGCGCTCGACGCCCTCCAAACGAAAATTCGCGAGCTCGAGGTCGAGAACGCCGCGCTAAAATCGAAGCTCCGGAGCGCGAAACAGGAGCACCCATGACGACCCGCACGAGTCGGCCGCCGTCGTGGCACGAGCTCGCGTCGACATTTCGGCAAATGGTGTTGTCGGAGCCTTGGAAGAAAATGCTGCCCACCCCGCGAACGTGCTCGGCGGCAGCCGCCTGCGCGCGTCGCCGCCCCTCCCTGATGTCGTGCTCGGCGAAGCGCCTGCGCGCGCCATGGGAGGGGCCCGCCGGAAGTCGCACCGCTCGCTGAACGACGACCCGCCGACGCGTGCGACGCAACGGGAGCCCCCCAAAAAACCAAGGCCAACGGAGTGACGTCGGTACTTCGTGCGAGTCGGCCGGTTACACCGCGTTCGCGCCGACGATGCGGCGTGACGTGTTCCCTTGCACGAACACGACGCGCTTCACGTTGGGGCGCTTCCATCCGGGGTCGAGGGTGGCGGTGACCTTTCCGGTGAAGGTGCCGTTCGACACGCGTCCCACGTGCACGAGATTTCGCACGATGGGGCCGTGGGCGAGGCGACGGCCGCGGTTTTCGCCATCGGCGACGTTGGTGCTCAGGCCGCTTTCGGTGACGGCCATCCAGACGTCGTAGACGTCGTCGGCGCTGTCGGCGGGAGCGCCGGTGACTTTCACGTTCACCGTGTCGCCGTCGAGGGCGAGCTCCACGCGGGCGAGCGGTTTTTGCGCGGCGGCTCGGATGGTCGACGTCGCGCCGTCTTCATCGGCGCCTTCGAGCACGTCGGTTCCTTGAACGATGAGCTCCGGCGTGAAGACCTGGTGATTGCGAAGCGACTCGGCGTAGCGTTGCTGGCGCTCGCTGTACTCGCCCTTGGAAAACGGATCCTTCCACCCGAGGTAGTTCCAGTAGTCGACGTGGAACTCGAGCGGGAGAACCGAGACGCCGGAGACCGGCTGGCTCCGTTCCAACGTTCGCAAGAAGGCGTCGGCGGGTGGGCAACTCGAGCACCCCTCCGACGAGAAGAGCTCGACGACGATCGGCGTCGCGGCGGGCGCCGCGCGGACGGTCCGATGGTCGAGCGAAAACCCGACGGATATCGCGATGAACGCCGCGGCAACGGCGGCAACTGTGGACGAGGTGCGCATGGCTATCTCAAGTACGCCGCGACTCGACGAGAAGTAACGGCGAGCCGGCGAGCGCTTGACGGAACACATTACGGGCATCATGTCAGCGTCGCCGGGATCCGGGATGCCGGGTCACCGCCATGAAAGGGCCGGTTTTCGGCCGCTCAACCGTCACGGAAGGACGACTTCGATGGAACTCTCAGGGAAGGTGGCCTTCGTCACTGGGGCAAACCGTGGAATCGGAAAGGTCGTGGTCGACGCGCTTTTGTCGGCAGGCGTCGGCCGGGTGTACGCAGGCGCGCGGTCGCCGGGCGACGTGGACCGCGGAAACCCCAAGGTCGTTCCGGTCGCGCTCGACATCACCCATCCGGCAGAGGTCGCCTCGGCCGCGAAGCAATGCGGTGACGTGTCGATCCTCGTGAACAACGCCGGCATCGCGATCTTCGAGCCGCTCCTCGGCACGTCGAACCTCGGCGCTGCACGGCAAGAAATGGACGTGAACTACTTCGGCACGCTCGAGATGTGCCGCGCGTTCGTGCCGGTGCTCGAAAAGAACGGCGGGGGCGCGATCGTGAACGTGCTGTCGATTCTGAGCCTCGTCGCGGCTCCGGGCTCGGGTTCGTACTGCGCGTCGAAAGCGGCGGAGTATTCGCTCACGCAGGCCATTCGCGGCGAGCTTCAGAAGAGAAATATCCTCGTCGTGGGCGTGATGCCCGGGTTCGTCGACACCGATATGATCAAGAACGTCGCGGCGCCGAAGCTCGCGCCGACCGACGTCGCCGCGGCCATCGTCGACGCGATCCAGAACGGCACCGAGGACGTGTTCCCCGGCGTGGCCGCGCAAATCGCCGCCGGCCTACGGCAGGATCCGAAGGCCGTCGAGCGCGAGTTCGCGAGTCGCGTGGTTTCCGCGAACCGCGAACTGAGCGCGCCCGCGCTTCACGAACCGAGCGCCGGTTCGCGCCGAGCTTTCGACTCGAAGCGCGAACCGGAAAGCGGGCGCTAGCGAAGGATGCTTAGTTGAACGCCGACGCGGGGAAATCGAACGCTTGGGGCGTCGACGTGTCGGCGGTGATGGTGATGGGTTGCGGCGGGATCGCCGTGCTCACCGGTGTGCCGCTCGAGTCGACCATCTGCGCGCTCACGTTGTACGTGCCCGCCGGGAGCGACACGGTCGTCGAGAACTGCGAGCACGGGGCCGTGTACGCGGTGCCGTAAGCGGCGCCCGTCGAATCGGTGAACGTGATCGAAATGGTCGCGGCGTTGTAGGTCGTGCACTCGCCGGGCGTGGTCGTCGATGCCACCGTCCAGGTCACCGCGAGCGTGCCGTCGCTCGCCGCCGGGGCGGTGAAGGCGTTGGCCGGGAACGCGAACGCTTGCGTGATGGTGGCGCCGGCGGTGACGATCACGCTGATCGGACCGACCGTCGTGCTCACGGAGTTACCCGACGCATCGACGAAGCTCGCGCTCACCATGTACGTGCCCGCCGGGAGGTCCTGCACGGTCGTCGCGAAGTCGCTGCATGGCGCCGTGTATCCGTTCCCGACCGGAGTTCCCGCGGAATCGGTGACCGTGATCGTCAGTGTTGCCGCCGAGTACGTCGTGCATGCGCCGGCGTCGGTGCCGCCGGCGATCGTCCAATCCACCTCGATCGAGCCCGAGGTGCCGCCGGTAGCACCCATGAACGAATTGGCCGGAAAATCGACGGTCGTCATCGTCGTGGCCCCCGCGGTGACCGTCACCGGCGGAGCCGTGACGGTGGTGCTCACGGAATTGCCGCTCGCGTCGATGAAACTGGCGGTCACGCTGTAGGTGCCGGGCGCAAGATCCGTCACGGTCGCCATGAAGGCCGTGCAGTCGGCCATGGTGCTGGTGCCGACCGTCGCGCCCGTCGAGTCTTCGACGTTCACGACGAGCGTCGTGGCGCCGTACGTCATGCACGCAGTCGGATCCGTTCCCGATGCGATCGTGAAATCCACTTCGATGTTCCCGGTGCTGCCGCCGCCGGGCGTCGACGTGAACGAAACGTCGGGGAAGTCGACGGCTTCGGGGGTCGTTGCGCCAGCGGTCACTGTGAGCGCGATCGGTCCGACCTCCGTCGTGAGGTCCGCGCCGGTTCCGTCCACCAGGGTTGCCGCAAGGGTGTAGCTGCCGGCCGCCACGTCGGTGATCGTCGTGGTGAACGCGTCGCAAGCCACCGTGGCCGTTTGGCTGACCGCCGTGCTCGACGTCGCCGTCAGGGTGATCGAGATGTTCTGGGCGTTGTGCGACGTGCACTCATCGGCGGTCGCGCTCGAGAGCACCGTCCACGTCAGGCTGACCGACCCGGTCCCCGTCGTGACGACGCCGCCGTCGGTGCCGTTGGTGGAGTTCACCGTGCACGCGGAGAGTAGGAACGCGGCCGCCGCCAGCAACGAGGCGCGCCTCAGCCAAACCATGAAAGCAACCCAAGTCGATGAATTCGAAAGCATCCTTCGTTACCTCTTCGTAGTGAAGCGACCGCTCAAGCCCAGTAACCGGGGACCCAACGCGAGGTCGCGCCTTCGCGAACCCAGTGTCCGGGTACCCACGAATGACGTCCCGCGGGCGGCATGCGCCACGCACCGGGGATCCACACCCAGCCCGTCGTGTAGGTCCAGTGTCCCGGCGTCCAGACTGTGTTCCCGGAGGGGCGCACCGCCGGAGCTTCCGCACGGGGCGGCGGGGGATCGCCGTTCACGATAACCGCCCGTTCGTCGTCCGCGGGGGGCGCGACGGCGGGACCGTACGCGGGCGGTGCAACGGCAGGACCGTACGCAGGCGGCGCGACCGCAGCACCGGACGCCGGGGGCGCGACGCCAGGTCGGTACGCCGGGGGTGCCACGGCCGCCGGTGCGACCGCCGGTCCATACGCGGGCGGCGCGACGGCAGGCGCGTAGGACGGAGGGGCCGCAGCGACTGGGGTTGCCGGCGGAGCTTCCACGACCGCCACCGGCTGGGTTGCTGGCGCGGGCGCGTACACGGGCTGCGGGGCCGCGGCGGGTTCGCTGTATTCGTGAACCGTGCATCCCGCCGAAACGGCGAGGATCACCGTCGCCGCTCCCCATTTCATCCCCACCCGTCGCCTGCCCGAACTTCGAGACGGGTTCGCCACGGTCGACATCGACGAGCCCCGTCCCTTCGTCCCTACGGAGATTTTTTGCCGCGGAGGCGTGACAAAACGCAACGGTGCCGGCTCCGAGAACGCTGATTTGCCGAATTGCATCGCGGCCCGAGAACCCCGTGCAAGAAGAAAGCCCCATGCATCAGGTCCCCGCCCGCGCCGCGATGTTCGCTATCGCTTCGTGATCGACATGGCCTCGCTGAAGTACGCCTGAGCGGGGGTCGGGCGCTCCGACGGAGCGGGAGCGGGCGCGAAAAGCGGGGAAAGTTCCCTGTGAATCGGACCTTCGGCGGCCAAATTCGTTCGTTCGCTGAACGGACGGCGCGGCCGTTGTAAAAGAACGATCCCCCGACGCCCTCCGGCGGCGTCCGGACCCACCTTCCTTCCATGCAAGAACTTCTCGAAGCGGTACGGAACGCGAGCCTGCCCGCGCTCTGGTCCCAGGGCGTGAAGCTCGTTCGAGAAGACCGCGTGTCGAGCGTCGCTCAGTCGTCGTCGGAGATGACGCTCCGCGTGCGGGCGCCCGGCATGATGATCGCGCCCACCGTCACGCTTTACTCGACGGAAAAAGAATGGTCCTGCGATTGCGATAGTCGGGCCGACCCCTGCGCGCACGTCGCGGCCGCGGTCATCTTCGCGACGCGAGGCGACGCGCCCGCCGAACCGCCGAAAGCGTCGCCGGTCGGCGCCACGCCGATGGCCGCGCCGAACGGTTCGTCGGGGGGAGCCGCGGTCGGCGTCTCGCCGGGCGTCGTCGCGCGGAACGCCGTGAAGGCCGCTCCGTCCGCGGGCGGCGCGATCCGCGAGGCGAGCGTCCGGGCGCCGTCCGTGCCCCCGCTCCGAAAGCCCGCGGCTCGCCTTCGCTATCTCCTGTCGCGGAGAGCGCGCGTGCTCGCGCTCCGGCGCGTGCTCGCGTTCGGCGACGGGCGCGAGACGAACGTCACGACGAGCATCACGAGCGACATCGCGCTCCGCAAGCTGCCGGCTGCCTTTGCGCCGACCCGCGACGATCTCCGCGTCGATCGGTTGCTCGGCAGCCCTCCGCGAGACGTGATTCCGATCGCGTCGATCCGCGACCTGTTCGAGGCGCTGTCGAGCAACACCGACGTCGAGTTCGAGGGCACGCCGGTGCGCGTCTCGGGCGATTTCGTGCGCCCGCGCGCCGTCGTGGAAGACGCGCCCGCGGGCGGCTTCGTGCTGCGGATGGAGCGCGACCCCGACGTGACCGACGTCGTCGCGATGGGCGTGGTGCGCTGCGGCGACACGCTACGCCCCATCGCCGAAGGCACGACTACCGGGCAGATGCTCGAGCGACTTCCGCTGTCCCGCGTGTTCGTCGGCCCCGACGAGGCGGAGCTCGTGACCCAGGTATTGCCGGAACTCGAGCGGCGTTTGCCGGTCCTGGTCGCCACGGCGCGATTGCCGCGTGTCTCGAAGGAAGCGCGGCCACGGATCGCGATGGACTACGCGCATCAGGGGCACACCTTGTCGGTGATGCCGCTCCTCGTGTACGGCGACCCGCCGATCGCCCGCGTGGACGGCGACGCCGTCGTGGCGTTCGGCAGCGAGATCCCCATTCGGCGGCCCGACGAAGAGCGCTCCGTACTCGGTCGTCTGCGCGACGAGTTGAATCTCGTCCCGGGGCGTCGCGTCGACCTCGACGGAAGCGACGCGGTCCGCTTCGCCGAGAAGCTCCGTCAATGGCAGCGAAAGAGCGGCGACCCCGCCGTCCGTGGCGGCATGCCGTTCGAGACGCGTCCCTTGGTCGCGCGCATCGAGCTCAGCGAAGGCCGTTTCGACGTCGTGTTCGAATCGGAGGTAGAGCCCGGCGATGCGCGACCGCCGCGCCGCGCGGACACCGCGACCGTGTTCCGCGCCTTCCGCGACGGGCTCGGGCTGGTTCCCATCGACGGCGGTGGCTGGGCCCCACTTCCGTCCACGTGGCTTGCCGAACACGGCCACCGCGTGATGGATCTGCTCTCCGCGCGCGGAGAGGACAAGAAGATCCCGCTCGCCGCGCTCCCGTCGCTCGGCGCGCTCTGCGAAGCGCTCGACGTCCCGAAGCCGCCCGAGCTGAAGCGGCTCTTGCCGCTGCTCGACGAATTCACGCACATTCCGAGATTCACGCTGCCGGTGGGTCTCAACGCGACCTTGCGCGGTTACCAGGAGGGCGGCGTCGATTGGCTCGCGTTCTTGAAGAGCGTCGGGCTCGGCGCGGTGCTCGCCGACGACATGGGCCTCGGCAAGACGCTACAGACCATCTGCGTGCTCAAGGGGCGCACGCTCGTCGTGTGTCCGAAGAGCGTCGTTTACAACTGGGCCGACGAAATTGCGCGGTTCCGGCCGTCCCTCCGTACCGCGACGTATCACGGGCCGCGCCGCGAGCTCGACCCGAACGCCGACGTCACCCTCACGACGTACGCGGTGCTCCGGCTCGACGTCGACAAACTCGCCGCGGAACACTGGGACGCGATCGTCCTCGACGAAGCGCAGGCCATCAAGAACTCCACGAGCCAGACCGCGCGAGCGGCGTTCGCACTCAAGGGCGACTTCAGGGTCGCCCTGAGCGGCACGCCCGTCGAAAATCGACTCGAAGAGCTGTGGAGCGTCATGCATTTCGCGAACCCCGGCTTGCTCGGCGGGCGAAGCGATTTCCAGGAGCGTTACGCCGAGCCCATCGCCAACGGCAACGCCGAAGCGAGGGCCACCCTGCGCGCCAAGCTCCGTCCGTTCGTGCTCCGGCGCATGAAGCGCGAGGTCGTCCCCGAGCTCCCGCTCCGCTCCGACTCCGTCTTGCACGTCGAGCTCGACGAAATCGAGCGCGCCGTCTACGACGCCGTGCGCGCCGCGACGAAGAAAGAGGTCGCGGAAAAACTCGCGCGAGGCGGCGGCGTGCTCGTCGCGCTCGAGGCGCTTCTCCGGCTGCGACAGGCGGCGTGTCACTCCGAGCTCGTGCCCGGGCAGCACGCCGACACGTCGTCGAAAGTCGAACGGCTCGTGGAAGCGCTGGAAGAAGCCGCCGCGGACGGCCACAAAGCGCTCGTGTTCTCCCAGTGGACGCGCCTCCTCGACCTGATCGAGCCGCATCTCCACAACGCCGGCATCCGGTTCACGCGCCTCGACGGTTCGACGCGCGATCGGGCCGGCGTGGTCGCGACGTTCCAGGCCGACGCGGGACCGCCGGTCATGCTGGTCTCGCTCAAAGCGGGCGGCACCGGTTTGAACCTCACCGCCGCCGATCACGTCTTTCTGGTCGACCCGTGGTGGAACCCCGCCGTCGAAGACCAAGCCGCCGATCGCGCGCACCGCATCGGCCAAAATCGTCCAGTCATGGTCTACCGCATGGTCGCCAAAGACACCGTCGAGGAAAAAATCTTCGCCCTCCAGGGCCGGAAGCGAGCCCTCGCCGACGCCGCCCTCGGCGACACCGATCAGCGCGTCGCCATCACCCGCGAAGAGTTGCTCGCCCTCCTCGACTAGTCGCAAAACGACCACTCGAGTGGTCGCATTTGCGAACGAATCGCGCATGCCAAGCACGGGCGTCGTGAACGTGTACACGGCCGCGTGACCTCGGTTCACAGAGTCCTTTTGGGAATGGGGTGCCTCCCCTCGCGCGGCGTCGGCCGCAGCCGGCCTCCGGCGCGCGGTCCCCTCCCGACGCTCGCCTCAGAAGGCTTCGCGTGGAGGGGACTCAACCACGCAACGAGCGGGGGGCTGACGATTCGTAGGATACTTCGATGCATCGAAGCATCGCGGACAGGAGCCCGCGAGGGTAAGTCCGAACGCGAACGCGAACGCGCACGCGAGCGGGAAACGGGGAGGGGGAACGCGAACGCGAGGGGGAAACGGGGAAGGGGGGCGCGAACGCGAGGGGGAAACGGGGAAGGGGGGCGCGAACGCAAACGCATAGCGGGTGGAGGTGGCGGTTACCCGTTCGCGCTCGCGTTGCGCGTTGCGCGCTCGCGTTGCGCGTTGCGCGCTCGCGTTGCCCTTCGCGCTCGCGCTCGCGTTTCGCGCACTCTCGCTCGGCGACTTGGCCTTTGCCGCCCACGTCGCCTAGTTCGCCCCCCAAAAAATGAAATCTGCTTCAGATGGTTTGCCGGAGCGCGAGCTGGCGGAAGGTGCCTTCGACGCGCATGAGCTCGTTGAAGTTGCCCATCTGGACGACGCGCCCGCGCTCGAGGACGATGATCTTGTCGGCGTGTTCGATGGTGCTCAGACGGTGCGCGATGACGATGCGGGTGACGCGGAGCGCTTCGAGGCTTTTGCTGACCTGGAACTGAGTCATGTTGTCGAGCGCGCTGGTCGCTTCGTCGAAGAAGAGGATCTTCGGCTCGGACGCGAGCGCGCGGGCGATGAGCAGACGCTGGCGCTGGCCGCCGGACAAGGTTCCGCCGCCCTGCGCGATGACGGTGTGCATGCCCATCGGCATGGCTTCGATGTCTTTGTCGAACGCGGCGCCGCGGGCGGCGCGCCACGCTTCGTCGATGCCGAGACCGGTGTTGCCGACGATGTTCGTGAAGATGTCGCCGGCCATGACGCGGCTGTTCTGGAGCACGACGCCGGTTTGCTGGCGCACCGAGCGCACGTCGAGCTGCGACAGCGCCTGGCCGTCGTAGAAGACGCCGCCTTCGCTGCACTCTTCGAATCCGAGCAAGATGCGCAGCAGCGTCGATTTGCCCGAGCCCGACGGGCCGACGATGGCGACGAATTGGTTCGCCTCGATGCGGAAGCTCACGTCGTCCACGATGAGCGGACCCGCGGTTTCGTACCGAAACGAGACGTGGGTGAGCTCGAGGGCGCCGCGGATCGTGGTGCGAACGTCGCTTTTTCCCTGACTCTCGACGGGGTGCACGAGGATGGGTTTCGCGCGTTCGTACATCGGGACGACGCTGAGCGAGTGGAGCGCGGTCTCGATGACGTCGAGGATCGCGGCCAAGAAGACGCCGAACGCCGAGCTGAACGCGAGAAATTGGCCGGTGCTCAGCTTTTGACCGCCTTCGCCGGAGAGCATCCAGAAGAGCACCATGCTGCACGCGATGGGAAACGAGCCCTGGAAGACCGCGACGCGAAGGTTGACGCGCTCGGCGCCGAGATCGGCGTCACGCCGCCGGGCGAACAGTTTCGCCCACACGCCGAACGCGCGGTTTTCGGAGCCGGTGACGCGCAGCTTGGCGATGCCGCCGAGCAGCTG
>Ga0265320_10000515_pt1 | contig 29979 bp, 24 predicted proteins | sample 4827metaG_FD_202087 | JGI IMG/M metagenome (GOLD analysis project Ga0265320, IMG submission 202087) | Rhizosphere microbial communities from Carex aquatilis grown in University of Washington, Seatle, WA, United States - 4-8-27 metaG | ecosystem: Host-associated > Plants > Roots > Rhizosphere >... | reverse complement strand
GGCGCACAAAACGCTCCGGCGGAACCGGCCCCCGCCGCCGACACCGCCGCCGCCCCCGACCCCAAGGCCTTGTATTTTGACAAATCCCAGCCCATTGACGCGCGCGTCGACGATTTGCTCAAGCGCATGACCTTTGAAGAAAAAGGCATGTTGCTCCATGCCATCGGCACCTTTCCCACCGCGCCCATTCCGCACTTGGGCATTCCGGAGCGCTGGATGGACGACGGCCCGAACGGCGTGCGCGAGGAAATCCAACTCAACAGCTTTGGCGATGTTTACCCCCGCAGCGATATGGAGGACTCCTCCACCGCGTTTCCCTCGGGCATCGGCCTGGCGGCGACGTGGAACCCCGAGCTGGCCAAAGCCGAGGGCCAGGCCATCGGCGAGGAAGCCCGCGCCCGGAACAAGGACATCATGCTCGGGCCGGCGGTGAACATCCAGCGCATCCCCCTCAACGGCCGGAGCTTTGAATACTACGGCGAAGACCCGTGGCTCTCCGGGCGCATGGCCGTGGGCTTCATCCAGGGCGAACAGTCGCGCGACATCGCCTCCTGCGTGAAACACTTTGCCGCCAACAATCAGGAAACGCAACGCGGCAGCGTCAACGTCAACGTGGACGAGCGCACGCTGCGCGAGATTTACCTTCCGGCCTTCGAAGCCGCAATCAAAGAAGGCGGCTCGCTTTCCATCATGGCGGCCTACAATAAAATCAACGGCTTCTACTGTGCGGAAAATGATTACCTGCTCAACCAGGTCCTCAAAACGGACTGGGGCTTCAAGGGCCTCGTCATGACGGACTGGGGCGCGTCGCACTCGACCGCCGGCAGTGCCAAGGGCCTCGACCTCGAAATGGGTTCGCGCCCCGGACCCAACTTTGATTACGACGCCTATTATCTCGGCCGCGCCTATCGCGACGGCGTGACGGCCGGCACCTACCCCGCCGCCACTTACGACGACAAGGCCCGCCGCAATCTCTACGTGATGTTCGCCTCCCACGTGATGGACCCCGGCCGCCAGACCGGCTCGATCAACACCCCCGAACACCAGACCGTCTCGCGCAATGTGGCCGAGGAAGGCATGGTGCTCCTCAAGAACGAACAAAACACGCTCCCGCTTGACACTTCGAAAATCAAGACCATCGCCCTCATCGGTGAAAACGTGAAGCACTTGCAAGCCGCCGGCGGGCAAAGCTCGGGCATCAAGGCCTTCCACGAAACGTCGCCCTTTGACGGCATCACGAAGCGCGCGGGCGACGGGGTGAAGATTGTTTTTGCCCAAGGCTATCCCGACCCCGCCCGCCCGGCACCCGGCCAGATTGCGCCGGCGCAAATGGACTCACTGAACGCGCTCCTGCGCCAGGCCTTGTCCAAGGAAAGCCAGGACGCCGCCGCGGCCTTGCAACAACTGCCCGATTACCAAATCCTGCCCGGTGGCACCACCGCAAATGAGCGCGGGCTGATCGCCGAAGCCGTGCAGGCCGCCAAGAGCGCCGACGTCGCCATCGTCATCTGTGGACTGAACAAAAATTACGACACCGAAGGCAGCGACCGCCCGAACCTGCTGCTGCCCGGTACCCAGAACGAATTGATCAACCAAGTCGTGGCCGCCAACCCGCACACGATTGTCGTGCTGGTCTCCGGCTCGCCCGTCGAGATGGGCCCGTGGCTGCAAAAAGTCCCCGCCCTGCTCCAAGATTGGTATGGCGGCTCCGAGGCTGGCACCGCGCTCGCGCGCGTCCTCTTCGGCGACGTCAACCCCTCGGGCAAGCTGCCCTGCACCTTCCCCAAAAAATTGTCCGATACGCCCGCCGCCGCCTTCGGCGCGGAGGCGTATCCCGGCGTCAACGGCCAGGAATTTTATCGGGAAGGTCTGCTCGTCGGCTACCGCTGGTATGACACCAAGAACATCGAGCCGCTTTTTCCCTTCGGCTTTGGGTTGTCCTACACCACCTTCAAATATTCCAATCTGAAAATCACCCCCGGCGACCAGGCAAAGGGCGTATGGGCCACCGCGCAGTTCGATGTGACCAACACCGGCAAGCGCGACGGCGCGGAGGTCGCCGAGCTTTACATCCATCAGGACAAACCGGCCCTGGAACGCCCGGAGAAGGAATTGAAGGGCTTCCAAAAAATCGCGCTGAAGGCTGGCGAAACCAAGTCCGTGACCATCCCGCTCGCGCAACGCTCCTTCGCCTATTACGACCCGGAGAAAAAAGGCTGGCTCGCCGAAACCGGGGATTTCCAAATCCTTGTCGGCTCCTCCTCGCGCGACATCCGGCTCAAGGACACGTTTAAGCTGGCGCAAACGAGCCTGACGAAGTGAACCTGCGCTGGTCACAATCTGGCCATTCGCTCCGGGAACGGGCTTGACCCCACAGGGTGGAGGTTCAAAATCTCCCCCTGGCTGCCGCCCCCGCAGCCTCCGGTTGGTGGCCTTGGCCCTGACCGGATTTACCCCCTTCCGGAGAATTGCCCCATGCGTCTGCCTGCCTGTTTTGTCTGCGCCCTGCTCGGCGTGTTGCCCACTTTGCACGCCGCCGACGCCCCGGCGTCCGCCGCGAATGCTCCCTCGGTCGCCGCCACCGACGAGGGCACCGACCTGCTCCTCAACAACGGCCTTATCGCCGTGCGCATTGCCAAGGAAGGCGCGGCCACCGCCAGCGGCCAGCCCGCGCGCTTTGGCGAGGGCATCTCCATCATGTATCACGAGGACAGCGGCGCGTGGACGGAGATGAGCAACGGCCAGCGCGCCATTTATTTTGACGAAGGCGGCGACGGCCTCTATCCGCTCGACCACGGCACTTGCAAAATCGTCAGCAGCGGCCCGGACTTGGCGGAAGTGGCCTGGGTGGGCGAGCCGGGCGACGAACATGTCAACCGGCGCACCGCCGGGCCGGCGGCTTTCCCCTTTCACACCGAATTGCACGCGGTGATGAAACGCGGCGATCGCGGATTTTATCTCTACGTCATTTACAAACATGACGCCACCATGCCGCGCGGCAATATCGGCGAAACGCGCTTTGTCCTCCTCGGCGCGGGCCGCGGGTTGTTTACCAACCACATCGTGGACGATGACCGCCAGTTCGCCTTCCCGACCGACCAGGGCCTCGGCGCGCAATTGCAGGACGTGACAACGCTGCACGCCGACGGCTCGATTTACACCAAATACAATAACAGCACCTATTATTTCTCGCACCACATACACGGCATGGCCGGACCCAACTACGGTTTCTGGATGATCACCCCGAGCAACGAATACATCGGCGGCGGGCCATTCAAGCAGGAGCTGACCGTCCACACCGGCAACACCCTGCTGAGCATGTTCGTCGGCGGGCACTTTGGCACCGCGGGCATCGGCGTCGCCCAGGGCGAAGTCTGGGACAAGGTTTACGGCCCCGTTTTCATTTATTTCAACAAGGGCACCTCGCTCGACAATGTCTGGGAGGACGCCAAAAAGCGCGCCGCCGCCGAGTATGCGAAATGGCCCTACGCCTGGCTGAAAAGCTCCGATTACCCGCTGGAGCGCGGCACCGTCACCGGCCGCGTCGCCCTCAGCGACGGCGCAAAAATTCCCGCCGCCAGAATGGTGCAGGATGACGGCCTCAACCCGCGCATGAATGACGGCGCGGGCGGCACCTGGGCGATTTTATCGCCCATGAACGAAGATTGGCACCAAGTGCTGAAAGGCTACGACTTTTGGGCGCAAGTGGACGCCGGCGGAAATTTTTCCGTGCGCAATGTGCGCCCCGGCACCTATAAATTGACCTTCGTGGGCGGCAACCAGTTCGAGGAATTCAACCAAAACAACGTCGTGGTCAAAGCGGGCACCAACAACCTCGGCAACCTCACTTGGCCGGTTCAAAAGCACGGCCAAACGGTTTGGCAAATCGGCGTCGCGGACCACCTGTCATTCGAATTCAAGAACGGCGACAACTACCGGCACTACGAGAATTTCATCAATCAACTCAAGTCGTTTCCCCATGACGTCACCTACGTCATTGGCAAAAGCCAGGAGGCGATGGACTGGAATTTCGCGCAATATGCCATTTACAACCTGAAGCCCTATTGGACGATTCAGTTCGACCAACCGCAGGCGCAGCACGGTCTCGCGACGCTGACCATCGGGTTCACCTCCGCAGACCCGCGCGAAGGCGGCGGCACCAACAACACCGGCGGCGGCAACCTGCGCACGGACTTGCAAGTCAAAGTGAACGGCCAGTTGGTCAAAACCGTCGGCCTGCCCAAGACGGGCACCGCGGGTTATCGCAGCGGCAGTTCGGACAGCAACTACCAAATCGCCTACATCGCCTTCGACGCGAGCCTGCTCAAGGCCGGGACCAATGAAATCACCCTGGGCTTTGCGCAGACGCGCCCTCCGAGCGACTCGCCCTACCTGCGGGCATATCTCAACCGCAAACCCGGCGACCCCTTACCCTTGCTGACCCGCGACGACCCCCTGATGAACACCAGCCCGCCCGAGCAGGTCATGTATGACGCCCTGCGCCTCGACGTGGACCCCGCCGCCGCCCTGCCCGCGGTTGAGCGTTGAAAGTTCGGTGTTGGATGTTAGTCTAGTTTTGCTATTTTCAGCATTTATTCCCCCCATGAACACCCGCCCCCTCCTGCTCTCCCTGTTTACCCTGCCCCTGCTGGCCGCCACCGCCTGGGCGCAAGCCGCCCCGCAACCGGTTAAAATTCTGCCGCCCGTTTCCACGCATGTCATCGCCCCCGGCAATACCGCGCCCGGTGGCCCGCCGATTCCCGACGCGCTCCCCACCGAGGAGGCCCACCCGCCGTCCATCCTCCTGTGGCCCAATGGCGCGCCCGGCTCCGAAGCCCACCGCGACGAAGCGGAAATCGTCGGCTGGCGACAGGAAATCAACATCGTTTTCCCGATTCTTTATAATATCCACAACCCCACCATCACGCCGTTTTTCCCGGCGAAAGACAAGGCCACCGGCTGCGCCGTCGTCATTTGCCCCGGCGGTGGCAACATGTTCCACACCATTGACCGCGAAGGCTATGACCTCGGCCAATGGCTTGCGGACCACGGTGTCGCCGCCTTCGTGCTTAAATACCGCCTGACGCGCGACACCGTAAACCTCATCACCGGCGCGCCCCAACCTTACAAAAATACCGATGCGCGCGCCGACGCCCAACGGGCTATCCGGCTCGTGCGCAGTCGCGCCGCAGAATGGGGCCTGGACCCGACTCACGTCGGCATCATGGGTTTCTCCGCTGGCGGCGGAGTGACGACTGACGTCGCCGTGGCCGATGGCAAAGGCGATCCGAAAGCGTCCGACCCGATTGACCGGCTGGACGCCCATCCGAATTTCGCGGGGGTCATTTATTCCACGATGCCCCGCCAGCTCGATGCGCCCGACGGCGCGGCGGCGGCCAATTTCCCCCCGGCCTTCCTGCTTTGCTCCGCGAGCGACCCCTCCCCTGGAATCTCCGGCCCCCAGGGCCTGGCCCACTTTTATGGTGTGCTCAAGGCGGCCAAAGTCCCCGTTGAATTGCACATCTTTGAAGAAGGCGGTCACGGTTTCGGCGTGCGCCAATGGTCCTATAATGTCGCCATCTGGCCGACCCTTTTCCGTGGCTGGCTCAATGACCGCGGTTATTTGACCAAATCCTCTAATTGAACTATTCCGAATTTTCGGATATATTTACTCTCCCATGCGAACTCGCGGATTAAAATGGGCGCTGCTGCTGGTGGCGCCCGGCCTTATGGCGGCATTGGCCGCCACCACCCCTGATGCGCCCGCCCCGGCCTCGGCTGCCCCTGCGGCGTTGCCGAAAGTCGAGACCGCGACGTTTGACAAGGATGTCCATCCGTTGATTGAAAAATATTGTTACGAGTGCCATGGCGACGGCCTGTCCAAGGGCGACCTCGCCATCGACAAATATCACAATGTCGCCGACCTCGACAAGGACAGCGCGAAATGGGAAGCCGTCCTTGACAAAGTCCACCGCCACGAGATGCCCCCGGACGACGCCGACGCGCAGCCCACCCAGCAGGAGCGCGACTTTCTCGTGAATTGGGTCGATCGCACCATCCACAAATACGACCCCTCCATCCCCGATCCGGGCCGCGTCACCCTCCACCGCCTCAACCGCTCCGAATACACCAACACCATCCGCGACTTGACCGGCGTGACCTATCAGGCCGACTTGGATTTCCCGCCCGACGACTCCGGCTACGGCTTTGACAACATTGGCGACGTGCTTTCCCTGCCGCCGATGCTGATGGAGAAATATCTCAACGCCGCGGTGAAAATTTTGGACCAGGCCGTGCCCACGGATAAGCTCGAAACTCGCAAACAAAATTACCCGGCCTATTTGCTGGAGACCGGCTTCAACGACCTCGGCGCGCAAGCCGGCGGCTGGGTGCACCTCATCAGCCTCGAGGAAGGCCACGTCAGCCTCACCCAGCATGTTCCCGCGGCGGGCGAATACCGCATCACGATGGAAGCCTATGGCGAACCCACGGGTGGCATTTCCCCCAACGGGGTCGGGGCCGCCCCCACCGCGCCGCCCGAGCCTGAATACCCGTTCATGTCCCTGCGCCTCAGCGGCAATCAAGGCGTCGGCGAAACCTACATCCACCAGTTCCTCGTGGACGCGGCCGACAAGGACCACCCCGGCCAATACACCTGGGAAATCGGCCTGCCCGCCGGCTCCATCGAAATCCACGAGGTCATGGACCGCATCCGTGGCGGTGAAAATGAAAACTCCATCACCAATGGCCGCGTCGGCGCGCAACAAATTGGCGTCGGCTGGGTCAAGTCCATCACCATTGAAGGGCCGCTGCCGGGGGCCATCACCCGCTGGCCCGCCTCCACGCTCGCGGCGACCGGAACCGGCACCATCAATGCCGCCGGCGAACGCTACATGACTGGCAACGGCGAGGTCTCGGCCAAATTCACCGTGAAAAAAGAAGGCGACTTCTTCCTGCGCGCCACCGCCTACGCGCAGCAAGCCGGGGACGAACCGACGAAAATGGCCTTTCGCATCAATGGCCAGCCCACCAACACCTTCGATGTGCTCGCCCCCGCCCGTCGTTTGCAACTGCCCGGTGACCGCGTCTTCTCCAACCACCCGGCTTCGCTCGCGATGCAAAAGGCCGTGCCGCAGGTCTACGAATTTCGCACCCACCTCACCCCGGGAGAAAAGACTTTTTCCGCCGGACTGATCAACGAATTCGCCGACCCGGAAAACGAGAATCCCAACCTCCAGCGCCGCACACTCACCATCCAAAATATTGAAGTGGTGGACCTGAGCCAGCCCTATGCCCAGCCGGATCCTACGCCGGCCATGAAGCAGTATTTTACCCAAGCTCCCGCCCCGGGGCAGGAGGAGGCCCGCGCCCGGGAAATTCTCTCCCAGTTTGCCGAGCGCGCCTGGCGCGGCCCGGTTGCTCCCGCCGATTTGGACAAACTCATGAAGCTTTATGCGCTCGCGCATAAAAACAACGACTCCTTCGAGCAATGCGTCAAACTCGGGATGACGGCCGTGCTGGTGTCGCCACATTTCCTCTTCCGCGGCGAAGCACCCGAGACCTCCGCGTTGGCCGCCATCACGGCCGGTCCGCAAGTGGTCAAAACCGCGCTCGCCAAATCGGCTGCCGCGGCCCCCGCCGCCACGTCCAACCTAGGCGTGCCGGTGGATGAACTCACGCTCGCCACACGCCTCTCCTACTTCCTCTGGAGCAGCGGGCCGGATGACGAACTGCTCGGCCTGGCCAAGCAGCACCAACTGCGCGCGCACCTGGCCGAACAAGTCAAGCGCATGGTCGCCTCGCCGAAATCCCAGGCGCTGGTGGATAATTTTGCCGGCCAATGGCTGCAGTTCCGCAGCCTCTCAACCTTCAACCCCGACCGCGCGGTGCTGGGCGACGATTATTATTTGGCGTGGCCGCAGTTGTGCGACGAGATGGAAAAAGAAACCGGCTTGTTCTTCGATTATGTCATGCGCCAGGACCGCAGCGTGTTCGACTTCCTGACCGCTGACTATACCTTTGTGAACGACGACTTGGCCAATTATTATGGCATGCCGCCCGTCACCGGCGACGAATTCCGGATGGTTTCACTGAAAGACTCGGGACGCCGCGGCGTGCTCACGCAAGGCAGCGTGCTCGTGCTGACCTCGAATCCCACCCGCACCTCGCCGGTTAAACGCGGTAAATGGGTGCTGGAAAATCTGCTCGGCACGCCCCCGCCCCCGCCGCCGGCCAATGTCCCCGCGCTGGATGACGAAACGCAACTCACCGGCACACTACGCCAGCAGATGGAGCAGCACCGCGCCAACCCGGTCTGCGCGTCCTGCCATGCGCGGATGGATCCCATCGGCTTTGGCCTCGAAAATTTTGACCCCGCCGGCCTGTGGCGCGATACCGACAAGGACAGCCCGATTGACCCCTCCGGCGCCCTGCTCACCGGCGAGAAATTCAACGGCGCGGCGGAACTGGTGCAAATCCTCGCCGACAAAAAGCGCACGGATTTCCTCCGCTGCCTGTCGGAAAAAATGCTCACCTACGCGCTCGGCCGCGGCCTCGAATACTACGACCGCGTCACGACCGACCAAATCATCGACCAGATGGAAAAAGGCGGCGACAAGTTCTCCGTTCTCCTGTTGAGTGTGATTAACAGCGTGCCCTTCCAGGAAATGCGCCGCACCGACGCGCTACCGAAGGCCGCCGCCGCGCCGACCAAGGTCGCCCTGGCGCAATAAACGCCGGAGCCGCCCAAGGTTCATTCCCCGGATTCGTCCACCCCCGTGCGCTTGGGCGTCGCGGGGACGGCATCGGGCGAAAAATGGTCGAAGAGCACATTGACCAAGAGGGCGCACAAACAGCCCAGCAGCACGGCAATTACGCGGTGGATGGATCCCGACCAGGTGCTGTCGCCCTGCATTGTCAGCGTGATGATGGCCGTGGCGGCGTAGGCCGCGCGCAAACCTTCATCGAGTTTCAAATGGTGGCAGAACATGCCGACCGCCATGATGCCAAGCAGCAGGTCGAGCAGCGGCGCGCCGATGACGGCGTTGAGTGTCCCACCGACCACTGCGGCAATCAGATTGGCCTCGATGCGCGCAACCGAGGCGCGCAAGGAGGTGTGCAAATATGGCTGGATGACGATGACTGCGGAGATAGCGGCCCATGCAGCATTCACCATCGCCAGCGCCGCCACCTTGCACAACAAATACGCCGTGACCGCCGCCAAGGCCGCCTTGCAGGTGTAGATGAACGCCGTAAGTGTGCTTACCCTGGAAGTCGGCGGCGACATGGGCGAAAGGCGGGGATCGTCTGGGGAAAAGGCCAATGTGCCGCCGCCTACCAAGTGCCGATTTCGGCGTTGGTGCTCGGGTTGGGATTGAAGGGATAGCGGCCACCCTCGGGATTGAACTGGCCCTTGTCGAGTTTGTAATAGTGAAAATTGGAATTCGGGGTGACGGAAATGCCGCGCTTGAATTCGTAGATGTAATCGTATTTGTCGTCGGAGCCGGCGTAATACCAGTGATTATACATGTCGTTGTCGTTGTGGTTGTTAGCACTCACCTTGGCGTTGATTTGCGCCAAGGTTACGTAGGCGTAATTGCCCGGGCTGGCGCTGACACAGCCGCAGAGCATCATCACCAAAAGCATGGACAGAGAACGTAATTGAGACATGGGAAAATGATTGCTGCCGAGAGTCTGGCACGCCGGGCCGGCCGGGGAAAGGCAAAAGGAAAGGCCCGCCCCCGGGTTTTCCGCCAAAAAAGACGCTTGCGAAAGTGGCTCGCCGGGGTTAAATTTGGTCATTCCGGGCGGTTGTCGACCTTCGCGACGGCCCGGTTGGAATTATGAGCAACTCCTGGCAATTACCCCGCCGGAAATTTTTGCGCGGCCTCGGCACCGCCATGGCCCTCCCGTTTTTCGAGTCGGCCCTTCCCACCGCGCGTTTGTTCGGCGCTTCCGCCGCGGCCAAAGTCTTCCCGAAACGCATGGCGTTCATCTATATTCCGAACGGCGTGAATACCGCCCACTGGTTTCCCAAGACCACCGGCACCGACTACGAAATTCCCTACACTTTGGCGCCCTTGGCGGATTTTAAGAAGGACATCACCGTCTTCACCGAGCTGGACAACAATCAAGCCAACGATTTTGGCGACGGCGGCGGCGGCCACGCCCGCGCCTCGGCCACCTTCCTCACCGGCGTGCACCCGCGCAAAACCGCCGGCGCCGACATCAAGGCCGGCGTCTCCGTGGATCAGATTGCCGCCGCCAAAATTGGCGACCAGACCAAGCTGCCCTCGCTCGAATTGAGCTGCGACCACGGCCAGCGCGCCGGCTCGTGCGACTCGGGCTACAGCTGTGCCTACCAGTTTAATATTTCGTGGAAATCGGACACCATGCCGATGAACCCGGAAGTGGATCCGCGCCTCGCCTTCGAACGGCTCTTCGGCGCGTCGGACGACGCCGCGACCAAGGAAGCCCGCGCCAAACGCGACTTCTACAACAAGAGCGTGCTCGACTACGTCCTGGATGACGCGCAGAGCTTCAGCCGCACCCTCGGCAGCAACGACCAGCGCAAGCTCGATGAATACCTCTCCGCGGTGCGCGACCTCGAACGCCGCATCGAAGCCAGCGAGAAATACGTCATCGAACTGCCGCCGGAACAACGCCAGCTCAAGATGCTCGCGGATTACAATTTTGACGCCCACGCCAAGCTGATGCTCGACATCATGGCCCTCGCGTTCCAGACCGACGCCACCCGCGTCTCGACCTTTATCATGGGCCACGACGGCAGCAACCGCCCCTACCCGCAGGCCAACGTCGCCGAAGGCCACCACGACCTCTCCCACCATCGTAATGAAGCGGACAAGCTCACGAAGCTCGCCATCATCAACCGCTACCACATGATGCAGTATGCCTATTTCCTCGGCAAACTGAAGGACGTCAAGGAAGGCGACGGCACCTTGCTGGACAATTGCATGATTCTCTACGGCAGCGGCCTGAGCGACGGCAATTCCCACTCGCCGGAAAACGTGCCCATCATCATGGCGGGCAAAGGCGGCGGCTCCATCAATGCGGGCCAGCATATCCGCCTCAACGAGTTGACTCCGCTCACCAACCTCTACCGTTCCATGCTCGATGTCATGGGCACGCCGACCGAAAAACTCGGCGACAGCAACGGCACACTCCAGCAGATATTTAAGCCGACGGCTTAAGATTCGTGCCCACGCGGACTTCCGGCCGGACACGACGGATCATGGCCCCCATGAATGTGTTGCTTCGTCATGCGGGGTGGTCGTTTACCGTGGCGTTCTGCCTTGGCGCTGGGGCGCTCGCCGCGGATGGCCCCGCCCCGGCCGACCGCGCCGCCGCCACGACCTCGTCCGTCGCGCAAACCGCCGCGCCCGCCAGCATTCCTCCCGCCGCCCAACCAAGGCTGGATGATTTGCCCACCGAGTGGGTCGACCCCGACACCGGCCACCGCGTGGTGCGCCTGTCGCGCGAAGACAATACCCAGAGTCTCTACTTTCACCAGAATCCCTTCACGCCCGATGGCACTCGGCTCGTGGCCACCATCCCCACCGGCCTCGCGACCATCAACCTGCGCACGGGTGAAATAAAAAAATTCGCGCTCGGCACCGCCCCGACCCAGCGCGTGGACACGCACGATTCGACCCCGCTGTCCGAGCGCATTTCGCACGTCGTCGTCGGCCGCAAAACCCCGACCGTTTACTACACCAAGGGCCTGAACGTGATGGCCACCAATCTTGACACCGGGGCGACGCGCAAAATCTGCGTGTTAACGGAGGAGCTGTTTTGGGGTGCGGGCTTCACCATCAACGCCGACGAGACGTTGCTCGCCGGCGCGGGCGATGCCGCGCCCGGGCCGCTGGGCGCCATCGGCCCGGAGTGGACGGGCAACAAGGCCCTCGCGCAACGCCTTACCGCCCTCGTGCCCATGGTTCTCTATACCATCAACATCAAAACCGGTGAATTCAACTATGTCTTCCGCGCCGAGCACGATTGGCTCAACCATGTGCAGTTTTCACCAACGGATCCGACCCTGCTGATGTATTGTCACGAAGGGACGTGGAGCCAGGTGGATCGCATCTGGCAAATTCGCGTCGTGGGCGAAACCTACACCGTTCAGCCCGGCGACACGCTCGAAAAAATTGCCGCCGCGCACGGCACCTATGCCGCGATGGTGAAATACACCGCCCAGCTCACCTCGGATACCCTGCCCCCCGGCCGGCAAATCCTGCTGCCGCCCGCACCACCGCGGCTAATCCACCAGCGCACGATACCCAATGAAATTGCGGGGCACGAATTCTGGGGCGCGGACGGCCAGCACGCGTGGTATGACCTCCAAACCCCGCAGAGCCAGGTTTTCTGGGTCGGCGGAATGGACCTGGCCACCGGCCGGCACATCCGCTACTCGCTGCCAAAAAATGAATGGTCGGTGCACTACAATGTCTCGCCTGACGGTAAATTATTTGCCGGCGACGGTGGCGGGCCCAATAGTGTGGCGAAGGGCGACAACGGCCAGTGGATTTTTCTCTTCACGCCGGACCCGTCGGCCGCGTCGATGATCAAAGCGGAGGACGAAGACGTGCAGACGATGCCGTTCAAGGCCGAACGCCTCGTGAATCTCGTCCAGCACGATTACGGCCTCGAACCGAATGTGATGTTCACGCCCGACATGAAATGGATAATTTTCCGCTCGAACCTCCTTGGCGCGGCGCATGGCTCCCAGGTGTTTGCCGTTGAAATAGCGAAATCGGCAAAATAAATTTCCCCCGGCTTATATCCCATGAGAAAACTACTCTGCCCCCTCCTGCTTTCACTTTGCGCGGCGCGCGCCCTTGGTGCCGACGCCCCCGCTGCGGCGACTCCGCGCGAATGGATTGACCCGGACACGGGCCACCGCGTCATCCGCATCTCCGACGAGCCGAACAGCCAGAGCCTTTACTTTCACTACAACGCCTACACGCCCGAGGGCGACAAGATGGTGTATAGCAGCCCGAGCGGCATTTTTACGCTCGATTTAAAAACCCTCGGCCAAGGCGCGCCCAAAGTGGAATGGATTCTCGACGCTCGCGCCACCCGCGTCAGCCTGCTCATGGCCGCCTTCAAATCCCGCGACGCCTATTACACCACCAACGGCAATCTTTACGCCGTCAACGTGGACACCAAAGTCTCGCGCCTCGTCGCGAGTGGAGTGCGCCCGTTCGGCGTGAGTTGCGACGAATCGTTCATCGGCGAAATGGTCAACCAGGTCGACCCCACCGGCAAAGTGCAGCCGCCGACGCCGCCCACCCTCATCCCCCAGCGCGAGCGGATGTTCGGCGACAAAATCAAGGCCGGCATCCCGCTGACCCCCGACGAGGAATATGCCGCGTCGAAGGAAGACGGCCTCGCGCGCCGGCTGCTCACCCCGACCTCGATGGCCTTCGTCTTCACCAATCTCAAAACCAAAACCGCGCAAACGGTCGGTTACCAATACGCCTCGATTGACCACCAGCAATTTTCCCCGACGGACCCGAACCTCGTCGTCTACGCGCACGAAGGCACCTGGCACGAGGTCGACCGCACGTGGCTCGTGCGCACGGATGGCACCGGCCAGCGCCTCGTCTACAAGCGCCAGATGGACATGGAAATCAACGGCCACGAGTGGTGGAGCCACGACGGCAAAACCGTCTGGTTCGACTTGCAAACTCCGCGCAGCCACGACTTCTGGATCGGCGGCGTGAACATTGAGACGGGCAAATTGACCAAATACCACATCATGCGCGACTGGTGGGGCGTGCACTTCAACTCCTCGCGCGACGACACCTTGTTTGCCAGTGACGGCGGCGACCCGACCCAGGTGGCGTTCTCCCAAAACGGCGAATGGATCAACCTCTTTCGGGTGCAACCCGATGGCTCCGTGACGCGCGAGAAGCTCGTCAACCTGTCCAAGCACAATTACGTGACCGGGCGCGGCGGCATTGAACCGAATCTCACCATCACGCCGGACAACAAATGGGTCGTCTTCCGCTCGAACATCCAAGGCCCCGTGCAAGTTTACGCCGTCGAAATCGGCGGCGACCCGCAAAAAATCAGCCGGCCGGAAAAATTTTCCCCGCAACCGTAATCGCTCACGGATTGCGCCGGCGGTAATTACGCGCCCAAAGCACGCCGATGACCACCAGGGCGACGATTCCGATATAGTCGCCAAAATGGTTCGTCGAGACCGCGGGCGCGCCGTCCCAAACCAGCGGGATCAGGTCGTCGAAGGTCAGCGGCCGGTTGCCGCGGCTGCGGAGCATCACCGTTTTCCAGTCCTCGGGCATTTGCGGCGGCTGGCCGGTTTTGGTGGGCGGCAAATCGTTGCCGCCGGCAATGACGCCGTGAATGCTCAGCGCAATGGGGCCGCTGCGCACGGGTGGCGGCTCGACGGCTTCCAGCTTTTGGCGCAGGGCGACAAAGCGCTGGTCCGCCGGGGGCGAGGCGAGGGAGATAAACCACACACGCGATTTCGGGCCGGGCTTGATGGCGACCACGATGTCCACGTCCTCCGGCGCGGTGGCGTTGGCAAAATACAATTCGCAAATGTCCTGCAGGCTCTTGGTGTAGGTGGCAAGATCGTCCAGCGAGACGCGCTGGGCCGTGACTTGGCGCGGCAGGAAAAAATCCACGCCGTTGGTGTCAATGCCCTTGGGAACATCGGCGGCCGCGGCAGTCAGGGGAATCAGGAGCCAGGCCAGCCGCCGGATGGAAAAAGATTTCATTCGCAACCTCCATTTCAGCATTTTTTGCCAATTACGCACGCTCAAAAAGCGCGCCATCCCCCGCTTGCCAACCACCGGCAGCCTATCATATAGCTAGGGGGTCCCCACCCCAGGGACGCCCCACCCCATTCCCTCCATGACTACCCCCCTGTGGAAACCCCTGGCGGCGCTCGCCGTCCTCGTTTTGTCCATCGCCGCGACACCCGCGGACAATACCGTGCCCGCCGCCGCCACGCCTTTTCCCGTCAACATCCGCGTCGACGCTGCGAAAATCGTCGGCCCGTGGAAGCCGGTTTACCGCTTCTTCGGCGCGGACGAGCCGAATTATGCCACGATGAAAAACGGCACCAAGCTCATCAACGAGCTGGGTCAGCTTCAGCCTGGCAATGTTTATTTCCGCGCCCACAACCTGCTCACTTCCGGCGACGGCACGCCCGCGCACAAGTGGGGCAGCACCAACGCTTACACCGAGGACAAGGACGGAAACCCGGTTTATAGCTGGAAAATTCTCGACCAGATTTTTGACACCTACCACGCCGCGGGCATCCATCCCTACGTCGAAATCGGCTTCATGCCCGAGGCCATGTCCACCCACCCGGAGCCTTACCAGCACCACTTTGACACCGGCGGCAGCATTTACACCGGCTGGGCTTATCCGCCGAAGGACTACGCCAAATGGGGCGAGTTGGTTTACCAATGGGCCAAACATTGCGTCGAGCGTTACGGCCTGGCCGAGGTCAACCAATGGTATTGGGAAGTCTGGAATGAATCCAACACCCAGCGCAACGGAGTCGGTTACTGGAGCGGCTCGGTGCCGGATTACCACAAGCTTTATGACTACGCCGCCGCTGGCGTGCGCCGCGCCATCCCGACGGCGCGTGTGGGCGGCGCGGATTCCGCCGGCAATGGCGGCGCGTGGTCGAAGCAATTCATCGAGCATTGCCTGACGGGCACCAACTACGCCACCGGCCAAGTCGGTTCGCCGCTGGATTTTTTCTCCTTCCACGCCAAAGGCCACACGCCCTCCATGGTCCAGGGCCATGCCCACATGGGCATCGACGGCCAACTCCAGGCGATTGACGGCGGCTTCGACATCGCCGCCTCCTATCCGCAGACGAAAAGCGCGCCCATCGTCATTGGCGAGTCCGACCCCGACGGCTGCGCGGCGTGCAACAACGAGGCGCTGAAGGCGTATCGCAACGGCTCCGTCTACGCCACCTACACGGCGGCCTGCATCTCGCGCGAGCTTGAACTGGCCGACCGCCATGGCGTGAATTTTGAAGGCGCGCTGACGTGGGCCTTTGAGTTTGAGAACGAACCGTATTTCTTCGGCGAACGCGTGCTGGCCAGCAACGGCATCGACCTGCCGATTCTCGATGTCTTCCGCATGTATGCGAAAATGGACGGCCAGCGCGTGGCCTCCACCAGCGACCACATGGTGGGCCTCGATACCATCCTGCGCTCCGGCGTGCGGGATGACCCGGATGTCGGCGTGCTCTCCACGCTCGGCAAAAATAAACTCTGCGTCATGGTTTGGCATTATCACGACGACATCGTGCCCGGTCCCGACGCCACCGTGTCGCTCGACCTCGCCGGCCTGCCGAAGGACGCCAAGCAGGTGAAAATTACGCACTACCGGATTGATGACTCCCATAGCAACGCCTACACCGCGTGGCAGCGGATGGGTTCGCCGGCCACGCCGACGACCGAGCAATACGCGCAGATGGAAAAATCCGGGCACTTGGAAGAACTCGCCCCCGCAGCCGCCGCGCCCGCGCCGGTGAACGGCGAACTGAAACTCCCCGCGTTCAACCTGCCGCGCGAATCCGTTTCGCTCGTGGTGGTGGAGTGGCAGTGAATCCCTGCGCTTGGGTGGCGGTATAAATTGACGGTTCGCTGCCTTCCCAGCGGATGGTTTAAAGCGCGGGTTAAAGCACCGCGCTACGACAAATTCGTGATCCGTTTTCACCATTAATCTTCCCTTCTTCATGCTTAATTCGTAAATCTGAATTCCTCATCATGTCCACCTGGCTGCTGCTTGACGGCAATAACCTTGCCTACCGCGCCTTCTACGGCATGCCGGAGCTGGCCCGCAAGGACGGCTTCCCCACCGGCGCGCTGCATGGGTGGGTGCGCACGCTCTGGATGTTGCAGGATCAGGAAAAATCCTCGCAGGCTGTGGTCTTCTTTGACTTGGGTGCGTCGACGCGGCACGAAGCCCTGCTTCCCGACTATAAGGCCCAGCGCAAGGAAATGCCCTCGCCGCTCTTCCAGCAACTCGAGCCCATCAAGCGGCTCACGCGCGCGCTGGGTCTGGCGGTGGTGGAGCAACGTGGCATCGAGGCCGACGATCTGCTGGCGTCGGCGGCGAAAAAACTTTCCGCCGCGGGTGATGAAGTGTTGATTGTCAGCGCCGACAAGGATTTCGGCCAACTGGTGGGCGACGGCGTCCTGCAACTCGTGCCACCGCCGACCGCCAACCCCAAGCTCGGCTGGAGACGCCTCGACGCCGCGGGGGTGAAGGAGAAGTTCGGTGTGCGCCCCGCGCTCATCCCCGCGCTGCTCGCCCTCACCGGCGACGCGTCGGACAACATTCCCGGCCTCGACGGCGTGGGCTACAAGACCGCCGCCAAGTGGCTCGATGAATTTGGCGACCTTGAGACCCTGCTGCGCCGCTGGGACTGGGTGAAGCCCGAGCGCTTCCGTCCCCAACTGCGCGACGCCAGCGCGATGATGAAGCGCAATCTGGAACTCGTCACCCTGCAGACTGGCCTTGACTCCGGGGAACTTCAGCCGCCCAAGCCCGACGCCGCCGCCGCCTGCGCGTTGCTGGAGGAAATGGAAATGAAACGCACAGCCGAAGAGACGAAACGGCGGCTGGGGATTGGCTAATCGCAAGTGTTCCGCCGCCTGGTTCGAACAAACCGATTCGCGCGCCTTGGTGGCAGCAGTGAAATCTTTCAAAACCGACCGATTGGACGTTCCTGATGACTTTTTAGCGGACTGCGTGCTCTTGGTGCGAGCAATGCCTTGGAGTGCGGCGGCACGACGCCGCTTTCACCAAGGTTGGCGGATTTCGGAGGACATATATGGCGCGCGACATGTCGCGCGCGCAAAAGCGGCGTCGTGCCGCCGCACTCCAAAACGACCCGGCCCAACCACCTTACTTCGATGGTCGCAGCAATTCCCAAGTTTCGACCCCCAGGGTCTCACCCAGACGCTCGATCGTGCTCAGTTGCAGTCCAGGCCAGCGTCCTGATTCAATTTTCTGGTAGTATTTGTATTCCAGCCCGGCCTTCTCCGCAAGTCCCTCTTGCGTAAGACCTTGCGCCTTGCGCAAGCGCTTTAAGTTCGTCTGTAAGTTTTTGAGGGCGGCCACCTACATATTCTACTTGCAATGGGCGTGCTTTAGCACAGTATGTTTATACTGTGAAAATCGCGTAACTTTATTGATGTTTTTGATACATGTTTGTATTATTAATGATTTTTGTTGTTATTTTTGAATAAGGCCGCAACACTGATGCGTTCCCATGCGCCGACTCGCCCCCATCGAAGGATTGCGCGCCTGGCTGGCGCTCTGGGTGCTGGTTTGCCATGCCATGGGTTTTTCCGGCTATGTCGACGACGGCCGGCTCGCCGGGGTGCCCAAGCTGTTGAGTGAAGGGTGGCTGGCGGTCGACGTGTTCATCATCGTCAGCGGCTTCGTGATTTTCCGGTTGTTGGACACCCGGGAGGAAAATTTCGCCCAATTCATCGTGCGGCGGTTCTTCCGCTTGTATCCGGTGTATCTGCTGCTGTTCCTGCTGGCGATTCCCGCCAGCCTGCTTTGGATCTGGAATATCCGCCATGCGCCCGCCTACCAGCCCGCCGGGGACGTTGAATTTTTCACCCGATTCATCGCCACGGAATGGCAAAACTGGCGGCTCAACATTCCCGCCCACCTGGCCATGCTCCACGGGTTGGTGCCGGATGCCTGGTTTGGCCAGATGCCGACGAGCCGCATGTGGCTGGGGCCGGCTTGGAGCATTTCGCTGGAATGGCAATTCTACCTCGTCGCCCCGGCGCTGTTCCCGCTGGCCACCAGCGTCAAAACATCGCACCGCCTGTTCCTGTGCGCGCTTTGCCTGGTTCTGCTCAGTCTGGGCCATCGTGTTGAATGGGGCATCGCCTTTCTGCCGCTGCACACGGAATTTTTCTTCGTGGGGGCGGCCAGCTTTTTCCTGCACAAGTGGATGGCGGAAAGTCGGTTGAAAATGGCAGGCCCGGGACTTTATCTCACAGCGGTTTGCGGCGGCTGGATGCTGTATCTGCTTTCCGGAAAAGTCCGTGAATTCATCCCCTTGGGCTTGTGGCTCATGTTTTTTGCCCTGTTGCTCGAACCGACCGGTCGGCCGGAAGCAGGCTGGCTGCGGCCGCTTTTTGTGCATCCGCTGGCCCAGTATCTCGGGAAGATTTCCTATGGCCTCTACCTCAGCCACGAATTGATTTTGGTCGTGATGCAGGCGGCTTTGTTAAAATGGCTGCCGCAACTAGGCCAGCCGGCCCATTTTTGGCTGCTGCTCGGCTTGACCCTGCCCGCCACAATTTTGGCATCCGCTTTATTGCACCGCTTGATCGAAGTGCCAGGCATGAAATGGGGACGAAAATTCGCTGATCGGCTCGGCGCTAAAACCGCGCTAAAGCCGCTTTCCTCCGTGCCCGCCACCGCATAAAACGCGTGACAGGGGAGACGGCAGATGGTTTAAAGTAATGCCCTTCGCGCCCCGCGACCAGCCCGAGTAATTCGGGTTTATCGGGGCATGAGTCCCCACCCCGGCGACGATGGCTATGTTGGACGAGCATTCATCCGTCGCACCCCCACCCCGCAAATGAAGACCCCCTTTTCACCCTGCGTTCGATTTTTCGCCCTGCTCGGTTTGGCGCTTACCATCGCCGGCTGCGCTTCTCAACCCGCCGCTCCAGCGACATCTGCGGCCTCCACTTCAGTGCCGACGGCGTCTCCCACGGCCGCAACCGCCTCGACCCCTGCCGCGCCAAAACCCGCCGTCGTCGAGGCTGGCCCGGCTTTGCCGCCCAACGTCCTGTCCATTCCGGACCACGGCTGGATGCCGTTGCTCAATGGCCAGAATCTCGACGGATGGTATACGTTCCGCATGCGCGACGGCAAAAACAACGACGTGCAGCATGTATTTAAGGCCGAGAATGGCATGATCCACGTGCTCGATGTCCCCGACCCCGCCACCGCCCAGCCCAACGGCTACATGGCGACCAACGAGGAATTTCGCAATTACCGCGTCCGGCTCGAATACAAATGGGGCACCGTTAAATTTGACGTGCCCCGCCATCCCGACGGCCTGCCGCGCGACGGCGGCCTCCTCTACCACATGACCGGCCCGGACCAAGTCTGGCCGATGTGCGTCGAATTCCAAATCGACGAGCACACGACGGGCGACGTTTTCCTGCTGCCCAACAACCCGCCCAACCCCTCCGCCGACTCGACCGTGGCCGCCAATGACGACGGCACGCCCAAGGACCAAGGGCGCGGGATTTACACTTTTGCCGAAGGCGGCCCATGGGTTACCGACCGCGGCCAGCAGCTTAAACGCAGCGAACAATTCGACACCATGGACGGCTGGAACACCGTCGAGCTGTTTACCACGGAAAACAGCGCCGTCCACGTCACCAATGGACATGTCAATAATATGTTGCGCAATATCCAACTGCCCGACGGCGGGGGCCCTTTGAGCCAGGGAAAAATCCTGCTGCAGGAGGAAAACAACGAGTTGTTTTATCGCAAGGTTGAGATTAAGCCGCTGTTCGCCGACCGCTATGGCGGCCCGGCATATAAGGTATTGGTTGTCGGTGTGCCCGCCGCCGATGATCCGGCCGCCCTGGCCGTGCAAGCCCTTGGCCGGGAAAATAATTTCACCGCTGATGTCGGCTCGGCGGCTTCCTTTACGGCGAATAATTTGAAGCAATACAAGGCCGTGGTGGCGCTTTCGGGCAACATCCTCAATGGCAGTCTTAGCTTCGCCGAAGAGCGGGCCTTCGAAGATTATATACATGCCGGCGGCGGTTTTGTGGCCGTCGCCACGGCGGCCCAGAGCAAGCTCAGTTGGGATTGGTATACCAAGCTCGTCGGCGCCACATCGACCAACACCGCCTCCGGCACCGCCACCATCAAACTTGAGGACGCCTACCACGCCTCGACTTCGTCCCTGCCTTTGACTTGGTCGCACGCTGATGGGTGGCCGAACTTCAAAGCCAACCCGCGCGCGAATGTGCACGTAATCGCCACGGTGGATGAATCCACCTACACGGGCGGCACGATGGGCGCGGATCACCCCGTGGCGTGGTGCCAGTATTTTGAGGGCGGGCGCTCGTTCTACACCGCGCTGGGTTCCGCCAAGGAGGACTACACGGATCCGTTATTCCTCATCCACCTGCTCGGCGGCATTTGCTTTGCGGCCAACACCGACGGCGTCGCGCCCCCGGGGGCGACGGTGCTGTTCGACGGCTCGAACACCTCGCACTGGGTCGGCAAGGACAACCAAACTTTTTCGTGGCTCTTCCACGACGGAGTCATCGAGCCGCCGCCCGCGACCTACCCCAACGGGCAGCGCGTGATGACCGGCGACTTGCGCACCAAGGAAACCTACACTGATTTCCAACTGCACGTGGAGTTCAAAGTTCCCGGGACCAAGGATCCCATGACGCCTGACCCCATCACCAACGAGCAGGCGCGCGGCAATAGCGGCGTGTTTTTACAAGGTCGCTATGAGTGCCAGATTCTCGACAGCTTTGACCATCCGCTTCAGGACAAAAACGACGAAGGCGCGATTTACGAATTGAAGGACGCGGACTACAACGCGAGCTTTCCCGCCGAAGTCTGGCAGTCCTACGACATCACCTTCCACGCCGCCCGCTGGCAGGATGGCAAGAAAATCGCCAACGCCCGCGTCACCGCCTACCTCAACGGCGTGCGCGTGCAAAATGAAACTGAAATACCGGCGGCCACCCGCAGCAACCTCATCCCCGACGGCCCCGAACCCGGCCCGATTGTGCTGCAGGACCACTTGAACCCGGTGCAATACCGTTACGTCTGGATCAAGCCGCTGACGGACACGAAATAAGCCTCGGGGCAGGCCCGCCCCATCGTCAAACCCGGGGTCGGCGCAGAAATTCCACCACTTCGCGCAACGTGCCAGCGCGCGCCGCGGAAAGGGTTTGGGCAGCGGGGGCAACGGGGGCGAGGTCGGGAATCCACACCGTGCGCGCACCCGCTGCATGGGCCGCGCGCAGCCCCGGCTCCGAGTCCTCGAACACGCCGCAGTTTGTCGCCGCCGTCCCCAGCGCCGCCGCCGCGCGCAAATAAATATCCGGCGCGGGCTTGCCGTGCTCCACCTGGTCGCCGCCAATGACCGCTTGAAAATAGCCGCGCAAGTTGGCCGCCGCCAATTTCCGTTCCGCCTTGGGTGTGCGCGTGGAGGTGGCCACGGCGCAGGGCCGCCCCTGGGCCGCAAGCCAGGCGAGCAATTCTGCGGCCCCTTCCTTCACCGGCACGCCCTCGGCGAGCAATGCCTCATAATGCTGCTCCGAGCGCTGAAACAGCCGGGTCGTCAGCGCGTCGTCGCCGACCCGCGCAGCGAGCCTTTGAAATATATCGGTACCGCGCCTTCCGATAAGTTCGAGAAAAGCATCCGCCGGCAGCGGCACGCCCAAGTCGTCCGCCGCGGCATGCAGCGCGCGCCGCGACAGGCGCTCGGTGTCGAAGAGCAGGCCGTCCATGTCGAAGACAAACGCCGCGCAGTCGTGAAGGAAATCCATGGATGCTGTTTAACCGCCAAGCCACGAAGGACGCAAAGGCATAAACCGGGCACCGCAAATTCCTTTGCGTCTTTTGCGTCTTTTGCGGTAATAATTCCTCATGCCCACGCTCGACCAAATTGTCGCCTACTGCGACCGGCGCGTGCGCCGGCGCGACATCGCCGATTTCCCCGGCGCGTTCAACGGCTTGCAAGTGGCCAATTCCGGCCGGGTGAGGAAAATTGGTGCGGCCGTGGATGCCGGCGCGGTTCCCTTTGCCCTCGCCGCCGCCACGGGCGTGGATTTTCTCATCGTCCACCACGGTCTGTTCTGGGACGGCGCGCAACCGGTCATCGGGGCGAATCGCGCGCGGCTCAAAACCCTGCTGGACGCCGATTGTGCGGTTTACTCGTCGCATCTGCCACTCGACGCCCATCCGAAAATCGGCAACAACGCGCTCATGGCCAAGGCGCTGGGACTGAAGATTTCCGGCTGGGGCATCCCGTATCAAGGCACGCCGATTGCGGCGCTCGTCAACCAGTCGCCTCCGCGTGAACGGTTGAAGAAAAAACTGGAAAAGCTTTTTCCCCGCGGAGTGACCGCCCTCGAATTCGGCCTCGTCAAGCCGCGCCGACTGGCGATAATCAGCGGCAGCGGCAGCTCCTGCATTGTGCATTTGCAAGCGGCGGGAGTGGACACACTGGTGACGGGCGAACTCAAGCAGTCCGCCTTCAACGCCGCACAGGAACTGGGCCTGAATTTGTATATTTGCGGGCATTATGCGACGGAAGTTTTCGGCGTGTGCGCACTCGCGCAGGAATGTGCGGCCCGCTTCCGCCTGCCCTGGGAATTTCTCGACACCCGCTGCCCGCTGTGATTACCCTGCACCCATGAAAACTTACGGACTGCTCCACGGCCCCAACCTCGACCGCCTCGGCAAACGCGAGACTGCGGTCTATGGCCGGGGCACGCTCGCCGACCTGGAGGCCAAGGTGCGCGCCGAGGCCAAGGCGCTGGGCGTGAAAGTCGAGTGCTTCCAGTCGAACCACGAAGGCGCGCTCATCGAGCAAATCGCGCGCTGGGCCGACGCGGGCCTTGCCGGAATCATCATCAATGGCGGCGCATTCACCCATACCAGCGTCGCCCTGCGCGATGCGCTGGCTGGCAGCGACCTGCCGTGCGTCGAGGTGCATATTTCGAACATCTATAAGCGCGAGGAGTTTCGCCACAAATCCTACACGGCCGGAGTTTGCGTTGGCCTGGTCTCCGGCCTTGGCGTGGAAGGCTATTTCGCGGCGCTGCGCTTTCTGGCTGGCTTGAAAAAGTAACGGGGCGATCACGGCTGACCCGTGCTGCCGTCCGTCCGGCCCATAAACATGTCCCAGTATTTGACGAGGTAGCCCACGCCGGAGATGGCCGTCAGCCCCGCCGCGGCGACAAAGAGCCAGAGGCCGATGACCTGCGCCTCGTGCGCGGCATGGGGATGCTGGAAATCCGCCTCGAGCGCATGCGCGAGCAGCAGCACCGAAACGCTCACCAGTTGCAGCACCGTTTTTATCTTGCCCGTGCGCTCGGCGGCAAGGACGCGGCCCAGGCTCGCCGCCACCAGACGCAAACCGGTGACCAGAAATTCGCGCGAAAAAATCAGCAACACCAAAAACACCGCCCAGTCCGGCAGTAACGAATCGCGCGCGCCCGGCATCGGCACCAGCATCGCAATCATCAGGCCGACGACGAGCACCTTGTCCGTCAACGCATCCATAAGCTTGCCGAAATTGGAGACAATGCGATATCGCCGCGCGAGGTAGCCATCCAGCCAGTCGGATACCCCGGCCAGCACGAAAACCACGAACGCCGCCGTCGCCATGCCGGGAGTGCCGGCGAAAACCAAGGCCACCACCACGAAGAGCGCAGGCACGCGCGACAGCGTGATAAGGTTGGGCCAATTCATGGGCGGGAGCGCGCCTGACAAGAGGCCGTGGCCGCCGCTCACCGCGAATCGGCTTGCCTCTCCGGCCCGGACGGCGAAACTTAATCAGGCGAGGGCGACCTTGGCCAGCCGATTCGGAAATAACGTCCCGCGCGCATGAAACTCGCCATTTACCCCGGCACCTTCGACCCCGTCACGCACGGCCACCTGGACATCCTGCGGCGCGCCTGCCGCCTGTTTGATGAAGTCGTGGTCGCCGTCGCGCCCAATGCCGCCAAAGCTCCTCTTTTCTCGGTCGAGGAACGCCTCGCGCTGCTCAAGCCGCACGTCAAAACCTTCGCCAACGCCAAGTTGGTGCGCCTGGACGGCCTGACGGTGGATTTCGCCAAAAAACACGGCGCCATTGCCCTCATTCGCGGCTTGCGCGCCGTGTCCGACTTTGAATTCGAATTCCAAATGGCGCAGATGAACCGCCATCTCGAAGGCTCGGTGGAGACCATCTTCCTCATGCCCAATCAGACGTTTTTCTACACCAGCTCCCAAATCGTCAAGCAAGTCTGCCGGGTGGACTCCTCGCGCCTCAGCCAGTTCGTGCCGGAAAATGTGCTCCAGGCGCTGCGCAAGAAATTTTCGAAAAAGTAAACCCGCCCATGCCCGGCCCGACGGCCAACGACCCCCTGCACGGCGTCACGTTGGAAATGATCCTCCACCGGCTGGTCGAGCATTATGGCTGGCGGGAGCTGGGCCGGATGGTGGATATCCGCTGCTTCCAGTTTAACCCGAGCATCAAATCCAGTTTGACGTTTTTGCGCCGCACGCCCTGGGCGCGAAAAAAAGTGGAGGAAATATATCTGCACTTGCCGGGTAAATAAGCCATGGCCAGCCCGGATTATTTGCCGGGTTCCACCGGCACAAAAAACACCGCATCCGGCAGGCTGGCCACCATTTTGAGGCGGGGGTCGTCTTTGACTTCAGCCAGCGGCGCCTCGGCGTTGTCATCGAGAAAGTAAACAATCACGCCGTGCCGCACGGTCGTTTCCCGGAGCATGGCGGCAAAGTTTTGCTGGAATTCCGCCGCGGCTATCGGGCGCGATTTCTTGTTGCCGAACGGGACGCTACGCACATCCGTCCGCCCGGTGCGCAGAAAAATCGGCGCGGGGTAATTCGTGAAAATGGGCCTGTTGGCATAACGCTGCATGATCAGCGCCAGGCCGGGCGACTCGCGCCAGGGCCGGGAATTGAAGTTAAGGTGCAACTCGTCCGCCCGCGCCACCCACCAGACGCCAGCCACCAGATAGGCCGTCAAAATAAGTGCGGGCACCGCGGCGAGGTAGTAACGCATCGGACGGTTCCATCCCTTGTAATTGAGTTGCAACAAGGCGGTGTAAACAGTCCCCAATAGCAGTAACGCAAAGACAAAGGCGAAAAAATGCATCCGCTCGCCCATGTCCAAAGCCGGATCCAGGAATAGGGCCGTGAGAAAAATCACTCCCTCCACCGCCGCCAGATTGAGCAAAATCAGCAAAATCCCCGAGTGATAAAGTGAAATGTCCGAGGGGTCCCGGTCCGTCCGGCTTTTCCGCTGCGTCCGGAGCTGCGGAACCACAAGCGCCAACCAGGCTGCAAACAAAATCAGCAATATCAGTTTCACCGGAATCCATTCGTCAAACGGCGCGAGCCAGCGCAGCCACGCGGCCGCCGTGTGCCCGAGTTGATGCGCGGTCAAACGGTTGAATTGCCAATGACGCGAACCAAGCACCGTTGCCCCGCTCAAATAATGCACCCAGAACTCCAGTGGAAAAACGGCCAGGCCCCCAAAAATTACTGCCCGACCGAGGCGGCGTCTCCACGGACCAACCGTATAGGCCAGCACATACAAACTGCCGGAGGCGATCAACGCCACTCCGATGAAGCGGCTCATCCAAGTCAAAGCCGCCGCCAGCGCCGCGCCGCATAAGACCGGCCACGTTTGGCGTTTTTGATAGCATAGCAACGCATTCAAAGCGGCCAGCCACCAAAACAGGCACAGCGATTCGGACATCAAACTTATATGGGCATAAAGCGCAACGGGTGCGAAAGCGAACATGACGCCAATGGCGGCCTGCGGCAGCCGCGCCAAACCCAACCGCTGCGCCAGCCCGGCCAATAGCATAATATTCAAGGGGAAGAGGATGATATTCAGCCAGCGTCCGGCCGTCAGCTCATCACCCAACACGTTCGAGAGCGTCCCCATCACCAACGGATAGAGCGGCGGCCACGCGGACAACGGCACCAATTGGCCTGTGTTTGCCTCATCGGGCACCAACATAATCCCCGCATGCGCGAAAGTGCGGGCCGCGCTGATATAGGGCACCGAGTTGCCCTCGACGCCCGGCCCATTCCGGGTCGACCACCACGACGCGCCGACTGACCATGCCATCAAACAGATCAAGCCAACCCAGACTTTTATCCCAAGCTTATTCATGATGGCACCAATGGTGTGAGCGACGGAATGAGCCAAATGTTCGGTCAAGCACTGCCGCGTGTCAAATCAGCTCGCCCGCGTCAGCGTGGCCACACATTCAATGTGGCGGGTTTGGGGAAACAAATCAAACGGTTGCGCGTGGAGCAAGCGGTAGCCGTCGGCGCACAGAATCTTCAAGTCGCGGGCCTGCGTCGCCGGGTCGCAGGAGACATAGATGATGCGCGCGGGGCCGTAGGCGATGAGCTGGCGCAGAAATGCCTCATCGCAGCCTGCGCGCGGCGGGTCGATGACCGCGGCGGTTTCGCCGGCAGGGAATTTGGCCTGGGCAAAAATCTGCTCCGCCACACCGACCAGGAACTCGCAGTTTTTTACATGATTGAGCGTGGCGTTCACCTTGGCGCGGCGCACGCCTTCGGGGTTCACTTCGACGCCCAGGCAGCGCTCAAAGCGCTTGCTCCCGCAGAGGGCGAACACCCCGACGCCGCAATAAACATCGAGCAAATACCGCACGCCGGATTGCGCCGCCTCGCCCAGCACATACTCGACCAGCTCAGGCAGAATGAACGGATTGTTTTGGAAAAAATCGCCGGCGGAAAATTGAAACACCGTCTCGCCGATGGCGGCGCTTGCCTGCGCCTGCGGCTCGGTGACGACGCCCGTGCGCGTTTCGCGCAGCAGTAGCGAGCCGTTGCGCTTGAGTTTCCCGGCGCGGGCGGTAAGTTCCGCGCGCACCGCGGGCAGCGCGGCGTTGATGGCCTCGGTCGCAATCGGGCACTGCGGCACGTCGAGCAACGCACGGCGGCTGCCAGAACGCAAAAAGCCAATCGGGAACGAGCCGTCGCGGCGCGGCGGTTCGTAATGCGGCGTGAGCTTGGCGCGGTAGTGGTAAACGCGCGGCGAGGGATGCGTCGGGCGCACATCCGCCTCGGGCAAGCCCGCCAGACGCGCCAGCACCTCGCGCACCTGCCGCTGCTTCCACGCCAGTTGCTCCTCGTAGGCGAGATGTTGATACTGGCAGCCGCCGCACTCGCCAAACAACGGACACTCCGGCGCGCGCCGCGCGGGCGAAGGCTTGACCACCTCAATCAAATCCGCCTCGGAAAAATTGGCGCGATTGCGGTAAACCCGCGCGCGCACCAGTTCGCCCGGCAGCGCATAGGGCACCATCACGACCCAGCCATCCACGCGTCCAAGGCCCACACCCAGATTCGTCAGCGTCGTGATCTCCAGCGTAATCTGCTGGTGATAGGCGTAGGGCTGGGCGTTAAAGTCGCGCGGGATGTCTCGGCCGGAGGTATGCATGACGGGCAGACGTGCAGCATGGAGGGATTCCCGCCGACTTCCGATAAATTTCTCCGCCCTATTTCCATTCTGTTCATTCGGGAAAATCTGTCTAAAATCCTTCTTTTCCTCCGTGCCTCCCGAATTCGTCCAGAGCCGCCAGAATCCGCGCGTGCAGAACCTCGCGCGCCTGCGCGAGCGCGCCCACCGCGACGCGCAGCAGCGCTTCCTCGTCGAAGGCCGCCGCGAACTCGAGCGCGCCCTGGCCCGCGGCGTGGTCGAGGAGGTTTATCTCTGCCCCGAATACTTTCGTGAAAATGTGGCGGCGGATTTGCAAAAAGAAATCGAGCGCGGCCAGTTGCCGGTATGCCAACTGGCGCCGCCGGCCTTCGACAAGGTGTCGCTGCGCGACGGGCCGGATGGCTTTCTCGGCGTGGCGCGCGCCTGGCAACATTCCCTCGCGGATTTGACATTGGCGACGCCGGCCTTGGTGCTGGTGATTGAGGCGGTGGAAAAGCCCGGCAACCTCGGCGCACTGCTGCGCACCGCCGAGGCCGCGGGCGCGGCGGTCATTGTCTGCGACCCGGTGACGGACTTGTTTAACCCGCATGTCGTGCGCAACTCGCAAGGCGCGCTGTTCACCTTGCCGATTGCGGTTAGCGACGCCCCCGCGGCGGTCGAGTATCTCCGAACGCGGCACATCGCCATCGTCGCGACGACGCCGGATCCGCAACAGCCTTGTTACTGGGATTTGAACCTGCGCGAGGCGGCGGCGATAGTCGTCGGCAGTGAAAAGAACGGCTTGAGCGCATTGTGGCTGACGGCGGCGAACGCGCGCGCGCGCATCCCCATGGCCGGCACGGCGGATTCGCTGAATGTCGCCTCCGCTGCGGCCATTCTGCTCTTCGAAGCGGTGAGGCAGCGCGGCGTCACCGGTCCACCCGCGTGATTGACAGCGGCGGGCGCAATGATATAAAGAATCTCCGTTATGCCCGTCGAACGATTGAACCAGCGCGTGTTGGTGCTCAACCGTTTGTGGCAGGCGGTGAACATCATCGGCGTCAAACGCGCCATCGGCTTGCTGATGATGGACCACGCGCAGGTCGTCCAACCCGATGACGACAACATCGAGGTGCTCAGCGCCGAGGGTTGGATCAACTACTCGCTCGCCCACCCGGCCGCCAACGACCGCGATTGCATTCACACCGTGCGCCTGCGGTTGCGGCTGCCCTCGGTGATTTTGTTGCGTTACTACGACCGCGTGCCGGCGAAGGAAGTGAAGTTTAACCGGCAGAATCTTTTCGAGCGCGACGGGTATTGCTGCCAGTATTGCGGCAAGGTTTACGCCGCGAAAGAGTTGAACCTCGACCACGTCATCCCGCGCATGAACGGAGGGCGCACGTCGTGGGAAAACGTCGTGACCTCGTGCGTGCGGTGCAATTCGCGCAAGGCGAACCGCCTGCCGCACCAAGCCGGCATGCATTTGCTCAAAAAACCCGCCAAACCGAAATGGCGGCCGTTTGCGTATGCCGTGAGCAACGCCGACCGCGTCGAACACTGGGAGCCGTTTTTGGGCGAGATGGCGGAGGAAGTGTCTTAGTGCTTGGTGCTTGGTGCTTGGTGCTTGGTGCTTGGTGCTTGGTGCTTGGTGCTTGGTGCTTGGTGCTTGGTGCTTGGTGCTTGGTGCTTGGTGCTTGGTGCTTGGTGCTTGGTGCTTGGTGCTTGGTGCTTGG
>Ga0265320_10000514_pt1 | contig 30072 bp, 37 predicted proteins | sample 4827metaG_FD_202087 | JGI IMG/M metagenome (GOLD analysis project Ga0265320, IMG submission 202087) | Rhizosphere microbial communities from Carex aquatilis grown in University of Washington, Seatle, WA, United States - 4-8-27 metaG | ecosystem: Host-associated > Plants > Roots > Rhizosphere >... | reverse complement strand
GCATTATAGGCGGCGACTATGCGGGTGACGAGAGCGTGCCGCACCACGTCCTTCTCGGTGAAATGCGCCACCGCCGCGCCTTCGATGCCCGACAGGATTCGCAGCGCCTCGTTCAGGCCGTGCGCCTGGCCGCCCGGCAGGTCGCTCTGCGACGGATCGCCGGTCACGACCATGCGCGATTCCTCGCCCAGCCGGGTCAGGAACATCTTCATCTGCGACGGCGTGACGTTCTGCGCCTCGTCCAGGATGACGAAGGCGCGCGTCAGGGTGCGGCCGCGCATGAAGGCAAGCGGCGCCACCTCGATCGTGCCCATCTCCATCAGCTTCGTCGTGCGTTCGCCCAGGACGTCGAACAAGGCGTCATAGAGCGGGCGCAGATAAGGATCGATCTTCTCTTTCAGATCGCCCGGCAGGAAACCGAGTCTTTCGCCGGCCTCCAAGGCCGGACGCGACAGGATCAGCCGGTCGACCTGGCGCTCGTGCAGCAGATGCGCGCCGAAGGCGGCGGCGAGATAGGTCTTGCCGGTGCCTGCGGGGCCGACGCCGAACACCAGGGGATGGGTGCGCATCAGATCGAGATACGCAGCCTGCGCCGGGGTGCGGGCGCGCGTGACCTTGCCCGAGGCGGTGCGGATGGCGGGCGAGCCGAAGGTGGCGCCGACCGTGTTCGCCGAGCCTTCCGCGGCGAAGCGGATTTCGGCATCGACATCGGACAGCGCGCAGCCGTCACCGGCTTCGAGCCTGGCGTAGAGGGCGCGCAGCACATGGGCGGCACGCTCGCGCATGTCGGCGTCGCCCTCGACGGCAACGAGATTGCCGCGCGTCGCGATGCGCACGCCGAGCTTCTGCTCCAGCCGCACGAAGTTGCGCTCATGCCCGCCGGCCAGCGCCGACAGCAGCGCGTTGTCCGCGAATTCGAGCGTCGCCTGTTCCTTGGGCGCGCGTTTGGTTTTCGCCGCACTCAATGCGCCAGCACCGTTTCGCGCAGCAGCGCGCCTTCCAGGCTGTTGGGATGAACGGCCACGATGCGTACGCGGTGGATTTCGCCGATGTTCCTCGCCGCGCCTTCGACGTGCACGCCCTGAAGATAGGGGCTGCGGCCGACTGCTTGGCCCGATTTGCGCCCCGGCTTTTCGAACAGCACGTCGAGCACACGGCCGTTGCAGGCCCGCTTGAACGCGTGCTGTTGTTCGAAGAGCAGCGCGTTCAGCGCCTGCAGCCTTTCATCCTTCACCGTTTCGCTCACCTGCTTGCGCGCGGCGGCCGCCGGCGTTCCGGGACGCGCGCTGTATTTGAACGAGAACGCGCCGGCATAGCCGATATCGCGCACCAACTGGAGCGTCGCCTCGAAATCCGCATCGCTCTCGCCCGGAAAGCCGACGATGAAATCGGACGTCAGCGCGATGTCGGCGCGCGCGGCGCGAATACGCTCGACAAGGCGGCGATAGTCGTCGGCCGTGTGCTGGCGGTTCATCGCGTCCAGGACCCTGTCCGATCCGGACTGCACCGGCAGGTGAAGGTAAGGCATCAGCGCCTCGATCTCGCCATGGGCGGCGATGAGATCGCCGGCCATGTCGCGCGGATGGCTGGTGGTGTAGCGCAACCGTGCCAGGCCTTCGATGCGCGACAGCCGATGCATGAGCCGCGCCAGCGACCACGCCGCGCCATCCGGCCCTTCTCCGGCATAGGCGTTGACGTTCTGGCCGAGCAGCGTGATCTCGCGCACGCCCTTGTCCGCGAGCCGGCGCGCCTCATCCTCGATCTGGGCGACGGGCCGCGAATATTCGGAACCGCGCGTGTAGGGCACGACGCAGAAAGTGCAGAACTTGTCGCAACCTTCCTGCACGGTGAGGAAGGCGGTGACGCCGCTGACCGCGACGTCCTTCGGCAGCACGTCGAACTTCTCGAGCGCCGGAAAATCCGTCTCCAGCGCATGGCCGCCGGCGCGGGCGATCTTGGCGATCATCTCAGGCAGGCGGTGATAGGATTGCGGCCCGACCACCATGTCGACCTGCGGCGCGCGCGCGATGATCTCCTCGCCTTCGGCCTGCGCCACGCAGCCGGCGACGGCGATGGTAAGCCCGCGCGCGTCCTTGATCCGCTTCAGCCGCCCCAGTTCGGAATAGACCTTCTCCGCCGCCCGCTCGCGGATATGGCAGGTGTTGAGGATCACCATGTCGGCGTCCTCCGGCGTCTCCGCCGGGCCGTAGCCGATCGGCGCCAACAGCTCCGCCATCCGGGCGGAGTCGTAGACGTTCATCTGGCAGCCATAGGTCTTGATGAAGAGCTTCTTCATGGGGCGCGGGTTATACGGTCACGCCGTCGCCTGCGCCAGCGCGGCCGTGACGACCGGTGCCGGTTCCGGCGCGGCCGATGTGGGGCCGGTCAGCCCCGCCAGGGCGCGCATCTGGCCCCGGCGCACGATGGCTTCGGCCTTCGCCGCCAAGGCCTTACGGCCGCCGGCCTCCTCCACGTCCATGGGCGGATGGAATTCGACCACGACGTCGATCGGGCCGGTCAGCAGCGCTTCCCACAGATGCGGCACCAGCTCCATGTCGCCATACCAAGCGTAAAGCGGGCGGTTCTCGCGCCCCATCGGCATGCCGTGCATCCCGACATAGGCGGTCGAGATCGGCTGGACGCGGACCGGGCGCGTGCCGCCGCGTCCGTCATCGACCCGCGCCTCGACCGCGCCCATCAGCGCGCTTTTGAAGGGCAGGACCTGGTTGCCGTCGCTGGACGTGCCTTCGGGAAAGAGCACCAGCGAATCGCCGGCCAGGAGGCGGTCGCGGATCTGGTCGCGCGCCACGCCGGTGGTGGTGCGCCGCGTGCGCTCGACGAACACGGTGCGCTGCAGCTTGGCGAGCGTGGAGAACAGCGGCCAGGTCGCCACTTCCGATTTGGCGACGAAGGACACCTGGCCCAGCGCCGAGAACAGGATGATGTCCAGCCAGGAGGTGTGATTGGCGACGACCAGCACGCCTTCGTCGAGCGCCGGCCGGCCGATCGTGTGGATGCGGATGCCGAACAGCTTGGCCATGAAGCGGTGATAGCGCCAGGGGAAGGTCTTCTTCGCCCGCCGGTCGAAGCGCAGGTTGAAGCTCTGATACGGGATCAGCAGCAGGGTCACCGAAAGGAAGACGATGACGATGACGTAGGCGCGCAGCGTCTGCATCAGCGCGGCTTCTTGGCGCCCTTGGGAACGCCATAGAGTTCGAGGCGGTGGTCGACGAGTTCGAAACCCAGTTCCTCCGCCACGCGGCGCTGCAGCTTCTCGATCTCCTCGTTGCGGAATTCGATGACGCTGCCGGTCTGCACGTCGATCAGGTGATCGTGGTGCGATTCCGGCGCCTCCTCATAGCGCGAGCGGCCGTCGCGGAAATCATGGCGCTCCAGAATGCCGGCATCCTCGAACAGCTTCACGGTGCGATAGACCGTGGCGATGGAGATGTGCGGATCGATCGCCGAGGCGCGGCGGTACATCTCCTCCGCGTCGGGATGGTCGGCGGCTTCCGACAGCACGCGCGCGATGATGCGGCGCTGCTCGGTCATGCGCAGACCCTTTTCGGAGCAGAGCTTTTCGATGCGGGTCACGGCAGGTTCCGCCATTGCCTTTCGACTTTACCCAGAGCCCGGCGATTTCCCAAGGGGCGGCAGGGGCAATCGGCCGCGCAAAACAAGGGCATCCTCGGCGGCGTGGCCCGGCGTGGCGTAATAGGCCTTGCGACGGCCCGTCTGGACAAAGCCCATGCGGGTATAGAGGGAAAGTGCCGCAGCGTTCGAGATCGCCACTTCCAGGAAAAGCGCATCGGCGCCTCGCCCCGCCGCATGCGCCGCCGCCGCGCCGACCAGGGCCGTCGCGAGACCGCGGCGGCGGTCGGCGGGCCGCACCGCCAGGGTCAAGATCTCCGCCTCGCCGCCGGCGGCCCTGGCGAGGATGAAACCGCCGTCCGCGGAGAAGACGAAGCTGCCGGGCGATGCGAGAAGCTCGGCGAAGGTGCGCGCGCCCCAGGCTTCGTCGAAACATTGTGCGTGGATCGCGGCCAGCGGCGCCGGATCGGCGGTTGGGGCAAGCAGAGCGACGCTCACCCTTGCCCCGGCAGCTTCGCGTCGGGCGCGCGCAGATAGAGCGGCCGCGGCGGCGTATCGTTTGGTGCCGTCGCCGCCGCCAGCCGCGCCACCCACAGGGCATCGGGCTGACGCACCTCGGTCAAAACAGAACCGGCCAGATGCGACGCGGCCGACGGCGCGCCGGTGCCGGCCAGCGCGACGGGACCTTGCAGCCGCGCAAGCCGTTCGAGAGCCTCTTCGAAGGACGAAAGGATCGGAGCGTCCATCCCGCTGGTCTGCAGATAGACCTCGCCGCGCTTGGCATCGTGCAGCGCCGCGTAGGTGGCGAGGCCTGTCTCGGCCAGCGCCTGCGCGCCCATCGCCGCCAGCGTGGTGATACCGGTCAGCGGCTTGCGCAGCGCCACCCGCAAGCCGCGCATGAAGGCGAGGCCGACGCGCTGGCCGGTGAAGGTGCCCGGCCCCGTCGTGACCGCGAGGCGACCCAGCGCCGCGAATCCGATCTCGGCCGCGCGCATCGCGCGCTCCACCATCGGCGCCAGCACCTCGGCATGGCCGCGCTCCATCGGCTCGAAGACATGGGCGAGCACATCGTCGTCGTCGAGGATCGCCACGGAGCAGGCGGCGAGCGCGGTATCGACGGCGAGCAGCTTCACGTCAGAAGATCTTGCAGGCTTCGTCGAAATCGAGCCTGGGGCTGCGCGCAAAGACGCCGGACGGATCGCCATGGCCGATCGAGCAGATGAAGTTCGACTTGATGCGCGTCCCGGCGAAGAACTCTTCATCGACCTTGGCATTGTCGAAACCCGACATCGGGCCGCAATCCAATCCCAGCGCGCGCGCGGCAACGATGAAATAGGCGCCCTGCAGCGTCCCGTTGCGGAATGCCGTGACCTGCTCGACCGCCGGGGCGGTGAACCAGGTCTTGGCTGTCTGGTCGTGGGGGAAGAGCTTGGGCAGATGCTGGGCGAAATCGAGGTCATAGCCGATGATCGCGGTGACCGGCGCCGAGCGGATCTTGGGCGCGTTGCCGGGCGAGGCATGCTTGGCCAGCCGCTCCTTCGCGTCCGCCGTCGTGAGGAACACGAACCGCGCCGGACAGCAATTGGCGCTGGTCGGCCCCATGCGCAGCAGATCGTAGAGCGCCATGAGCAGCGCCGTGCTGACCGGCTTGTCGGTCCATTTGTTCTGGCTGCGCGCGGACCGGAAAATCGTGTCCAGCGCTTCGTCGTTGACGGCGTGATGGTCCATGGCGGGTGCGCCCGAAGATTCGCGGGCGAGCTTACACCGCTTCGACGGCGTTCACTTCGGGTACGTAGTGGCGCAGCATGTTCTCGATGCCGTTCTTGAGCGTCAGTGTCGAGGAGGGGCAGCCGGCGCAGGACCCCTGCAGGTGCAGATAGACGATGCCGGCGCCGCCATCGAAGCCCTTATAGATGATGTCGCCGCCGTCCTGCGCCACGGCGGGGCGCACGCGGGTGTCGATCAGTTCGCGGATCTGGGCCACGACCTCGGGATCGCCTTCCTCGCCAAAGGAGGCCTCTTCGGCCTCTTCGGCGCTGCCGGTCATCAGCGGCAGGCCGCGGGTGAAATGTTCCATGATGGCGCCCAGGATGGCGGGCTTCAGATGCTTCCAATCGCCGTCGCGCTTGGTGACCGAGATGAAATCGGCGCCGAAGAAGACGCGGCTGACATCGGGGATGGCGAACAGCGCGGCGGCCAGCGGCGAGCGCGCGCCGGTTTCGGCGGTCGGAAAATCGGCGACCTGGCCTTCGCCCATGACGTCGCGGCCGGGCAGGAACTTCAGCGTCGCCGGATTGGGCGTGGATTCGGTCTGGATGAACATGATCCTTATGTGGACCTCCCCGGCGATCGAATCAAGGCTGTTTGCAATATGCAATCTATTTTGGTATAGTTCGTTTGCAGTAGGTGACTCCGATTGAAGGCAATTCTCTACCTCCGCTCGGCGTCGAAAGAATTGCTGAGCCTTGGCGCGGCGGAGCGAAGCCGGATCGTGGCAAAGCTCAAGCAATATGTCGCCGACCCGTCGGGGCTGACCAATCAGGTCAAGGCGTTGAAGGGCGTCGCGGCTCTTCGGTTGCGCGTCGGCGATTATCGCATGATTTTCCGTTCGGAGCCCGATCGCATCGTCGTGCTCGAGATCGGCCATCGGCGGGATGTCTATGAGTGAAAGCAAGTTGAAGGTTCAATTCATCCAGACGCCGCAGGGCGAGGATCTCGCGGTGCTGCCGCGGGCGAAATTCGAGCGCTTGCGGGAATTGGCCGAGGACCGGTTGGACGCGGACAATGCCCGCGCGGCGCTGGCGCGATTGCGATCCGGCGTTGAGGAACTCATTCCCCAGGAAATCTTGGATCGTCTCGTGGCCGGCGAGAAACCCATCAAGGTTTGGCGGGAATTCCGCGGCCTTACCCAGGCCCGTTTGGCGGAATTGGCGGGGATTAAAAAGGCCTATTTATCCCAGATCGAAAGCGGACAGCGCAAAGGCACTGTCGCGACGCTGCGGGCCCTGGCGCGCGCCTTGAAGCTCGATCTGGACGATCTTCTGGAGCGCTGAGCGCTCAAAAATCCGAGATGATTCCCTTTTTCTCCCAATCGCCATAGCGGGTGGGTTCCGGGCCTTTGCGGCCGCCCCGTTCGGGCGGCAGCTGGGCCGGTTTTTCCTTCTTGCGGCGGGCCTCGGCTTCCGCCTTGGCGCGTTCGCCGGCCTCGCGGATGCGCCGGGCGATTTCGTCTTCGGTCGGTTCGGTCGTGTCGGACATGGCTGGTCTGCTTGACGCTGGACCCCGCGAGCATACATCAAGCGGCGATGAACATCCTGCGCACCGGCATTTTGATGGCGGCTCTCACCGGGCTGTTCCTGGCGGTCGGATTCCTGATCGGCGGCGAGGCCGGCATGGCGCTGGCGTTCCTGTTCGCGGCGGGCACGAACCTCTTCGCCTATTGGAATTCCGACAAGGTGCTGCTGTCGATGTACGGCGCGCGGCCGGCAAGCGAGACGGTGGATGCCGAGCTGATCCATCTGGTGCGCCAGCTCGCGGGCCAAGCCGGCCTGCCGATGCCCAAAGTCTATATCGTCGACAACGACCAGCCCAACGCCTTCGCCACCGGACGCAACCCGGAACACGCCGCGGTGTGCGTGACGAGCGGGCTTCTGCGCCGCGTCGACCAAGAGGAACTTGCGGGCGTTCTGGCGCATGAGCTTGGCCATGTGAAACATCGCGACACGCTGACCATGACCATCGTCGCGACCATCGCGGGCGCGGTATCGATGCTGGCGAATTTCGCGCTGTTCTTTGGCGGCGGCAATGAGAGGCGCGGCGGGCTTGGCTTCGTCGGCGTGCTGCTGGTGACCATCCTGGCGCCGATCGCGGCGGTGTTCGTGCAGATGGCGATCAGCCGGACGCGCGAATTCGAAGCCGACCGCGAGGGCGCGGAGATTTCGGGGCGGCCGCTCTGGCTCGCCGCCGCGCTGGACAAGATCGAACGCGCCGCCGAAACCATCGCCAATCCGCAAGCGGAGGCGCACCCGGCGACGGCGCATCTGTTCATCGTCAATCCGCTGCATGGTGGGGGGATCGCGAGCCTGTTCTCCAGTCATCCGTCCACGGAGGAACGCATCGCGCGGCTGCGCGCGATGGCGCCGGCCGCGCAGCCCGGGCCCTGGACGTGAGCGACGGCCTCGCCGCGCGCGCCGCGGCGCAAACCGTTTTGTCGGAGGTGCTGCGGCGACGCCGGCCGCTCGATCTGGCGCTGGAGACCCTGCCGCAGATGGAGGCGCGCGACGCCGGCTTCGCGCGCGTCATCGCCAGCGAAACGCTGCGCCGGCTGGGCCAGATCGAGGCGGTGGTGCGCCATTGCGTGCCCAAGACGCCGCCGCCGCACAAGGCCGGGCCGACGCTGGAGATACTCTTCGCCGGCGCCTGCGAGCTTCTGTTCCTGGAGGTGCCGCCGCATGCCGCGGTCGATGCCGCGAACCGCCTGGCGCAGGCGGATTCGAAGGCGGTGCATTTCAAGGCGTTGATCAATGCGGTGCTGCGCAGGCTGTCGCGCGAGGGTGCGGACCTGATCGCGGCGCAGGATGCGCCAAGGCTCAACACGCCCGACTGGCTGTGGCAGCGCTGGTGCGAAAATTTCGGCGAAGATACCACGCGCGCGATCGCGCTGGCGCATCTGTCGCCGCCGCCGCTCGACATCGTGCTGAAGGATGCGGCGCTCGCGGCGCCGGCGGGCGACATGCAGTTCGACCGCGTCGTGCGCGTGAGCGATGCCGGGCGCGTCGCCGATCTGCCCGGATTTACCGACGGAAATTGGTGGGTGCAGGACGCCGCCGCGACGCTGCCGGCGCGGCTGTTCGGGGATGTGCGCGGCCAGGCCGTGATCGATCTGTGCGCCGCGCCCGGCGGTAAGACGCTCCAGCTCGCGGCGGCCGGCGCGAATGTCGTCGCGGTCGAGCGTGAGGCGGCGCGGCTGACACGCGTCGCCGAGAATCTGGCGCGCACCAAGCTTGCGGCGACGCTGGTGCGGGCCGATGTGCGGGACTTCCATCCCGAGACGCCGGCGCCGTTCGTTCTGCTCGACGCGCCCTGCACCGCGACCGGCACGATCCGCCGCCATCCCGAACTGCCCTGGATCAAGAGCCCATCCGACGTCACGCTCTGCGAACAGGCCGCGGGCGAATTGCTCGATGCGGCGGCGGCCATGGTGGCGCCCGGTGGGTTGCTCGTTTTCGCGGTGTGCTCGCTGGAACCGGAAGAGGGCGTCGAACAGGTCGAACGCTTTTTGCAGCGCGACGCGCGCTTCGTGCGGGTGCCCGTGACGGCGGATGACGTGTTCGGACGCGCCGAACTGATCAGTGCGCAGGGCGATCTGCGCACGCTGCCGTCACACGGCATGGATGGGTTCTACGCGGCGCGGCTGCGGCGTCAGCCTTAAGTATCACTTCCATCTCAAGACCATCCGTCATGGCCGCCCTCGTGGCGGCCATCCATGATCACGAACGGCAGTCGTGTTTATGGGTGGCCGGCATAAAGCCGGCCATGACGATGGTAAAAGTGGCTACAGCCGCCCCAGCGCGTAAGCCACGGCGAGATAGATCTTGCCGGTGTCGGCGCTCAGCATCGTCGATGTGAGAAGTCCGCCGCCATCGCCCTCCTTGGCGCGGGCGAGCAGCGACTCGAATTCGGCCAGATAGGCATTGGCGGCGTCGCGGAACCGCGGCTCCTCGCGGTAGAGCGTGGCGATGCGGTTGACCGTGTCGTCGTCGATCGCTTCGGCGAGGCGCCGCGCGAACACCGAGCGGTCGCCCGCGAGATAGCGCCGCCACTCATCCTCGCCTGGCGCGGCCTCAGCGGTGATGCCGTCGAGATCGACGGCGAGATCGGCGAGGGCGGCTTCCAGCGCGCCGAGCGCCGCGGCGCCGGTCGGCTTCAGATTCTTGGACTCGCCGGTTTCGACGGCCGCGAGCAGCGTGCGCATCTCCCAGCCCTTGCCCGGTTCGGACGGCGCCGGCGCGGCGTCGCTGCGCGGTTTTCTTTGGCGCTGGGTCAGCCGCTTGGCCATGCCGAGCAGGCCTTCGCTCTCCGCCGGCTCGGGCGGGGCGACCGCGATCTCGGCTCTGCGCTGGGGGCGCGGCACGCTGCGGGCGTGGATGGTCGAAAGCGTTCGGGCGGAGAGATCGAGAATCTCCTCGGTTTCGCTGCGCACCATGTCGCGCACGCGGCGCGCCTCCTGCTGCGCGATGCCGGGCAGGGTCAGCAGGTGATGCTGCACGTCCTCCACCGTCTTGGCCAGGGTGGTGCGGATGTCGGCCGCTTCGGCCGCAAGTTCGCCCGAGGTGCGCAGCAACCTTTCGCATTCCGCCATGGCCTCGCCGACCAGGGCGCGCGCATTGGTCTTGGCCTCGTTGGCGGTCTCGCCGATCAGGGTCTGCGCGCCGGCATTGGCCTGCTGCAGGGCGTCGATCATGTTGTGCAGCGTCGTGTTGGCGGAGTCGCTGGCCTCCTTCAGCTTCTCGGCCTCGCGCATGAAGTTCGAGGTGAGCTGCGAGGCGCGGGCCGAGGCGTTGGCCATGATGATCTCGAGATGGCGTTCGGCGTCGCCCGTGACGGTCTCGAATTTCTGCGCTTCGCCGCCGAGCGCCTGAATCGCGATCTCCATCGAGGCGCGTTCCTTCGACAGCGCCTGCTCGAACGACGCGCTTTCTTCCTTCAGCCGCTGCATCAACTCGTTCATGCCGGTGCGGTGGCGTTCCTGCCGGCCGAGCACGAATTCGGCGCGCGCCATCGCCGCGTCGGCGACGGATTCGATGCGCTTGGCCTGGCGGTCGAGCTCGACCGCGGCGGCATGCGGCGCGTCGGCGGCGGCGCTGGCGGCGGCGCGGAAGCTGGCGGCCTGCGCGTCCAGCGTGGTGCCGGCGGTCTTGAGCTGCGATTCGGCCGTTTCGATCGATGCTTTGAGTTGAGCCGAACGACCGGCGACCGTCTCGGCGGCACGGGCGGCCGATTCCGATAGCGAGCCGGCGACGGATTCGATGCGCTCGCGCTCCGCCGTCAGGCGCGCCGCGACGGCTTCGCCCCGCACTTCGGCGCGCGCGCCCGCTTCGTCCAGCGCGGCGATCTGGTTTTCGAGCACCGATTCCAGTGCGCGCAGCCGCGCGAAGGCGCCATCGAGACCGGCGTTGAGCGCATCGAGCTCGCGGCGCACGGCGCGGCCGAGGCGCGCCGCGGTGCGCGACGCGGTCTCGTCGGCGGCAAAGAGGCGGTCGGTGGCTTCCGCGAGCGTCTGCGAGGCAAGCGCCATCTGCTGGGCCCGCGCCATCGCCCAGGCGGCGGAAACGAACAGCAGCGGCGGAATGAAGGTCGCGGCGACAAACAGCGCCAGCGTCTGGACGTCGAGACTGGCCAAGCCCTTCGGGCCGAAATAGCCCCACAGATAGGCAGCCGCCGCGCCGGCCCAGAAGGCGGAGAGGACGAACGAGAAGGTCACGGCAGCCATACCGAATTTCGGCTCCGGCCGGCGGCTCAGCCGCGCTTCGGCCTCGCCCAACGGCTCGGCGGTCTGCAACAGGACGGGCTGGGCGGTCGGTCCGATGGTCGCCATAAGTCCCCTCGACTGAAATACACAGATAGCGCCGCACTTTAACCATCGTTGGCGGCGTTAAGCGAGAGTCGGACGGCAATTTCCATCATTTGACCGGACGGTCGTTCTCCTATATCTTACGTTGTAAATATAAAGGGAGAGCACCATGACCATGCTGTATGCGGCGGCGGCGGTGTTTCTCGGCATTCATCTGCTTATCGCCGGAACGCGATTGCGCGACGGCGTCACCGGCGCGATCGGCGAGGGCGCTTATCTCGCCCTGTTTTCGCTGGCATCGCTGGGCGCGATCGTCTGGCTTTCGATGTCCTATGGGCCGGCACAAGCCAGCGCGGACAATCGGCTGCTCTACGACCTGGGGCCGGGCGTGCGCGATCTGGGAATCGCCGTCGTGCTGCTCGCGTTCCTGATCGGCGTGCCGGGTCTGATGATGGCGAATCCCACGACGGTTGGGATGCAGAACGCCGCGACCAAGAGCGAGACGGTGCGCGGCGTCCTGCGCGTCACGCGCCATCCCTTCCTGTGGGGCGTGGCGTTGTGGGCGGCATTCCATCTGGCGGCCAATGGCGATCTTGCTTCAGTGGTGCTGTTCGGCACCTTCCTGGCGCTGGCCCTGCTGGGCACCATGTCGATCGACGTCAAGCGGCAGCGCAAGCTGGGCGCGGCGTGGGACGACTTCGCGCGCAAGACGTCCAACATCCCCTTCGCCGCGATCCTGAGCGGCCGCAACCGCTTCGAGGCGGGCGAGTATTTCGACTGGCGGTTCTTCGCGGCGCTGCTGATCTTCGCCGGCGTGCTGCTGGCGCATGCGCGGGTGATCGGCGTGTCGCCCTTCCCCGGCGGCTTCGTGCCCTTCTGAAGGCGGCGTTAACGGAGCCTTGAACAGTCGGTGGTATCCTTGCCTGTCACCCCTGGGAAGCCGGGCGCATGAGCGACAGCGCGGGCAAGGTCATCGATCTGGAGCATCTGGCGCGCTACACGGGCGGCGACCGCGCCGTGAACGCCGAAGTGATGCGGCTGTTCGACGGCCAGGCGAACGAGCTGGTCGCGCGGCTGCAGACCATCCTCGACGCACGCGACGCCAAATCCTGGAAGGAAGTCACCCACACGCTGAAAGGCGCGGCGCGCGGCATCGGCGCGTTTGCCATGGGCGACGCGGCGGCACGCTGCGAGCCGCTCGATCTCGGCGACCGCGTCGGCGCCTCGGCGGCCATCGCCACGCTCAAGGACCGGGCGGACGCGGTGCAGGCCTTCATCCACGCCTATCTCGCCGGCTGACGCGCCGCCGGCGCGTGCGGATTTGGGATTCATCTGCTTCTACAATGGTTTGAAGCGCGACAATGCCACGCGCTTGGCCTTGCTTTTGCACTGCGGCACATTCGCTCCGCCCTTGACGGGGTTGCTGGCGCCGCCATTTTTACATAAGAGGGCGGCTAGTTTCTTTTGTCCCACAAGAAGAGAATGTGAAATAGCCCATGAGCACGCCGATCGAGACCGATGTCGCCATCGTTGGAGCCGGCCCCATCGGCTTGTTCGCGGTGTTCGAGCTGGGCTTGCTCGACCTCAAGGCGCATCTGATCGACATCCTCGACCGGCCCGGCGGGCAGTGCACCGAACTGTATCCGGAGAAGCCGATCTACGACATTCCGGGGCTTCCCATCGTGACCGGCCAGGAGCTGACCGAGCGCCTGCTGGAACAGGTCAAGCCCTTCAGCCCGACCTTCCACTTCAACGAGACGGCCGCGGCGCTCGAGAAGCTGCCCGACGGCAAGTGGAAGCTGAAGACCGACGCCGGCACCGAAATCGTCGCGCCCGTGGTGGTGATCGCCGCCGGCGCGGGCACCTTCGTGCCCAAGCGCCCGCCCGTGCATGGCATCGAGAGCTTCGAGAACACGGGCGACGGCGTCGGCGTCCACTATGCCGTGCGCAAGATGGACACGTTTCGCGGCAAGAACATCCTGATCGCGGGCGGCGGCGACAGCGCGCTCGACTGGACCATCAACCTAGCGCCCCTGGCGAAGAGCCTGACCCTGGTGCATCACCGCGACGGCTTCCGCGCCGCGCTGCACAGCGTCAACCGGATGCGCGAGCTGGAGAAGGACGGCAAGGTCAAATTCCACGTCGCGTCCGTGAAAGCGCTGCACGGCGACGACGGCAAGCTGAGCGGCGTGACGCTGGCGGGCGCCGACAAGAAGGAGTGGCGGCACGACGCCGATGCCTTCCTGCCGTTCTTCGGGCTCACCATCAAGCTGGGACCGATCGCCGAATTCGGCCTGAACCTGCACGAGAACCTGATCCCGGTGGACACCGCGAAGTTCGAAAGCTCGACGCCGGGGATTTTCGCCATCGGCGACATCAACAGCTATGCCGGCAAGCTCAAGCTGATCCTGTCGGGCTTCCACGAGGCGGCGTTGATGGCGCAGGCCGCGTTCCACATCTGCCGCCCCAACGAGAAGCTGCGCTTCCAGTACACCACGTCCTCGTCCAATCTGCAGAAGAAGCTTGGCGTGACGGCGTAGGACTCTCGAACATTTCACCGCGGCTTTGCAGCGCGCTCGAGCATGTCGTAAGAGCACGGCCGTCGTCCCGATGAGACGCCCGGGGGCGCGAAGGATGACGGCAGGGAGACGGGAATGAAGATCATCGCCACCGATCGCGTCGGCAAGGTTCACGAGATCGAAGGCCGCGAGAAATGGAGCGTGATGGAGATCCTGCGCGACGCGGGCCTGCCCATCGCGGCGGAATGCGGCGGCGCCTGCGCCTGCGCCACCTGCCACGTCTATGTGACCGACGGCTGGTACGCGAAACTGCCCCCGCCGTCCGACGCCGAGATCGACATGCTCGACATGGCGCTGGCGGTCGAGCCGGACTCGTCGCGGCTGTCGTGCCAGATCGTCTGTTCCGAGGCACTGGACGGTATCAAGGTGACCGTCGCGCCGGAATAATTATTGCTACACGATAATTATTTTCTGTAGTACGATCTCCACTTCAAGGGAGATCGCAATGGCGGACGAACCGGCTTCCAATCTTTCCTGGCTCAGCGGGGTGATGGCGCTGCTGAGCCTGGCCGGCATGGTGCTGTGGCCGATCGGCCTGGTGGTTGCCTATCTGTATCCCGGCCACGCCAACACGCTGGAAGCCGATCATCTGGGCGGCCTGCCGAACGACGGCGTGCCCTTAGGCTATCGCCTGGGGGCGCTCGCCTTCTCGCTGGTGTCCGAAGCCTTCATCGTCTGGGCGTTGTGGTCGCTGCGCAAGCTGTTCGCGCTCTATGCCAAGGGCGAGGTCTTTTCCGGCGCCGCGATCGGCCTTCTGAACGACGTCGCGGCGGCGCTGTTCGCGAGCGTCATCGTCGGATTCGTCGTGCACGCGCCGATCAGCTTCCTGCTGTCGCTGGCGGCGCCGGGTCAAGCCGCGATCTCGTTCGATTTCGGCACCGACGATGTCGTCACGTTGTTCTGCGCCGGCGCCGTGCTGGTGATCGCGCGCGTGATGCGCGAGGCGCGGCGGCTCGCCGACGAGAACGCGAAGTTCGTCTGATGGCGATCCTGGTCAATCTCGACGTCATGCTCGCCCGGCGCAAAATGCGCTCGAAGGAACTGGCCGAGGCCATCGGCATCACCGAGGCCAATCTGTCGCTGCTCAAATCGGGCAAGGTGAAGGGCGTGCGCTTCGAAACCTTGGACAAGATCTGCGCCGTGCTGCAGTGCCAGCCGGCCGACCTTCTCGAGCATCGGTCGGACGGCTGAAGGTGACCGCTGCGAAAACGCGCGCGGCACGGTTGGCGGGGCTGGCCGCCGTCGCGGGGGTGCACGCGATCATGATCGCGCTGCTGCTGTCGCGGCAAGGCGAGCACCCGCGCCCGCCGGTGGGGGAACACATCGTGTGGCTCGCGCCCTTGCCGCCGCCGCCGTCGCACCGTCCGGCCGCCCGGGGCAAGACGACCGCGCCCGCCTATGCCGGGCCGGATTATCGCGGCATCACCTTGTCGTTCGGACCGCCGTCGGCGGGCACCAGCAGCCTTGGCCATGCGCTGTTCGATTGCCTCGGCAAGGACAAGGACCGACTCACGCCGGAGGAACGCGCGCACTGCCCCGGCGCCAATCTCGCGGCACGCCCCAGCCGGGATTTCGATTTCCACGAGCCGCGCGAACGCTCCGTCGCCGCGGCCTTGTGGCAAAGAGGTCGGGCGCGGAAGAACGCGCCGCTGCTGCTTCCCTGCATGGACCCGCAGGCTGCCGGCATCAGCCTGGGCACGCTTCTGTGCCTGGGCCAGGGGGCGCTGAACGGATTCGATCTCGACGGTGCACCCGGCTATGGCGACAAGCCGGAGCAGATCCATGTGCCCAATGGCGGTGACCCACCGGACAAGCCCAACTGAATTCCCTTGATTTTACATTTGTTATAACGTAGCGTAATAACGTTTGTTGGAACAGAGGCGCGCCATGCACTTCAAGCTCAAACTCATCCAGATCGGCAATTCGGTCGGCGTCACGCTGCCTAAGGAAATGCTGGCGGCGATGAACGTCGACAAGGGCGACACGATCACCGCGACGCCGGCGCCGGATGGCTTTCGGGTGACGCCTTATGATCCTGATACCAGCGAACAGATGGACGTCATGCGCCAGATCATGAAGAAGCGGCGCAATGCGCTTCGAGAACTGGCGAAATGAGTGACTGGGTTTGGTTGGACCCGAACGCCTTGTTGGCAGCGCACGACGAACAACTCGCGGAGCATGGCGGCGCACCGGGTATACGCGATCAGGGACTGTTCGAGTCCGCACTGGCACGTCCGCAAAATCTCGCGGCTTATGGCGATCCGGACGCGGCGTCGTTGGCGGCAGCCTATGGTTTTGGGCTGGCCAAAAATCATGCCTTCATCGACGGCAACAAGCGCACGGCGCTGGTTGCGCTGGAATCTTTTCTGATGTTGAACGGCTTTATTCTGGTCGCGGACGACCGGCAGACCGTGATGGTCATGCTATCCGTCGCATCAGGCGCCTTCGGCGAAGAAGAATTGGCGGACTGGATTCGCGCGAACCTGAAACCGAGATAGGACAATGGGCCTCTACAATCACGTCATCCTGCCGCGGCTGCTCGATGCGGCGATGTCGACCAAGCCGATCGCTTATCAGCGGCGCAAGGTCGTGCCGCGCGCGCAAGGCCGCGTGCTGGAGATCGGTTTCGGTGCGGGTCACAACCTGCCCTTCTACGACTCGAGCAAGGTGGAGCGCATCTGGGCGCTGGAGCCCGCGGCGGAGATGCGGGCGCGGGCCGCGCAGCGCGTGGCCGCTTCGCCCATCCCGCTCGAATTCCTCGACCTGCCGAGCGAGACGATCCCGCTCGAACGCGAGAGCGCCGACACGATCCTGATCACCTATACGATGTGCACGATCCCCGACGTGATGGCGGCCTTGGGCGAGATGCGGCGCGTGCTCAAGCCGTCCGGCCATATGATTTTTTGCGAACATGGCGCGGCCCCCGACGCGGGCGTTCAGCGCTGGCAGCGGCGCATTACGCCCGTATGGAAAGCGATCGGCGGCGGCTGTCATGTCGGCCGCCCGATCCCCAAGCTGATCGCCGATGCGGGCTTCAGAATAGACGACATGCAGACCATGTACCTGCCCGGCACGCCACGTTTTGCAGGCTTCAACTATTGGGGCAGCGCCGCCAAGGCGTGAGACCGGCGCGTTTGCAGCCCCGCATAGGTGCGCGCACGCGAACGTGAAGGCATCCGCCGGCGCGCGGCTTGTCGCGCCTGGAACCCGCTCTTAGCTTCCGGCTGTCATCCTGGGAATTCCACCATGCTGAATCGCCGCTCTCTATTGAAATCCGGGGCCGCCAGCGTCGCGGTCGCCGCCGTTGCGCGGCCCGGCTTCGCCGCCGATCCGGCGCCCAGCGAAAAACTGAACGCGCTGTTCGACAGTTTCGTCAGCGAGAACATCGACCTGTCGCCGATCACCGCCACATCGCTCGGCGTCGATACGGCCAAGCGCGCGCATCAAAAGAGCGAATTGGACGACGCCTCGCTGGCCGGCAATGCCCGCGCACAGCAACTCGCCGCCAGCCAGCTTGCGCGGCTCGGCGCGTTCGATCGCGCCTCGGTGGGGCCCGACGACCAGATCAGCTACGACGTGGTGATGTTCGGCCTGAAGAACACCGTGGCGGACGACAACCGCTATCCCTATGCCGGGGGCAATGCGGGCTCGCCCTATATCCTCAGCCAGCTCAACGGCAGCTACAGCTACATTCCCGCCTTTCTCGACAACCAGCACACCATCGAGACCAAGGCCGATGCGGACGCCTATCTGGCGCGCCTCGAAGCCTTCGCCGTCGGCATGGATCAGGAATGCGAAGTGGCGCGCCACGACGTGGCGCTGGGCGTGGTGCCGCCCGATTTCGCGCTGGCCAATATGATCGGACAGATGCGGGGCCTGCGCGGGCAAGTGCCGGAATCCGCATCCCTGACGATGTCGCTGGTGCGCCGGACCAAGGAGAAGTCCATCGCGGGCGATTGGGCGACGCCGGCGGCGAAAATCCTGCGCGATAGGGTCTATCCCGCGCTCGACCGCCAGATCGCGCTGGCCGGCGAAATGCAGAAGAAGGCGACGCACGACGCGGGCGTCTGGAAGCTGCCGGACGGCGAAGCTTATTACCGCGACAGCATTCTGAGCTGGACGACGTCGACGATGAGCCCCAAGGAGATCCACCAGACCGGCCTGGACATCATCAAGGATCACAATGCCAAGGTCGATGCCGTCATGAAGACGCTCGGCATGACCAGTGGAACGGTCGGCGAACGCATGGCGGCGATGTACGCGGACCCCAAGATGATCTATCCCAACACCGATGCGGGCAAGGATCAGCTGATCGCCGATCTGAACGTCAAGATCGCGACGGTGCGCGCCAAGCTGCCGGCCTATTTCGGCGTGCTGCCCAAGGCCGATGTGGTGATCAAGCGGGTCCCGAAGGAGATCGAGGCGGCGCAGGCCGGCGGCTATTACAATTCTCCGCCGCTCGACGGTTCGCGGCCCGGCATCTACTGGATCAATCTGCGCGACACCGCCGAGCAGCCGCGTTGGTTGTTGCCGACGCTGTCTTATCACGAGGCGATTCCGGGCCATCACCTGCAGCTTTCCATCCAGCGGGAAGCGAAGATGCCCCTGATCCGCCGCATCAGCTATTTCTCGTCCTATCTCGAAGGCTGGGCGCTGTATGCCGAACAACTCGCCGACGAGATGGGGATGTATGAAGGCGATCCGGTGGGGCGCATCGGCTTCTATCACGATGCCATGTTGCGCGCCGTTCGCCTCGTCGTCGATACCGGCATGCACGCGATGCGCTGGAGCCGCGAAGAGGCGGTGAAGTTCTATGTCGACACGCTGGGCGACAAGGAGAGCGGCGCCATCACCGAGATCGAGCGCTATGCGGTCCAGCCCGGACAGGCCTGCGGCTACATGCTCGGCAAGCTCACCTTCCTGGCGGCGCGCAGGAAAGCCAAGGAAGCGCTGGGCCCGAAGTTCGACATCCGCACCTTTCACGACGCGGTGCTGATAGGCGGCGCGGTGCCACTGGCGATGATAGACCAGCTCACCGATCGCTATATCGCGAGCCGGAAGGGGTAGGGCCTATTGGAATTGCTGCAATCGCAATTCACAACTTGTCATGGCCCGCGAATGCGGGCCATCCAGGTGACGCCGATTTTGCTTTCGACGGTTTAGCTCCATGCCCAACTGGATGGCCCGCACTCCGGCGGGCCATGACAATCTGGAAAAGGGGAAAATCCCGGTGCCCAGTATCTACCGGCTCATCAGCGCGTATTCGCCGCCTTTTTCGATACCACGCTTGTAGGCCGGACGCGCCTGCATCCGCGCACGGTATTTGACGAGTCCGGGATAGGGTTCGAGCCGCGCGCCCGCCGCTTCGCACACGAAGAGAAGCTGGATGTCGGCGCCGGTGAGATCGGTGCCGACGAAGAAATCGCGGCCGCCCAGGCCCGCCTCCATGTAGGAGAGATGGTTGGCGATCTCGCTGTCGACACGCGGCTTCAGCGCCGCGGCCGCGTCGCCGAGCATGCCGGTGTAGAGCGCCAACAGAAGCGGCAGCATCGCCGAACCCTCGGCGTAATGCATCCACTCGACATATTTCCAATACGCGTCCGTGCCGGCCTTGGGCTTGAGGCGGCCCTGGCCATAGGTGTCGATCAGATACTCGACCTCGGCGCCGGACTCGGCGATGACGCGGCCCTTGTCTTCCAGCACCGGCGACTTGCCGAGCGGGTGCACGGCTTTGAGCTCCGGCGGCGCCAGCGGGATCGGCGACATGCGCTGATATTTGACGATCTCGTACGGCGTGCCGAGCTCTTCCAACAGCCACAGGATGCGCTGCGAGCGCGAATTGTTGAGATGGTGAATCTTGATCGTCATGGCTGGCTCCCGTCAGTTCAGATGGTCGTGCGGCGCCTGCGGCCCACGAGGGGACGGCACGGGCTGCACATAGATATCGGTCACGTTGCGCACGTCGCGCGCGGCCTTGGCGTCGCCCGGCACGATGAGGATCGGCTGCGCCAGGGGCTGGCCGTCTTTTTCGGTGGCGAGGATCACGCGTTCATTGCCGAGCTCCGAATGGATTTCGCCGAGGCTGACGAGCGCGCCGTAGTCGTCCGAAGCCGCCGACACGATGATGCCGTGAAGCAGGATGGCATGGCGCGCCGATCCGTTCACCAGTCCCGCGCCGTTCACCAGCGTCCACAGCAGCACGCCGTGGAAGGTGCCGGCAAAGGCGCCCTTCTCGGTCTTCTGATCGACCTTGACGTCGATCTCCGGCATGGCGCGGAGCTGGGCCATGGTGAAATGCGCCGGATGCTGGACGGCACCGGCGAGCGTGACGCCGTCGGCCAAGGCCGGCGTCGCCGCAACCAGCGCGAGGAGCGCGACGATCAAATTCATGGCCTTGCCTCTCACCCGGGCAGCGGGTGCATCATCACCTGATCGTGATTGCAGGCCCAAGTCGGTGAAAGGGGTTTCATGTCGGCGCGTTGCCAAGCGTACCGATGTTTCCGACATGGTCCCTCCGCTCCCGCTGGCCATTCCCGCACTATAGCCGAGACGCATGTCGAGTTGTCATCGGGCGGCGGATGTTGTGAGGTTGCCCTTCCGATAACTTGACGGAGGGGACGCATGCGCCTTGGAACGATCCGCGCTTTTGTCATCTGTTCGATGGCGATCCTGACCTGGCCGGCGGCAGCGGACGCGGCCAGCGCCGCCACGGCGTATCAAGCGGCCGTCCAGGACTTTTTCAATGCCCAGTGGAAGGCGCACCCCACCTTCGCGACCGCGGTTGGCCTGCACGATTGGGACGCCGAGCTGGACGATGTATCCGCCGCGGCGTATGCGCGGGAGATCGCGCGGTTGAAGGACACGACAGCCAAGTTGCGCGCGATCGACGGCGCCGGACTTACGGCGATGGACCGCGACGACCGCGACATCCTCCTGGCGCAGATCGATGGGCAATTGCTGGCGGACGAAACGGTTCAGCTTTGGCGGCACGATCCCAGCACCTACGTCAATCTGCTCACCACCGCTGCGTTCCAGCTGGTCGAACGCGATTTCGCGCCGCTCGATCAGCGCATGCGCAGTCTCATCGCGCGCGAGGCTCGCCTCCCGGCGATGCTCGCCGGGGGTAAGCGGAATCTGACGAACATTCCGCCGGTCTATATCGACATCGCGCTGGCGAATCTCGACGGCGGCATTTCGTTTCTCGGCAAGGACGTCCCCGACGCCTTCGCGGACGTGAAGGATGCCGCGCTCCAGAAGCAGCTGGCGGCGTCCACGAAATCGGTCGTCGATGCCGCCAAGGCCTTCAAGGCCTGGCTGATCGCGCAGAAGCCGAATGCCCATGGCTCGTTCGTGCTCGGCCGCGCGTCGCTGCAGCGGCTGCTGGCCAGCGACATGGTCGATGTGCCGGTGGAGAAGGTGCTGGCGGCGGGCGAGGCGCAGATGGCGCGCGACCACGCCGACTTCCTCGCGACCGCGAAGCTGATCGATCCCAAGAACCCCTCGCATGCGCTGGCCGAGGTCGAAGCCGATCATCCCGACGCCGCGCATCTGATCTCGACCGCGCGCGATCAGCTCGCCGCCCTTCAGGGCTTCATCATGCAGCACCATATCGTGACGCTGCCGTCGGCGATGCTGCCCACCGTGGCGGAGACGCCGCCCTTCGAGCGGGCGGTGATCTTCGGCCAGATGGATGGGCCGGGCGCGCTGGAGACCCACGCCACCAAGGCCTACTACTTCGTCACGCCGCCCGATCCGAAATCGCCGCCGGCGCAGCAGAACCAGCTTCTTTCCTATTTCAACCGCGCGCTGTTGCAGAACCTGTCGGTGCACGAGGCGCTGCCGGGACATTTCACGCAATATCTCTTCGCCCATGCCAATCCCGGCTGGTCGCTGGTGCGCAAGACGGCGCAGTCCTACACCGCGACCGAGGGCTGGGCGCACTACACCGAGCAGATGATGCTGGACGAAGGGCTGAGCAAAGGCGATCCCAAGATCAAGCTCTCGCAGCTCGAGGATGCGCTGCTGCGCGATTGCCGTCTCGTGGCCTCGATCAAGATGCACACCGGGCGGATGACGCTGGATCAGGCGACACAGTTGATGGAGACCGAATGCTTCCAGCCTGCCGCCGTCGGGCCCAACGAGGCCAAGCGCGGCACCTCCGATCCGGGCTATTACTCCTACACGCTGGGCAAGCTCGAAATCCTCAAGCTGCGCTCTGACGTTCAGGCCAGGCAGGGCAAGGCGTTCAGCCTCACCCGCTTCCACGACGCGTTCCTGAACGCGGGCCTCGTGCCGATCGCGATAATCCGTCGCGAAATGCTGGGCAAGGACGGGCCGGTGCTGTAGCGCCGGCCGGCGGTCAGCGATTGAGCTCGCGCATCGCGTTGTCGAGGCCGGCGAGGGTCAGGGGATACATCCGGCCGTTGAACAGCTGGCTCATCAGCGCGATGGACGGCGTGTATTCCCAGTGCTTTTCCGCCACCGGGTTCAGCCACACGGCGTGCTCGAACATGTTGGTGACGCGGTCGAGCCACACCGCGCCCGGCTCTTCGTTCCAGTGTTCGACGCTGCCGCCCGGATAGGTCACCTCATATGGGCTCATGGTCGCGTCGCCGACGAACACGATCTTATAGTCGCGCGGATATTTGTTGAGCACGTCCCAGGTCGGGATCTTCTCGTTGTGGCGGCGGCGATTGTCCTTCCACACCGCCTCATAGAGGCAGTTGTGGAAGTAGTAGAAATCCATGTGCTTGAATTCGGTCTTGGCCGCGCTGAACAGCTCCTCGCACAGCTTGATGTGCGCGTCCATCGAGCCGCCGATATCGAAAAACAACAGCACCTTCACCGTGTTGTGCCGCTCGGGCACCAGGCGCAGATCGAGATAGCCCTTGTTGGCGGTGTCCTGGATCGTGCCGGGCATGTCGAGCTCGGTCTCGGCGCCCTGGCGCGCCCATTTGCGCAACCGGCGCAGCGCCACCTTGATGTTGCGGGTGCCGAGCTCGACCGTGTCGTCGAGATTCTTGTATTCGCGCTTGTCCCAGACTTTGACGGCACGGCCGTGGCGCGACTTGTCCTGGCCGATGCGCACGCCTTCGGGATTGTAGCCGCTGTTCCCATAGGGTGAGGTGCCCCCCGAGCCGATCATCTTGGAGCCGCCTTCGTGGCGCTTCTTCTGCTCCTCGAGCCGCTGCTTGAGCGTCTCCATCAGCTTGTCCCAGCCACCCAGTGCCTCGATCTGCTTCTTCTCCTCTTCGGTGAGGAATTTCTCGGTCAGCGCTTTCAGCCATTCTTCCGGGATCTGCGCGATGAGCGAGGGGTCGAGGCCCTCCATCCCCTTGAAGACATGGCCGAAGACGCGGTCGAACTTGTCGAGATTGCGCTCGTCCTTCACCAGCGCGGTGCGCGACAGGTAGTAGAATTCGTCGATCTTCATGTCGATCACGTCGGAATCGAGCGCGGCCATCAGCGCCAGATATTCCTTGAGCGTGACCGGAATCTTGGCGGCGCGCAGCTCGTCGAAGAACTGGAAGAACATGGGACCTTCTCAGGCAGGGAAAGCGGTGGTGCAGTCTAGCGCGGCTTGGGCGGACCGGCCAGCGGCGCGGCTCCCGTCTGCCCCGGCGGAAGCTTGGCGACATGCGCCAGTGCCTCGGCATAGACCGCGTCGAGGAATTGCTGTTTCGCCTCGTCGTCGCGCGGCGTGGCGAATTCGACCGTCGCCTCCAGCGCCCAGTTCCCGATCGTGCCGCCGGAGAACAGGATGCGGTAATGCACCGTCTCCAGCGCCGTGGTCTCATAAGTGCGCTGATAGACCGAGATCGGCGTCGCGCCGCCGCCCAAGAGCATCGTTTTCTCGCCGACCATCCGGCCGCCGATGCCTTCCTGCTCGGTGAATTCGGGCACCAAGGCGGTCTTGGGGTCATAGGCGGCCTTGAGCGGCGTCAGCGTGATCGTGCCGTAGACGCCGTCGCGCGCGGAATAGGCGCAGAAGTCCGAGCCGAGCGAGGGATCGCGCTCGCCGAACGCGTCGCGCTCGAAATGGCCGATGAAGAGCGGACAGACGAAGCCCGAGGCATGCACCTTGGCGTCGTCGCCGGCATCCTTGAAGGCGTCGATGTCGGTGGTTTGAGCGAGCGCCGGCGACAGGCCGAGCGCTAGCGCGACCAGCGCGATCCGGATCAATGCCGTCGACATTAGCGGTTCTCGGATAGGCTTCGCGGCAACTCTATCAGAGGCGCGGCGAGGGCAACATGCGCCAACGGGCGTCAGGCTTACTTGTTCTCAATATGTTTCTGGGCGATACTGTTGTAATGAGTGATACGGGCGACAATTTGGTTCTTGAGCATTTGCGGCACATTCGCGGAGCCGTCGATGAGCTACGCATCGACGTGAAGGAGGTGAAGACGCGCCTCAGCTTTCTGGAAGGGCAAGTCGCCGGCCTTCAGGGACAGTATGCGCACGTTTCCACGCGCATCGACCGTGTTGACGATCGGCTCGAAAAGATCGAGCGGCGCATTGGACTGATCGACGCCTAGTTCCGGCTTTCGCGCCGCGCGAGGAAGGCCAGGCGCTCGAACAGATGCACGTCCTGCTCGTTCTTGAGCAGCGCACCGTGGAGCGGCGGGATCAGCTTGGTCGGGTCCTTCTCGCGCAGCATCTCCGGCGAGATGTCCTCGTTCAGCAATAGCTTCAGCCAGTCGAGCAGTTCGGACGTCGACGGCTTCTTCTTCAGGCCCGGCACATCGCGGATCTGGTAGAAGACGTTGAGCGCTTCGCTCACCAGCTTCTGCTTGATGTTGGGATAGTGCACGTCGACGATTCGCTGCATCGTCTCGCGCTCGGGGAACTTGATGTAGTGGAAGAAGCAGCGGCGCAGGAACGCGTCCGGCAGCTCCTTCTCGTTGTTGGAGGTGATGAGGATGATCGGGCGGACCGCCGCCTTGATCGTCTCGCCGGTCTCGTAAACGAAGAACTCCATGCGGTCGAGTTCGAGCAGAAGGTCGTTGGGGAATTCGATATCGGCCTTGTCGATCTCGTCGATCAACAGGACGGGGCGGCCCTTCATTTCGAAGGCTTCCCACAGCTTGCCCTTGCGGATGTAGTTCTTGACGTCCTTCACCCGCTCCTCGCCGAGCTGGCTGTCGCGCAGGCGCGTGACGGCATCGTATTCGTAGAGGCCCTGGATCGCCTTGGTGGTCGACTTGACGTGCCAGGTGATGAGCGGCGCCTTCATCGCGTCCGCGACCTGGAAGGCCAGTTCGGTCTTGCCGGTGCCGGGCTCGCCCTTGATGAGGAGCGGGCGCTCCAGCGTGATCGCCGCGTTGACCGCGATCTTCAGATCGTCGGTCGCGACATAGCGTGAGGTACCTTCGAAACGCGGGCCTGCCATCGTGCTCTCTTTGCAATGGGAAATAGCGCAAGACGAAAGCGTAGGTGGCGGAAGGGGATGGCGCAAGGGCGCGCCCAAAGCTGACGCGGCGGAGCGATAATCGTCGATTCAGGACCGGATTCAGCTTAGATTTGCGGCAAACGGGGGACGTGCATGAATTGGATGTTGATCGCGGCCGCGCTCGGCGCCGGCACAGTGGCGACCTTCACCGACTGGCTGTTCATGGGCGTGCTCTATCACGACGCTTACAACACCCATCCCGAGATCTGGTGGCCCGGCATCCGCGAGGGCACCGAGCGCCGCGCCATCATCTGGTCGAGCATCATCGGCTATGTCATGAGCGGCGCGATCGTGGTGCTGTGCGCGATCGCCGGGGCGCGCGGCGTAGCCGCGGGGCTCGAGATTGCGGCGCTCGCCTGGATCGCGGGGCCGCTGGTCGTGCTGTCGATCAACGGCTTCTTCGTCAAGATCGATCCGAAGATCACCTTCGCCCATTGCCTGGGCTGGCTGGCGCGCATGGCGCTGGCCGGCGCCGCGGCCGGTTATGCGTTGAGTCTGTCCTGAAATCGTCACGGCGGAGACGACGATGACCAAGTCGGTCTGGCTTGCGGTGCTGGCGTTGGTCGTGCCCCCGATGTCGGCCGCCGCGACGCCGCCGGACCGCCTGGCATGGGACGTGTTCGTCACCATGGTGGCGCCGGCCCGGCCGCCCAAGGACAAGGCCGTCGCGTTCGAGACCTGGGCGTCGGACGACGACATCTACAACGCCGGCGATCGTCCGCGCTGGCCGGCCGGCGGCAGTAAATTGCTGCGTCCCAGCCTGGCGGCAGCGGCGGAAGCGCAAGCGTTGCAGGCCGCGCCGCCCGCCGGCTGCGCGCCGCGCGACGGCAAGGCGGGCGACTTCCCACCCGGCGCCTGCATCGGCGAGGAGGTGCAGCACAATCGTCCCGTCTTCGACGCGATCGTGGCCCAAGGGCTTTTCAGCAAGGCCGGGCTGGTGGCGGCGTTCCAGACCAGCAAGCCCATCGCGTTTCCGCCCGACGCGATCGTGGTCAAGGCCGATTGGGCGCTGGTGAGCGACGTGCTGCGCTGGAAACGGGAGCCCTACAAGACGGTGGAGGCGGTCCGCCGCGCCTTCTACACCAACGTCGCCACCATGAACGGAAAGCGCGGCGAATACGCCCTGCTCGGCCTTTCCGTCCAGAGCAAGGCGCTGCCGCGATGGCTGTGGATGACGTTCGAGCATCGCAGCAATCCGGGACGCTGCGACATCATCGGCTGCCATGACAGCTTCGGCGCGACGCTCGCCGATGTGCCGGGCCGCGCGGCGGCGAACACCGATTATGGCCCCTGCGCGAAGACGCCGGCGCTGCTCGCGCTGTTCGCGCAGCGTCGGCTCGATCCGGTCTGGATCAATTATTGCCTCAAGGGCACGCAGGTCGATTTCACCATCAGCGGACGACCCACCATCCTCGCCAATTCGGTGATCGAACGGATGAACAAGGGGGTCGCGGTGCCCGACACGTCCTGCATCACCTGTCACGCCTATGCGGCGTTCGATGCCACGGGCGTCCCAAACGGATCGGTGCTGCCATGGCATCCGATCGGCGCCTTCGATCCCAAGCTGCTGCACGGCGGCAAACAATACGACTATATGTGGGGCCTGCTGGCGGCGCATTGATCGCGGGCCGTGAGCGACCCTACACTCATCCGCGCCACGCTGCGTTGTGTACGCGTTGCGTCCCCACCGACTTGAGCCTCGCTCGCCAAGGGTCCTTCGCCATGACGGTTGCGCACGTCTACACGGTCGCGTTCCAGGGCATCGAGGCCCGCGAGGTGGACGTGCAGGTCCATATCGGCGAGGGCGGCGGCGGCCAGTTCAACATCGTGGGCCTGGGCGACAAGGCGGTTGGCGAGAGCAAGGAGCGGGTGCGCGCGGCGCTCGCCGCCATCGGACTGGCGCTGCCCTGGCAGCGTATCACGGTGAACCTGGCGCCGGCCGATCTGCCCAAGGAAGGAAGCCACTACGATCTGCCGATCGCGCTGGGCCTTCTGGCCGCGATGGGCGTGCTGCCGGCCAGCGAGATGGCGAACTATGTGGCGCTGGGCGAGCTGTCGCTCGACGCGCAGATCACCGCGGTCGCGGGCGTGCTGCCGGCGGCGCTCGCGGCCTCGACCCAGCAGCGCGGATTGATCTGTCCCGCAGCCTGCGGCGCCGAAGCGGCCTGGGCCGGCGATTTGGAAATCGCCGCCGCGCCGTCGCTGATCGCACTCGTCAATCACATCAAGGGCCATCAGGTCTTGAGCCGGCCGGTGGCGCGGCTGGCCGACGATGCCGTCACCGCGCCCGATCTGAAGGACGTGAAGGGCCAGGAGACCGCCAAGCGCGCGATCGAGATCGTGGCGGCGGGCGGGCACAATCTTCTGATGATCGGTCCTCCCGGCGCCGGCAAGTCGATGCTGGCGCAGCGCCTGCCCGGCCTCCTGCCGCCGCTCGACGCGCGCGAGGCGCTGGAGCTTTCCATGGTGCAGAGCCTGGCGGGCGAATTGCCGGGCGGCACGATTTCGCGGCGGCGGCCGTTCCGCAATCCGCATCATTCGGCCTCGATGGCGGCGCTGACCGGCGGCGGTTTGCGCGTCAAGCCGGGCGAGGTGAGCCTGGCGCACCTTGGCGTGCTGTTTCTCGACGAGCTTCCCGAGTTTCAACGCGGCGTACTCGACTCGTTGCGCCAGCCGATCGAGACCGGCGAGGCGGTGGTGGCGCGCGCCAATGCGCATGTGCGTTTTCCCGCGCGTTTCCAACTTGTCGCCGCGATGAATCCGTGCCGCTGCGGCTATCTGAGCGACCCGGCGCAAGCCTGCGGCCGCGCGCCCAAATGCGCCGTCGACTACCAGTCGCGCATTTCCGGGCCGTTGTTCGACCGCATCGACGTCCATGTGGAGGTGGGCGGCGTCTCGGCCGCCGATCTCGCCCTGCCGCCGCCCTCGGAAAGCAGCGCCGATGTGGCCGCGCGGGTGGCGAAGGCACGCGACATCCAGCGGGCGCGCTATGACGGAAAAGCCGTGCGCACCAATGCGGAAGCGGAAGGCGAACTGCTCGACGCCGTCGCGGCACCCGATGCGGCCGGGGCGCGGCTGCTGAGCGAGGCGGCGGACGCGATGAAGCTGACGGCACGCGGCTATCACCGCGTGCTCAAAGTGGCGCGCACGATCGCCGATTTGGCGGGCGCCGCCGGCGTCGGGCGGCCGCACATTGCCGAGGCGCTGTCCTATCGCAAGGTCCAGTTCCGGCAATAAAGACGTCGGCTCGGAACTATTGTTTCCGCAACCCGTTTCTTGCCCGACCCCAAGCGAGGAAGCGCGATGCGCGGTGTGACGGTTCTTGGAATTCTGCTCGTTGTGCTCGGTGTCGGCGCCCTGCTGTTCGGCCACTTCACCTATAGCGAGACCAAGCCCGTGCTGAAGGCCGGGCCGCTTCAGATCAATTCGCAGGAAGATCACACCATTTGGATTCCAACCGCGGCGGGCGCGGTGGTGATCCTGGCCGGGCTGGGCCTGCTGGCGGCCGGCCGCCGCACCTGACACCCACTCCCGGCAAGCGCCGCGATCTGGACTCGTGATATCCGTTCGGATATCACGACGGACGGCCATCCGGGGGGATTTGCGATGTCTATTCATAGAGTCTTGCGCGCCGCGCTGGCGGCGGCATTCCTGGCGTTCATGCCGGTCGCCGCGCAGGCGGCGAGCATCACGGTGTTCGCGGCCGCGTCGCTGACCGACGCGCTGAACGACGTCGGCAAAGCGTACAAGGCCAAGACCGGCAACGACGCGGTATTCTCCTTCGCGGCCTCCTCCGTGCTGGCCAAGCAGATCGAAGCATCGGGCGGCGCCGATGTCTTCCTCTCCGCCGATACCGATTGGATGGACTATCTCGACAAGAAGGGTCTGCTCGCGCCGGGGACGCGCAAGACGCTGCTCGGCAATCATCTGGTCGTCGTGGCGCCGGTGGGACAGAACGCCTCGCTGCTGGTGGACGGCAAGTTCGATTTTGCCGGCGCGCTGCATGGCGGCAGGCTCGCGGTCGCCGATCCCGCCTCGGTACCGGCCGGCAAATACGCCAAGGCGTCGCTGACGCGGCTGGGCGCCTGGGACGCGGTGAAGGGCCAGCTCGCGCCGGCCGAGAATGTGCGCGCGGCGCTGGCCTATGTGGCGCGCGGCGAGGCGCCGCTCGGCATCGTCTATTCCACCGATGCGCTGGCCGAGCGGAAGGTGCATGTCGTCGCCATCCTGCCCGACAGCACGCACGCGCCGATCCTCTATCCCGCCGCGCTGACAAAGGACGCCAAGCCGGAGGCGAAATCCTTCCTCGATTTCCTGAACGGTCCACAAGCCACCGCGATCTTCGCGAAGGACGGGTTTGTGCTGTTGATCACCAAGCCCTGACACTGCGTGCGACGGCGCTTTCTCATTCCGGCGATGCAATCCACCTGACGACGATCCGGCCGCTATGACATGCTGGCGACGGCTTGGCGGATCGCGCGCCATGCCGTAAGGATTGGCGCGACGCGTCCGGGGGGAACGTATGGCCGATCCCAAGAAGAAGCGGCGGTTCCGCGCCGTCCATCTGCTGCTGTCGATCCCTTATGTCGCGATGCTGTGGGTGCCGTCCTACAACCGCACCCTGCCGATGCTGGCGGGCATTCCGTTCTTCTACTGGTACCAAATGCTGTGGATCGTGCTGGGCGTCGCCATCCTGATCCCGGTCTATTTCGCCGATGAGCGCGAGGACGGCCGATGAACACGGTCGCCGTTACGATCTTCGTCGCGCTCTTCAGTCTCGTCACCGTGCTCGGCTTCGTCGCGGCGCGCTGGCGGCGCGGCGATCTGGGCGAACTCGACGAGTGGGGCCTGGGCGGTCGGCGCTTCGGCACCGTGGTCAC
>Ga0265320_10000513_pt1 | contig 30077 bp, 18 predicted proteins | sample 4827metaG_FD_202087 | JGI IMG/M metagenome (GOLD analysis project Ga0265320, IMG submission 202087) | Rhizosphere microbial communities from Carex aquatilis grown in University of Washington, Seatle, WA, United States - 4-8-27 metaG | ecosystem: Host-associated > Plants > Roots > Rhizosphere >... | reverse complement strand
GCTGGGCTATATGTGGGTTTACCGCCGTGATTTGCATCCCATCCTCGCACTGACCCAGGCGGGATATGCGGTGCTCGCGTACGATCAATGCGGCTTTAGCACCCGCGCCACGGAACTCGCGCAATTGTTCGATACGGCTCCGCATTGGTCGCAAATGGGCCGTCTGGTGCACGATGCCCGTTCGGCCATAGACGCGCTGTCAAAAGACAGCGTGGTGGATGCCGACCATATTTATATCTTTGGTTACGAGCTTGGCGCCATGACGGGCCTCTATACTGCTGCCTTGGATTCCCGCGTGAAGGGGGTCGTGGCGGTGAATGGCTTCAAGCCCATGCGCACGGATACCGAAGACAAGGGCACAGGCGGCATTGCGCGCTGGAGCGTGGAGCGCCCGTTGCTTCCCCGGCTCGGTTTCTTCATCGGCCATGAATCGCAAATTCCGGTTGATTACACGGAAATTCTGGCGGCAATTGCGCCGCGACCGGTCGTGGTGGTGGCACCGCTGCTGGATCGCGACGTCACTCAGCCAGATGTCCATGCTGCCCTCGAGCAGGCGCGCAAGGTCTACGCACTTTATCAGAAACCCAATTACCTCATGGTCGGAGAACCTTGGGATTACGCGCGCTTCCCGGGCTGGACCCAGGACTGGACCATCCAAAGCTTGAACTGGGCCGCCGGGCCCGCGGCGCCAAAACCGGCGACCGCCCCGACGGCAGCCAACTAGATTGCCATGAGGCCACCCCATGAATACCCCCGCAAAAATCATCGCTGCGATTTGCGGCCTTTTCGCCATGGCCTGCATGGCCCACGCCGCACCGGCATCGCTCCCCGCCACCAAATCGGGCGCCGCGCCTGTCATCATTACCGAGAATAGTGCCTTCTATGAAGCTCACGGTGCCGGCGGGCGCGCTGCTGGCGGGCGTGATTTACGATTATCTCCGGTTGGAACTGGATGAGTCGGCGCCGCCGCCGTCGCAGCCCTAGTTGGCAATTTCAAATCTTCCCTGCATCGGACAATCTTTCCAATCTTAGCGCGGGACGCAATTGCCTCACCACGAATTCAGCTCGTTTTCCCTCAATCTCCTCATGAAAAACTCCACCACTTGTGCCCTGATACTGGCTGGCTTGGCCGTGTTTGCTTTTGCGACCCAAGGCGCGTCAGCGCCGGCCGCCTCTGCCGCCCCGGCTGCCAAACCCGGCGCCGTGCCGGTTTCCATCATGGAGAACGAAAGCTACTATTCATTGTATAACGGCATCATCACCGCATTGGTGTCCAAATACTCCGGTGACTTGATTTCGTTAAAATACAAAGGCGTGGAAATGCTGGCGACTTATCAGACGCCTGACGGATATCCCGACGTGTCCATAGATCCCCCCGGCGACCCAGGCCACGGCCGGGGCATGACGGACCATATGTATGGATTTTGGTCGCACGATGCGATTGGCCCACGCGTGGTGGCCAAGATCACCATTGACCCCAAATCAAATGGCGGCCAACGCGCCGAGGTTTCCGTCAAGGGATTTTCGGACGGCACGAAGATGGGCCACGGGCCCGGCGCCCCCGCCGGAGGCGAATTTGCGGCGGATATCGAAATACGCTACACACTGGGCCAGGGTGAATCGGGGGTCTACACCTATTGCACTTTCGACCACAAGCCGGAGTATCCTGACGCCACGCTGGGCGAGGCCCGCTTCTGCGTAAAACTGAACAATGATTTTGACTGGATGCTGGCGGACGAGCATCACCACATGCCTTATCCCAAGGAGAAGGAGGCCAATGGGGACAATAAATACAACTATACCACCGACCAGTTTGACCATCCCGCCTTCGGTTGGGCCAACTCGGCGAAGAAGATTGGCGTCTTTATTGTCAACCCGTCGACAGAATATCTCAGCGGCGGGCCGACGAAAGTCGAGTTCGTTACGCACCGCGACACCACGCGACCGGATTATTTCCCCTGCATCTTGAACTATTGGAAGAGCAGCCACTACGGCGGCAGTTCCGTGGACGTGGCCCAGGGCGAGCATTGGACCAAAACGGTTGGGCCGTTCATGATTTATGTCAATGAGGGCATGGAGCCGGAAGCGCTGTGGAAGGACGCCATGGCCGAAGCGGGCCGACAAAATGCCCAGTGGCCGTTTGCCTGGGTTGCCGGGGTGGATTATCCGAGCAAGGAGCAACGCGCCACGGTCACGGGTCAGTTGGTATTGAATGATCTGATTATGCCTTCCGCCAAAATGGCGAATCTCAAGGTGGGCCTCACTTATCCCGATTACCATATTCCGGTGAACCGACCGGCCGCGGGCAACATGCCCGCCGACATCACTTGGATGACCGACGCCAAGCACTACGAATTTTGGGCCCGAGGCGACGACCAGGGGCATTTCACCGTGCCCAATGTCAACCCCGGCAAATACACTTTGCACGCCATCGCCGACGGGGTTTTGGGCGAATATGCCAAGACCGATGTCATTGTCGAGGGTGGCAAGCCACTCGACTTGGGCAAATTGAATTGGACGCCCGTGCGCCGCGGCCAGCAAATTTGGGACATCGGCATTCCCAACCGCAACGGATCTGAGTTTATGAAGGGCGACGATTATTTCCACGATGGCATGGGCCTGGTTTATCGTGATCTGTTCCCGAACGACGTGAATTACGTCATCGGCAAGAGCGATTTTCACAAAGATTGGTATTTTGAGCACGTGTCGCACGTCGAAGATCCCAACGCCGCTCCCAGCTCCATCGCGGGCGGCGGCGTGGCCCGGGGTCGGGCCAGTCCGTGGTCCATCACTTTTGACATGCCGTCGGCCCCAAAGGGCACGGCCACGTTACGGATTGCCACGGCGGGTGGTTCCGTGACTGGTGGGGGAATTTCGGTGACGGTCAATGATCAGCCAGTGGGCACGCTCAATGTGCCGGGAGACGGGACCGTCGGTCGCAATTCGATCCAGGGTCTTTGGTATGAGCGGGAGTTCCCATTCCCGGCCTCGCTGCTAAAGGCAGGCGGGAATGTCATTCGGCTTACTGTTCCCGCAGGTTCCCAGTCCAACGGCCTCATCTACGACTACCTGCGGCTAGAATTGGATGAGAATGCAAAAATGCCCACCACAGCCACCCCCTGAAATAATCTCCATGAAACTCCACCTGATCTTCGCGTCCTTGGTTCTTCTTGCCTCGCCGGCCCTCGCCGCGGACGCACCCAAAACGAGCTTCAAATTTGAATTCGGCCCCGGCCCGGCGGCGCCCGGTTATACCGTGGTCAAGCCTGACACCCTGTATTCCAAAGATGCGGGATTTGGTTTCGAGCCAGGCGGCAACATCACCTCCGTGGACCGCGGTGGGAAGGACCCGCTCCAGGCGGGTTTTGTCACCAGCGGGAATTTGTTCAAATTCTCCGTGGCGGTACCGGAGGGGAATTACAAAGTGACGGTCACGCTCGGCGACGCGAAAGAAGAGTCAATGACCACGGTCAAAGCCGAGTCCCGCCGCCTGATGCTGGAGCGTATTCACACGGACCCGGGTAAATTCGAGACCCGTTCGTTTTACGTCAGCGTGCGCAATCCCGTGTTGCCGGATGGCACGAAACTGATTCTCGATGTCCAGGAAATTGACGCCAATGGCCAATTGTTGACGCCGACGTGGGATGACAAGCTCACGTTGCAATTCAGCGATGCGAAGCCGGCGGTGGGCGCAGTGACGATCGAGCCCGCAGAGAAGCCGCTGACGGTGTTCTTGATCAGCGATTCGACGGTGACGGATCAACGCGCCGAGCCGTATGGCACGTGGGGGCAGATGCTGCCCCGCTGGTTCAAACCGCCAGTGGTCATCGCGAATTTTGCGGAATCCGGTGAGACGCTGAAGGCATTTCGGGCCGAGCACCGTTGGACCAAGGTTTTGGGGGAGATAAAGCCCGGCGACTTTGTGTTCATGCAATTTGGCACCAATGACCTTAACAAGAGCGGCCCGAATGCCATTTGGGGGCCGGACTACCCGTTGCGGGATTGGTCGAACTCCTACGTGGAGGGTGAGGATTACAAAAACCAGATTAAACAATATATCTCCGAGGCCAAAGCCAAAGGCGCCATTCCGGTCGTGGTTTCACCGATGACCAAGATTGACCGCGCGACGGGCGCGATCAACGTGAACGGCCTGCGCAATTACCCGAAGGACGCCATTGACGCCGCCAAGGAGGCGGGCGCCGCCTCTATTGATCTCAATGCCATGAGCATTGACGTTTGGACCGCCCTGGGGCCCCTGGCGCCGCGCGGTACGGTGGACGGCTTGCATTCCAACACGTATGGCGGCTACCTGTTATCGCGCTGCATCGTCGAGGGCATCAAGCAGAACAAATTTGATCTCGTGAAATATCTCGTGGACGATGCCGGCACGTTCGACCCCAAGATGCCTGCGCCCCTTCCCGATGATTTCAAGATTCCGCTCGAACCCGGGGCCCGGGGTGGTGGACCTCGCCGTGGCGGCGGCAGCGCAATACCGGGCCGCGGTACCGCGGGGTTGACGACTGGGCGGGGCGCACGCGGCCTTCCGGCAACCACGGATTCCACGGGAACTGCGGCGCCAGCGGCCTCTGGCGGCAACAACCAGGGCAATTGATCTGCATGAATTCAGCGGCCAGGCAGATTCCCCAACCGCACCTGCGCAGTCACGTCTCCCACTCAAACGGCGTGTTGGCTTCCACCTCCTCAAACGTGGTCAGGCCCAGCAGGGCCTTCTTCAATCCGTCATGGCGGAGGGGCTTGTAGCCGGTGCGTTTGGCGGCGGCGGTGAGGGCTTCGATGTTGCCCCCGCGGGCGATAATGTCGCGGATTTCCTCAGTGGCCACGACGAGCTCATGGAAGGCCACGCGGCCCTTGTACCCGGTCCGCCGGCAGATCTCGCAACCCTTGCCCGTGTAAAAAACGGTGGAAGTGCCTTCGAAATCGGAAAAATAGCGCGCCAGTTGATCCGCCGACGGGGTGAAACTTTCCTTGCAGCGCTCGCAAATGCGCGCCGCGAGGCGCTGGCCGAGCACGGCCATCACGGAGGGCGCCACGACGTGCGGCTCGACGCCGATTTCCATCAGTCGTGTGATGGCCTGCGGCGCGTTGTTCGTGTGCATCGTGGCAAAGACCAGGTGCCCGGTCAGCGCGGCTTCGCTGGCGATCTTGGCAGTCTCCACGTCGCGAATCTCGCCGACGAGAATGATGTCTGGATCCTGCCGCAGCATGGCGCGCAACAGTAGGCCGAATTTCAACTCAATGTGGGTGTTCACCTGCGACTGGGTCAGCCCCGGCAGTTTGATTTCGACCGGGTCCTCAATGGTGGAGACGTTGACGTCCGGCGTGCTGACCTCAGCGAGGGCGGCGTACAGGGTGGTGGTTTTGCCGGAGCCGGTGGGGCCCGTGACAAAAACGATGCCATTGGGCGACTGGATGACCCGCTTAAAGGGCACGAGAATGCTCTGCGAAATGAGCATTTTGTCCAGCGTCAGGAAATCCTTCTTCGAGGTCGAGGCGAGGACCCGGATGACGCATTTCTCGCCCTCGACCGTCGGGATGAAGCTAACGCGAAAATCACTCTTGCGGGTGCCGAGTTGGAGCGTAAATCGCCCATCCTGCGGAAACCGGGCTTCGGCGATGTTTAAATCGCACATGACCTTGATGCGGCAGACAATGGGCCGGTGCAGAATTTTCGGGAAGCGCAGCATCTCGCGGAGGCGCCCGTCAATGCGGTAGCGCAGGCGGGTGTCGTTTTCCTGCGGTTCCAGGTGGATGTCGCTGGCGCGCTCGCGCAGGGCGAAATAAATCAGCGAATCCACAATGCGAATGAGGGATTTCGATTCGCTGAGTTTCTCGAGCTCGGAGGGAGTCACCTGGAGCCCGATGACATCGCCGGTTTCCTCCAATTCCTTGACGATGGACTCGATGTCCTTGTCGGAGGAGTAATGCACCTCGATGGCATCGTGAATTTCCGCTGGCAGGGAGAAGAGTGGGCTGATTTTCAGGCCGGCGATGCCTTCGAGGCGTTTGCGCATGGCGGCATCGGTGGGGTCGGGCGTGGCGATGGTCAGCACGCCATCCAGCACATACAGCGGCAATGCCTGGGCTTTGCGGGCGATTTCGGCTGGAACCAGGGCAATCGCCTCCGGTGTAATCAGCGTGTTAAAAGGATCAATATAGGCAATGCCCAGGCATTCACTCCACAAGCGGCAGGCAACCGTATGGGAAAGCAGACCGCCCATGATCACCGCTTCAACCAGCGCAATGGAATGGGGCCCGTGTTTCTTCACCTGCCGGCCGAGATCCTTCTCGGCCAGCAGGGGATGCTTTTCGCGCAGCAATTCGGCAAAAGTTTTGGCCATGGCAGGTGGGCGGGGAAAGGCGAGGGGATGGTCCGCAGCGCTAGACGCGTTTGGCCGACTTGCGTTTGGCCCGGGATTTGAAAATGGTGCGGATCTCACTTTGATCAACCAGTTCCATCCCCAGCACCGAATTCCGTCGTTCGTGCTCGACTTCGCGCAGCATCTCGGTGAGGGAATAGCGGGCTTCTTTGAGCTGCGGGGCGGATTCGCCGGACGCTGGCTGATTTTCGTTGGGCATGGGAAGTGCAGGGTGGAAGGGTGGGGAAATCGAGGATTATTCTTCCGCGCCTTCGGAGAACTCCGACCAAACGGAGCGCAACGTCTCCAAAATCTGGGCGCGCGGGGTGTCTTTGCGAATGTAATTGAGGGCGCCGGCCGCGGCGCACTTTTCCACCATTTCGCGGGAGGCCACAGCGGTCATCATCACCACCCGCGCGTCAGGGTCATGGGCCAGGATGCGTTCGAGAACGGCCAGTCCGTCCTCCCCCGGGAGGTTGAAATCCAGCAATACCAGTTCCGGCTCCTGATGTTGATACATGAGGACGGCGTTTGCGCTGTCGCCGGCTTCCTTGATGTCTGCTGCTCCGGCATCCGTCAAAATCATCCGCAGGTAGGTGCGAATGTGCGGTTCATCGTCTATGATCAGCACGCGCTGGGGGAACTCCTTGGCCATGGTTTCAATGTTGGGCATTGCCCCCGATTTGGCAAGCATGGCATTTTTCCTCCGAGGTGGTGGAAGCAATCCGGTGGCAGGCTTACGCCGCCAGGCGCTCTTTCAATTCCTGGCGCAAGGCCACGAAGAGCTGGTACAGCTCTTCGCACCGCGCATGCCAGCGAACCGTGCCCAATTCGTCGTAGCCGTATTCAATGGCTTCGCCCAATTCCTTGAGCATGGGCAAGCCCAGCATGCCCAGTGACCCGCGCGCGCGGTGCGCCAACCGGGCCACGGCCGCCGTATCCTCGCGTTCCATGGCTTTCCGCAATTGCGGCAGGTTGGTGACGATGAGGTCAAGGCACAGGTCAAAGACCTGCCGCTGGGTGTCGGGATCGTCGCCGATGAATTCGGCGACCTTGTCCATTTGCACCAGATTTCTGGATTTCGGAGTCGGTGCCGGATTGACACCAGCCGAAGCATGGAGAAACAGCGCGGGCGCATAGGTAAGAGCATTCATGGCAGTGGGAATTTTGATGGTTGGGTTTGCTTGGAACCGGGTGTTTTCTTCTCCCCCCAGTATACCCGCAGCGACGCCCCGCAACCATCCGGCGAACCCTGTAATCCACGCCGCCAAGAATGAGTAGAAAGCCCCGCGTGATGAGAGTAGGAGCCCGAGGGCCCCCCGGGGAAACACGGTCTCGCCACCGGGGGCCGCCCGGCGACGTGCCGTTCCAAGATCCGCCAAGGTTTTTTACGGCTTTATCACGAATCCGATGGCGCCGACGGTCGGAGCTACAGGCTTTTTATTGCCTTTTCAGGGTATTACCCTGACGCGGCCTAGGCTTTCGCCGGCTTGCGCGATATCCTCAATGCGCCGGCCAGTAACAGCCCCAAGGCGATGAGCGCGGCATACGCGGCCCAGTCAGATTGCGCCGCGTCCGGCCCGGCGGAGATTTTTAACACCAGGCCCGCATTGGCATTCACCAGCAGCGATTGCGTGAATTCGTAAACCGCGCCGCGTTCCGGCAGCGTCGCGCGAATGGCGACAGGGTGGGGGAGCGTGTCAGCTTGTTGTTTGACAAGGGTGTGGGCGAGGGCGGCGAGCACGGCATTTTCCTCAGCGGCATTGGCGCCGAGAACTTTGCGCGCCTGCTGATCGGTGAAGTTGAGCAACTCCGTCTGGCTCAGCACAAGATTCGTGCCCTGGGGCGCATTCAGCGCGCCGCCCCCACCGTTGATATTGAGGTTGTTGGTGTTGCTGAAACCGTTGGAAGCGTTGTTGAGGCCGATCATGGCCTGGGTCTCGCGCAGGTTTTGCAACTGCACCCGGGCGTCTTCGTTGAAAGCCGAATCTTTTTGGGAGATTTGATACGCGCTGTTGAACAATTCGCGCGCTTGCATTTGCTGGCCCTGCTGGAGCAGCTGGTTGCCCTGCACCAAAAAGTTTTCCGCTTTCGCATTCTGCAGGTTGAGGCGCTGATTCTCCTTGGCCAGGTAATCGTCAAAGGTGGCCTTCCCCGCAGTCACCGGGATGATGGCTTCGGTGGTTTTCTTTTGCCAGGCGTCAGCCCACGAGCTGACCTTCCACGTTTCCGGCAGATAGAGTTGCCAGGAAATGTTTTGCAAGGGGAGGTCGAAGCGCGGGCCGGTGAGTTCGGTGTCCTTCCACTCGCTGCTGGCGGGGGCTTTTTGCTGATAGAGGAATTCCACGGTCGCCGCTTCGCTCGGCACGGGATTCGGTTCAAGCGGCAAAAGGATTTCGCCTTTGCCCTGGCTGCCCAGGCTCGGCGTCACCCCTTTGTCGTTGACGAAGGCGAACCAGAATTTGCTGCCGCCGGGCAGTTGCACGTTCAAGTGGCGCTTGTCCCCGGGGAACAGCCGGACGGTGACCTCGGTGAGCAATTGGCCGTCCGGCGCAACCAACGAGCGCATGTGCACGGATTCGACGCGCGCCGGGAGCACGTTGGCGGCTTCATGGCGCACCACTTCCACCGGCAGCGTGAACGCCGCCTCCACGGCAGTGAAGGTCTGGCTAGGCGTGCTGCCGTCCAAATCCCGCCGCAGCGCTGGCGGAATGGATTCCCAGTCCGACGGGTGCAGCGAGGACGGCGCGGTGGTGACGCGGGTTTCGAGCCGCCCGCGCGAGCGCAGGTCAATGTAGCCGCGTTGCAAATCGATGCCGAGCGCTTGCAGGCCGGACAACGTCAGCTTGTTGTCGGTGCCCGCCGGCGGGAGCTGGTAGGTGGCGGTGAGCGCCAGCGCGCCGATGGAGCGGCGTTGCAGGCGAATCAACCACTGGTCGGTCTGACCTTCAACCGGCACGGCATCACTCACCTGCTGGCCGGTGATGTGCACGCCCATGGCGCCGGTCGGCACCTGCAGGCGCAACTCGCGCACGCCGGCGTTGTCAATTTGGTAATTTAAATTCGCGCGCACTTCCGTCGAGCCTTCCCGCACGGTCACGTCCTGCAACACATCCGCCTGGATGTGCGGCGGAACCTTTTCGATGTCCAGCGCGAGCGTCCAGTCGCTTTGCAGCAGTCGGAAAACCAGGGCGCCGGGGGTGTCAATGCGCAGTTCCTTCGGATCCACCTGCGTGAGGTTGTCGCGCGTATGGATTTGCGGGCGGAGTCCCAGTTCCGGGAGGAGAATCAACTGACCGGTTTGTTTGTCGGCCTCGGTGATGGTCAGGCGGGGCGCCGTCCAATTTTGCTGGGCGGTCATACCCGGCGCGCTCAATTGTATGTCAAAGGCGGCATTGCCGATGGTCTTGCCTTTGAGATTGAGCGTGATGATGCGATTGGCCCCCGTGCCCGATTCCGTCTGGTGGCTCAATTGATCGCCGCTCACGGATTCCAGTTCAAAGCCGGCGGGCAGCGGGAAACTCAGTTTGAAAATCCCGGCGCGGTTGACCGCCACGTTCAAATGGGCGGCGAGCAAGATGCGGTCTTCGCCAAGCGAGAGCCGCTGGAGCGAATCCACGCGCACGTCCGGCACCACGGCCACAGCCTCCACTTTGAGCGACGGTTCCTTGATTCCGTACGAGTAGGCGCGGCGCACGGTCAGGTTTTCTCCGCGCGGGGTTGCGGCGCGCGTCACCGCCGGGGGGAAATCGTCGAGGTTGACGGTGGCCAGATTGTCCGGGGTCACGGTGCCCAGTTCAACTTCGGAGCCGGTGGCCGTCGCCATCATGCCGGAGTCCGTGGTCGCGCCGTCGAGGCGGATGGGCGTGAGCGTTGCGGTGTAGGTTAGCGGCGAGGTGGAGGCCTGGGAATGGATGACGACGTCGAATGCGGTCGTGCGCGGAGGGTCGAAGTAGGCGTGCAGTTTGTGTTGGTCGGGGTCAAAGCGCCAGTTGGCGAGATTGGCCGCATCCACCTGCGAGATGGTCAGATTTTCCGGCACGCTGAAAACCAATTCCTTGATTTGCCCCTGGGCGAGGCGGATGTTCACGTCATGCAGACCGTCCACGATGCCCGCGGCCGGGATGTAGAGCTGCCGCCAGTCGGCGTAGAATTCGGGTTTTTCCGCGCTGAGGTCGCGGGCGCGCGGCGACCACTCGAGCGTCGGCGATGCGTTCGGGCCAAAGCTGGCCTCCACGCGGGGGTGGCCTCCCGTGCCCGGGGTGGTGTGCAGCGACACCGCGTTGTTGGATTTCGCGTCGAGGTCGGCGCGCGCCAAATCCAGCGTGAGTAAATTGACGAGCCCGCCGGGCGTTGGCAAAATTATGGCGGCGGCACCTGCCTGGCCCGCATAGGCGCGCACATCATAGGCGAGGGAGATCTTGTAAGTCCCCGCTGTATCCGCGGTCAGCACGTAGGCGGTGTCCGTGTTCTGGCCTTGCGCGAGGTGCAGATGGGCTTGGTCACCCGTAAAATGAGTGAGCACGGCCGGGGCGCGCAACACCGTGATTTGGCTGCCCTTTTCCGCCCGCCAGGTCATCTCCGCCTGCATATGTGCAAAACTTTCCTGCCCGGGATTGGTTTCCTGCACCGTGCCGGTTTGCACCAGGGAAAGCACCAGGCCCGGCGTCGGCGCCGCCGGGGCGGCATCCAGCGCGGCAATGGGTTCGGGCGTGGCACTGCCCGGCGCTGACGGCGGCTGCGGTGGCGGTTTCGGCGGCGCGACCGCGGCGTGCACCGTGGCCGAGCCGGACAACCAGAGGCCCAGTGCCAGCATTACCGCAGCGGCGGCGGCCGTTGGCGCGCCGGGGTTCACGGGCGCCGCGGAAGGCGACTTCTTTTTGCATAGTCCCGACAGCGCCAGGGCCATCGCCCCCGCGAGCATGCCGGCGAGCGCTTCGCAGAACCATTGCGGCCCTTGCGGCAAACTCAGCAGGCCCACCAAAATCAGCAGCAGGGAAATTGCGCACCACAGCGCTCCCCGTGAACCGGCCAGGCCCAACAACAACAAAATGGCGCCGGGCAGCAACAACCAGGCCAGGGGCTCCGGGTGCTGCGCTGGCGCGGGTATTTTGGGCGTGATTTCATTGGTAATCGCAAAGGACAGCGCGTGGTCCGCTTCCGTCACCGGTATGCTCAGATGCACGTCCCGGCTGACTGCCGGCTGGTCGGTGACATGCGCGGAACGCACGCCGACTTGCGCGAGGAGGACGATGCCGATCAGCGCCACGATGGCGCCGACGCCGCCCACGGAAATTTTCGCCAGCAGGCTTTTCGCTCGGACGATGCGCAACAGGAGGAGGCCGGCCAGCGCCAGTGCCAGGCCACAGAAAAACGCCTGCCGGTGCGTCAACTCCGGCGTGTTGGGTCCCTCAAAGCGCAGGAGATACGGCGAAATCGGCGGCCGCGGCTTCACGTCCTTGCCGGTGACAATCTGCGTGAGCCAGCCAAACGCGCTCACCCGCGGAATCACTGTCAACGGCGCGTCGGGTTCCGCCCGCAGCAGGCGGTCGGTGTCGCCCGACAATTTCCAGTCCGTCACCAAGACCGCGGCATGGATCGTTGGGGCGACCACGGTGACGTTCACCGCGTCCTTTGCGCCGGCGGTGTATTCAACTTCCACGGAGAGCGGCACGTTGGGGTCGCCCTTGCGCGGCAGGGGCACGAGCAGCGCGCTGCTGCTGGCGTTGGTGTCCGCCACGGGCACCACCGTTTGTTTTTCCACGGTGACGTTCCACAGTGTGGCGCCCTTGGGCATGGAGAGCTGCAGGAAGTCATGGCCCTTGCTCTTCAGCAGGTAGCGCGCGATCGTGCGTACTTCGCCGGTGGAGGAGATGTGCGTTTCCAGTGTGCCGATGTCCACCACTTGGTCCACGGTGCTGCCGTCCACCAAAGGCTGGAGGTGCAGGGTGGCGTCAAACGGCCGCGCGGCGTATTGGTAGCAGGCGAGAATGGGCGCGTCGCACAACAGGCGGTATTCGGCGGGAATTTCCGCCGCTTCGAGCCGCGACATTCCCGGGGAAATCTTTTCCGGGGTGATGTTGAACGGATAGCTGCTGGCCAGCAGCACGTGGCCCTGCTCGGTCTGCACGCCCAGCGGCTGCATGCCGGTGAAGGTCAAAGAGTCGCCGCTGGCCTTGAAGGGCAGCTCGTAGGTGGCGAGCAGCGTGTACGCGCCGGACACCGAATGGTCGAGGTAGATTTCATAGACGTCGCCGGTTTGCGTCACGTCGCGCTTGTAGCGCCCGGTGAATTCAATGTGGCGGTAGCCGCCGGTGTTTTGCACGCGCAGCACGTTCACCGGCGCGCCCGCGATGCTGAAGTTGATGACGGTGCTGCCCAGCGCCATTTCCTGGCCGACCGAGAAAATATGCAGCGCATCCGCCTGGATGCTCGCCGCCAGGTGTTCCACCTTCAGCGTCGCGCTCCACGGTTCGTCGCGGTATCGCCAGGCGGCCTGCAGGTTGTCGAGCTTGAGCGGAAACGCCGCCGTCGCGTCCTCCAGTTTATCCATCGTCGTCGGCGTCAGGCGCAGGCTGGCGTCGCTGGTGACGCCGACAAACCCGTGCGCGCTTTTCGCCTCCTTGCCGTTTGGCTCGATGATGGACACCGGTGGCACAGCCCATTCCGTCGCGGCCGTGGCCGCGGCGGCGCCGGCCGACGACGCGTTGCGCTCAAGTTTCATGCGCACCACCTGGCGGCCCATGATCGGCTGGCCAAACACCAGGCGCAACTGCGCCCGCCCCGCGCCCGCCGGCGACACCATGTGATCCGCCAGATTCGGCGCCTGCAACACGGAGAGGGCCCAGTCGGCCGGGATGAGCAAATTCAATTCGCGCAGGGGCGCCTCGCGGATGTCGAGGTTGATTTCCGCTTCGAGATAGGTGTCCGTTTCGCCCAGATGGTAGGCGATGATGCTGTCCGCCGTGAATTCCGGCAGCACGTTGTCGGCGCTGACGGCGTAGGCGTAACCCGCATCGGCGAAGCGGTAGGCGAAGGCCTGGGTCGAGGGCGGGGCGTTTTGCGGGCGGGCGACTTGGAATTGTTCCGGCGCGATTTGCGAGAGGCCCGTCGTGCCGGTGACTTCGAGGCGCACGGTGCCTTCATTTTGCACGCGCAACAGACCGCCGTAATTTGAGGTGCCGGTGGGCGTGAGGTGGGGCGGCTTCGCCGTGGCTGGCAGCGCCGGCATCGGTGCTTCAATTTGGACTAGCAGCAGAAAATCCCCTGATTGCGGCGCATTCAAATCCACGGACAGGCGGCGCAGGCCGGCCGTCGCGCCGGGCAGCACCTTCCAGCCGAGAATGGTTTTGCCCTGGCTTTCCACACTCGTCACCTCGCCGTCCCCGGCGAGGTCCAAATCCACGTGATCGAGTTTCCCCTGTAAAATATGCAACACGATTTGGTCCATCTGCCGCAAAATCCCCGGCGACACTGTGTCCACCACGGCCCCCGTCGCGGAGAAGAAAAGTTTGCCCTCGGTTTCCGGCGGGGTGTCCTTCCAGCGCAGGGCGACATGCCCCGTGCCGGGCAAATTCGCCGTAATGCGGCCATTCGCGTGAACCGCCTGCGACGCATCGGAAAACTCCACCTTCGCGCCCTCAGGCCAACCCTCGAGGACGATTTGCCGGATGTTCGCCGCGGCGGGCGTGAAGTCCACCGTCTTCCAGCCGTCGCCCTCGTGCACGTACGCGCGGAAGGGTAAATCCACCTTCAGGCTGCTCCAGTCCTTCGTTTGGAGCACGATGTCGTTGCCGCGCATCTCGAGAAACGGCGCCAGCGCCTCGGGAATGCTCGTGGGGCTGACCGGCCCGGAGAGCAGGGTGAGGTCGCCCGGAACTTTCCCCGCCGGCGGTGTCGCCGTGGCTTGCAGAGTGAAGGTGACTTCGCCATTCACGTAATGGCCGGTGAGCACGTAGTCGGTCAGCGTGATGACGGCGGTGGGCGCGGGCCCGGGCCCGGGCGGAGTCGTTGAGCAACTGCACAAGGCGGCCACGGCCAATGCGGCCAGAAATCGCGGACGGAGGAGATTTTTCATAAAAGTGGAGAGGGTGGGGTGGGTAATTTGGATTTTGAAATTCACGTGGCGACGGTGGAGGGAATTGGATTTTTAAAAATGCGACGGGTTACGGATAAGGTATGCGGTTTACGCTAGGCGGGTCCGGAGGCCCCGCCCTACCAAGGACGTGCCAATTCGACGGGTATAAGCGGGGTGAGTCCCGAAGGGACGGCCGAAGGTAACCCAGCGCTTTAGCGCTGGGAACCGATCTAAAAAAAGAAGGAAAGTCCAGGCGGGACGAAAGACCCCGGGAGAATTTTCTGTCGTCCCTGCGGGACTCAAAACTTCATGACCCCTCTTCCCACCCCTAAAGGGGTGGGTTACCTTCTTTCGTCCCTGCGGGACTGGAAATTGCGCCTGTGGGACTGAAAATTGCGGCTGAAGGATGCGGAAGTCATTTGCAGAGGGCGCAGCGCAAGCGCTGGCCCTACGTAGGGCCAGCGCTTGCGCTGCGCCGCTGGCTTTGATGCGCGAACTTATTTTCACTTCAAATTTCATAATTTCATTTATTTTCCCCCGAGGGTAATCGCCGCCTGCAGCGCGCCGGCCAGACCCGCCGGGCGCTGGTCGGGCGCAAACGCCTCCGGCACTCCGTGCAGCAAATCCAACAGCTTCTGCGGCGAAGCCTCGGTCGCGAAGGGGCTCTCCTGCAAATACTCCGCGAAATATGCGGCCACCGCCGCCAGGCGCAACGCGGGTGTGGTCCGGTCGAAGGCGGGCGGCAGGCCCTGGTACTGAATCGTCCAGGTTAATTCATGGTAATTATCGGTGCCCGGGTCGCGATAACGGGCGCGGGCGGTGCCAATCGGGCCGCGGCCCTGCGGATTGAGGACGAGATTGTACAGCGCGGTGCCCTGCTCGGCAGCGGCGATTTCCCCGGCGCTCACCGAATTGTCGCGGAATTGTTCCTTGGTCAGGCGCAGGTTGTTGTAACCCATCAGGCGGTAGGACGTAACGCGCGCCGGGTTGAATTCAATTTGCAGTTTCACATCCTGCGCCGCTGGGGTCAGCGCCCCAGCGAGTTTTTGCGCAAAGGCGGCGTTCACGTCGTCCGGCGTGTTGAGGAAGGCGTAACGCCCGTCGCTCTTGCGCGTGAGGGCCTCGAGCGTCGTGTCGTCGTAGCCGTCCCAGCCCACGCCGTAGGCGTCGAGCGCAATGCCAATTTTCCGGTTTTCCTCGACGATGCCCGCGAGCGACGCCGGGTCAAGTTCGCCGAGGTTGGCCGCGCCATCGGTCAAAAGAATCACACGGTTCTGCGCCTTCGCGTCATAGCTGGCGAGTGCAATGGCGTAGGCCGTCTTCAGCGCCTCCTCCATGTTCGTCCCGCCGTCGGGCTGGAGTTCGGAAATGATTTTGACGATTTCGCCGAAGCGTTCGGCGGGAATGTTTTGCGCGCGCACTTGCGGCGTGCGGGCGAAGGTCACGAGCGACACCGTGTCGCCCGGGCGCAGCAGGGAACCGAGGGAGCGCACGGCCGCCTGAAGCGTCGCCACGCGGTCCGCCCGCGTCATCGAGCCGGAGCCGTCGAGGAGGATGGTCAGGTGCAGGGGCGTCGCGCGGTCGCGGCCCGCGGCGGCGGTGGAAAACGACACCCGCAGCAAATCGCGCGACGACTCGATGGGATTCTGGCCGAGGTCGTAATTGAACGCCGCCGCCTCGCCGGTGCCGGGCGCGGGGTCGTGATAATTAAAGGCGTTGAGGAATTCCTCCGTGCGGGTCGAGGCCGGGTCGGGCCAGCGGCGGTTCAGCAGCGCGGCGCGGGCGAGTTGGTAGGCGGCGTCGCTGACGTTGAGCGCGAAAGTCGAAAAGGCGTTGTCGACCGTGGTGACGGCCGGCGGGAATTTAACCTCGCTCGGGGGGCGGGAGACGGGGATGTCGGCGGGGAGGGTTGATTGAATAACGGACGACGGTGCGTTATACCCGTTTTTGATAACGGAATTCGGGTTGGTCAAACCGGTGACGACGGTTGGCGCACCGGCGTTGGCCACCAGCGGCGGCGGAGGCGGGGGCATGGCGATGGGCGGCTGTGCTGCTGCGATGGCTGCTCCACCGGGTCCGCCCGCAGGCGCACCCGCCGGTGCGCCCCGGCCCGCGCCACCCGCGCGTCCACCGGCCACTGCTCCGCGTCCGCCGCCAGCCGTACCGCGCGCGCCCCCGCGGCCAGAGCCAGCACGGGCCGCCGCGGCCGCGCCTCGGGCGGCTGCGGCCGCGGCCGACGCTGGGGGCGGTGGTGGTGGCGGAGGCGGCGGAACGGCCAGGCTGGCATCGCGGCCAACATACGTTCCGACGCCATTGTTGTCCGCGCTCGCATTGGCGGTACCATTGGCAAAACCAAAGGCAAGAGTTCCGGAAGAGTCTGGGCTCGCACTCGCGCCACTGGTCGCAAACGCCGGCAGCGTGGCGTTCATCGTCCCGGAGGTGCCCAATTGCAGCGTACCACTCGAAATCGTCGTGTTTCCGGTATAGGTGTTATTGCCCACAAGCGTCCAGGTGCCGGTGCCATCTTTGATATTGGTGGCGATGGCCGAACTGGGATTAAATGCACTGCCGTCCCCAACGGTCACGGTCCGATTCAAATTGCCGCCCGACACCGTGACGCTATGCAAATTGATCGTCCCCGAATTCAAGACGACGCCGCCAGTGTAAGAATTCGAGCCCGAGAGCGTGAGGCTTCCGGAGCCAACTTTGGTCACATCTCCGCTGTTTGCCTGATTCGGGCCGCCGGTCGCACCTGCGCGGCCCACGGGTTGGCTGTTCCACGCGTAGCCGGTGCCGGAGTTGCCGAGGTTGCCGTTAACCAATGTGGCGCTGTTCGCCGTGCCATTACCTATGACAAAGGTCGAACCGCCGCCCAATGTGAGTACCGACGCCGAAGACAATGCTTGGTTGGGAGCCGCGCCCGATTGGGCAAAATTGAGCGGCAAGGTGCCGGCGGTGATGTTGGTGGTGCCATTGAAAGTATTGGCTCCACTCAAAATCAAATTATTGATTTGCAAAGTGCCTCCGTTCAGTACCATGCCACCCGTGTAAGTTTCGCCGGCATTGTTCGTCGTGGTGCCGAAAGTATTTGTGCCGGTGAGCGTCAAGTTGCCAGCGCTGGCCTTGGTCAAGCTGGCACCGCCCGCCAGCGGGGTGCTCCCGCCGCTTTGCGTTACGCCGCCAGAATAGGTGTTGGTGGTGCCGGTGAGAGTCAATGTGCCGCCGGTCTGGTTGACGGCGAACCCGCCCCCCATCCGCAAGGTACCGGCATTTACCGTGACGTTTGGAGCAGACCACAAGTCGCCCTCACCTAGGTTTGGATTTGTGCCGCCCGTGTAAGTGGAGGCACCGTTGAACACCAATGTGCCCGTGCCCGCCATTGTCAGGTTGCCGGCGCTCCCAGAAACCCCATTGGCAAGGGTGGCGAGCGGTTCGGAGAAGGTTAAAGTGCCGCTACCGGCACGAATAATTCCACCGGTGCCGGCGAGATTATTGGTGAGCGTGACATCGTTGCCGTTGGTGTCGAAAGTATCGTTGCCCGCCGCAATACCTCCGAAGGCCCCTTTCAAGGTCCTTGAAACGTCGCCGTTGTCCCCGGATTGCGAAAATTGCAATGAACCGCCGTTGAAGACCATGCCGCGGGCCGGCGCGGAACCGGAGCCAATCGTGGATGCCGAGATCGTCAACGTGTTGGCGTTGATTTGGGTGGCTCCCGTGTAGGTCTGATTGCCCGAAAGAATTAGCGTGCCGTTGCCCGATTTCACCAGCGAGCCGGTGCCGGAGAGAGTGCCGGAATAAGTTGTTTTTGCGCTGTTGCTGCCCACCGTCAGCGCCACGCCTCCCCCGGTGTTGTTGACGAGCACTGGGTTCTGGTTGCCGCTCAAGCCGCCCATGGTCACATTGGACAAGGTGCCAAAATTCAATGTGCCGCCGCCAGTGTTGTAATTCACCGTGCTGTTTTGCAGGGCACCAGTGTTTCCCGTCACCAATGCTCCGCCTAGGACAAAAGTGTTTCCGGAGAAGCCCCGGTTGTAGTTGGCCGCGACGTTGCCCGTGGTATTGATAAACCCGTTCGTCGTGCCATTGCCCAGTTGCAACGTGCCCGCGCTGATGGTCGTGCCGCCATTGTAGGTGTTGGCGTTGGGACCTGCCGTCGAATACCTCTTGTCGCCGCCTGCTTGGGTCGCCAGGGAATTTACGCTTCCCGAGCCCGAGATTACACCTCCATAAGTGGAATCCGCACCTTGGTTGAAGACGAGCGCTCCGTTGTCCACGATGTTTCCGCTCACACTGCCTCCGGTGAGGGTCGTGGCGACGGTGAAGTTGGATTGGGTTGATTGATTCTGGCCGAGTAATGCGCCATTATTGATGTTACCGCTAAGCGAGCCAACGGTAGTGTCTTTGATACCTTCGTCAAAAAGTAAATTTCCGTTGTCCACGATGCCGCCCGCGACCGCGCCGTTGTTCGTGCCGTTGCCCAATTGCAGGGTGCCACCGCCCTCCAGGGTCAACGCGTTGTTGGTGATTTTCACACTGCCCAAACTCATATTGTTGGCCACGACCGCATTTCGGTCAAAATTATCAACATTGCCGTTCCAATTCTGGCCGTTGCTCGCCGAGGCGCCGGATGTGTTGCCAAGAGTCCCGCCCACAAAAGTTAATGTGCCCGTGCCAAGGGCAGAGGCGCTTCCAACGTTGAGCGTGCCATCGTTGATGGCATATTTCGTTTTCGCGCCTTCATCTTCGACATTCCAAGCAAATCGGCCAGCGGTACTATCAGCGACATTTCCGGGGCCATTCAAAAAGCTGGCAGCAGCGGCTGGATCATTGTTGGACCAATTCGAGGCAACATCCAGCGAGCCCCCAACTTTCCGCGTTATCGTGCCAAGATTATCAGTGAGGATGCCGGCTGAATTCACAAGGGCAGTACGATCATCGCCCACGACCGGGGTTTGGTTTGCATTCGCCGCCGGACTGTCCTTCCAATTGTCGGCGAGTTGGCCCAACGGGCCTTGCGTGACATCGAGGAATCTCGCGTCAATTTGGCCTTGGCCCTGACCTTGCGCCTGGCCAAGCGCTTGCGTTGGTCCGACCGGCGTGCCCGCAATTATCGTGACTCCGCCCAGACCAACCCCGCCGCCGGCCCCAGCGCCGAATCCACTGGGACCGCCAGCCGCGCGCCCCGCTCCGCCCGGACCGCCTCTGCCGGCACCCGCCGCGCCGCGACCTCCACCGCCGGCGAAACCGCCAACCCCGCCAGCCCCGCGAACACCCCGGCCGCCTGCGCCACTGCCGGCAGGTGGTGCTGAACGAATCGCCGGCGACCCCGGCGGAGGTGAAGGTGAATAACCGTCCGGCAGATAAGGATTATTAGAATTTTGGGCGATTATATTAGTAATTAAATTCGGATCGGTAATCGGCTGTTTGGACAAAGCCGATGGATCGACAAGTGATTGTCCATTCGTTCCCGTTATTGTTTCGACCGCGCCGTTCCAAGCGGCAATGGGCGTTGCCCCCCCAGCACTCATCCCCAAGTTCGAGGGGCTTCCCCCCTGCGGTGGTGGACTATTTGCCACGGACTGGGCGAGGTCTGCCGCGGAGAGGACGTTAAAAGCTTTGTAGTCCTGCGCGGTCTGGCTGAGATTGTTTTCCGGCGTTGGTTGCCCTTCACCCTCCTTGAGATTATTTGCTGCTCGCCCAAGTCCCACGCTCCCATCCGCCACCGTCACGTTGCCCGCGGCCATGGGCGCGACCGGCCTCGATTCAACGGGCGTCGGCGCGTTAAACGCAACCTGCGCAACTTCTCCGCCTCGCTTCCCAAGCATGTTTTTGCTCATGCCGAGTGTACTTACGCCCATTTGGACCACCAAAAGTGAACCAATCAGGCCAAACAGCAGCAGGCTGGCGGCCACCAGGTAGCGCGGTTTGATTTTCAGGAGAAATTGCACGAATGGCCCGCGCTGGAAACTGGGCAGCGGACGCAAATTGCCGGGGGTGGCCGCCGGGGCTTCCGCTTTTCTTCCTGCCGCATCCTCGACGAATAATTTCGCCAGCCGCTCGGCGCGGTCAGGGCTGAGCCGTTCCGGAATGCCTTCGAGTTTGGGAAGAGAGTTGGCGGTGTGCTCTTCTTCAAAAGTGTGTTCGAAGGCGAGCGCCGCGGCTTCGAGCCGCCGGTGCAGCGCGGCCAGTTCCGGGTCGGTCTTCAGCCGCGCACGCAACGTCTCCGCCTCAACTTCCCCGGCCTCGCCGAGGACAAGCGCCGTCAGGCGCGCCTCAAGTTCCTCGCGCGGGGAGTGCGCGGGAAGCGGGGAGGGGCCATCGTTGGGCGGAAGCGGATTCATACAGGTGTTTAATCGTTATGACGCGGAAGATCGGGAAAAATTAGAGGAAAAGAAAACGAGTTTAGGAGAGATGCAGATGAGTCGCGGTGTGGCGTGGGAAATGAGTCCCGGAGCGGTGTAGTAACTGAGTCCCGGAGTGGTGTGGTAACTGAGTCCCGGAGGGACGACAGAGGGTAACCCAGCGCTTTAGCGCTGGGAACCATCCTAAAAAACATCTCGAGTCCCGAAGGGACGAAAGAAGCATGGGAGTTCTTTCGTCCCTCCGGGACTCCATTTCCTAATTCATCCATCCCACCCCTAAAGGGGTGGGTTACCTTCTTTCGTCCCTCCGGGACTTTGTACGGCCCGAACCGCTGGTGGTTGCCTGGCGTAGCGAGGGGGTGAGGAGAGCCGAGGGCCTCAGGCTGAGGTGCCCACAGCAGGAATTTGAAATTTGTGATTTGAAATTTGAGATTTCGCCCGAAAAGAAACAAGCGGGGGGAAGGGCTTCGGACTAAGCGAGGGGATGGGAGAAGCGGGCGCAGCAAGTCTGCGCCCCTACGCCTGGCGGCGTTCGTAGGAGCGCAGACTTGCTGCGCCCGTTTGACCCATGCGAAATGGCGAGGCCGGTCGGACAGCGCGAAAGTCTGCGCCCGTTTGGGGATTGGAGAATCTGGAAATTTTATTTTCATGGTTTCATTCCTCACAGCGGCAGCCCCGCGCGGGTGATTTCCGTGGCGAGGCTTTTCAACGCATGGTGTAAAATATATCCCACGTTCCCGACCGTCAGACCCGTCTTCTCCGCGATTTCCTTGTACGATAATTCTTCATAAAACTTCAACCGCACGACTTCCCCCGCCCGCGGGTCGAGCCGTTGCAACCGGTCAAACACCAGCCGCGCCAGGCCCGAGGCTTCCAATCTTTCCACTTCGGCGTCGGGCAGCGGCGCGGGGTCGGCATAGGCGGGGTTGGCATCGGCGGGGGTGGCGGAATCGCCGTCGGCGGATGGGGCGGTGGCTTCGAAGGAGACGAGTTTGCGGTTGGTGCGCAGGCCCGTGATGGCGAGGTTGTGGACCGTGCGGTAGAGCCACGCCGAGGGGTCGCGTACTTCGCCCGTCGGCAGGCGGGGGTGGAGGCGGAGAAAGGCTTCTTGCACGCAATCCTGGGCGTTTTCGGCATTGCGGGTCAGCCGCATGGCGTAGGCGAGCAGGGGGGTCTCCAAATCGCGAAAAAGCTCCTCCAACCGGCGCGGGGGCGCAGGTTTGGGGATGGCTCCCTTGGGTGGGGGCGAGGTCTCCATGCAGGATTGGGAGGGGCGCGGGCGGCCGGGGGTGAAGAGCCGGGCGCGGGTCGGGTGCTTTCCGTTAATGACGTGCCAGATAGGGGTTTATTAGAAGAAAAAGTGAAATCACAGCGGCTTGCGGGCCGATGGCGTGGCCGGGGTGGGGTTCGCTCCGGCATCCAAGAGCGTGAGGAAGATCAACTCCGAGAAGTAGTCGCGCAGCGGCGCGAAATCCGGCGCCCAGACCTGATGGACGGTGCGTTTTTGGCCGTCGAAGGCAATCGTCAGTTCCGTACTGCCCGTGGCGGAAGCGGTCGGTGCCGGGGGCTCAGCGGCGGTGAAGAATTTTCCATCGGTCACTAACTGGCTGAGGTGCGCGGCCAGTTCGCTGCCCAGGACAAAATCTCGCCCGAGCGGCGATTTCTGTTTGATGGCGATATGGGCGAGGCCCGAGCGATCCAAGGTCACAGTGGCCTCGTCGTAGTTCGCGTGGGGGCCGGGAATCTCGTGGAAGGTGACATCCGGGCAGGGTGGCGTGGCGGGCAGCGCGGGCGGCGTTTTGCCATTGAGGATCGCCGCCTGGGCCTCGAGGCGGGGATGGTTATCCTTGAACCACTGCCGGGCATCGGCGAGCGTCTGTTTGTCCTTGTCGTAGGAATGGCCGAAAAAATCAGAGGCCATTTCGCGCAAGCTGGCGCTGTTGTCGCCCTGGCCGAGATTTTTTTCCAGGGCGAGTGCAGCGCGCGGATCGCCGCTGACCGTAAGGATGTGCGCCCAGAATTGGCGGTCGGTGGGTGTGGCTGCTTGCGCATACCAGTCGAGCATCCGGGGTACGGTCCACGGGCGGGGATGAGACGTGAGGCGGTCGAGTTCGTCCACCCTAAGGCTGATGGCGCTGCCCACGTCGGGCTCGCCGAGCGCAATGTCGCTCTTGGCAAGATCGAAAAGGCGCCGGACCAACGGCGGCGGGACGACGCGGTTATACTGCGCAACCTGTACGGTCCCGCCCTCGCGGTGAGCGACGAAAACGCTTTCGCCCATGGGAAACACGTCTTGGGACGGCGGCGGCGGGCTGAAGAATGAGCGCAGGGCGGCGATTTGCGCGGGGTCGAGGTGGCCGAGGAAATGCGGTATGTACGCCGTGGCATCATTGACCTCGCGTGCGGTGTCCACCCCGCCTTGGCGCAACTCCACCGTCGTGATCATCCCGGAGTGGACGTCCTTCTGGCCGAACCACACGCAGCGGATTTCGTCGGGCCCGCAATCGTCCAGATAAAAACGAAAATACATCTGCATGGCGAAATCCTGCGGGATTTCATGAACTTCCTGGGCGGCGAGCGGGGCGGCGCAAAGGGCCGGCAGAAATACGAGGGCAGGGAAAAGGCGGCGCATGTTAAAAGAAGGCATCGGCGGGAGAAAGTTTTTCGCCACGTGGGATAACCCCGGTTGGCTTCGAGCATGGGGCAGAAAATGCCCCGCGCCAAGGGGATTTGCGGCCCGGCTCCGGCGCCCGCCAATTTCTGCCCGATCCCGGGCAAAACATGCCGGGACACATTTTATCAGAATTGAGTTGTGGCGGGGCGGCCAGTTTTGCCAGACTGTCCCGGTTGCCCCACGCGCATGACAACGAAAACTTGGATTCCCGCAGTTTTGGCCCTTGGGGTGGCTGTTGCCTCCGTCGGCGGAAGTGCGTGCTTTACGGGACAAGTAATGCACGCCGTCAGCGGGTCGACGACCTTTGAATCTCCCTCCCTGCGCGTGCGGCACACTTACATTGACGGCAAGGGCCGGATGGTCGTGCTGGCCGATGGTGGCGTCTGGCAGGATGATCCGGCGCTCACCCCAAGGTCGCCCGTCTGGTTCAAAGTCGACGTCGCCAACCTGGCCTCGGAAAAAAATGGACTCATTACGCTGCCGCAATCGGCCCTCATCCCGGGTTCGCCCGATCTGGCGCAATTGGCCCAGGAGGGCTTTGTTGAGATTCCATTTGCGGAAGACGCCCGCCCCCGTAACCGAAACGCCCCGCCCCCGCCCGAAACCAGTTACGTCGAAGTGATTTATTCAAATGGGATGACCGTGGCCAAAAATTTTCCTGAGCAACTCGGCCACGATCCACTTATCACGGTCCAAAATAATTCCGGGACGCCGGACAACCCGGTGCAATTGCTGGACGAGAAGACCGAATCGCATCCGGCGGCAATAATCCTGCTGCCGGTGGCCTTCGCGGCGGATCTTGTGACGTTTCCTTTTCTGGTGATTTTGGTGGTGGCCTCGGGCGTGCATTGAGCGCCAAAAAATTACCCCGCAAACTTTTCCGGGTAATCCCCCGCGGCGTGCAGCGCAAGGAGCGCCGCCTGCACGGATGGTTTATCCTGCTGGTACGTCACGCCGCACCAGCGCGCTTCCGTGGTCAGCACCCGGACACTGGCTTGTTTGAGCGCCAGCAATTTGCCCAGGACGGTGGGCAGATAACATTCGGACTTCATATCGCCCGCATGGGAGCGCAAAAATGCCGTGAGCTGGGTCTCAAGCTGCGGGTACACTGCCGGGGTTAGCGCCCAGCAATTCATGGAGACGACCGTTTCAGCGGGAAAATGCACGCTCACGCCGGCCGCCTTGACACTATGTGCGCCGCCGGCAGGGTGGGGGGCCAGTGCGGTTTGCTCCTCAATGGAAACGAGGTGTCCACCCTCATCCACCTTGCAGACCCCTCGCGCGACGGTGCCGTGCGCGGAAAGGGTCTGCCCGAGGCGGTAGCCGACGAGCGCGTATTCGTGCGAATTTACGGGCGCGGGCCGCAAAAATTGCGCGAGTTGGCGGAAGGCGTCGGCGCCGTAAAAATCGTCGGCATTAACCACGGCAAACGGGCGGTCCACCATCTTGCGGGTGCACCAAACGGCGTGGGCAGTACCCCAGGGCTTGTCGCGACCAACCATGGCCGTGAAACCACCCGGCAGGTCTTTCAAATCCTGCATCACATAGCGGACGTCCAGCCCGGCGTGGACGACGGGATTGAGGTGAATGCGTGCGCGAAAGGCGTCGGCGAAATCCTTCCGAATGATGAAGACAATGGTGCCGAAGCCCGCGCGATGGGCGTCGTAGAGGGAATAGTCAAGAATGGTCTGCCCCTGCGGCCCGAGCGGGTCCATCTGCTTGAGGCCGCCATAGCGGCTGCCCATGCCGGCGGCGAGAATGACGAGGGTGGGGGACATGGGGGAAGGATGAAGGATGAGGGATGAAGGATGAAGGATGAAGCCTGAAATTCTAAATTCTGCATGTTAGATTTTGGAGTGAACAACTTTCGTACCATGAGAAACAGGTTTCCTCGTGGTTGGTTTGGGATGGGTGTGATTCATCCTTCATCCCTCAGCCTTCATCCTTCCTGTTTTCTCCCTTCCATTTTCCCTTTTTCATTCCTATAAGTGTTCCCCTGCGCGCCCAGCTTGAAGACATTGCCGATGATCTCCGCCAATTCCGAGACGCCCCGCTGGCCGCCATCCCGGCTCATGGGCATCGTTCCTTATTTTAATGCCGGAGTGATCGTTTTTTGTTCTTTGTTCGTTTTCCTTGCGCCCGGCGTCACCGTGTTGCGGGATTTGGCGGATCCGGCCATCCGGACCGTCGGAATACCCGCCTTTGCCTGGAGTTTGCACCGGGATTTGTCGCCCAAGTATGCGGCGTGGGCGAATGCGCGGCTGGGCTCGGCAAGAGCCGCCGAGCTTTCCACCCACAATATTTCGGGAACCGAATGGCCGTTGTTCGGCTCTGTCTTCTATCTCTGGGCGACGGAATCGCTGCAGGATGCGTGGGAGCAAAATCATCCGGTCGGGTCGGTGGCACCGAAAGTTTACGCCAGGGATGCCATTGCCGCGGCCACGCGGCTGGTCGTTGACCCCGCGCAGGCGAATTGGGTCAAGATTCACTGGGGCCAGAACTATTTGAAAACGGAAAACGTTTTCTACCGAATGCTCATCATTTCCGCCGTCACCAGCTACACCCGACTCTCGGGCGACCGGGAGTATTTACCTTTGTTGCGGGACCAAGCGGACAGTTTGGCGGCCGATCTCGGCGCCAGCCCCACGGGCCTGCTGAATGACTATCCGGGGGAATGTTATCCCGGCGACGTGCTGACCGCGATTGCCATGATCCACCGGGCGGACCAAGTCCTCGGCACGGATCATTCCGCGTTCGTCAACCGCGCCATTCGGGGATTTCAAGGCGGCGCATTGGATCTCCATGGTTTGGTGCCATACGCGGCGTTTGCCCTGCGCGGGGTGCCACTGGGGCCGGCCCGAGGCTGCGGCAATTCGTATGTCTCGCTGTTCTCGCCGCTCATCTGGCCGGATCAGGCGCGGAAATGGTACGACCTTTATTCCAAATATTACTGGCAGGAAACTTGGGTCTGCGCCGGTTTCCGGGAATTTGCCAACGATGCGCCCGGCAGCCAGTGGCTCTTTGATGTGGATGCCGGACCGGTGATTGATGGGTTCGGGTGCGCCGCTTGTGCCTTCGGCCTCGGCGCCGCGCGGGTCAATGGACACTTCGAGCAGGCCTACCCATTGACCGCCGAAATGCTGGCCACCGCCTGGCCTCTGCCGAATGGCACGCTGCTATTCCCCCGGCTGCTGTCCAATGCGGCGGATGCTCCCTACCTCGGCGAAGCCGCCATCCTTTTCAATTTAACCCGCTTGCCGGCTGCCGGGGTTCCCGTTCAAACCGGCGGTTCGCTGCCGAGGTTTGTTCTGGTGGTCCTGTTTGTTCAATTCAGCTTGGGTCTGGTATTTTTGGTCCTGCCGATCCGGGCCATGCGCAAATTGTGGATGGAGAAGCCCCCCCGGGAAATCTACCGGCCCGGACTGCAGTTGGTGATCTGGGCCGCTTTGTTGACCGCCTTCCTCGCCTGCCTGATTATTGGGCAGGCAATGGTGGGCGCGCTGTTTCTGGCTGGCACTCAGTTTTTGCCCAGGTATGTCCGGAAGAGAAAGGTCTCTTCCTAATCAGCGGGTAAGGATTGGGAAACCAGTTAAATGCAAGATGCAAAATAAAGATGAATGACCGGGATTGGAATAGCAGTGAACCGGCGCATTTTGCATTTTGCATTTTACCTTTTGCATTCGTATAAGTGTTCCCATGCGCGCCCATCTTGAAGCCATTGCCGAGGAACTCCGCCGTTGGCGGACGGAGGGCGCCACGCAGGTGTTTGTGGATGACCATACGTTGGTGGGATTGCGGGCGGCGGTGGCGCGGGCGCGCGGCCCGGTCATGGCTGTGCTGCCGGACCCGGCGCCGACCGCCACCGGCCCGCTCACGGATGCCCTTGCCTCCCGTCAAACGGCGGTTGCCCGCCGACCAGCCCGCGCGGAGGCCAAGATCGGAGTGCAATTGCGCTGGGACGGGCAGCCGATGGCGCCGATTCCCGCGCCGCCGGTGGTGGAAGTGCCGGGCGGTTCCAAAATGGAACAGATGAACTGGCTGCGGGAGCGAGTTTTGAGCGATCCGGTTTGCCTCGCGCATCTGCGCCCGGGAAGAAAACTGGTTTTTGGCGTCGGTACGCCCGAGGCGGAGATATTCTTTTGCGGGGAAGGGCCGGGGGCGGAGGAAGAAATGCAGGGCGAGCCGTTCGTGGGCCCGGCCGGCCAGTTGCTCACCAAAATTATTCAAGCCATGGGCCTCTCGCGCGAGAAAGTTTACATCGGCAACGTGATGAAGTGGCGCCCGGAAATGCCCAACGATTTTGGCAACCGCGAGCCCACGCCGGAGGAGGTGGCGTTTTCGCTCCCATTCCTGCGGGCGCAACTGGCCATCGTGAAACCGAAGGTCATCGTCGCCCTCGGCAACACCGCCGTCAACGCGCTGCTGGGAGCGGACCCCGAGCGCAAAGCGAAGGACATCCGCGGAAAATGGCAAACGTTCGATAGCGTGCCAATGATGTTCACGTACCATCCGTCGTATCTGCTGCGGAATTCGAGCAATGCAGCCAAGCGGCAGGTTTGGGAAGCGATACTTGAAGTCATGCAGCGGGTCGCATTGCCGATCAGTGAGAAACAGCGCGGATATTATTTGAGTAGATAGCCGAAACGGGAAAGGAGTATTCGCAACAAGATTGACTAGTTATTTTGGTAGATTCATGGTTCGGACGTGAGACGGTCCCGTTTTTTCATTGCGCTTTTTGGCCCCGTTTTCTTTTCGGGTTGCATCTATATGGCGGCAAAGAGCGGGGTCACGACCAAGACTAATTATTCGCTCGCCAGGCTATCCGATGGATATCTACTTGCCGTGGATCAATGGAATGACGGCTTCATCGCTCAGCCTTCGGGGCGGATTTCCAATCATCTCGAGTACCACGATGTTATTAAACTTAAGGGACTTAGTGGAAATTATGCAGATGGCGAATTCGTATTCGTCAGTGAAAATGGAAAGCCGGTGGATAACCACATCTCCATAATCAACGATTTTAGGGGAAAAATCGGCCTCGATCTGGTCAAAAAAGCTGTGACAATTGATTTAATCTACGAGAATGTTTTGCCTTACCAGTTTAACGGCGTTCAACCTTATGTAGAGGTGCCGCTAGATGCGATTCTGCCAATTGACAAAGTTTACCCATTGAACTCCCCACCGATACCATCGGTTGCCAGGGAGCCAAATCAGACCAACGGCTCCAATAAATAGTCCGGCAGGTGTACCGATTTTCGAGGCCAAATGGAATTTCCGATTTCGAGTGCGATTCCGACCGATTTTGCTTCATCCTTCATCCTTCATCCCTCATCCTTCCGCCCATGCCCTTCGACTTCTCCACCGTCCCTGACCGCCGGAACACCGGCAGCCTCAAATGGGACAAATATGCCGGCCGCGACATCCTGCCCTTGTGGGTTGCCGACATGGACTTCCTGTCGCCGCCGCCGGTAATGGAGGCGTTACGCGAGCGCGCGGAGCATGGCATTTACGGGTATACTGTGCCGAATGACGAGGCGCGTGCGACGGTGGTCGAGTATTTGCAGCGGCAGTATGGCTACGCCATCGAACCCGAGTGGATCGTTTGGTCGCATGGGTTGGTGCCGGCCTTGAGCATCGCCTGCCGCGCCTACGCGAAGGAAGGCGAGGGCGTCATGGTCTGCACACCCGTCTACCCGCCGATGTTGAGCTGCCCAGTGAACATGGGGCGGAAGCTGATTGCCGTGCCGCTCAAGCTGGAAAATGAGCAATGGAGCTTCGATTGGCCGGCGCTGGAACAGGCGGTCGCGCCCGACACGCGCGTGTTCATTTTGTGCAGCCCACATAATCCGATTGGCCGGGTGTGGTCGCGCGCCGAACTCGCGCAAGTAGCCGAATTCTGCGCGAAGCATAATCTGGTGCTCGTGTCCGATGAAATCCATTGCGACCTCGTGCTCGATGGCAACGTGCGCCACACGGTCACGGCGTCGCTCGGGCCGGAGGTCGAGGCGCGGACGTTAACGCAGATGGCCGCGAGCAAGACGTATAACCTGCCCGGGCTGGCCTGCGCTTTCAGCGTCATCGCCGACCCGAAACTGCGCTCGGCGTTCGTGCAAGCGGCGCAGGGATTGGTGACGGAAATTAACGCTTTTGGCTATGCCGGTACCGTCGCGGCCTTTCAACACGGCGAGCCCTGGCGGCAGGAGCTGATTGCTTATTTGCGCGCGAATCGCGATTTTCTGTACGAATTTGTCAAAACCCGTCTCGCGCCGTTGAAGCTCGTGCCCATGCAGGCGACCTATCTCGCGTGGATTGACGCCCGCGCGCTTGGCGTGGATAATTTGCAGAAATTTTTCGAGGACGCCGGCGTGGGCCTGTCGCCCGGGAGTATCTTCGGCGAAGCGGGGCGCGGGTATGTTAGATTGAATTTTGGCTGCCCGCGCACGACGCTGGAGGAAGCGCTGAAGCGGATGGAGCGGGCGGTGAAGGGGAAGCGATAGAAGTTTTTTAAGATGCGGCGAAGGGCGTGGACGTAGCGCGGTGCTTCAGCCCGCGCTTCGGGGAATTATCAATTCGGAAGACCCGGAAGC
>Ga0265320_10000512_pt1 | contig 30135 bp, 47 predicted proteins | sample 4827metaG_FD_202087 | JGI IMG/M metagenome (GOLD analysis project Ga0265320, IMG submission 202087) | Rhizosphere microbial communities from Carex aquatilis grown in University of Washington, Seatle, WA, United States - 4-8-27 metaG | ecosystem: Host-associated > Plants > Roots > Rhizosphere >... | reverse complement strand
TTTATACTGGATCAAATAGTCCGACTGGTACGAATCAATTCCAGACGAATGTCACACCGTCTGCTGCCGCCGATAAAGTTGCGGCTGCTTCATTAGCCGCAGTGATGACGCTGAATACGACTACGAATCAGATCGTTACGGCTTCCAATGTCCCCGGTATGCCAGTCGTTAGTCTGGTCGTTGATTATCCCGGTACTCTCGGCAACTTCTTGCCGGTCAGTATTTCGGCGCATGGTATTGTCGCACAGCCGATTACTCCTACCCCTAATGCCATTCTCAAGACGGCTTCTACCTATGCCGCTTTAGGTGACACGGCAGTTTCGAATACAGGAAACACAGTTCTACATGGTGACTTGGGTATTTCTCCGGGAAGTTCGATCACTGGTTTTCCTCCGGGCGTTTACACTGGTAGCCTTCATCAAACGGATGCAGCTGCAGCGCAGGCTCATACAGATGCAACGGCAGCAGCACTTACTCTCCAAGCAACTGGTCCGGGTACGGACATTTCCTCGACCGATCTTGGTGGTGCGACCTTAACACCGGGAACTTACTCAGCAGCGGCTGCAGGAACGTGGACTGCCGGTGCATTGACGCTCAATGGTGCAGGAACGTATATTCTGCTCTTTGGAACGTCTCTCACCCTTCCCGCGAATGCGTCTATCGTACTCTCTGGTGGAGCTACGGCCGACAATGTGTACTTCGTTACTGGGACCACATTCACGTTTGGTGCCAATAACACGACTTTCGGTAATATTCTTGCCGGAACGTCTATCACCACAGCGGCTGCGACGGCGCATACTGGCCGTTTGTTAACCTATGGTCCGTCTGGTACGACCATTACCTTCCCCAGCGCGGCAACGATTAACAGCCCGACTGGAAACGCCCCGGCAATCGGTGGCGGAGCAAACGGTAGCTGCTTACCGCGTGTGAACTTAGACTAATCAAGGAGATTGACTAAAATGGATCATTTCGACGAGAAGAGGGGCATGGTCAAGCAACTTCTTGACATGCTTAAGAAACACGCTTCAGATGAAGTAAGCAATGGACTCCAACACCCAGAAGGTGAGGGAGATATGCATGGTATTCAGGCTGAGAATGTAGAAAATCTTCCAGATCATAAAATGGATGAATCTACCCCTGAGCATGATGTAGTGACGCATGACATGCACACTGGCGGAGTTGTGGATAAGGTCAGTCCTATCACGCCTCTTACGATGCCCTTCAAGCAAGGGAACCCGGACATGAAAGCCCCTGCAGAAAAGGAATCCAATGAGCCGCTGATGACTCGTGAGGCTGCTACCACGGAAGAGCGTGGAGAACCGGAAGGTACTGAGTATCCCGAAGCTGCAAGTGAGCCGTCGTCCATGTTCAAGAGCTTCCTGAGCAAAAAGAAACGGAAATAGTTTAAACTTACGGTTTAGGGTAATCCGCAGTATAAAACCCTACAATTTTTCACATGAGGTAAACTAAATTGAGCGAAATTATTACATTTCCCCTCCCGAACGGCCCAAACTACACCATCCCTGATGTTGGTGATGAAAACTGGGGCCAAAGCGTTACAGATTACCTCGTAGCTATCCCTCAAGGTGTTCTTCCCAGAAGCGGTACATTCACCCTCGTGGGTGATGTATTCTTTGGTGCTTCTTTCGGGCTCGTCAGTCAATACTACAAATCTCCCACTATCAATCCTGCTACGGCAGGAACGCTTCGCCTTGCCAAGACAGACTCTATTGACTGGCGAAACAATGCGAACTCTGCCAATCTAGCTCTTGCAATAAATGGTTCAGACCAACTGACGTTTAATGGCTCACCTCTCACCATCACCACTGGAAATTTAACAGACACTGGTACTGATGGTATTGTAGTCACAGGTGGGACAGCCGCTGTAGTTGGTGCAGGAACCTCTTTGGCGCAGCATGTCGCCGATACCACGCACAATGGATATCTCTCTTCTACAGATTGGAATACGTTCAACAACAAACAGTCCGTAATTACATTTGGCAATCTGACAGATGCCGGAACCGACGGAATTACTGTCACTGGCGGTACGGGCGCAGTCAAAGGGTCTGGAACGTCTATTGCCCAAACGAAAGCTGATGCGACGCATAATGGTTACTTAAGTTCTACCGACTGGTCTACATTCAACTCGGCAGCTGGTGGCGGAATTACAAGTCTTACTGGCGATGTGACAGGCACCGGTCCCGGCGCAACAGCTACGACTCTGGCCACTGTTAATGGCAACGTCGGATCGTTCACAAATGCGAATATCACTGTAAATGCCAAAGGTTTAATAACGGCAGCATCTAACGGTAGTTCTGGTGGATCAGGCACCGTCAATAGTGGAACAGCTACTCATGTCGCTTATTATGCGACATCTACAAATGCCGTGAGTAGTGCTCCTGATTTAACAGTGGCTACAGGTCAACTTACTTTCTCAGATGCAGGTGCAGTTACCATACAAGCAACATCAACCAATGCGAACTCTACATTCTTAGAGTTAGATACTAACAGCGGGGCTCATATTTTCGACATAGAAAATAATGCGTCCGGCCTTGTAAAGTTTACAGATGCTACCAACATTATTAACTTTTTAACCTATACCCCCGGTGGTGGTGGACTGCTTACTGCGGGTACACCTCTCGCAATGGGTTCCCACAAGATTACGGGCCTTGCTGCCGGTACAACTAGCGGGGATGCTTTATCTTATGGTCAGTCTGGGGCCACATTGGCTGGAACCACTCTCACGGGAAGCGTCACTATCAGTTCATTAACCGCGAGTCAGATTGTTGCGACTGATCCATTCGGCGTTTTAACTTCGCTCAGTACTGTTCCCGTCGCTAATGGTGGAACTGCCAGCGCAACGGGGAAGGGACTGATTTTACAAACTCTTCAAGCTACTACAACCTCAGATGTTACTACCTCTTCCACTAGTTATGTGGATATAACTGCACTTTCCAAGGCTATAACGGCAAACCATTCTGGAAGTAAAATTCGCGTTTCAATGAGCTTAAATCTTGCCTGTGAACCTACCTCTGCTGGCACCACGGGTATTTCCATCCTTTTATTGAAGGACGGGAGTTCGCTTCTGGATTTTGGACAAATTGTTCGGTTTTCTACGGGTGTTGCGGGAACAGATATCATGCTCGCACAAATACGCCTAGACTATGATGATACTGCGGCAGATACAAGTGCCCATACCTACAAACTTCAATGGAAAGTTAGTGGTGGAACGGGGGAATTAAACGGAAGTAGCAATACTTCTTTTATTCGTGTTGAAGAGATAGGTCAATAATCAGGAGAGATACCAACTATGACTCACGCAGACATCGTTCAACAACTACTTGCTATCCGACCCGGAGCCCAATGGGTATTTACAGATACAACGTACGAGGGCCTTCAATGGCTCGATGATCCAGCGACAAAACCCTCTGCCGCTGATCTAGGACTATAATATGGCTATTGACTATACTACGACTGAACTTCTTTCCACTCTCCGATTGCTGCCGCTAATGCCATCGGTGCAGGCTCTTTTCAGTGATGACAACCTTCTGACAATTCTGACGTTTGAGATGGTGTCCAAGATTTATCCGATTATTGATAATCAATCCGAGGAGTATTTTGTCACCCTCGATGATATTCCATACAATCCCGCGCAGAAACAATACCAGATACCCTCGCGGACCCTCGGCGGCAAACTTAGAGCTGTTAGTTTCGTCGATTCTAATAACAACGAAATCCGTATTCCACGTCTACGACCTGAAGATATAATGTCCAATGTGAATGCGACTGGCCTCGCAATCAATCCGGCCCTTTGGGGTTTCTATCTATCAAATAACATGGTACAGCTTTATCTTGGCTCATATACTGGGTCTTCCCAAAGCTACAAGTTCCTACGTCTGCGTTATATTCGGCAACCCAATCAACTCGTAGCTGTAGACGCGTGCGCCCAGATTACTGCCATAGTCGGAAATGTGGTCACTGTCAACGCCGTGCCCGGCACGTTCACAACGACTCAAGACTATGACATGATCTCAAATACACCTAATTTCACAGCTCTTCAGGATGACTCAGTCTGCACAAATATATCTGGTTTAAGCATGACATTTTCTCATATTCCTACTGATCTATTGGGAAATGTTACACTGCAAGTCGGTGACTGGATATGTCTTTCCGGTCAATCGCCGGTCGCGCAGATTCCATTTACTCCGGGTTATGATCTTCTCCTCCAACTCGGTGCTGCGAAGTGTCTAGAAATTCACGGCGACGTACAGGGATTCAACATCGCTATGAGCCAAGCCTCAGATATGAAGAATTATTTGATATCGGTAGTGACCCCTCGGGTGGATGGTAACGTGATACGACTAACTACACCCAATTCGCTCTATGGGTGGGACTGATGCGCCCTTGTACTTGCGGCCATGATCGCGTAGTTCATCCGCTGTTTACATGGAAGGGTCTTCATCGAAAGCAATGTTTGAAATGCCTGTGCAAAGAATACACAGAAGATTTTACTAAGGAGCCCAAGTGACGCTTGAGACTAATCCACAACAGATACAGCTGACATCGAAAGGTCTTTTTACGATGCCAAACAGTCTGTCACAGGTACCGCCGGGTTCTTTACTTGTAGCGCAGAATGTTGTGTGCAGCTATGATGGTCTTTTATCTGGACGACGCGGTATCCGTCAGTTTGGTACGGACCTATCCCTTATCACTGGATCAGCCCATACAAATCTCTTCCAAGAGTTTTTCTACGCAGGTTCAAAGCTTATCTGGTTTGGTGTAGACAATGTACCTGACTCTGATCCCACACGTTTCTATTTTGGATATGACAGTGATAATCTTGGTACGTGGGTAGAAACAACCCATCCCTTCTCGCCTCCGGCCTACACTCTCACGGACACCTATCGTAGTGTTCAGAGTAATGGAAATTTTTACATGACCAGCACGACTGGTCTACTAAAGACTGATGCGCCAGCAAATCCATTATATCCAGCAGGCGGCTTCCCCGGACTCGATGGTGTGGCCACCCTTACCGGTGCCAGCGGCTTCTTGGCAGCGAATACGGCAGTTGCCTATCGCATAACATGGGCTACTACAGACGCAAATAATAACACCTACGAAGGTACGCCTTCCACGCGTGTCATCGTAGAAAATTCTGGTGGCGGAAGCCAGAATGTGAGTCTAACATTCACAATCCCGCATGGTGTCACCACAAAAACTCAATATCGCATCTATAGATCATTGATGTCTGCTACAGCCACTACAGAACCGTCTGATGAACTTCAACTGGCAGATCAAGGTTATCCTACAAGCGGGGATATAGCCGCCGGTTTCTTTACTATTATCGATTCAACCCCAGAAACTCTACTTGGAGCTGCCCTTTATACCAACTCCGGCCAGCAGGGTATTTCGCAAGCGAATAATATACCGCCACTGGCCAATGATGTATGCTTTTTTGCGGGATATGTGATATATGGTTCAGCGACAAGCCAGAACAAATTTTTACTGAGCCTACTGTCCACAGAACCGCCAGATGGTCTTGTTATAGGTGACACTTTTACAGTTACGACCGGTGCGGCTTCCTTCACCCTCACTGCTGCAGTGTCAGAGAATATAGCAGCTGCCGAGTTTCAGTTATTTACGGGCGGTGATCCGGGGTCTGACGTTCTCCTTACAAAACAGTCCTTGATACGGGTATTGAACAGACAGCCTCAAACACAGGTTTATGCTTACGATTCCACGGATGCGAATTCTGCGTCATCCCTCCCCGGAGACTTTTATCTACAGGAGCAAGGGATTAGTCGGATTAAATTTGGAGTCAGTTCAAGCAATAGTACGGCATGGTTTCCAGTTCTCACGACAAATCCAAACGATAACTTATCGTTGGCTGGTGGTTTTATAGGTTCTGGTTACTGCTCAAAATTTCAGCAACCTGAAAGTGTTCCAGTCGCCAATACAATAAGCGTTGGTAATCAATATTTTGAATGGATTCGGTGCCTCCCACTTCGCAATAGCGTTATTGTCCTTAAAGCAGATGGGTGCTTTCAATTAACAGGAACAGCTTTTCCATTCACTGTTACCACGCTGGATTTGGGAACCATTTTAACAGCTCCTGAATCGCCAACTGTTATGAGCAATCAGGTATTCGCCTATTCCAACCAAGGCGCTGTTGCCATAACAGAAACCGGCCCCGGGATTATCAGCCGCCCTATCGAAAACACATTGCAGGAAATTAGTTCTTATCTCCATCCGAATTTCCCGAAGGTAACGTTTGGTACATCATATGAGACGGATAGAAAGTGGATAATGTCCACAATATCCACTGCTGATGATTTTCAGCAGGCTACTGTTCAGTATGTCTACGATATAATCACGCAGACATGGACAACATATAAATATCCTATTCCCCTGTGGGATTTACATGAGTCTCCTACTGAGCATCGACTTTATGCGGCATCCGCCAGTGAGACCTATCCGTTCATGTTCCAAGAAAGAAAAGCTTTTACAGCCTCGGACTTTGCTGATATCGAACTTCCTACAACAATCGTTAGTGTTAGTGGCCGAACTGTAACGGTATCCAGCACCGTTGGGGCACATGTTGGATGGAGTCTTGCACAACTGTCTGCCGAAGGGGATAACGAGCCCAGTATCGTCTCCAATATTTCCGTTATTACAGCTATACTTGATCCTACGCACGTCGTAGTGGCCGATGTGCGTGGTTGGGATACGAGTGGAACAGTTTTTACGGCGTATGAGCAACCAATAAACATCGATGTTCTATATTGTCCTATAACTGGTGGCAATGTTAGTCCAGCAGGAGATAACCTGCCCGGCAATCCGGGTATTATAAAGTTCTTCCAAGAAATCCAGTTGTTTTTTCAGGAAATTAACTTCGATTCTATACAATTTAACTTCTCGACGGACTTTATTGCAAGTACAACACCCGTTATATTCACACCGACGCAGTTTTCTGCGGGATGGGGAACATTCCCGTGGGGAGAAGCACCGTGGGGTTCTGGGTCTGCCACTCTCCAAAGCTTGAGGAACTATATTCCTCTCCAAAGTCGTCGAGCGCACTGGTTAAATCTTGAATTGATTCTTTCGCAAGCTATGGTGAGCTTTAGTTTTGCTGGGTTGGTACTCACATATATGCCGAAGACCACAAGGAGCAAGTAATGCAACTTCCGTTTTACAGAAGAATTACTGAGGAAGACCTTCACGACGCGCCAAAGGGCGCATGGAAGGGTAAACTCCTATATGGCCTAAATCTTTTCATGCAGCAAATCTATACCGGCCTATCAAACCAACTAACACCGGAACAGAACGATATCGTACAGACTAAAACATTCACCATTGTTGGATCATCAACTGTGGCGAAGAACGCATATAATTTTGTGACGCTTTATAACTATAATCCTCTCGGTATAGATGTCTTGTCGATTCAACCCATAGATGGAAGTACCCAAATCTTCAGTGTCGCTCCATATGTGTCGTGGAATTATCTTAACGGAATTTTTAATGTGCTCGGTATAACTGGTCTAACAGACGGTATACCATATTCTGTCACCATTCGTATTTGGTGGCCAGCGGTGGTGAATTAACTTGGCATTCGTCTCTAATGATATCTCTGATGAAGAACAACCCAATCCCGCCCAAGGACCGATAGCTCCGGGTGGAGGTGGTCAAACTGTTCGGCTCGCTCCTTCTAGCGGTGTAGGATCGACGGGTGGTAGTCCCACGCCCGGAAGTCCGTCTGGTGCAAATTCCGGCGGCCAGTTCGCCTCATTAAATAACTATCTTAGTGCAAATCAAGGCCAAGCTGATCCTCTTGCAAGCAAAATCACTTCAGGGATTGGCCAGCAGTATAATACTTTACAGGGACAGAATACTTCTGCTATCAATGATATAAACAGTCAGATTGCTGCCAACGCAACACCAACTAACTATTCCGATACTCTAAATCAAGAAGCGGCCAATCCTGTATCTTTTTCTAGTGATCCCGGCAATGTGAAGTCCTTTCAGGGTTTATTAAATGCTTCTTATAGTGGTCCCGCTTCTGCCGAAAGTACGACAGACTACACAAACCAACAGAATGCTATAAATAATGCTATATCGACCGGCCAGAATGCAACGCAGACAGAAGCAGGACGTGAAAATCTTTTACAGCAGAATGAAGCAGCTCCTACAGCGGGTGTTACTGCCCTAAATAGTGCCATTCTATCGCAAAGTCCGACTGCGTTAAACCAAGTGGAGACAGCCTATCAACCATTTAATAACCTCCTTACTGGGCTTCAATCTGGGGCTGGTGCCGCCGATCAAACAATAGCGCAGAATCAAACAAATGCCACAGCTGCTAATCAACAGGCAAACGCAGCGATTGCTGGTCAGATAGGTGCACTAAATAACAACGTCAACAATGAATATGCAGCTCTTGAAAATCAATACAACACCGGCAATACTACTGCGGCAAATGTTGCTGCTGCTCTGCAAAAAGGACAACTCCCCCCCGGCGAGGGAGTAGACCAAGGTCTGCAATCCTTTCTTACAAATAATATTGCGCCTTGGATGTCATCGAATGCTCCCGGTGTTACTAATACATACAACTATGCAAATGCTGTTCCCCAATTCACCCAAGCTGCAGCACCGACGATGGCGCAAGCTGCCACTTCACAAGATTATGCGAATGCGAATGCTTTTCAGAATTTGCTTGCTGGATTAAATACCGGCATCGCAGCTCCCATCTTGAATACCGCTGATGCATCGCAAGCTGGTACCTATTCAACCCCGACGCTGCCGACCGTAAATAATAAGGCAATAGCCGGAGATATCGAAGCAGGCCTTAAGTCAGGCGCAGGACCAGTGAATGTAAATAATCAGGCATTCGAAAAATACAACAATCTAATCGCAGCCTTAGACGCTTACCAAGGAAAATGGACCCCTCAGTTTGGTGCGAAACCACAACCGGGTGATGCAAATTGGCCTATGTATGGCGCATGGTTAGGTTATCACGGAGGAGCGGATACCGGAACATTAACAGGTATAGCCGTTCCATCATAGGAGAAAAATACAATGGGACTTTTTGATTCTTCAGATTCTGGTGCACAAGACTACCTACAGCAGGCTCTTGCTGCGTACAATCAGGCCGTTGTTCCGACCGTTTCACAGGAAACTGTCAACAACTTGCCTATGGAAAGTGTGCAAGGAACAGTCAATCCAAACAATATTGCAGTTGCACAACAAGCTCCATCTGCACTAAATAATATATCACTTGATCCGGCAACTCGCGCTGCACAAATAGCTGCACTTGGTCAATATACGGATATTGCCAATGCTGGTGGACTTGATGCTAATGCGAAGTTAGCATTACAGCAAACGATTGATGCCGCCAATACACAAGCTCAGGGTAATCGCGGAGCTTTACAATCACAAGCCCAAGCTATGGGTCAAGGTGGCGGAGACTTTGCTCTTACACAGGAAGCCATTGCCAACCAAGGATCAGCTAATACCGCAGCTACTAATGGACTACAAGCTGCTGCAGAGGCCGAAGCAAATCGTGAAGCAGCTCTAAACCAGATGGCAAATATTGGCGGGAGTGTGAATGCTGCAGATTATTCCCAAGCAGCCAATACTGCCGCATCACAAAATGCGGTCAACGCAACAAATACAGCTGCTACTAATGCGGCCAATACAGGAAATGTGGCCAACCAGATTCAATCTGGCGAGTTTAATACCACAAATGCTCAAGGTGTTAATGCCGCGAATACAACTGCCGGACAAAATCAGGTTTACTACAATGCCAATCTTCCACAGCAGCAGTTTAATAACGAATTAAATAAAGCGGCAGGAGTGGCAGGTGTTAGCGCGAATCAAGCACAAGCTGCACAGGGCGCACAAAATGCAAATCTAGGGTTTACTGGCTCTCTTCTTGGGACTGGTGGAACTTTAGCAGCTACTGCACTCGGCGGACCCGCAGCTGGTGTACTTGCGAGCCAAGTTATGCCAAAAACTACAGCAGCCATTGCAAATTCTCCGTCATACCAAACGAATGCAGCCGCGAATAAACCTCCCAATATGGCGAAGGGCGGATATACTTGCTATGCAGACGGTGGAATTGCACATGACCATGCAATCTGCATGAAACTTGGCGGTCATGTTTCTGGAAAAGCAAAAGTGGCAGGTGACAGCGAGGAAAATGACACAGTGCCAGCAATGCTAAGTCCCGGCGAGCTTGTTATTCCACGTTCAGTGCCAAAAGACGGACCTCATATGGAAGCGTTTGCAAAAAATGCACCAGTGCCCGGCACGCCGCATAAAGTAGACCTGACATCCTTCACCAAAGGGTATAAAAAGGGAGCACGATAATGCCACTCAATCCCGGTAAAGATAAAAAGACAATCTCGAAAAATATCGAAGAGATGCAAGCATCAGGACATCCGCACGATCAAGCGGTGGCCGCTGCTTTGCACAATGCACATCCGAATGGTGGAAAGAATATGGCTGAAGGTGGGGAAGTGGACCAAGATGAGCCGGGACTGCAGGATGCAACGGCATCTGACTTTTTACTACCCTTTCTACTTGGCCCATCTGCCAAAGGAGCCGCCGAAGAGCTCCCTGCTGCATTAAAGGGGTTGGGAGAAGCTGGAGAAGTGACGCTTGGTCGCACCGCGCCGGAAATGGAAGGGGCCGCGCCGGATGAAGTGACAGCATACGTCAAGGGAATCCAGAAAGGAGCTCCCGGGACTGAAGGTGTGAAAATTTACGGAGTGAAAGGTAGCCCGGCCAAACTGAAGGAATTGTTCGGTGATGAAGCCCCGGGCTCCGTGCCAGAACACATCCTGCGGGCCAAAGGCATCTTGCCAGCGGATACGGTTAATGTCCCTACTCAAAATGCACCGAACACATACTCAAAAGGTGGTGTAGCACACGGTACGTGGCTACAAAATGATACACCAGCACAGCTAAACAAGGATACCCATATGAAAGGACATTTACTTCAGAAGTTCATGGCCGAAGGCGGTCTAGCTATACCTCCGAAGCCCGAGGATACAAAAGGAACACCTCCCGTCGCTCCGGCAGCGGTTGTCACACCTCCGGCTCCTCCTACAGCCCCCATAGTTGCACCTGCTGCTCCGGCAGTCGCCGATGATGCAGATGATACTATGCCAGCAGCTCCGAAGGATAATACAGCTGGAGTGGCATCTCCGACACGTACCAATACGGAAACAGGTGGATCAAGTCCGGGCGGCGCATCAACAGGCGGCGTTGGCAGCGGTATTGGCGGTGCAGGCACAGGCGGCGCGGCCACAGGCGGCGCATCGACCGGCGGCGCGGGCACGGTCACTGTAACCGTTTCCGGGGATAGTGGGAAGAAGGGCAAAGGCAGTAAGAAATCGCCTACTACCATCAATATCAGTCATGTCGGCGGCACCACCGATGCGGGAAATGTCGCCAGCGGTGATGGTCCCGGAAGTACAGGAGTCGGCGGTAAAGGTAGCGGTTCTGGCGGTGGAGGGGGCGGTGCTGCCCCATCTGAACCGACAGGCATGGGTGCGAAGAAAGAACCTCTCAAAATGGCGAAAGGTGGTATCGTCCCCGGCGGTATAGACTCTGACCGCGACAAGGAACCGGCCAAACCAAAAAATGTGGAAGTATCGCATGAAGAAAAGCTAAAATCAATCTATAAAGCAATGGGAATGAAGAAGTATGCAGATGGCGGAGCTGTAGATGACAGCGATGGCGCAGTGGATGTTAGCCAATTACCGGGTGGCGGAATGGGTGTTCCAAATCCCAGTGATCCAGACTTTATATCAAAAATAACGGCTGCTTTAGCGCAACTTGGAAAGCCGATAGGGAATGCCATAACTGGCCTCACAGCACCTCTCACCTCTGCTGCAGGTGCCGCTGCAAACTCGCCAGCGGTCCCCCAAGCGATAAATGCCCTCACAGGGACATCTTTGCCTGTCCCGGCAGCTCCTGCCGCTCCTACGGCACCTGCCGACGCTGCTCCAATGCCCCCGGCAGCCCCCGCCATGCCCCCGGCGATGCCTGCCACTGCCCCCGCCGCTGGTGGTGCACCTGCTGCGCCGAATGACAATCTGGACAAATTGTTCAGTCAGGACACGTCGAAACTGACAGCCGGAGTGAACCCAGAGGATCGGCAAGCCCTTGCAGCCAGTTTACAGGCCAATCAGCACAGCCTTGGGAGTATTATCGCTGAAGCCGTCTCCGGTCTAGGCGATGCCCTTGCAGCAAAAGGTGGTAAAGAGCAGCATTCCCTCCAAAACATCTTCAGTATGCAAAAAGAACAACGGGCAGAGGCTTTGGCCAATTTTGACCAAGCTCGCCAAGATAGACTGCAAAAGCTAGACATGCAGACTAAGATGGGCAACAATGCTGTCAATCAGTTGGCAGCCAAAGATGCCTACGGCACCGATGAGCACCTGAATAAGATGCTTGGCGCACCTCCGGGCACCGCTCATAAAGACCTGCCTTTGTATTTCCAAGCAAAATCGGCAGTGGTGGCACAGCAAGAAAAAGACGCAGATTTATATATGAAAGCACATGCACAGGCTGCAGGAGATGTGGACAATGCTGTTAAGAATTCTTCTGTTCTTGGCATCAAGCCGAGCCCGGCCCAGCTTCAGGCCAGCGGATCAAAATTGGCTGATGTCTATTTCAACCGGGCAAAAGGTAACATCCTTGTAAAGCCGTCCGATGGCGGCCCGTCGCAGTGGATTCCGGCAGTCAACTTGGGCAAAGCAAAGCAAATGGACCCACATCTCACAGTCATACCGGGGTAAAAACATGGACTTTTCTGAAATTGGTGCTACACCCGCACAAACGGGACAAATAGACTTCTCGGCAATCGGCGGTATTCCTGCCGTTGGGCAAGACACACCTGAAGACGATACTACAGCACTCGGCGCAGCCGGTCGTGGTGCCGTTGGTATGCTACCTCTAGGAAATCAAGCCTATGCCGCTTTGGCAGGTGCATCTGAGAAGAAACCGTATGTTAAAGAACGTCAAGAACTCGAACAAGAGATCAAATCCGATATTGCCAACCATGAGCCATCTCGCCTTGTGGGACAGGCAGCGGGATTGGCCGCGCCAGCTCTCCTGACAGGTGGAGCATCAGCCCCAGAAGGTTTGGCTGAGGCCGCTGGACAGGGTGCTGCTATGGGTGCAGGGTTTGGAGCTGGAAATGCCATTGACACGCTGGCCACGGGTGGAAGCGGCGCGAAGGCAGCGGGAGATGTCGCTTTGGGTGCGGGACTTGGCGCAGCGGGGGGCGCGGTGGGGCAGAAGCTGGCCGGAGCAGCCGAATCAGCCATTCCGGGCATTGAGAATTTCGCAGCGAAGAAGGCCATTCAGGGAGTGGGGATGGGATCGGATGAACTGGGAAATATGAGCCAGCAAGAGCTTATTGACACCGGCAAAATGCTGATGGCCAAAGATATCGTAAAACCCGGTGCATCTACACAAGAAATGTTCAACACCGCAAAGGCTCTCCATGAAGATTACGGCACCACGATCGGCCAAATTGGCAACAAGGCCACAGAGCTGGGCCTCACCACCGATACCAAGCCGATATTGGCTGCTCTGGATGAAAAATTCCAAGCTGCTGATGCTTTACAAAATCCAGATGAACGTAAAGCTGCCATCTTCTACAAACGCGGCATGGCCGACATTTCTACAATGGCGCGTCAGAATCTTCCAGACACTCTGGCTGATGTAAGGGGCGCACCAGTGCCAAATGATATCACCTTCGATCAACTTCAGCGTCTGAAGCAATCCTATGGCAATTCTGCCTTCGAGAATGGAGCTGTTAAAAATGCAGCGGCTGCTGATGTCTATCGTCAGCTAAGTTTGGCACAGAAAAATATCGTGACCAAAGTGAAAGGCAATCCCAATATGCCTGCGCAGCTGCAGGATGCCATGACAAATTATTCCAAGCTCTATCCTGTCGTGGATGGTCTGCAAGATGTGCTGGGACGCGAACGAGCTGGTAATATGCCATCCAAAGGCTTCGGTATGATCGGAAAGCTCGTTGGACAACTCCCCGGCCAAGATAAACCGGCTGTCAATGCCCTGACATCCCTTGGTCTTATGGGTGCTGGTCATCCTCTCTGGGCCATTGGTGCAGCGACAGCTACTCTCCAGAATCCTCGTGCGATGTCCTCTCTCGCGCAGGGCGCAGCTAACGCAATACCCGATGTAGCAGAAAAACTCCCGATGGCGGGTGCACAAATGGGTGGTGCTGTATCGGCGCAGAACATGGGCGAAACAAAACCAATAAACTCTGGGGGCAAGACTATCACCCCCGAGAATGTTCCTACAAAGCTCAATGTAAATCATCCAGCCCTTGCTCCTTGGAAGCCGACGTTCGCAAAGAATGCGGCAAATGCCAAAGACCCGGGAGAAATACAGAAGTCACAAGCTGTAACTGACTTCATCCTTAGCCAGCGTGATCCAGCATACGCGAAAGCAAAACAAAAGTCCGTTGATGAACCAATGTCTGAGGCAGATACAACTGCTCCGATGGGTATGGCTGAAGGTGGCGTGGTGCCGGAAGAGGATACGACTGGGAAGGTGGATAATTTCGGAAGTACCCTGCAGGGATTGCACGATCAGATGGAAAATCCTACGCATGAAGCACCGGCTCCTGAACTAGAAAAATTACCGACAAGCACAACGCAAAAGTTCTATCAACCATTCAATGGAGATTTTGCTGATAAACTAAAGGATTTTATGGCGAAACAAAAGGAGAAAGACAATGCCGAGTCTCGATAAGCGTGTTAGTAAACTAGAAGACGCGGTGACAATACATCTAACCGAATCTGGTGAGATACGTCAGTCTTTGAAAATTCTAGCGAGTGCAGTAGATCGAATATCAAATAGAATGTGGGGTGCAATGGCCACTGCAATATTGACACTTCTATCTGTCGTCGGATTCTTATTGAAAGTCACCCTCTGGAAATAGCGAATGGAGATAAATGTATGGATTCAACTATTTGTTCGGGCTGTCACCTCCGCGTTGAACCAATTCGTACCTTTGAACAGTCAAAAAAATCAAAGCAATGGTGGCGCATTACCAAATGTCCCCGCGAACGCTGTGGATTTAACATCGACATCGAAGAGTGCGATAAACCCGGCGCAAGTACCGGAAAAACAACCATCTATCCCCCTCCAGATAAAAAGAAATCCAAAGATGACGACGATGGGCGGAGTTTCTGGAATTATGGTCTATAATGGTGAACAGGTTTGTTTTACGTTGGAGAATGCGGCGGACTTGATACAATGCGGCACCTATAGCGCACAACTAGATAAGTCTCCCCATCTTGGGTATGTGTGTCCACACCTACGGGTTCCAGAACGAGATTTGGCTGCCGGTGGAGACGCGGGTCTAAGAGTTCATGTAGCAAATTTTGTATCACAGCTTCAAGGCTGCGTCGCAGTTGGTTTACAGCCTCGTCCAGACTGTATCGAACAGTCTCAGGCCGCATTTGATAAACTGATGGGCGTTCTTCCTCAAACATTTACCGTTGAAATTTGCTGATGCGGACAAATCCCTCCATTTAAACTCTTCCCCAGATTACAATTAGAACAGAGAACCTGATATTTCTTTTTGTCCCATCCAGTTTTCTGCGCTTTTGTTAGACTATGCCCATAGCTAGTTTTTCGTTCGAGATAGCCGTCGTTCTTTATATGGTCAAGCGTTAGAAAACGTTTTTGTGCTTCGCCACAGCAAGAACAAACGGCTCCGAGTTTTAAAAACATCTCTACTCGTTCTTGCTGCCGTTTTTTGAGCCTTCGAGCCGCTTCTCTTACTCTATTGCGGTAATACCAAGTTAACTGGCGCGATATCATCGAATCACCAACCAGAACAGATACACCACGACAGCGAAGTATCCCACTGCAACAATCACCAACCCTCGCACACTCATATCTTCCTCACCCATATACCAATGGCCAAAAGAATTAGCCAGTACACGAGCACCACCCACTTTACGTCCTTGTCGCCTATTTTCCGCATAAAGAAGGGTGTGTGCATCCATCTGTCACGCCGAATGAGTACATGCTCTGCAATGTGAGTTCAAACTGTGGACTCTCTTTGTATCGCGCCACACCATCGCGCATTCCCGAACAGTAAACCCACAGATAGGTGGGGGCTAGAACAATAAATCCCAGAAAGACTGCCGCTAGAAGTCTTTTCATACGTTTTCTCCCACGATAATCTGTAAGATAGACGGCTGTTTCCATTCCTTGAGAAATGCATCTATTGCTTTGGCAGAAACCCCACCTTTAATGCTTGCGGCTGGTTCCTCATCGCTTAACTGCCAGTCCGAAAGCCCCACCACTTCTCCCTGCTCGTTAATCCACGGCCCACCGCTATCCCCATGTGTCATGGTGCCATCCATCAATAAATACCCGTCCCACTCACCACTAATTATCCCGTAGCTCACATACCACTGCATCGCTCCAAGTATATTTCCAATGATGGTTATAGGTTCTCCATCATAGTGCATCTCTTGAAAAACTGCATAATGTGCAATCTTTACCTTTTCGTCTAGTTCTACCACTGCGAGATCATCGCTCCTGCTTGCGAATACAGGTTTGCCATGGACAATACGCCGTCCGGGGGCTATGTATATCCACATTTCATTCCCATTGGTCGGTATCATATGTGCGGCGGTAAGAACATGTGTTTCATCTATAAGCATACCAGTACCCCTGTAGTGTGTCTCGAAACCCTCGTTACTTATGAGGACAGTAAAGTCTTTAGCTCGATGAATCGCTAGACGATTTAATTCATACCCATGGTATCGTGTTGTCGGTGCCTTTACCGTAGCAACTGGCCGTCTACGGTGATATGCCAGAATGCCAAGGCCTAAAAGAAGCAGAATAGCAAGTGTCCTGATAATTCGTCTCATTTTTTGTCTCCCTTTGTTTTGAATCCGATCTTTAGCACCTTTTTACCTTCTAGGACTGGGGCAACATCGCGCAAATACTGTGCCTCTTTTCTTTTGACGAGTTGACGAAGAACACACTTCCGATCCTCTAGTGCCGTCAGTTTATAACGACTACAAACTCTAAAGAATAGCATAGCCATGTCTGGATACATGACGAAACCTTCCTGATCGCTCATTTTTTCCCCTTCTTGAACACACCTTCACGAGCGAGGCGCATTATGTGCTCCCACAGCATACCTGTGAAGGCATCTTGCTCCGACATGCCAAGATTAGCGGCCATTTTCTTCATCAGCACTGCATCTTTTCCTTTGAAAAATACTTTGCGTTTTCTAACGGTAATCATTTTCCCTCCCCATCAGTAAGTACCTCGAAACGGTACTTTTCGCGCAGTTTACGCTTGCTCTTCGCTTCCCGCTTCATGTCTGTGTCGCTGCGACCCCAAAAATACTCGACAAATAACAGAATCGAGCTACAGACATCGGCCAAACAAATAACTACAAGCAGTTGGTATTCAGTCATTTCTTAGCTCGTTTCGGGATGTATTCTGTTCCCCATTTGCCGCATTTCGGATTCTTGCACCGAATACGTTGAACAAGCGTCTTGCCTTTGAGTTCGCGGCCTCTTCGTTGTGTCGCAGAGCCGCAAATTGAACATTTCGATGGAGCATTATAGACCTTTGGAGCTGAGACTGGTGCCCACGCCCGAATGTGCATGTAAAGCTCTTCTGTGGCCAGCACGTCATGGATATTGTACTCTTCCATCTCTTTCCACGCGGCCATATTCCCTTTCAGGCATTCCGTCCACAACGAAAGGCCCGGGAACTTGCCATGTGACAGCTTTTTGTACTTCGTACAGAATCGCTCAGACAAATATTCGAGCGAATGCGATGTGAATGAGGCAATACCCTTTGCAATGAGGTAGGTATCGAGGTGCTTGTAAGGACTTGGCGGTTTCATGCCATGAAGCATGAAGCGAGCATTGATTTTCTTCGCATCAAAGGACTTTCCATTCTGTGTTAGAACAATATCAGCCTTGTCTAACAGCCGCCATAGTGGCCGCAGGATAGGAAGGTCGTTTCCTGTCTTCAGGTTCCGTTGATCCATGTACACAATCTTGTCCGGCGGGTCGCCAAGCCATTTTGCACTCCATGCCATGATATGCCAGTCTTGTACCATCTGATTAAGGCCTACATACTGATCTTTGAGGTTCCAGACGTACACCAATAATGGACTTGTCTCAATATCCAAGATTAAAACACGTTGGTCAGTCATTTGGGCTCCTTTGGGAAGTTCGGATCAGCACAGCATCCGTCACAACCGTGGATTCCACCATGTCCTACACCATGAGGGCACGCGTATTCCCTAGCCCCACCGAGATTGACTCGCTGGAACGGCCAATGCCAAGGTTTGTCTTTTGGCCTGTCACTACGTCTTTTGGCCTTCATTCACTGCCCCTTTCTTTGGCCCATTCTTCCATGATGACGACTGCGAACACTTCCGCGCCTTTCATCATCTCATATAAAACCTGTATTGATCCTTCATACCCGACATGCTGGTATAACTGGCGCAGATTGTGTCTAAGTTCAGCTAGATCAAGTTCCGAGGGTTCGATCATTATTCCCCCTTCGCGCGGAGCCATGCTTGCACATAGACACAAGAGGGGTGCGCCATTGAATGTTCTTTTGCTACCTTTTCACTGCATTCGAGCCGGTGGAGGAGAGAAAGTAGTTTCGATTCGACAATAAAATCCTGCCCAATCACCGTACGCCCTTTGTCATGGGATGCTATAAACACTTTCAACCTCTCCAAATCCTCATCCGAGAACCCTCGCGAGGGGGTCATCTGTAATATCCCTCACAATGGCAATAAAAGCACCTTCCACAACGATACTCGCTAGTACACATATTCTTCCTCTTCTTCATTTCAAATCCCCTTTGAGCTTGCGGATGCGGTCGTATATTTCGTTGGAAATCGTAGCCCCGCAATTACTTTCACTAAGGCATTTGGTATCGACACAACCATTATGCTCACTAGCTATTTCCATCGCTTCTTCCAGTGCGGCGGTGCGGGCTTCTCTGTTCCATTTAGCTGTTTGAATTGCAACCGCATCTCTTAGACATCTCTCATACGCTTCTTTATCGACGGTGCGGAGGGCTTCGAGTACCCATGCCGCCTCATCAAATCCCACCTTTTCCCCTTCTGGCGTTTCACATTCTGGAGAACATCCAGAATGTAATTTACGGACTATTTTCTCCGCCATCGCCGCGAATTTGTCGTCGGTCATTTTCCACTCCGTTTTGCATTTTCCAATGCAGATTTGTCTTTATGGCACGGTTTACATAGAATCTGCAGTTTATCTGCTGAGACAAACGTGCGGTAGATAAGCACGTTCATGTCCTTGGCATTCGGCTCAAGCTCATACAGTTTACTTTCGGGAGCCAATGGCCAACCTGTCACTGGAATAATCGGTTCGATATGATCGCACTGTGTATCACCCATTTCAAACAAGTGGGTGCATACCGCGCATGGGACTACCCATTTAACACGTTGGTTGGGCCAATCCGCAGGTCTTGGAATACGGACGGCTGCATAGGCTTCTGTTCTCGCCCGGATTTTATAGCTCAGTCGTCTCAATGCATTCTTGAGAAAAGCTGAGAGGATAAATCTCTTAGGCTTTTTCAATGGGATTCCTAACGCAAAATTCCTGATATTTCCACCATGCTCCTGCAAGGTTCATTGTGAAACCACCGAATTTTCCAATATACTCTTTGTTGGCCGATCGCATTGCACGCGCAAACTCGTCGATTATGAGTTCGAGTTCAGCACTGATCCTTTGTTGCTTGAGTGAATTATGCTTTACTTTCATTCCAGTTCCTCCCAGTTCCAACTTCAGCTTTTAGGCGCATCGTTGGCATCCATCGCGGTGAACATTCCATCGCTTCTCTAAGGATTTTCGATGCGTTCGGATCACTACTAATAGCCAACACCTCATCGTGCACTTGCCCGACGCAATGCAACCCATTTCGTTCAGCTCGTTCAATAGCTTCCTTGCATAATTCTCCGGCAAGAGCTTGGCAAATATTCTCGATAATCTTACCTCCATAGAGGTTTGTCGTCTCTGCTTCATACACTTTATGGTACACATCATATACCCAGTCTTCACCTAATTGCCGGAGGTTGGGGTACTTGATTTCCAACCCTGAAGGCAAAATAAGCGCGTTTTTCTTTACTTTGATGAACGGTGCAAACCAAATACAGCCGATCTTGCCCGACGCGATAAGTGGCAAAAGTGCATGGGCCTGTTCCCATAGCTTCGGGACATTGAAGTACGTCTCCCGATAAAGCCTCACTGTCTTCCATGCATCCTCCTCACTTATATCCTGTCCTGTCTGATTCTTAACCGTCAGTCTGAACTTCTTCGCGCCCATGTTGTAGCCCAGACCAAGAATGGAACACTTCCCAAAGTGCCTCTCAGGGCTTGCTATTTTGGGAAGGATTATACGACCATAGTAGAGAGAGGCAAAATTCGAATAAACATCTTCGTCATTCAGGAGTTTGCCTATCAAGCGCGGCTCATTGCACAGCCATGCAAGGATACGCAGTTCTATCGCAGTAAAATCGCCAACAACAAGAGAATTACCGGCGGGAGCACACACAGCACTTCGAAGGAAACTTTTGCGAGTAAAATTCTGCGGATTGCCGCCAGCTCCCGAACCGCCTGAGAAACGATGGGTTTGAACAGCCCCAGAAAATCCGACATCAAACGGGAACAATCCCGTTTTAGCAACAGCCAAAAGACTTTCACCTCTAGTTTCCAAGAGGTTCGATTTACTGGCGATGCGGGCTTCGTAGAGTTCAGGTTGAATTTGCTTGAGCGCATCGAGTCCGCTATCTGTTTTAGCGAAAGCGGGAATGTGCTTTCCAGTCCGGCTTGATAGTTTGGTGGCCACGGGTATTCCTCGGCCCGCAAGATACTCTGAAAATCTCTTATTGCTTGAAAGAACTTCTTTGCTGATTCCACTTTTTTTGATGATGTCTTCACGCCTTTTTTTCTCATCTTCGACTCCTTTTTGAAGAACATCTCTATCGAGTTCCAGCTGGGGTTCAATAAAGCATCGAACGGTCCAGTCCAGAACGGGTAACTGGCTTTTTGGAAAGGACGGCATGAGTTTTTCATAAATTCCTTTGCACAAGTCTACGTCGTTCTTACAATACACTCCCAACTCTTCTGCCTGTTGTGGTGTAAGGTGTACAATGCCTTCGCAATGCATTTCCCCTTTAACTGGCAGACCAAGGTATTCCGCGAGACGTTTCAGTGAATAGCCGGAGACATTCTCACCCAATACTGCTTTGGCGACCGCAACGGTGTCCACCCAAGCGTGGGGGCGGCATTTATAACGCCACACGAGGATAGAGCCATCGAATTTTACATTATGCGCCACTACAATGGTGTTTGCCCAGTCAACAGAGCCTACCCAAGCCTCAATCGCATGATTTCCAGCCAGCCAATGCGTTTTTTCATCGTCGAGGAAACGATAAGCAAGCCCCAGCGGCCAGAAACGTGAGTCCCGGATATATTCGGTTATACTGATCGACTGTAAATCATACCCGGCCTTGCGGTCGAAATATGTTTCAAAGTCTACGATGACAATGCGTTTATTCAAAATGCTAAATCCGCTTTCTTTCCAGCAAGTCTCGCGCGGACCATTTCTGCGCCTGCCAGATTAAACGCCACCGCCGCTGCATGATCCTCGGAAATGTCACCATCCAGCCATTGGAATAGATGTCTAGTTGCGGAAGCTTGGAAACGAGCCAACTCATCCACCGTAGCAGCCTTTCGCCAATTATTCTCTCCATATTTTTTTGCTCCTCTGGCCATCAGTTCAGCCCATCGTTTAAGAAAAGGTCTATCAATGAGATCGTATCGTGGTTTGTCATCCTGAGTATCACGCACCATACCTGTCGAAAACTCTTCACGTTTGCCGCTATCCTTTGTTTCAAATGCCATTTTATTCTCCCTCTATTCCGTCCGCTTTTGATTGGATGTACACACTGTATACCCACATCAGCCCAGCCAGCACCATGAACACTGCGAAATACGCATTTCCATCTATTGCACAGATCGCCGAGAGGACGACATCAACACCTGCGATCAACTTGGATGTTCTACTGACAGTTTCCAGTTCAGCTTTTCGATTCTCCATTTTAGTAGTCGATTTCCCCGTTGAGTGTCCGCATCTGAATCTCGTATGGCATGACGTGGAGCTGGAAAAACACCTGCCACGCAAGTTCTCTGGCCGCTTGATCGTCTATCTTCTCGGAGGGCGGAGTTGTTAAGCCGGGATTTTCACACTCCTTCGCCAGCAGCACCATGTCACGGTACAATTCATGCGCGATAGTCCAGCGTGTAGACGCCCGCCACGCCCTTAGCATCTGCCGGTAGAATATGAAGCACCTATCGCCCACCACCTGCGGACCCAACGTGTCTGTTATGTGCCGTGCTTCGCTCGTAGTAAATGGCATTATAGTTCTCCTTTTATATATTTGCCCGAACCCATTTCAGGGCTTGGAGCTGTGTTGCACAGATTTTCGTAGCGAGTATCGTAGTGAAGTTGCACAAACGCTTATCATACATCTTGGGCGCAATAAGGATGATGGGCCGCTTCCACTTGAAGAACATCCGAGCCATTTCCCAAGCTGTCCCCGAACTTGACTTATCACCCGTCAATACGGTGATGGATTTACACTTATCAAGATTCTTGAAGTCTTTATCGACGAACCAGCGCATCCGACGAAGATCAGGTTTTGCATCTATAACCTTGTCTGTTGGAATAACTTCGTCCAGTGCTGGATCATAGGGTTTCAGGCCCAATTCCTTGCATATAGCACGAGCTTGTTCGCGCTCATTCAAGACATCACGGCCAAGACGGCCATGCATACCGCCAGCTAAATAAGTGTCGAATTTCAATTTCTTTTTCATGCTGATTTACCACCATGCCGGAATGACCGGGTTTTATTGTAGGCCATCTTCACTTCAAGAGCTTGGGCTAAATCCCAGCCGCGATAGCCGCAGTAATCCGCGATGCGGATGATCGTATCGGCCAGTTCTTCGAGTTGTAGGTCCACTTTGCCAATCCTCGCGGCTTCTGTGGCCTCTGCAATCTCTGAGTGGATCAGAGCATGTATTTCAAGGGCTGTGCGCGGATATATCCACCAACCCTTGTCAACAGCGGTTCCATGTGCTTCTCGAACCAATTCATCAATAGTCATAAAGGACATTCCTCCAATAGAGCATTCACTGCTTCGAGCTGTGTGTCTCCAAAACCTGCGGGAGATTCCTGTAGGTTATAAAAATCCCAATAAGTTGCACACCATGAATCTCCGTCCATAAATAACCTAATTGTACCATCTCGCTCTAATTCTTGCATTTTTTCTTTGGTGATGGGCATCAGTTTATCTCCCCGTGACCGCCGTCATCGGATGAATCATGGTATTCCCAGTCATAGCAACTGGAATGGACTATCTCAAGGCATTGCGTCGGCTGTTGGATGGCAAAGTTCACCGAACTCGGTATTTCCTTGTACTCTGACAGCATAACGGCGACAATCTTTTGATTGTCTTTGAACGGCAGGTCGCATACTGGGCAAATTTTTTCCATGATTAGTCCCATAAACTCAAGAAATGTTTAGAGAACATTTTGAGCCCCTTATTCATTTTTCGTTCAAGCCGATTGAACTCAGGTCGATCCGGCATCTTATCCCCAATCTCGTGTGCCGCTTCAAAGCCTTCCCGCATGATCCGTAGACGAGTATTCCAGCCGCGGCGGGTCATGCCGATGGGATGGCCGATATTATTCGTTTCCAATACTTTCAAAGCCGCTGGCATCCATCTGCAGAGATAGAAGTCAAGACTCCACACATCGCAATCGGCATAGCCCCGCTGCCCCCGTTGGATAAACCACTTCACCCGATTATAAAGGTCATGGACGAATCTATGCGGTGCACGGAAGTAATGGGCATAGTTGTAGCCCATATCAAACGGAGAATATTTTGTCGTCCATTCAGGCATGATCTTGTAGTAGTCAAATTTCATTTTTCCCCCAGCATCATCCATCTTGAAAACTCTAACCAGCAAATATCGCACATGCCTTTTCGATTCCGCTTCCCACACCACCAACATAAAATTATCTTCACCATTAGTTGTTAATACCTTTGACGACTATTCCTTCAGGGACATCAACAACAGATGCATAAAAGGGTTTGGCTTTTTGGGCCAATGTTGACTTCGTATGCCACACCATTGATGTATTATCTTCCACCTTGCGAACTGTCAACATGAACTCAGCAGAAGCTGGGATTCCAATACTTCCCGCCATTGTGCCCATTGTCGGTTCACCCTGCGGCTCTCCATTAGGGAAAGCCATTTTTGTTTCATGGTTGACAAACATGAATGTGCATCCAATTTCATTTCGCAGTTCTTTGACCCGTTCAAGCACTTTCTGAATTTCCGTGCGGTCGTTCTCTGAGCTTGTATGAAAGGTGGCGAAACTATCCACGATCACTAGCTCTGGTCGCATTTCGAGTAGTTCTGTTCGAAAGGCCTGATACGAAGCATCTATATTCAAGCGAATAGTCGTCCCACACTTCATAAACAGACGATCCTTTAACTGCGAGTGTGTCAAACCTTTGGCTGCAAGAAGCGAAGTGAAACGACGTTGTGTCTCGCCTTTCCAACGCTCTTGGTCCACGAATAAGACCCTGCAGCTTGTCACGGGAAATAGTCCAAGCCACATACCATCGTCCCGCGCACTCTCCACAGCTAAATCGGCGCATAACCACGTTTTCAGTGTTTCGGGCAAGCCAGCCACGAATCCTATCGACTTTTTTGCTACGAAGGGTTTGCATATCCAGTCCACCTCTTTTATGTCAGTTAGGAACGCATCTATTGATTCTGACCGTGACGGGCCTTGCACAGCCGCCCCCGGTTGATAACGCTTCCATATTTCCGAAATCTTGGCACGCAAACCTTCATAGGGCTTGCCGTCCAGCAACGCATGGGGCTGAAGAAGACGATACGTGTCCTCTTCACTAAAATTATGAGTCCTGAACTTTCCGAGCACACTGATGAGAGTATTGTGTACATGGCCTTTACGCATGTCTTCCAAAGCGTCCGCTATCCAGTCGGACGGTTTGCGTAGGGTACTCGTCGTACCAGAAGGCGCGGATTTTTGATCCACGGCGAAGAGGGGCAGAGGGGATAACGCGGTACGCGACAAAGGCATTCCCTTCCATGCATACCGTTTTCCATTTGGATGTAGGCTTGGGGGTGCCACGACGTATCCACCATTCCCTCGCGTGTCTACGCCCGCTGATAGCTTCTTGACAGAGTTTCCTAACGACCCATTCGGGTCCGTATAATAGAGTTGTTCGCCATTCCCCGTCAAGACTGATACTGTGGATCGAAGCCCTAAGCGTCTTCCCGAGGCAATTCCTTCCGGCCCGTCTAAATCTATCACAGCCAGTCCACTCGTCTTGCCTGTCACCAGTCCTATGTTTGCGTTCGGGCATTTTGTCCACCATCCTCTTATAATTTCTTCATTGGTTGTGGCATCGAGGCAGCCATTTGGAACAAGTGACCCCAAAGGTTCCTTGCCCATCGGTCTGCAAGGAAACACTGGAAAACCCATTCGGGCATAGTTGAGGGCAAATTCCATCATTTCGCTCCTAAGTCCTTCCATGCATTCCGCTCCTCACAATAATCACACAAACAATCTCTTGGGTCTAGACTCAGGAGATCGTCAAGTGTATCTTCCACGGAACATTCCCCCGACAGAACCTGGGCAAAATAAAACCTAGCGTTGATACTATTCCAGTTTGAGTGGATTTTTGTTTCTATATCTTCCGTCGATAGCTTTACTTTAGGCCGCATATTCTCACCAATTCATTCTGAGCTGCCGCTTTGATCTTGTTCCACTGAGCCAGCGATTCCAGTTTTCTATTAACTTGCCGCGCTATCTTGCGAGACATCCGAATGGCTGTTTTGAGATTCTTGACTGCTTGACGCTTCTGTGACGGTGGTTTTTTCATTGTGTTCTCCCTTGGATTGTAGAGGCCGACTCATCACGTATATCATCAAACATCTCTCTCAGTTCCATGAACTGTTTGAATACCCGCTTGCCGAGCTTGAACTCTTTTGTGGTAAGTTTAAAGTGCGGCTTGTCTTTAGACACACAAACAATAAGCCCTAACTTCGGCTGAGGCCCATTCTCTTCCGCATATGCTTGAGCATAGGCCGCAAGTTGCATTCCATAGTCATCATATATTCTCGCGCTTGTCTTCCAGTCTGCGATGTATAGTTTCTTCCCCAGACATATAACCGCATCTAAAGTGCCAGAATAAACATACTTGCGACTCACTACCTTCAACTCAGTTGCCCACAATTCTCCTCGCACACTAGCAAGCCATCCCTCGTAAGACTTCATCATGCCCTGTACGCGGGGGATGAGGGACGGCATTGCTATTCCGTCGGCTGTAGGGGCCATCACCCCGTAAACTCCGGTATTCAAGAGACTGTCAATGCATCTATGCCACTCTGTTCCGACAGCACTAGCGATTTTTGACTTGCGAGTAGCCAAAATACCCCATTTATCTTTCCATTTTTGTAACCACGGTTTTGGAGCGGCTCCCATGATTGTAGTGACACTAGGATAGAACACTCCGTCTATGAAACATTCGCTGTGGCCCATTAGACTTTTCCTTTGAGCTTGTGTTCGACTGGTGCTTTAGGCTTGTGCAGATAATACGTCACATCTTGCTTGACGCAATAACTCAGGAATGAGCTGAACAGGACATAGAATGCAATCGCCATTAGTCTTTGTTCACGTAGCCGAGTCCAGCATCAGCGGCCTTTTCGACGAGAGCTAAGAACCCTTCAAGCGTGTTGTTTGTGTTCAGCTGAAGAATACCCATGCTCTGCAATGCCGCTTGCCATACTCCGCTTCGACGAATACGGATACCAGTTTCAATATCCCGGGCTTCTTTGCGTTCCCAGTAGCCATCTTTTGTCATGGGTGCGGACGCTTTGGCTCCCGCTTCACGTGTACCGCCGAGCTTCTTAGCGGGCGGTGGAGTTGTGGCTGGTGTGACTACCGCTGCTGGTGCTTCTGCTGTAGCTGTCGCGCCTTTCTTAGATAATGGCATGGTCTATCCCTCCACTACAACGTCGAAGATATGCGCTGGCTGACCGCGCCCGACTTTCTTTTTGCCCGCGTATGTGATGGTGACTGTCTCACCGATATTCACATGAAGCAGTTGACGAGCAAGACGGGTAGGAGCGAACGCATCTACTGTCGCGCCTTCATCGGGGCTGACTTCTTCTTTGTTCAACACGAACTTACACGAAGCATCCAACACCTTGAAGCTATATACTGGCTTGGGTCCATACGTTGTTTCCACATCGCGTTTGCTTAATAGCACACCTTTAAGCATCGCGCCTTCTTCTCGCAACATGGCTGTCGGTGCAAAATCTCCACCGCCGTTTTCATCAGGTATCTTTCGTCCCATTTGTATTTCTCCTTTTATAACCGCACGCTAAGGAACACGGCGGGCTCTGGCTTGCTCAGACCTACGAGTGAGGCTGGATTGATTCCAACATTCAAACTCGTATCGCTCCAAAAGTTGTATGCCAATGACAGCATCGGTTGAAAGGCTGGATGTCTATTATCAGCAGTCCAACCGAACGAAGCCGCCGCGTCAAACTGGTGGAAGTAAAATAGCTGACAGCCTACATACGCCCGCCCGGTATCACTGTACCCTATGCCCAGAAATGGCCGCACTTCTGTACCCCATCTGTCTGCATTCACCTTCACGGTGCCATCCTTCAACACTTCAACACTAGGATCGCGGCTGTAGGTGGTTGTCGTTCCTTTGGCTGTCGTCACCGTTAAAATATGGCGATTTTCATTATACGTGATAAGCTCTTTGTCTTTGGTCGGCAATGTGATTTGCGGTGGCACGATAATGTCATGTATACGATGTCGCAGATACAGAAATGCTCCGAGCAAGATAGCCGCAATCACGGCGATTCCCTTTAAGGACAATTTGAAATGGTCTGTAAACATTATATCCCCCTTACTGTACGCTTGCTCTTATCCAGCACACGATTGCCGCAGATGCAAACAGACAAATGTAGCACAACGGCTTTGGAGCAATCCATGCCGCGCTGGTCAATGCTCCGGCAATCATAGCGGCAATGGTTATCATTTGCTACCCCGATTGCTATACGCGAACGCTGTCACCGCCGAAGCATAGACAGCCGCATCACTGGGTGTGAGTGTTCCATAGAGCAATTTGTACACGACCGCGCCAGTGAATCCTAACATTACAACGTCACCGTCAATATCAAATAGCGATTGGATATAGTCCCAGCCAGCTTTGATCTGCTCTTTGGTCATACGCGTCCCTTTGCAATGGCTTGCTTGCAATAGCTTTCGATGAACTTAATGGCCCGCTCTTTATATCTCTGGGCCGTTCCCTTTTCAATTCCGAGGATTTCTGCCGCCTCCGCTAGTGATTTGTCCTCTCGCATTATGAGGAGATAGACTTCACGCTGGCGGCCCTGCAAATGTTCCACCGCTTCACCCATCAATAGTTGAGGAGTAGAAGGCGCGGCGATTTCTGTTTCGGCCAACATGTCGGGGTTTGCCAATGCCGGATTGAATCCGTCGTAATGCGTGTCGGAGTCAAAAGGTTTGCCATTGACCATTTCTTTTTCCACGTCTTGCCACTCCACTAATCGTTTGCTACTTTTGCGTTTCATAAATCTCCTTTAGTATCCCCTCACTATAGGGGGAATGAACGTCAAACGTATGACACCTATTTTGTATCTACTCTTCAACCTGTTCCTGTAAGGCAAGCGATTTTCTTTCCAGCCGCGCCGCCTTGCGTGCTGCCTTTGCCGCCTTCTTGTTTGATACGAACACATCCCGCCGCATTCGCTTACGTGTCATCCGTTGTGGCGCACTCTTTTTTGTCGGATATGATTTGTAGTTCATATATTGGTCCTAATATAATCAATCACTGAAAAGAACGTATCAGATTTATCATTGAGGTTTGCAAGTTCATTCTGTTGACTATTAGATAATCCGACTTTTTTAAGGAATCTATTGGACAGTTTATCATTTTTATACTTGTCGTTATGATCCCCGCTAATCATACGCTTTAACTGACCATTTCCTAATCCGCAGACAATCCCCAGTACTCCGAGGCAACAATAAGACTTATTATCCTTGCCGAGAAGCCGATGAGTAGTTTTCTCAAACTTACCACTCTCTAATGCCGTTAACCATTTCCTCTTTAGTTTTTTGTCCATTTTATTTCTCCCTTAGCGATTTTTGTTTTACTGCTCACGTTGTACTACCCACACTTTTAATTTTCTCACACCTACGGCCCGCTCCTCTGCCTTTGTAAGTACCATCATATCTACACTGTCACGGTGGCGGGCGTTCATGCAGTCATTGACAATGCGCCATCCGTAACCGTCCACATACACCGCATCGCCGTAATGCACGCGCCCATCTTTGAGCATGTCCTGTGACACCGCCAGCCCGTACTTTGTCACACCATCATCTATCGAAGTATGGCAGTGATCGCGTGAAGTACAATCCGGCTTTGTTTGTGCCGGAACAGGGCGGTATGAGGTAACAGTGAGCACGCCTAAGAGTATCAGCTTGACCATTTAAAAATCCATCCAGCACTTACGGCCGCCGCACTCATCGTCGCACATTTTTATTTTTGCTACCTTACCACTATAAAAACAAGCTGGGCATGGTACATAATTATATTTCTCGCTGTCATTTATTGCCTGTGAATATCCAGACCCCTCACACATACGATATCTATTCCATGGTCCCACGAAAAATGCTATGCAACATTCGGGGATAAGACTATGACGCCCATAGAGAATATCACGCTCTTTACTCATCGTCATTTTCCTCGTCGCTATCCGGTCCGTAGTCGTCTCCATCCTCATACCGCTTTTCAAACGTGTACCAGTGATCAGACTGGGCCGCGTCTATCAGCATCGCATCTACCACCGGACCGGGACACGCCATAAACTCTTCCTCCGTATAATTGGACTCTATCCGCGCTACCACTCCGTTGTCATCG
>Ga0265320_10000511_pt1 | contig 30140 bp, 23 predicted proteins | sample 4827metaG_FD_202087 | JGI IMG/M metagenome (GOLD analysis project Ga0265320, IMG submission 202087) | Rhizosphere microbial communities from Carex aquatilis grown in University of Washington, Seatle, WA, United States - 4-8-27 metaG | ecosystem: Host-associated > Plants > Roots > Rhizosphere >... | reverse complement strand
CCCTCATGATCTCCCAATCGCTCTCCTGGACCCCCGCCACCGGCTGGTCGAAGCCCTGCTCCTCGCTTCCGCCCGTCGCGGATCTCGTCCTTTGCTTCGGGTCGGCCGACCACCTGGCGGGGTCACGGGGTCCCGGGGCGGAATTGCGCCGCCTGTACCCGAAGGCGCTGGCGGCCGCCTGCAGCACCGCCGGGGAAATTTGCGACGGAACCGTCTCGGACAACGGACTGACGGCCCTCGTGATCCGGTTCGACCGCGCCCGCGTGCGCGGGGTCTGCGCCGTGGTGAAGTCGCCGGGCGACAGCGAGCAGGCGGGAAACGAGGTCGGCCGGGGCCTGCTCGACCCCGAGCTGCGGCATGTCCTCGTCCTGAGCGACGGGCTGGCGATCAACGGGACCGCGTTGACGGCGGGCCTGCGGGCGGCGTTGCCCCCGGGGGTCCACGCCACCGGCGGACTCGCGGGCGACGGGGCCCGGTTCGGCCGGACCATGGTCGGACTCGGCGGCGAGATCGGCCCGGGCCGGGTGGTCGGGATCGGATTCTACGGCGATTCCCTCCAGGCCAGGTTTGGATCGGCGGGCGGCTGGCTGGCCTTCGGGCCCACCCGGCGGGTCACGAAGGCGGAGGCCAACGTCCTCTTCACGCTGGACGACAAGCCGGCCCTCGAACTGTACAAGCGGTACCTGGGGGAACGGGCGGCCGACCTTCCCGGTTCCGGGCTCCTGTTCCCGCTGCAGCTGCTTTCGGCCGCCTCCGAGGAGACCGGCCTGGTGCGGACCATTCTGGCGGTCGACGAGGAGAGGCAGTCGCTGACCTTTGCCGGCGATATTCCCGTCGGGCACTATGTCCGGCTGATGAAGGCCGGGACCGACGCGATGGTGGAGGGGGCGCGGAGCGCGGCCGGAGTCCCGGGTCGCGGAACTGCCCGGGGTGGCCGCGCCGCCATCCTGGTCAGCTGCGTCGGGCGCAAGCTGATCCTCGGCCGGCGCGTGGAGGAGGAGGTCGACGCCGTGCTGGCGGAACTCGGCGAGGGCGTGAGCGCGGCCGGCTTCTACTCCTACGGGGAGATCTGTCCCAGCGGCCTGGCCCATGGCTGCGAGCTCCACAACCAGACGATGACCGTCACCCTGATCGGGGAGTCCTGACATGAATTCGCTCTTGCTGCGGCAATTGCGGCAGGTCCGCCTCGACCGGGACGGCCTGGCGGAACCCTGGGCCGGCCTCCTGGCCACGGTCTCGGAAACCTACGGCGAGCTGGAGCAGGAACGCCGGCACCTGGAGCATACGCTGGAGATCGCCTCCGCCGAGCTCAACGAGGCGAACGAGAAACTCCGGTCGGAGGCCGAGGACCGGCTGCGCCAGCTCAACCGCTATTATCAGCGGACGCTGGAGGGCCAGCAGGGCATGATCCTCTGCTTCCGGGAGGAAGGCGGGGAATTCGTCCACACCCTCTGTCGCGGCCAGCTGGCCGGCCGGCTCGGCTGGGCGGCCGACCGGGTGGAGGGCCGGCGCCTGGCGGACTTCCTGCCGCCGGGGCCGGCCGAGGCATTGGGTCTCGCCTACCGGAAGGCCTGGGACGGCCGGGAATGCACGTTCGAGGGGGAGTCGGAGGACGGGGAAATCTCCTACCTCGCCCTCCTCCAGCCGCGGCGCGGGGGCGAGGCGGCGCGGGAAGTCATCGTCTCCGCGGTGGAGATCACGGACCGGAAACGGGTCGAGGTGGAGCTGCGCGTGGCCAAGGACCGCGCCGAGTCCGCGGACCGGGCCAAGAGCGAGTTCCTGGCCGTGATGAGCCACGAGATTCGGACGCCGCTCAATGCCATCCTGGGGTTCACCCACCTGCTGCTGGAGCACTGCCGGGACCCGCAGCACGCCCTGTGGATCAAGACCATCGACCAGAGCGGCCGGTCCCTCCACACCCTGATCAACGACATCCTGGACTTCTCCAAGATCGAGGTGGGCCGGCTCGAGCTGTTGGCCGAGGACCTGGCCCCGGCGGAGGTGCTGCGGTCGGTGGTCGCGCTTTTCCGGCCGACGGCGGAGGAAAAGGGCCTCAAGCTCGAGCTCCGGCTCGACGACGCCCTGCCGGCCGTCATCCGGGCGGATGCGCTGCGGATCCGGCAGATCCTCTGCAATCTCGTCTCGAACGCGGTGAAATTCACCAAGGCGGGCGGCGTGACGATGACGGCGTCCGTCCACTCGCTGCCGGACGGCCCGGACCGGGGCGAGATCCGGGTGACGGTCAGCGACACGGGCATCGGAATTCCCGCCTCGGCTCGGGCCCGCCTGTTCCGGCCGTTCACGCAGGTCGACTCCTCGGCCACCCGCCACTACGGCGGCACCGGCCTGGGCCTCGCGATCAGCCTGCGCCTCGCCCGGGCCCTGGGCGGGGAACTCGACTGTGCCAGCGAGGCGGGCCGCGGATCGACCTTCACCCTGGTCCTGCCCATCGAGGTCAGGGCGGTCCCGCCGCCCCGGGAGGCGTCGGCGCGGGACCCGACTTCGCCCGACCTGGCGACGATGCGGGTGCTCGTCGCGGAGGACAACCCGGCCAACCAGCTCCTGATCTCGGAGCTCTTCCGGAAATTCGGGCTCAGGCCCTGCGTGGTGGGCGATGGGCAGTCCGCGATCAACGCCGTGGCGGCCTCGCCCTACGACCTGATCTTCATGGACGTGCACATGCCCGGGATCGACGGCCTGGCGGCGACCCGCGCCATCCGCGCCGCGCCCTCCCGCGGCCGGCCGCGGATCGTCGCGCTGACCGCGAGCGTCCAGCCCGAGCAGACCCGGAAATGCCTCGCGGCCGGCATGGACGCCGTGCTCAACAAGCCGCTGGTTTTCTCGGAAATCCTGCGCGAGATGGCGATGGCCGGGACCTCCGCCGAGGCGGGCGCCCGGAGCTGACCGCCCGCCTCAGGCCGGGGCCGAGAGGAGCTCGCGGGAGCGGGCGGCAGCAGCCGGGAGGTCCGGGCAGACATTCCGCTCGCCGAGTCGGTCGATAAACCCGGTCTTTTCCATGAGCAGGTGGGGCTGCGTCCGCGCCCCGCTCAGGACGAGGTGTTTGCCATGGTGCTTCAGTTTTTCCCGGAGATTCTCCAGGGCGTTGATGGCCGTGGCGTCGATGGCGATGACGGCGGGCAGGTGCAGGATGACGACCCGGGTGTCGGCGTTGGCGCGGCGGATCGCGCTGTCGAGCTTGTCCACCGCCCCGAAGAGCAGCGCCCCGAACACCCGGTAAACCAGGACCCCGGGGGGCAGTTCGGGCACCCGCTCGTGCCCGAAGGCTCCCGCCTCGGCGCTGATCTGGTCGAGCGCGTCGACCTCCGTGGCGTCGCTCACCCGGCGGATGAAGAGGAAGGCGGCCAGGATCATGCCGATCTCCACCGCGACGGAGAGGTCGAACACGACCGTGAGGACGAAGGTCACCAGGAAGACGGCGGCATCGCTTTTTGCCTGCTGGCGCAGCAGGAGGAACTCATCCCATTCCCCCATCTTGAGCGAGACGACGATGAGGACCGCGCCCAGCACGGTCAGCGGGATGAACCGGGCCAGGGGCGCCGCCAGCAGGACGATCCCCAGCAGCGTGGCGGCATGCACCAGCCCCGCGATCGGCGAGGTTGCTCCGCTGCGAATGTTGGTCGCGGTGCGGGCCAGGACGCCCGTGACGGGAATGCCGCCGAAAAAGGGCACGGTGAAATTCGCCAGGCCCTGCGCCATCAGCTCCTGGTTGGAGTCATGCCGGTCGTCGATCATGCCGTCGGCCACGACCGCCGAGAGCAGGGACTCGATCGAGCCCAGGAGCGCGATGGCCACGGCCGGCCGGATCAGGGCCCCGAGATGGCGGAATTCGAGCGGGGGCAGGCGAAAGGCCGGCAGGCTGCGCGGGATGCCCGCGTCCCCGAAACGCTCCCCAATCGTCACGACCGGCAGCTTGAGAAAATGCGCCAGGGCCGTGCCGATGATCACCGCCACGATGGAACCGGGAACCCGGCGCGCCCAGCTCTTGGGCCAGAAGATCATGATGCCGACCGAGGCCGCCCCGACGGCCAGCGTCGGCCAGCTCAGCGTCGGCAGCGTGCGGACATAGGCCGCGACCTTGTCCGCGAATTCCGCGGGAACCTGCGGCAGCTGCAGCCCGAGGAAGTCCTTCACCTGGGTCGAGATGATCGTGATGGCGATTCCGCAGGTGAACCCGGTCGTCACCGGATGCGGAATGTATTTGATGAGCGTGCCCAGCCGGGCGGCGCCGAGGACGAAGAGCAGCATCCCGGCCATGATCGTGCAGATGACCAGGTTCGGCATCCCGTATTGGAGCAGGATCGTGTACACCAGTCCGACGAAGGCGCCCGCCGGACCCCCGATCTGCACCTTGGAGCCGCCGAACGCGGAGACGATCGCGCCGCCGATGATCGCCGTGTAGATCCCGGCGGCGGGCGAGGCCCCCGAGGCGATGCCAAAGCCGATCGCCAGCGGCAGGGCCACGATTCCGACCGTCACGCCGGCCAGCACATCCGCCTGCAGGCGGCGCAGGGTATAGCCTTTCAGGCTGTCGAGCAGCCGGGGCCGAAAGCGAAACCGATAGGGAGCGTTCGGCGGGTACATGGGGACGGCCCATCCTAGCCTTGCCGTCGCCCGGGCACAAGCCGCGTGGTCCCGGCCCCCCCCGGCGACCGGTGGGTATTACCCCGGTTGCTTGGCGATAGTAACCGCCAGCCGGGTTCACTTGGAACTTCCTCGGCCGGCCAAAGCGCCTAGATTGGCGGCGGGGCGGCCGTCCCGTGCGCCACGGATTCCCTGGCACCGCCCTCCGGGACACATTCCGCCCCCGTCATGACCTATCCGCTCTCCGACCATTGCAATGGCCGCCGATTTTTCTTTCCGGGGGAATCGGCCTCCCGCGGCTTGGCCGATTTGCTGCGCTGGAAGCTAACCAGCCGCCCCGCCCGCTGGCCGGAGCGGGTGGAGGTGAAGCCGGCACCCGTTCCTCCGCGGCCCGCTGCCGCCGGGCTGGCGCTGACCTGGATCGGCCACTCGAGCTTTCTGCTGCAGGCCGCCGCGGGCGCGTGGCTCACGGATCCGGTGTTTTCCGAGCGGATCGGTCCCGTCCAGGGCTGGGGCCCGCGGCGGGCCGCCCCGCCGGGATTGCGTCCGGAGGCGCTGCCGCGGATCGACGGGGTGCTGCTCAGCCACGATCATTTCGACCATTGTGACCTCCCCAGCCTGCGCCTCCTGGCCGGAGGCGGCCACGGTCCGCGGGTCGTGGCGCCCCTCAACTATGGGTTCCTGGGCCGGGCGGCGGCGCAGCTCTCCGAACTCGACTGGTGGCAAACGCTGCAGGGACCGGGCGATGTCTCGGTGCAGCTGGTGCCCGCGCGCCATTGGTGCCGCCGGCGGTTGTTTGGCACCAACCTCCGCCTCTGGGGCGGCTTCGTGGTCCGGATGGGCGGCCGCTGCCTCTATTTTGCGGGCGACACCGGCTATGACGCCGGGCTTTTCCGGGAAATCCGCCGGCGCTGCGGTTCGCCGGACGTGGCCCTCCTGCCGATCGGCGCCTACGAACCCCGGTGGTTCATGCGCGAGGCGCACATGAATCCGGCGGAGGCGGTCCAGGCGCACCGCGAGGTCGGGGCGCGCCGCAGCCTGGGCATGCACTGGGGCACCTTTCAACTGACCGACGAGGCTCGGGATGCTCCGGTCGAGGCCCTGGCGGCGGCGCGCGCCGCCGCCGGTCTCACCCCGGAGGAATTCCAGGTCCTTCCGATGGGAGGAACCCTGCGGGTGCCTTAGAAGGCCTTGCGGCTGCAACCAGCCGGAACAAGCTGGAATGGCCGCCTGTCGCAAATTTTGCACCGTGCCGCTTCCCTTCCCTCCCGCCCGCTCCCCATGCGCCCAAAGCTGATCATCGCGGGGGGAGGAATCGGCGGCCTGGCGGCGGCGCTGGCGCTCCGGCGCGCGGGCTTCGCGGCCACCGTGTTTGAGCGGGCGCCGGCCTTCGCCGAGATAGGCGCGGGCATGAGCCTCTGGCCCAACGCCACCCGGGTGCTGCAATCCCTCGGCGTGCTTGAGCCGGTGCTCGCCCGCGGGGAGCCGGTCACCCATTTCAACCTGCTGCGCCCGGACGGACGGGCGATTTCCTCGATCGCCATGACCGGGTTTGCCACACCGGCCCTCTGCATTCACCGGGCCGACCTCCACCAGGCGCTGCTCGCCTCGCTGCCCGACGGCAGCCTGGAACCGGATCGCCGGATCGAATCCTTTTCGCAGGATGCCGCCGGGGTCACGGCCCACTTTGCCCGTGGCGGGCAGGCCTCGGGCGCCGGCCTGATCGGGGCTGACGGGATCAATTCGGCCATCCGTGCGCAGCTCCACGGGGGCGGCGAGCCGATCTATCGGGGCTACTGCATCTGGCGCGGCATCGCACCCGAGATCCCGGGGGCGGTGCGCGGACATATCAGCGAGACCTGGGGCTCGGGCCAGCGCTTTGGCATCCTGCCGATGGGCCGCGGCCGGGTCTGCTGGTACGCGACCCGCAATGGGCAGCCGGCGCAGTCGGATGCTCCTTCCGGCCGCAAGGCCGAGGTGCAGGCCCTCTTCCGGGACTGGCACCATCCGATTCCGGCCCTCCTCGCGGCCACCCCGGCCGGCGATATCATCAAGAACGACGCGCGCGATCGAAAGCCGCTCCGGCGCTGGGGCGCCGACCGGGTGACCCTGCTGGGCGACGCGGCGCACCCCCTCACACCCAACGTCGGCCAGGGAGCCTGCATGGCCATCGAGGACGCCGCCTGCCTCGCGAAGCAGCTGCTCGCCCATTCCGACGTGGCCGCCGCGTTCCGCTCCTACGAGGCGCTGCGCCGGTCGCGGACGGCGCACGTCACGCGCCAGGCCCGCCGCATCGGCGCGATCGGACAGTGGGAGAATCCGTGGATCGTGAAGGCCCGTGACGCGGTCACGCGGCTCGTCCTCTCGCGTTCGGCCGACATGCGGCTCAACGCGATCTACGCCCACGAGGTCTAGGTCGGAACGGGCACGCCCTATGGGGCCGTGGCGACAGCCTCGACGTCGACCGCGGCGCGGATCAGGACCGGCCCCAGCAGGCCCGAGGGCAGCAGCGGCGAACCCTTGCCGTAGGGAGCCACGCTGGCCCAGGTGATGCGCTGGGCCGGCGGCAGGTACGCGTCGCCGATCATCCGGTTGGGCCAGAGGTTGGTGACCTGGATTTCGAGGACATTCTTCCCTGGTTCCGCCGTGCCGGTCAGTTCGATCCGGAACGGCTCCTTCCAGAGCACGCCCAGGTCCACGCCGTTGAGGCGGACGCGCGCCAGGTTCTTGACCGCGCCGAGGTCGAGGAATTGCCGCCGCCCCGCCCCGAAGAACGCCCGCGGCAGGTCGAAGGTCTTGGCATAGGTGGCGGTGCCCGAGAAGAACTTCACGCCGTCGTCATTGGAATCGGTCCAGGAGACGAGGTGGTCCACCGTCGCCTGGGCGGGCGCGCCGAGACCCGGGGGAAAGGAAACCTTCCATGCGCCGTCCAGGGGGACGGGGGCGGGAATCGCCGCGGCCGGGATGGCGAGCTTCCGGCCGGAGGCGGTGGTCAGCGCATAGCCCACCGGGCGCCATTCGGTGAGCACGACGTGGTCGCGCCGGACGACCGGCGGATCCGCGACCGGGCTGGCGCCGGAGGGTTCGCTGCCGCCATAGAGGCTCTCGGCGGCTTGCACCGCCACCACGGGATCGGAGGCGGCGACGGGCTGGCGAAAGATCACGAAGACCGATCCCACCGGGTCGAGGTGCAGCGGCAGGGTCGTCCGTCCGTCCTTGGCGGCGAAGACGGCCAGCGTCTCGAGGCGGCCGGTGTCGGGATGCCACAGCTCGGGGATCTTTCCCTCGACCCGGAAGGTGCAGCTCACGGTCAGGTCCTTCTGTTCCTGGTTGGAGACAAAGTAGATCTCCGCGTCCCCGGCCCGCCGGTGGATGTACCGGAGTTCGCGGCCGGCGCTCGAGAAGTCCGGCGCCACGCCCAGCGCCCGTTCCAGCGGCTGGCCCCAGACCACCCGGCCGGACCCGTACCGGTGCTCGGTCACGCTGGCGCCGTCGCAGTCGCCCCAGACCAGGCCGGCGCTGCTCTGCACGTCCGCGTCCGCCGCGGGATAGCCGGTGAGGCTGGGCGAACGGCTGGGCTTGGGGCCCACGACGGTGGCGCCGGCCTGCACGAGGTCACGGACCTTTTGCGCCACGGCCCCGGTCATTCGGTCGATGTCGGGCAGGACCAGCACCCGGTAGCTCATGCCGCTAGGCAGGACCACCCGCCCGTCCTGCACGCGCAGCTGGAGCAGGAGCTCGGTGTCGCAGGCGTCGTAGTCGAAGCCGGCGGGCAGCTTCGGGGTGAGGCCGTCGACCTTGAGGTCGACCGGGGCGCCCTCCCCGTAGTAGTAGCAGACGTCGGCCACGAATCTTCCCTGCTGCAGGAGGAACTGGCAGCGGCTCAGGTAGGACATCCAGGCGGCGGCGGGCTCCCACCAGGTGTTGGTCCGCTCGAAGTTCGTGCCCCATGGCCCCATGCTCATGCCCGGCTTGCGGTCGAGCCAGGGCTGGTGGGCGTAGCGGTGGAAGACGAAGCGGTTGATCCCGAGACAGAACTCAAGGTCGCCCAGGGCCTTGAGGGAATACGGATCCTGCGCCCACCCGCCAAACTCGGCCCGGGCGGTGAAGGCCTCGGCGGCGGCAAGGTTCTGGCCGTAGATGTGCGCGGCCGAGGCGGCCTCCTTGCTGTCGTCGATCGGGGTCTGGCCCGCCCAGTACTGGCCCACCCAGAATTCACCCATGGGGATGTCGGTCCGGCCCTTGCACTGGAGCTGGTCCGCGACGGTCGGCAGGTTGATGCCCACGGCCTCGGCATAGAGTCCCAGATGGTTCTGATGCGCGAACGCCTGCATGGTGCCGTAGTGGTTCTCGGCCACGAGGTCGGCGAGCGTCCGCCGGAAGTCCCAGAGGAAGCGCTCGGTCTTCTCCGTGCTCCCGATGATCCGGCCGGTCAGGGCCAGGAGCCAGGGCTGGAGCTCGTAGCCGCGCCGCCGCCTGAAATCCTCGCGGATCAGGGGAGTCCAGTTCTCACAGCCCGCCTCCCAGCTGTCGCAGAGGATGTACTGCAGGCTCTGGCCCACGAGCGGACCGGAATCGGCGATGACCGCGCCCATCGATCCCCCCTGGAGATGGGCGGAGACCGCGGCGCGGCTCAGCTTGTCGGCCTCCAGGCCCACCGTGGCGGGAGACGCGGGATGATTCGTGATCCCGGTGGAGGTGTGGCCGAGGCGGACGACGGTCCAGTTGCCCGCCGGCGCGTCCCACGCCGTCTTGCCGGTGAGGTCGACCACGCTGGCGGAATCGATCACGTCCCGGTCCGAGGAAAGGTCGGAAAAGCGGTTGACGCCGCGGTCCACGGCCATGCCCGCGTGGGCCTCGGGCTTGTCGAGGCGGACTCCCGCCAGCTCGACCTTCGTGAAGACAAGTTCGGTGGCTCGCGGCGGCAGGACCGGCAGCCACAGGCGGAAATGGCGGCCGGTCGTCTCGGGGAAAGTCGTGGTGCCATGGGTGGCGACGCTGCAGACCTTCCGGAAGGCCTGGCCGTCGGCGCTGACCTGCAGCTCCCATTGCGCCACGGTGGCCGGATTGTCGCGCAGGGGCGCCGGGGTCTCGATCCGCAGCGACCGGAAGGATTCATCCGCCGGGTAGTCCAGCCGCACCCACTGCGGCTGGGCGGGCGAGGGAATCGCCACGGCGAGCGGGCCCGCCGCGGTGGCGGGAGCACTCGTCGTCACCTGCGCGGTTCCGGCGGGCAGGTCCCCCCGGATGGTCGGAAAGGCGAAGAGGGCGATGTCCTCATAGTAGCCGCGCACGGCCAGGGGCTGCGGGATTGTCAGGGGGATCCGGCCGCCGCCCTGGAGGCTGGCCTCGGCCCAGACCACCTTCTGCATCGACTGCGGCGGGGTCACCCAGGGGCCGCCGGATTCGCTCCAGCCCTCGCCGTCCTCGATCGAGAGTTCCAGGCCGAGCCGATGGCTCTCGGACACGGCGTGCTTCACGAGGTCCCGCCACTCCGGGCTCATGAAGACGACCGGGCCCTTGACGTCGCTCTGGTCGACCGTGAAGAGCTGGGCGCCCGCCAGGCCGATCGACTTCATGGCCTCGAGGTCGGCGGTGATGCCCTCCTTGCTGACGTTGCCGCTGACCCAGTGCCACCAGGTCCGGGGCTGGGCCGCGGCGGGCGGATGGGCGAAACCGGCGGCCAGCGGGTCTTCGGCCGCCGCGGCCGCGGAAGCCAGGACCAGCGTCAGGCCGAGGACGCCGAGGACGTGCGCCTGGCGGAAGATTGCGGGAAGAAGACCACAGAACCGGGGTGAGTTCATAGGCTGGGAAGGCTCGCCGCGCCCGGGGGGCGCCGCGACACTATTTTTCTGCGCCGGCGCCGCTGGAACCAAATCCTCCCGCGCTGATCTATGGATTACCATGCTGTCCCTCCTCGTCATCCTGCCCGTCGCCGCCATCGGCTATTCCCTCGTCTACATGCTGTTCGGCGGGGGCGTGTTCGGCGCGGTGGTCATTTTCTTCATCGCGAAGATGCTGGGCAAGTGAGGGCCGGTGGGTGCGGCGGTGACGCCCTCCCCTGATGCCTCGGCCTCGGCTTCCTTGTGGCTGCTGATGCTGGCCCCGTCCGCGGGGCGGAGCTGGCGGAAGATCAGGGTTGAGACCACGGTCATTCCGCCGAGGATGAGAAAGGAATGCCGGAGGGCCGAGGTCATCTCCGACGAGCTGGCGGCCCGGTGCCCGCCGATGAAGAGGGCCGCCACGAGCGAGGCGACGGCGACCCCGAAGCTCATCGACATCTGCTGCATGGCGCTGGCGATGCTGCTGCCCATGCTGGTTTCCTGCGGGGTCAGGTCGGCGAAGACCAGGCTGTTCATGCAGGTGTACTGCAGGGAGGAGAAGAAGCCGAAGGCGAAGGCCTGGACCACGATCAGCCACGCGGGAAAGCCGGGCCGGATCAGGGAGAAGAGGACGATGATCATGCCGATGATCGCCGTGTTGGAGAGGAGGACCCGCCGGTACCCGATCCGCGTCAGGATGCGGGGCATGAGCATTTTGAGGCTCATCGCGGCCAGGGGCTGGGGCATGATCAGGAGGCCGGACTGGATCGGGGTGTAGCCCAGTCCCACCTGGTAGAGGAGCGGGAGCAGGAAGGGCATGCCCCCCACCCCCAGGCGCGTGAGGAAGCTCCCCGTCACGGCCGCCCGGAAGGTCCGGATGCGGAAGAGGGAAAGCCGCAGCAGCGGGTATGGCTTCCGGAGGGCATGGCGCACATAGAGCCCGAGGAAGGCCGCCGCGAGGAGCAGCAGTCCCGTGATGGCGACGGGGGAGAGCGAATGCTCGCCGAAGACCTCCAGCACGTAGGAAAGCAGGGCGATCCCGGCGCCGAAGAGGACGAAGCCGATGAAGTCGATCGGGTCGGACGTGGCCGCCCGGTAGTCCGGGAGGTAGCGATGGACCATATAGAGGCCGACGAGGCCGATCGGCAGGTTGACGAAAAAGATCAGCCGCCAGTGAAAATACCCCACGATGAGTCCGCCGGCCAGGGGCCCGAAGAGCGGGCCGATCAGCCCGGGGATCGCGACAAAGCTCATGGCCCGCACCAGCTCCGACTTGGGGAAGGCCCGCACCATGGTGATGCGCCCCACCGGCATCATCATCGCACCGCCGACACCCTGGACGATGCGGGCGCCGACGAGCAGCGGGAGGTTGGGCGCCAGGCCGCACAGGAGGGAGCCGAGGGTGAAGACGCCGATCGCGCTCGAGAACACCCGGCGCGTGCCGTAGCGGTCCGCAACCCATCCGCTGATCGGGATGAAGACGGCGAGGCTGAGCATGTAGCTGGTGAGGGCTGATTTGAGGCTCAGCGGCGTGACCCGCAGGGCTTCAGCGATCGTCGGAACCGCCGTATTGAGGATGGTCGTGTCCAGCGACTCCATGAAGAACGCCACCGCCACGAGCCAGGGCAGCATGCGCTGGATGGAGGAGGGCGGCAGCGGGGCTTTCACGGCGGGGAAATGAGGCCGGGTGGCATGGACCGAGGCGAGACCGATTCGTGGCCGCAGCGGGCCGCCGGCCAGATAAATCGGTTGCAGCTCGGCGGCGTTTTTCAGAGGATTCGGCATTCACCGGGCCGGTCCTTCTTCTTCGCGGGAACCAGGGCGCGTTCTTGCGGGCGCGCTGGCGGGGCATCTGCTGCTCTTTGCGCTGATCTTCGGCCTCGCCCTCGTCGCGATGAACGTGATCGCTCTCTCCCCGGGGCACCTCACGGCCATCTGGCTTCCCGCGGGCATCGCGGTCGTGGCCCTGCGGACCCGGCCGGGCCCCTGGACGCTGCTCACGATCTTCCTGGCCAACTGGGCGGTGGTCGCCTTCGCTAACCAGGAGCCGGTCGCCTCCCTCCACCTCCTCAGCCTCCAGGTCGGCGTCCTCAACACGCTCCAGCCGGCCCTGGCCTGCTGGGTCTGGAAGACCTGGATCGAGGAATCCCCGTTCGAGGATGGCTGGGCCTTCCTCAAGTTTACCGTCGGCGTCTGCTTTGCCCCGGCGCTGCTCACGGGCTGGATGCTCAGCGGGCTCATCCTCCTGGCGGGAGGCAAGCTGGGCGTCGGCATCGGGCTCAAGGCCTTCGTGGTCCGCTCCGGCCTGAACACCATCTCGGACACCCTGGGGGTCTTCCTAATCGTGCCGCTGGTCCTGGCGCCCTGGCATGGGGGGCTGGCGCGGAAGCTGCCCGATCTCATCGCGGCGCATTTCCTGAACCTGGTGGGCTCCCTGATCGTCTGCGTGCTGGCGTTCAACATCTCGCCCTTCTCGATCTATCTCGCGATCCCCCTGGTGCTCATGGCGGGCATCTTCTGCGGACCCCGCGGCGTGGCCATCCTGGTCCTGACCATCTCGACCTACGGCATCATCGCCGCCTCGCACGGCGTCCGGCCCTTCGTCCTGTCGAGCGGCGGCCTCTACATGCCGATCTTCAACATGGCCGTCTTCTCCCTGGCGCTCGGCATCCCGGGGCAGTTCGCCGGCATCACGCTCGACCAGCTGCGCCGCCATGAAGCCGACCTCGAGGCCCAGGTCGCGGCCCGCACCCGGGAACTGACCCGGGCCAAGAACGCGGCCGAGGTGGCGGACCGGGCCAAGTCGGAATTCCTCGCCACCATGAGCCACGAGATCCGGACCCCCATGAACGGCGTCCTGGGCTTCGCGCGGCTCCTGGAGGCCACGCCCCTCAACCAGGAGCAGCAGGAGTGCGTGGACTCGATCCTCACGAGCGGGAAGACGCTCCTCACGCTCCTGAACGACATCCTGGATTTCTCGAAGATCGAGGCCGGCGCGGTCGAGCTCGAGCAGGGGATCCTCGACGTGCGGGAAACCGTGCATCACGTGACGCGGCTGTTCGCCGCGGCGGCGGAGAAGAAGGGCCTGCGGCTCGACTGCACGGTGGCGCCGGCCGTGCCGGACACGCTGCGCGGGGACGGGGTGCGGGTGAACCAGATCCTGGCGAATCTCGTCTCCAATGCCGTGAAATTCACCGAGCGCGGAGGGGTTTCGGTGCGCGTCTTCGCGGGTTCGCAGCCGACCTCCCCCCAGGGGGCCGCGCTGTACGAGATTTTCTTCGCCGTCAGCGACACGGGGATCGGCATTTCCCCGGAGCAGGCCGGCCGGCTGTTCCGGGCCTTCAACCAGGCCGATTCCTCCATCACGCGGCGGTATGGCGGCTCCGGCCTCGGGCTCGTCATCTCCCGCCGGCTCTGCGAGATCATGGGCGGCTCGCTCAAGGTCGAGAGCCAGCCGGGCCGGGGCTCCACCTTCACCGCCCGGATCGTGGTGGAGGGCCTGCGGGACGACGGGGCCGCGCCCGTGGCCGCCACGGCGGCCGAGCAGCCGTTCGGGGCCGGACCGGGGCGCAAGCTCCGCGTCCTGGTGGCCGAGGACAACGCCCTCAACCGCCGGCTGACCGCGGCCCTGCTCGAGCGCCTCGGGCACAGCGCGGAATTTGTGACGGACGGGCGGGCCGCAGTGGCCCGGGCCCGCTCGGGCGGCTTCGATGCGGTGCTCATGGACATCCAGATGCCCGAGATGGACGGGCTGACCGCGACCCGGCTGATCCGTGAGCAGGAGGCGGCGGTGGGCGACGCGCGCGTGCCGATCATCGCCGTGACCGCGGACGCGATGCTCGAGAATCGCGAGCTTTGCCTGGAGGCCGGGATGGACGAGTGCCTGGTCAAGCCGATCGATCCGACGCTCTTTCGCGAGACGCTGCGGCGGCTCGCGCCCGTTTAGGGCCGCGCCCCGGCGGAAGAAATCCGACCGGGCCCGGGGAACCTTTGCCGCCGGCCCGCAATCCATGGGCGGAATGAAGACAAAGCTATGTTCCAGCGCCCTTGGTCTCGCGCTCGTCCTGCTGCTCGGCGGATGTGAATCGGCCTCGCTGCCGCCCCATGTCCCCTACCCCTCCACCTATTCGGTCCAGGTCGGCAACACCCAGGTGCTCTCGGCCTACGGCCCGCAGAACTCCAACGTCACCGCGGCCCAGCAGGTCACCGTCGTGCCGGGCGTCCCGATCTACTACCAGGTCGTCTCGCCGGTCGCGGTCACCGTCTACCTCTACCAGGATGAGGTCAACGGCACCCGGACCGTCATCGGGCAGATGCAGGGCATGACCTTCACCAGCTCGATCACGCCGGCGGTGAGCTCGCTCGAGTTCGCCTTCGCCGTGGCCAACGCCAACAGCTCCGGCACGCTGCAGTTCACGATCAACGACCGGCCGCTGGCCCCGGCCGCGCCGCCGGCCGCCGCCCCGCCGCCGGCCATGCCGGCGCAGTAAGGCGGGACCTGGCGGTGCCACCGGTCCGCGCGGCTTTCCGCCGCGCGGATTTCTTCTAGCCCGGTCCGCGGCCGCCGCCCGCCACGAGATTCGCCGGCAGGGCGCCCGGCTTGGAGACCCGCAGCACCTGCACCAGCCATTGCACGACCTGGTCGCCGTAGTGCGGGGCGACCCGGTTCCAGTTGCCCATGCTGTGCAGCCCGTTCGCGATCGTCACGAGGTCGCAGGCCACGCCCGCGGCGCGCAGCGCCGCCTGGAACTGCACCGACTGCTGGTAGGGCACGATCCGGTCGGAGGTGCCGTGGACGAGCAGGAACGGCGGCAGTCCCGGGTGGACGAAGTGGAGCGGCGAGGCGTCGTGCATCAGCCCGCCCATCGCGTCGTCAAACTGGGGCCGGCCGAAGAGGGCGACCATCGAGCGCCCGAGGCTGCCGCGCTGGTGCATCTCGGCGACGAGGTCGCACGGGGCGTAAAAGGGCACCACCGCCGCGAGCCGGACGCCGGGGCCCGCGCGCAGGGCGGCCATCTCCGCGAGCTGTCCGCCGGAGGACTCCCCGACCAGGGCGATCCGCGCCGGATCGACCCGGAATTCCGCGGCGTGCGCCTGGACCCACCCGATGGCGGCCTGGACGTCGTCGAGGCAGGCGGGATAGCGGTACTTCGGCGCCAGCCGGTAGTTGATCGAGAACCAGGCGAGGCCCGCCTGGTGCAGGGGCTGGAAGAGCGGGGCGAAGTTGAGCCGCTTGTCCCCCGAGATCCAGCCGCCGCCGTGGACGAGGATGGCCGCGGCGAAGGGCCCGGGCCCGGCGGGCACGCAGGCGTCAAGCTTCAGGTCCTGCCCGTCCGCCTGGCCGTAGACCAGGTTGGCCCGGACGTCGTCCGCGCGGCCGGCGACGGCCAAGCCGGCCAGCAAGGCCAGGAGTGGCGCGAACCGCTTCATGGCTACATGCCGGCGATGATCGCGTCGCCGAAGGCGCTGCACTTGATCTCCGTCGCGCCCTCCATCTGGCGGGCGAAGTCGTAGGTGACGCGCTTGGCGGCGATGGCGCCGTTGAGGCCCTTGAGGATGAGGTCGGCCGCCTCGGTCCAGCCGAGATAGCGCAGCATCATCTCGCCGGAGAGGACGACGGAGCCGGGGTTGACCATGTCCTTGCCGGCGTACTTCGGGGCGGTCCCGTGGGTGGCCTCGAAGATGGCGTGGCCGGAGATGTAGTTGATGTTCCCGCCGGGGGCGATGCCGATGCCGCCGACCTGGGCCGCGAGGGCGTCGGAGAGGTAGTCGCCGTTCAGGTTGAGCGTCGCGATGACGTCGAAGTCGGTCGGGCGGGTCAGGATCTGCTGCAGGGTGATGTCGGCGATGCTGTCCTTGATCACGAGGCCCGCGCCGGGCTTGCCCTCGGGGATCTTGCACCAGGGGCCGCCGTCGATCTCGACCGCGCCGAAGTGCTCCTTCGCGACCTGGTAGCCCCAGTCGCGGAAGGCGCCCTCCGTGAACTTCATGATGTTGCCCTTGTGGACCAGGGTGACGCTCTTCCGCTTGAACTTGATGGCATAGCTGATCGCGCTGTGGATCAGGCGGACGCTGCCGGAGTAGCTCACCGGCTTGATGCCGACGCCGACCTGCACCTGGCTGGGGACGCCCTGCGCCCCCACTTCCTTCCAGAATTGCTCGGCCTTCGCCTGGGTGCCAAAGCGAATCTTGGCGAAGCCCTTGGGGAACTCCTGGGCGAGGAAGTCCAGGATCTTCTGGGCCTCGGGGGTGCCGGCGGCGTACTCGATGCCGGCGTAGATGTCCTCGGTGTTCTCCCGGAAGATGACCATATCCACCTTCTCGGGATGCTTGACCGGGCTCGGGACGCCCTTGAACCACTGCACCGGGCGCAGGCAGACGTAGAGGTCGAGCATCTGCCGCAGCGCGACGTTGAGCGAGCTGATCCCGCCGCCCACCGGGGTGGTCAGCGGCCCCTTGATGCCGACCAGGTAGTCGCGGAAGGCCGCGACCGTCTCGTCCGGCAGCCAGGTGTTGAAGCGCTTGAAGCTCTCCTCGCCCGCGAAGACCTCGAACCAGCCCAGCTGGCGCCGGCCGCCGTAGGCCTTCCGCACCGCCGCGTCGAGGACGCGGACGGAGGCGGCCCAGATGTCGGGTCCCGTGCCGTCGCCGCGGATGAACGGGATCACGGGATGGTCCGGGACGCTGAGCTTGCCGTGGGCGATCGAGATCTTGCCGCCGGCGGGAGGGGTGTGGGGATGGGACATGATGATTATTTCCTCAGGCCGCGGCAGAAGCCGGCCAGCCGCTCGAGGCCCTTGGCGATCGTCTGGTCGCTCGTGGCGTAGCTGAGGCGGAGGTAGCCCTCGGCGCCGAAGGCGCTGCCGGGGACCGCGGCCACCTTGGCCTCGTCCAGCAGCCGGCCGCAGAATTCCAGCGAGGGCAGCCCGAAGCTCGAGATGTTGGGAAAGAGGTAGAAGGCGCCCTGGGCCAGGACGCAGGTCACGCCGGGAATCGCGACCAGCCCCGCGTGGAGGAGCCGGCGGCGGCGGTCGAAGGCGGCGACCATCGCCTGGAGGGAGGCGGCCGTCCGGGCCTTCTCCTGCAGCGCGGCCAGCGCGCCGTATTGCGCGAAGCTGGTGGCGTTGGAGCACATCTGGCTCTGGAGCTCGGCCATCGCCTTGGCGATCGGCGCCGGCGCCACCGCCGTGCCGAGCCGCCAGCCGGTCATCGCATAGGTCTTGGAGAAGCCCGAGGCGATGATCGTGCGGGCCACGGCCTCCGGGCCAAAGGCGGTGGGGCTGACGTGCTCGGCCCCGTCATAGACCAGGTGTTCGTAGATCTCGTCCGAGAGGATGTAGAGGTTGTGCTTCAGGGCGACGGCCACGAGGGCCCCGACCTCCGCCCGCGAGTACACCGCCCCGGTGGGGTTGGACGGCGAATTGAGGATCAGGAGGCGCGTCTTCGGGGTGATGGCGGACTCGAGCTGGGCGGGCGTGAGGCGGAAGCCGGTCGCGTCGCCGGCCAGGACGAACTTCGGGACGGCGCCGGCGAGCTTCACCATCTCCGGATAGCTGACCCAGTAGGGCGCCGGGATCACCACCTCGTCGCCCGGGGAGCACACCGCCATGATGGCGAGGTAGCACGAGAACTTGCCGCCGGGGCTGACGACGACCTGGGAGGGCGCCACCTTGAGGCCGGGGGCGTAGGTGTCCGCGATCGCCTGGCGCAGCGGCTCGATGCCGGGAGTGGCGACGTACTTCGTCTTCCCGGCCCGGAGGGCGGCGATCGCCCCCTCCTTGATGTGCTCGGGCGTGTCGAAATCGGGCTCGCCCGCGGCGAAGCTCGCGACGTCCTCGCCGGCCGCCTGCAGGGCCTTCGCCTTGGCGTCGACGGCCAGGGTCGGCGAAGGCGCCACGTTGCGGGCCCAGGACGAAAGGGGCGGTGGGGAGGAAGCCATGGTGGAAGGTTTAATAGAAAAAAATAGCGCCTTGAGGTCAAGGCGCTCGACAGCCGCTCCGGCGGGGCCTCGGGGGGTCAGCGGCGGCCCTTTTTGCCCGGCCGGGCGGGCAGGCTCTCGAGGGCGAGGCGCAGCAGCTCGCCGACGCTGGCGCCCTTCCGCCGGGAATGCCGCTTCAGGAGCGCGCGCTGCTTGGTCCCGATGCGCACGGAGATCTGGCGGTGCGGGTCGTGCGCGGGGCGGTAGCTCTCGAAATCGAACTCGGCCAGCGCATGGCGGATGACCTCGCTCGCCGTCTTGAAGGCGTGCCCCCGTCGGCAGGCCTCGATCCGGGCGATGAGCGAAACCGGCAGGTCAAACGTCAGCGGAGCGGAAGCGGAACGGGATCTCGTGGCCATGAAGGGGTGGTAGTGAAGCCGAGGTCCGATCAAATGGCCCGGCGGGCCGGGGGCGGCAACGAAAAAAGCGCCGGGCGGCGCGCCGGACCGGTCAAAAATTGACCATGAGATCGGCCCGCGGCGGAGCGATGGCCTCGGTCAGCGCCTCCGCCGTGAACAGCGAGGGCGCGAGGTCGAGCCCCACGGCCGCGGCCCGGACCTCGAAGCGGGTCGTGTCGCGGGTGGCCTCGTTGCGCAGGTCCACTTCCTTCACGATCGCGGGGTGTTCGCCCATGAGCTTCACGTCGTTCACCGTCATGGTCCGGGCGACTCCGCCCGGACCGAGCAGCTCGGTCCGCGTCGGCCCCTTGAACTGGGTGTCGAGGTAGATCCGAACCCCGACGATCTCGGGATGCGCCGCCGCGAACACCGAGGGCGGCCGGAAGAGGAAGACATAGGTGGGCCTGCCGTTCAGGCGGCTGACGCTGAGCAGCGTCTCGTCGGGCCAGTACAGATACACCGGCTGCAGGGTGGGCAGCAGGTCGAACGCCGTGACCTCGAGCCCGGGAAAGAGCGGCGCGAACAGGCTGGCCGGCTGCGCGGCGGCCGCGCCGGCGCCGCTCCAGGCGGCCGGCTGCGGACCGCCCTGGATCAGCCATCGCTGCTCGTCGGGCGCGCCGGGATTGAGGACGAGGCGCATGGCCGGGCCGCGGTCGTCGCGGCCGGCCCACAGCCGGCCCGGGACCGAATGGGTGTCGCCCCGCCGTGGCCGGGCCTGCAGTTCGAACTCATAGCAGCACTGGTCGGGCACGGCCCGGCGGAATTCGCCGAGGGCCGCCTCGCCGCCAGCCCGGTCCCCCGGGCTGGGCGAGCCGAAATCGGGCGGCGGGACGGACGGCCCGGCGGCCAGGCTGGACGCGGCCGTCGCGAGAAAAAGGAACAGGGCGCCGGCCGGCGCCCTCACGGCTTGGGACCGTTGGTCGCGGAAGCGGGCGCGGACGCCGGGGCCGGGGCCGCGGCGGGCGGCACCGCAACGTTCGCGGGCGCGGCGGCCGAGGGGGCGGACGGGGCCGGCAGCGGCGGGAGCGAGGGCAGCGGCGTCAGCGGGGCGGCGATCGTCGGGAGGGCGTGGCCGCCCTTGGTCCCGTGCTTGTAGTGATAGATTGAGCCGAGATAGAGGCCGAAGCCGAGGAGGAAGAAAATGATGGCGGCGTTGATCGTGGCCTTGCTCAGCACGTTGCCGGTGTCGGCGCCGAACGTCGCCTCGGCCATGCCGCCGCCCATCGCGGCGCCCATGCCGCCATCCGATTTGGCCTTTTGCATCAGGACCACCAGGATGAGGAACAGCGAAACGAGGATCAGGACGAAAGTTAGGATAGCGAGGAGGACGCTCATGGAGGGTCAAAAGCACCGAAAACGGGCCCAAGTGTCAAGACGGAGCGGGCGGGGTCCCCTACTCCTTGACTCCCAGCAGCTCCAGCACCCGCTGCAGGTCCTCGTTGCCGCTGTAGGGGATCACGATCCGGCCCTTCTTGGGGGAATGAAAGACGGTGACGCGGGCGCCCAGGTGGGAGGTGAGCCGCTTCTCGATGCTGGCGACGGCCGCCGCGTCGGCCGCCGGCGCCGCGCGGCGGCGATGGCCGCGGGACTTGGTCCCGCCGGCCAGCTTGCCGGTCTGCGCGAGCTTTTCCGCGGCGCGGACGCTGAGGCCCTCCTCGATGATCCGCCGGGCGAGCAGCAGGCGCGCGGCCGCGTCCTCCAGGCTGAGCAGCGCCTTGGCGTGGCCGGGACTGAGGAGGGCCTTGGCGACATACCCCTGGACCTCCTCGTCGAGGGAGAGGAGGCGGAGCGCGTTGGCCACGGTGGCCCGGCCCTTCCCCACCCGCTCGGCCGCGGTTTCCTGGGTCAGGTCGAAATCCCGGATCAGGCTGGCGTAGCCCTGGGCCTCCTCGATCGGCCCCAGGTCCTCGCGCTGCAGGTTCTCGATCAGCCCGAGGGCGGCGGCGGAGGCGTTGCTCGCCTCCACCACGCGCGCGGGGATGGCCCGGAGCTGCAGCTGCTGGAAGGCGCGCCAGCGGCGCTCGCCGGCAATCAGCTGGAATTTCCCGCCGGCCTGGCGCACGACGACGGGCTGGAGCAGGCCCTCGCTGCGGATGCTCTCGGCCAGCTCGCTGAGCTGGGCGGGATCGATGTCCCGGCGGGCCTGATACGGACTCGGCTCGATCAGCTCCACCGCGATCTCGCGGTAGCCCGCGGCGGGGGCCGGCCCGGCCGCCGGCAGCGGCGCCGGGGTGGGCGCGGCGGCGGGCGCGGCCGGACGGGCGGCGGCAATGAGGCCCCCCAGCCCGCGGCCCAGCCGTGACTTCTGCGGCGCGCCACTCATGCGGTCATTTGGCCTCCGGCACGAAAAGGACCTGGCCCGCCTGGATGCGGCCGGGATCCGCGATCTTGTTGGCGTTGATGATGTCCTGCCTCTTCGCGCCGGTCTTCTTGGCGATGATGGCGAGGGTGTCGCCCTTCTGCACGGTGTAGCTTTCGCCCGTCTTGGGATAGTCGCTGCTGAAATTGCCCTCGGCGGCCTCGCCGACGGTCTTCTTGCCGGCCGAGGCCAGCGCGGCGTTGACCTGCTGGGCCAGCTTCTTGAGCTGCGCGTTGACCTCCACGAGGGTCTCCGTCTGCGAGGAGGCCACCGCCGCCTGGATCGTCCGGTTGAGCTCGGCCACGGCCGCGTTGAGCTGGACCAGCGTCGCGTACGACGCGGAGTCCGGCGCGGGCGCGATGAAGCCGGGCCGGGGCTTGAGCTGCTCGACCTGGAGCGAGAGCTCGTTCACCTTCTGGGTCAGCCCGCGCACATCCTCCTGCAGGTTGACGAAATCCACGGCGGAAGGTGGAAGCTGCGCCGACGCCCCGGCCGCGGTCAGGAGGAAAAAGAGGGCTCGAAGCCAGCGGGACATGGGCGCGACTGTTGCGGAACGGCCGGGTGAAAACAAGCGGGATTGAGGCGCCTAGCGCTTTTCCACGAGGGAGGTCATCGGCGAGGATGGGAGCAGGGTGCCGGCGGAAATGGGCCAGCCGCGGAGGAAGTCCCCCGCGGGCAGCAGGCGGCCGCCGGGGCGCTGGAGCCGGCGCAGCCGCAGGACGCCGGTTCCGGTCGCGACGAGGAGCCCGTCGGCGTCCGAACCCAGGACCAGGCCGGGCGCGCCCGCGGGTTCCCCGGCCGCGATGTCGGCCAGTCCCAGGCGGACCGGCTGGCCCGCGATCTCGACCGTGCAGCCCGGCCAGGGAAAGAGCCCGTTGATCCGCGCGGCGAGGGCGGCGGCCGGCGCGGAGAAATCGAGCCGCCCGTCGGCCTTGTCCAGCTTGCGGCAGTACGTGGCGCGCGCGGCGTCCTGCTCGACGAAGTCCAGCCCCCCCCGCTCCAGCCGGGGGAATGTCCGGGCGAGAAGCGGCACGCAGGCCCGGGCCAGCCGGGACTCGACCTCGCGGGCGGTGTCCAGGGGCCCGATCGGCACGGGCTCGGCGTCGGCCACGGGCCCGGCATCGAGCCGGCGGACGATCCGCATGAGCGAGACGCCGGTCGTCGTCTCGCCCGCGGCGATGGCGGCCTGGATCGGCGAGGCCCCGCGGTAGGCCGGGAGGAGCGAGGCGTGGAGGTTGAGGGTGCCCAGGCGGGGCGTGCCGATGAAATCGTCACGCAGGATGTGCCCGTAGGCGAGGACGAGCGCCGCGTCGGCCCCGGTGGCGGCGAGCTGCTCCCGCTCGGCCTGGCCGAGCTTTTCGGGCTGGAAGACCGGCAGGCCCCGTTCGAGGGCCCACGCCTTCACGGCGTTCGCCGCGACCTTCTGGCCGCGACCGGCGGGCCGGTCCGGCTGGGTGAAGACAGCCGCCACTTCCGCCGGACCCCCGCCCCGGCCGAGCCAATCCAGCAGGGGCAGCGCGATGGCGTCGGATCCGAGGAAGGCGATCCTCATGGTTTCAGGCCGGCCAGCCACGCCTTGACGGCGGGGGCCAGCGAGCGGCGGAAGGCCCGGTCGGTGTCGGGCCGAGGCAGGCCCGGGATGAGGGTCCAGTACTCGACATGGACGAACTTCCTGCCCGGAGCCAGCCGGCCGAGCGGGCCGAGGGTCTCGAACTCGAGCATGGCGCCGTTGGTGAAAGTTTCGAAGGCGGAGCCCTGGTCGGGATAGGCCGCGCCACGGACCAACTTCGTGAACTTGACGAAGGTCATGCCCTCAAGCCAGTACGCCGACCAGCCGGGATAGCGGGTGAACCCCAGCTTCTGGGCCGACTTGGCCTGGCGGACATCCAGGCCGATGAAATCCCGGTGGAGGTCCCAGAGCGGGAGAGAGAGGTCGGTGTAGCTCCAGGGCACGAGCGCATATTCCGGCAGCAGGTCGCCGCGCTCATGGCTGCCCTTGGGGAGGAGCGGCAGGACGCCGTAGCCGCCGGCGCGCAGCATCGTGACGGCCCAGGGCGCACACGCGACGGCGCGGCGCCCGCGGTTGGCCAGGGTGTGGGTGACCACGACCGTGCGCTCGCCCGCGAACTCGATCGCCATCGCCTTCTGCAGGCCGGTGAGCTTTTCGGGCGGCGCGGTCAGCGCCACGCCGCGGCGGAGGCGCCGGACCGCGAGCGGCTCGTCGTCCGGCTGGTAGGTGCGGACGATGTCCTCGGGCGCGTGCCAGAGCCGGTGGCCGCCGCGCAGGTAGAGGCCGTGGCAGCGTTTTTCGTCCGCCGGCAGTTCGAGGAAGACGTTGCGCGACCGGGGCCGACGGAAGGAGACGACGCGCGGGCCGACCGCCGTGGTGACGGTGAGCTCGAGGGCGCCCGTGGCCAGGGTCAGCGCGCCGCCGCCGCGGAATTCAGTCGGAGTGATCCTCATCATGTTGCTGGTAGGGTTTGCGGCTCACTTCCTCCTTGTAGCCCCGCCGGCGCTTCTCCTCCCGCGGCTTGCCGACGAGCTCGAAGATAAAGGGGCAGCCGGCGAGCCCGAAGGCCTCGACCAGCCCGGCCTCGAGGTAGCGCCGGTAGGACTCGGTCAATTTCTCCTCGCGGTTGCAGAAGAGCTTGATCCGGAAGGGGCGGTTGCCCGTCTGGGTCGCATAGTAGATGCGGAAGCGCCGGCCGGCGACCGCCGGGGGTGGCGTGCGCTCGGTCAGGTGGAGGAGCGTCTGGTTCAGCTTCGCGGTGGGCAGCTTCTTGTCCAGGACGCGGCTCAGCTGCACCGCGGCGTTGAGCATCCGGTCGATTTCCGTGCCGCTCATCGCGGAGACGAAGATCAGCGGGGCCCCCGGAGTGAAGAAGAGCTGGTTGAAGACGGCCTTCTCGTACTTGGCGCGGTAGTCGCGCTCGCTCTTGTAGCTCGAGAGCCCCTCTCCCTTCTTGAAGGCGGCGAGGACGAGGTCCCATTTGTTGACGACGACGACGATCGGCTTGCGGTCCTTGACCGCCTCGCCGGCCACGGCCTTGTCCTGCTGGGTGACGCCGTCCAGGGCGTCGAGGACGAGGAAGATGACGTCGGCCCGCTGGATGGCGTCGAGGGAGCGCAGGCGCGCGAAGTATTCCACCGGCGAGACGAGCTTGGACGCCGCCTTGATCCCGGCGGTGTCGATCAGGACGAAGGGATGGATCTTCCCGCTGCGGCGGTCGCGGAAGCCGAACGGGAGCTCGACCGCGTCGCGCGTCGTGCCGGGGACGTCGCTGACGACCAGCCGGTCGCTTTTCAGCAGGCAGTTGCCCAGGGAGGACTTGCCGACGTTGGGCCGGCCGATGAAGCAGATGCACAGGGGGCGTTCCGACCCCTCGGCCCGGGCCGGCGCCGCGGGCCGGGCCGCGGCGACCTGGGCCAGGCGGGCCGCGATCGCGGCCCGGAGGTCGTCCTCGCCGCCGCCATGCTCCGCCGACACGAGGATCGGCTCGCCAAAGCCGAGGCGCTGGGCCTCGGCGAAGTCGACCTTGTGCTCCCCCCGGTCCGCCTTGTTGACCACGAGAAGGACGTTCTTCCGGCCGCGCCGCAGCCGGTCGGCGATCCGCTGGTCGAGCGCGGTGATCGGCTCGAAGCCGTCGACGACGAAGAGGATGAGGGTCGCCACGTCGATCGCGAAACCGACCTGCGCCTCCGAGGCCGCGATGATCTGGGCCGGCGTGTCGCCGCCCTTGAGCCCGAGGCCGCCCGTGTCGTGGAGGGTGTAGTCCCCGTCCTCGACGTGGACGGACAGGACGTCGCGGGTGATGCCGGGCTGGTCGTGCACGATCGCAATCCGCTTCCGCGAAAGGCGGTTGAAGAGGCGGCTCTTGCCGACGTTGGGTCGGCCGACGATGGCGACGGAGGCGGGCATGGGAGCGCGGGCGTTTCCGCCTACCCTTTCACCCTGGGCGAGCCGGCCAGCTTTTGCACGTACCGTTCGATCCGGTCGCAGGCCTCGATCAGCTGGGGGTAGCCGGTGGCGAAGCTGGCACGGACAAAGCCGCGGCCGTTCTCGCCGAAGGCGCTGCCGGGCACGACGGCCACCTTTTCGGCCTCGAGGAGCCCGTAGGCGAAGTCGCGCTCATTGAGGCCGGTGGCGGCGATGCTGGGAAAGGCGTAGAAGGCGCCCCGCGGGAGGTGGCACTTGAGCCCCGCCCCGTTGAGGCGCCGGACGACGAGGTCGCGGCGGCGGTGGTACTGCTCGCGCATCGCCAGCATCCCGTCCTCGCCGCGCTGCAGGGCCTCGAGCGCCGCCTCCTGGGCGAGGATCGGGGCGCAGAGCATGGAGTACTGGTGCACCTTCATCATGGCCTCGATCAGCTCGGCGGGCCCGCAGGCGTAGCCGATCCGGAAGCCGGTCATCGCAAAGGCCTTCGAGAACCCGTGCAGGAAGATCGTCCGCTCCCTCATCCCCGGGAAGGTCGCGATGCTCACGTGGCCGCCCTCGTAGACCAGTTCCGAGTAGATCTCGTCGCTGAACACGATCAGGTCCTTCTCCACCGCGAACTTCGCGATCTTCTCCAGGCGCGCGGGATCGCAGGTGCCGCCCGTGGGGTTGCACGGCAGGTTCATCATCAGGACCTTGCAGCCCGGCTGCCAGGCCCGCGCGATGTCCTCGGCGTTCAGGGCGAAGCCGTCCTCCGCCCGGGTGGGCACGGGCACCGCCACCCCGTGGGCCAGCGTCACCCCGGGGTGATAGGAAACGTAGCAGGGCTGGTGGTACAGGACCTTGTCCCCGGGATTGAGGAGGGCCCGCAGCGCGAGGTCGATCCCCTCGGAGACGCCGACGGTGACGATCACCTCGTCCTCCGGCCGGTAGCCCACCGCGTAGTGCTTCTCGACGTAGCGCGAGATGGCCCGGCGGAGCTCGAGCAGGCCGAGGTTCGAGGTGTAGTGGGTCTTGCCCCGCTCGAGGGCGAAGATCGCCGCCTCGCGGATGTGCCAGGGCGTGTCGAAGTCCGGCTCGCCGATGCCGAGCGAGATCACGTCCTTCATCTTCGCGACGATCTCGAAGAAATCGCGGATGCCGGACTTGGGCAGGTCGACGACGTGCCGGGCGATGAAGCGCTTGGTGTCCATGTTCGCAGGGGCGAAAAGATATGAGCAGGGGTCAGGCCGCCACTTTTGAAATCGCCTGTGCGATTTTGAAAGTGGCGGCCTGACCCCTTACGGCGAGACCTTCAGCCGCTCGGCGGGCTGGGCGGCGGCCTCGATGAGGTAGCCGCCCTCCTTGTAGGAGCGCAGCATGAAATGGGTGCTGGTGGAGAGCACGCCCTCGAGGGTCGAGAGGCGCTCGGACACGAAGCCCGCGACCTTCTGCAGGCTGGGCCCCTTGACGAAGATCAGGAGATCGTAGGCGCCGGACATCAGGTAGCAGGACTCGACCTCGTCGAACCGGCTGATCCGATCGGCCAGCCGGTTGAACCCGCCGCCGCGCTCCGGGGTGATCTTGACCTCGATGACGGCGCGCACGGCCGCGGCGGCCTCCTGCGAGAGGTCGAGCACCGGGCGCCAGCCGAGGAAGACGCGGTCCTTTTTCAGCTGCTCGAGCTGCCGGAGGATCTCGGCTTCGGGCAAGCCGGCGACCTGCGCCATCTGCGCCGTCGTGAGGTTGCCGCCTTCGACCAATAGCTTCAGCACCGGGTTCATGAGGACGTCCAGAATCGCATGATTTGGAACCATTAATCCACCCTAATCTTTCGCGCTGATGTGCCGATTAATCCCGTGGCGCTCCCTTCCGCCGGGACCGCCCCTCATGCATATCCTCGTAGCCGAAGACGACAAGGTCTCCCGTGAACTGCTCCGCCGGATGCTCGAATCCGACGGGAGGCACACGCTGGCGCTCGCCATCGACGGCGCGGAGGCCTGGAAGCTCCTGGCGGATCCGGCGCAGACCTTCGACGTCTGCGTGACGGACATCTCGATGCCGGGCCTCGACGGCCTGGAGCTGGCGGGGCGGATCCGGGCGGATGCCCGGCTGGCCCGCCTCCCCGTCGTCCTCTGCACGGCGGCCAACGACCGGGCGAGCGTCGAGCGGGCCGCCGGCCTCGCGGTTTCCGGCTACATCGTGAAGCCCTACACCCGCAACCGGGTCATCGACCAGCTGCAGCGGATCGAGGCGGCGCAGCGCGCCCCCGAGGCCAATGCGCCCGGCAAGCTGGAGGACGAGGCCATCGTCTGCGACCGGCTGGGCATCGACGCGGAGACCCGCCGCACCCTCCTGCAGTCCATGCTGGGCGACGTGCGGGAGTGGCTCGGCCAGATGCGGGCCCCGGCCGCCCGCGGCGAGGTCGAGCCGCTGCTCCTGCGGGCGGCCGGCTTCAAGGGTGCCTGCCTGAGCCTGGGCGCACTGCGGGCGGCGCAGCTGCTTTCGGCCCTCCAGTCCGCCCTGCCCTTCCAGGCCAATCCGCCGATCCTGCAGGAATTGGAGCAGGAAATCGCCCTCCTCGGGGACCGGCTCGGCGCCGCCACGGCGACGGCGTAGGATGGACAAAGTCGGCCGGAGCGCTTTGGTTGGGCGCTCCCATGTTTGAATCGCTGACGGACAAGCTCGGCCAGACCCTGCGCAACCTGCGCGGCGTCGGCCGCCTGAGTGAAGCCAATGTGGCGGAGGCGCTCCAGGAAGTGCGCAACGCCCTCCTGGCCGCCGACGTGCACTTCCGGGTCGCGCGGGAGTTCACCGAGCGGGTCCAGGCGCAGTGCCTCGGGCAGGACGTCCTCAAGGGCGTCACCCCCGGCCAGCAGATCGTCAAGATCATCCACGACGAGCTGGTCCGGCTGCTCGGCGAAGGCTCGACCGGCCTCAGCCCGGCGCGGCCGCTCAAGGTCATGCTCGTCGGCCTCCAGGGCTCGGGCAAGACGACCTCCGCGGCCAAGCTGGGCCGGCTCCTGAAGAAGCGCGGCTACCGGCCGCTCCTCGTCGCCGGCGACGTCCAGCGGCCCGCCGCCATCGACCAATTGGAAATCCTGGCGAAGCAGGAGGAGCTGGCCTTCAGCTGCGACCGGGTTTCGAAGGATGTGACGGCGATCGGGGCGGCCGGCCTGGCCGCGGCGACGGCCGGCGGCAACGACGCGATCATCTTCGACACCGCCGGCCGCCTGCAGATCGACGCCGACCTCATCGCCGAGGTGCAGCGGCTGCGGGCGAAGGTGCAGCCGGACGAGGTCCTGCTGGTCGCCGACGGCGCCCTGGGCCAGGAGGCGGTCAACGTGGCGAAGGCCTTCCACGAGGCCCTGCAGCTGACCGGGCTCGTCCTGACCAAGATGGACGGCGATGCGCGCGGCGGCGCGGCGCTCTCGATCAAGTCGATCACCGGCGTCCCGATCAAGTTCATCGGCACCGGGGAGAAGAGCGACGACTTTGACATCTTTTATCCCGACCGGCTGGCCTCGCGCATCCTCGGGATGGGCGACGTGGTCTCGCTGGTCGAGAAGGCGCAGGAGAACATCGAACAGGGCGAGGCGGAGAAGATGGCGGAGAAACTCCGCAAGTCCGACTTCAACCTCGAGGACTTCCTCGCGCAGATGCAGCAGGTGAAGAAGATGGGCTCAATGCAGAGCATCATCGGCATGATGCCGGGCATGAGCGGGATCAAGGTGGGCGACGACGCCGAGCGGCAGCTCGTGCGCACCGAGTCCATCATCAAGTCGATGACGCCGCAGGAACGGCGGAAGCCCGACCTCCTCAATGCCAACCGGCGCCTGCGGATCGCCAAGGGCGCGGGCGTCCAGATTTCCGATGTGAACCAGCTGATGAAGCAGTTCCAGCAGATCCAGAAGATGATGAAGATGATGAAGGGCGGCGGCGGGAAGAAGATGATGCGCCAGCTCGAGATGATGAAGGGCAAGGGCGGCTTCCCGGGCATGTGAGGGAAGCCCCGCGCGGTGCCGGGCTCGCAGCAGAATGTGGTCCTCCACGTGGCAGTGGAAGAGCCAGGTGCCTGGGTCGTCGGGGATCATGTCGGCGACCTTCATGCTGGCGGGGACGGGCTCGATCACGTCGGTGCGGTGGCTCATCGGCATCGTCCGGCCCCGGATGACGTTCCTCAAGGTGGCCGGTCCCCTGGCCCGGACAACCACAATAGCCGCGCGGCTACTGGATCACCCGCGAGCTGAGGCTGTGCGGCTGCGCGGCGGGGACGATCTCCACCTCGTCGAGGTCGATCCGGCCCGCCTGCTCCACCACCTCGGGCTGGGTCACCCCGTGGATCACGCTGTGGGAGATGTGGATGCCGTCGATCGTCGCGCCGGCGAAGCCCGTGATGAAGAAGACCCGCGGGCTGCCGCTGACCGTGATGTGGTCGAAAAAGATGTTCCGCACGGTCGGCGGGAAGGCCCCGTGCGAGCCCTCCTCGTAGAGGAAATCGACCGTGAGCAGGGCCTCGGAGACGTGGCCGACCTCGATCCGCCGCAGGTAGATGTCCTCGATGGTGCCGCCGCGCTGGGCGTTGGACTTCAGGCGGAGGGCGCGTTCGAGATGGGGGCTGTCCATCTTGCAGTCCTCGACCAAGATGTTCCGGCAGTTGCCGGAGACCTCGCTGCCGATCGCGACGCCGGCGTGACCGTCGTTCATCGCGCAGTTGCGGATGACGAAGTCCTCGGAGGCCACGCCGATCCGCCGGCCGTCGGTGTTGCGGCCGGACTTGATGGCGATGCAGTCGTCGCCGGTCGTGAAGCTGACATGGTCCATCAGTACGTAGCGGCAGGACTCGGGATCGCAGCCGTCATTGTTGGGCCCGAGCGTGTTGATGATGACGTTGCGCGCGATGAAGTTGGTGCAGAGCACCGGGTGGAGCTCCCACATCGGGGAGCGAACGATCGTCACCCCGTCGATCAGGACGTTCTGGCAGCGGTAGGGCTGGATGAAATTGGGCCGGAGATGGTGGCCGGCGCCGAAGATCCGCTGGCTGACGGGGACGCCCGTCTCGCCCATG